>Ga0315290_10000685_pt1 | contig 22472 bp, 22 predicted proteins | sample YL17G12_0_MG_FD_203627 | JGI IMG/M metagenome (GOLD analysis project Ga0315290, IMG submission 203627) | Sediment microbial communities from Yellowstone Lake, YNP, Wyoming, USA - YL17G12_0 | ecosystem: Environmental > Aquatic > Freshwater > Lake > Sediment | place: USA: Wyoming | collected... | reverse complement strand
GCAGGCCCAAGACATGCAAGAGTGTGGATTTACCGGAACCCGAAGGCCCCATAATCGCCACGAACTCCCCCGGCGTAATCTTCAAGGATACGTCCTGCAAGGCCCTGACCTCTTCTGAGCCCATCTGATAGGTTTTGTAAATATGTTTTAGCTCGATCATTATCTTCTTCGGCTAGGCAGGAACGGGTTAGTTCCCGCGGCGCTCGCTTTGGGAAGGGAATACTTTTTTGTTTTTGCTATTATCCTATCTTTCTCATTAATCCCTGAAATAACCTCTATGTTTTTCTCATCCGTGACTCCCAGCTTGACGGCCGTCTTTAATGGTTCTTTGCCATTGTTCTGTCTTTGTAAAACATAAGTTTCTGCGTTTTCTTTATATACCGCATCCACGGGGATGAGTAAAATGTTTTCCTTGTCCTGCTGGATGAAGTCCACAGACGCATTCATGCCTGAACGAAAAAATTGGGGCACTTCCTGCAGGATCAGGTCAACCGGATAAATAGTGACGTTGTTGACGGTTTGCGATTCGTAATATATATGTTCGACTGCGGCTTTTATTTTTGTATCGGGATATGCATCAAGGGTGATGGCCGCTTTCATATCGTTAGTGATTTTCCCGATATCCGTCTCGTCAACCTGTGCCCGGACAATCAGATGGTCTGATAATACCACCACGGCGTCAACGGTAGTTATCGTCTGCCCGGGCTGGGTTTTTGCTACGATTACTTCGCCATCAATAGGCGCAGGCAGCGGTATGGGCTTATAGGTCTGCTCCCAGTATTTTAACGTATCTTCGCCTTTTCCTCTGGCAGCGTCCAGCAGGGCAGCCCGATCAGTCGAGCTCATCCAGGCCAGGATTTGCCCGGTTTTTACCTTATCCCCTTCCTGGACTAAGATGCTTTCGATCCTGCCGTTAACCGGAGGTTTTACTTCCAGGCGGTTTTTGGGAAGCACGGTTCCCATGCAGGAAATAAAAGTTCTGATGGAACCGACCTGCGGAGTTATCTCTTTTACTACTTCATCGCTAGATTTCTTTTGTTTTATCTTTACGATAGACCAGCCGGCGACACCCAAAATCACTATGACGACAAAAAATAATGTCAATTTTTTAGTCCGCATATTCTAACGTCTCTCCTTTCGCCTGAATCCAGTTTGCCTCCACAAGCAAGGCGCTTGCCTGGGCATTGAGATATGCCTTCTTTGCATTTACCAGGCCGTCTTCAATAATCGTCCAGTTATCGAACTGAAGTAATCCCAGGGAATATTGCGCCTCGGCAATTTTAGAACGCTCTTCAGCCGCATCTAAGAATTTTTTCTGCACGCCTACCGTTTCCACATCATCTTGAAGCGCAGCCCAGGCCTGCTCAAGCGCCACGATAAGGCCGTCTTTAGCGCTGCGTTCATCTGCCTGAGCTTGATTGAAAATGGATTTTGCTTGATCTATTTCTGCCAGTCTTAATCCGCCTTCGAATATGGGAAAAGATAATGTTAATCTTGCATTAAGCTGGTCATTTTCCGGAGGCCAATGGGATTCGCTCCTACTCGCTCCTGCCTGCGCTGAAAGCGAAGGAAAGAAATTTGCTTTGGCAGCTTTAATGCCAAAAAAGGCGGCGTTTTTCTGGGCAATAAGTTTTCCTAAAGAAGGGTTGTTGTTAGCCAGGGCTTCAAAATTTGGTTTTTCTAATACCAAGCCGCTAACCTTAAAGGTTCCTTCTACGCGTAGGGATGAAAATTGAGTCCTGCCCATTTCTTTAACGAGTTCTCTTTGCGCAACTTCAAGCGCTCTTTTATTCTGGGTAATTTCAAAATCGGCCTGGGCTAAATTCGCCTGCGCATTCAGCAATGCGCCTTTGTGCTCTAAGCCGGATTCATAACGCAGGGTAATCAGTTCTAAATTACCTCTTCTGATATTATATATTTCTTGAGTAATATTTAATAATTCCTGGGCCTTCAGTAAGTTAATAAAAGCAGTGCGCAGGCGCAATCTTACTTCAGTTGAAGTAAACTTAAAGTTATACTGCGCAGCTTTTAAATCTTGCGAAGCAGCCTTTACATTATTAAGCGTCTTCGATCCATCAAACAACAATTGCGTACCTGTTACTCCATACGCGAAAGAATTAGCTGTCCTACTGGTTGTCCTTCCGGAGGAAGTGGTAGTTGTTTTTTCTCGGGAAGCATCTACATTGGAATCTATCTGCGGGAAAAGTGTGCTTGCAGTAATCTTTTTGCTGGCCTCTGATTGTTTTATCCCCTCTTCGGCCGAGATTAAATCCGGGTGGTTCTTCGCTGCTTCTCTAATACAGTCCTGCCAGGTAAGAATTTCTTCAGCTCTAACATTGCTTAAAAAACCCCAAAAACACAATAAGGGTATTATAAAAAAGCGGGTGAGTTTAGGCATAATCATTACTTGGTATTTTTACGTAGTCTGCTTTCTAACTTGGAGATGGCCCTTGCTGCTTTTTCTAAAAACTGACTAAAATCTCTTGCCGGCATAAGACTGATTATTTTTTTATCCAGCTTGGCAAAAACCATGAGTTGATCGCCTGACTTTATAGAAAGCGCTCTTCTTAATTTTGCCGGGATAACCAGCTGCCCCCTCTCCCCCAACGTTACCGGACCATAGGCCTTTCCTTTAAAAATGGCTTGCATATGTCTTGCCTCCGTATTTTGTATGGAATGCATGAATAGTATGATATATCAGATTTATTTGATTATCAACAAAAAAACGCTACTGCCTACTCTAAAATAGGAAATAGCGCCTTATAAGATAAAACACTACCGCTGATCCCTCGCACTATACTTGTAAGAACGGGGTGCTCGGGATGAATTTGCCGAGAGGCGACAGCGAGCAAATTCATAGCCCCAACCGGATTTTCCCGCTGTTGCTATCGCATATTGCCAGCGGGATCCCGCTCTTGTCTATTAATAGCTGGAGCGGGAGAACCGGTATAGTTTTTGTCAGCAATGGAATTGCAGGACAAAAACTATTAGCCCCAAGGGGATTTGAACCCCTGTTTAATGGCTGAGAACCATTCGTCCTAGACCAGGCTAGACGATGGGGCCGTTATCTTAGCTAAAATAATAGCATAATTTCTAAGTAGGTCAATAAAATTATTCCTCGCCGCCAATAATAATATAGATAGCGGCTCGGAATATCCTAAAGTTTCTCGCTAAGATTTATTTTGGAAACGAGGGAGAAAATTATTGACCGCGTGCGCTTTGCATTATATACTGTTTTATAAAATTAAAACGGGCGAATAAATTACTATGGCGATACAGGTAGGTATAGGACTGAGTACGGCTAAAGACCCGCTTCAAGCGGCCAAAGAGGCTGTCGAGCAAGCCAGGATTCAAATAAATAAAAGAGCTATCGACTTAGCGATTGTCTTTAGCTCTATCGAATTTGCCCACCCTGCTGTTCTCAAAATAATTAGCGGCTTATTGGGCTCGGCAAACCTCATCGGCTGTAGCAGTCTAGCCATTATATCCAGCCAAGGGATATTCAAACACGGCCTGGCAATTATGCTCTTAAGCTTCCCTGAGGGCATATATTTCAACAGCGCCTGCGTTAAAGAAATAAATACGCAGCCTATTCTGAAGGCAGGAGAAAAACTGGGAGAAAAATTATTATATGGTTTCAAGGACATCCGCCGAGACTTAAGTCTCTCATTCTGCGATGGTTTAATGCCGGAAAGTTCGAGTCTGATTTACGGCCTTCAGGAGAGATTAGGTAAAAGCTTCCCTTTAGTTGGTGCTTGCGCTTCCAATAATCCTGCCTTTCAAAGAACTTATTTATATTTCAATCAAGAGGTGTGTAGTAATGCTGCGTGCGGAGTCATCTGGGGTGGAAAATTAAATTTTGGCTTAGGGATAAAACACGGCTGGAAACCCCTAGGCAAACCACGCATCGTCACTAAGTCCGAAGGCAATATTATATATGAAATAGACAATGCGCCTGCTGCCCGGGTTTACGAAGAATACCTGGATTGCGACTTAAACAAATTGAAGAAGGAATTAAAATACATCTCCATATTTTATCCCATAGGGATATATCTTACGGAAGAAGAAGAGTATCTTTTAAGGAATACTATCTCTATCGCAGATGACGGTTCTTTGCGGATGCAAGGAAATGTGCCGCAGGCAAGCCCCGTCCGATTAATGATCGGCACAAAGGAATCTTGTCTCGCTGCCACCCGTCAGGCCGCGGATGAGGTAAAAAAAGGCTTGCACGGCCGGCCATATAACTTTATATTGGTATTTGACTCCGCTTCAAGATACATGCTGTTAGGAAGAAGGGCCAAGGAAGAATTGGAAATTATCAAAGAGGTTTTGGGCAAGGATACGCCCATCATCGGCCTCTACACCTTTGGCGAACAAGCCCCCTTAAAAGCAATTAACTATCAAGGCAGGGCGTATTCTCACAACCAGACCATTGCTATTTTAGCCGTTGGGGGATAAACCGGTATGCTTGTTACTCATGAACTAATCTATCAATTACTTAATATAATAGGAATGATTAGTATAATCACCATGGTCTCGCTTACTCTGGTAATTACCTCTAAGAGGGAGGGATTAGACAAAATAAAGACAGAGGTCGATAAACTGAAAAAGTCCTTGGAAGAAATGGATGAGCAGGCTAAGCTCATTGTGCGCACGGACATGGAATTAAACAAAACCCAAGAAGAGCTGGATAAAAAGGTAACCGGACTCTACGCCCTGCAAAGATTGTCGCGGGCAATAAGCACAACCCTGGAAGAAAACCAGATTTTTAAAATGATTGAGGCCACCGCTCTCGAAGACCTGGGCTTTGAAAAGGCCTGCTCCTTTTTATGGCACAATAAAGAAAAAAAATTCGTATATCATATAAATATAGGTTATCTGAAAGACGAGATTGAGACGATACAATCACTCGTAGATTCCGAGAGGGATACCTACCTGGATTTAATCAAAAACGAAAATACCCTCTCTTCTCTTTCCTTAAAGGGGAACCCCGTCCTCAAAGATAAGATGATGGAGATTTACCAGGTTAACTCCTTTGTTATCTCTCCAATTTTACCCAAAGAGGGAGAAAAAGGTTTTCTCTTTGTGGGGACAGAGAACGTGGATGCCTCAATTGATGAGGGAGATGAAGAGCTAATCACTATATTGGCTAATCAATTGGGCCAGGCCCTAGAAAATGCCCGGCTTTTTGAAAAGACCTGGCATGCCCATCAAGAATTAGAGCAAAAGGTTGAAGAAAGAACCCGCGAATTAACTCTGGCTTTGGATGAAATACAGAAAATAAGCAAACGCAAAAGCGATTTTATCTCTGCTGTTTCGCATGAATTAAGAACCCCCCTTACTTCGATAAAAGGTTATGCCTCGATATTACTCGCGGGAAAACTGGGCGACATCCCTTTGGAGGTTCGGGAGAGGCTGGATAGGATAAACCGGCACAGCGATGAACTTGTGCACTTGGTCAATGACCTCCTAGATATCTCCCGCATTGAATCTGGCAAGTTAACCATGAAGCAGGAGGCGCAGGACTTAAGGCATATTGTAGAGCGTGTTTTTGATTTATTGTCCGGGCAGCTGAAAGAAAAACAGCTGAATTTTAGTTTCACCTTTCCCGACGATGCTAATAGCGTATTCGCAGACCGCAGCCAAATTGAACGCGTCTTCATCAATCTTATCGGCAATGCTATAAAATTTACTCCTGTGCAAGGCAAAATTATCATACGCAGTCAGAGAATTGACCAAGAAATACAAGTAGATATTGCGGATACGGGATGCGGCATAGCTGAAAAAGACCGGGAAGCAATCTTTGAGGAATTTTATCGCGTAGATAACGCAATCAACGAAACGACAAAAGGCACGGGATTAGGGCTAACCTTAGTCAAGCGTATCATCGAAGCCCATAACGGCAAGATTTGGATAAGAAGCAAGGAGGGTTCCGGCGGCTCGACCTTCAGCTTCACTTTACCCCAACCAGCATAAGCTATGGCCATAAGAATACTCATTGTAGACGACGACCCTGATATCAGGGATATACTGAAACTTACTCTTTCCGAAGAAAACTACGAAGTCCTGGAAGCCCAAGACGGCGAAGAGGCTTTAAAGATAATTAAATCCAAGCCTCTTAATCTCGTATTATTAGATTATAAAATCCCTAAGGCCGATGGACGCCAAGTCTGCCGCGAGGTAAAAAAAGACCTATTGCTTCGCCACTTGCCTATAATCATGGTTACGGGGAAAGGGGATATTAATGACCGGGTGGACGGCATTGATGCAGGCGCAGATGACTATGTGGTCAAACCCTTTGAGCCCAAAGAATTGCTGGCGCGCATTCGCATGGTTTTAAGGCACACGGAAAGAGACCTGGAGGCAAACCCTTTAACTCGCTTACCCGGCAATGTCTCTATTATCAGCGAGCTTACGCGCCGGCTGGAAACTAAATCCTTGTTCGCCGTCTGCTATATCGACCTGGATAAATTCAAGTCTTATAACGATAAATACGGTTTTGAGCATGGCGATGAGGTTATCCGCGAAACTGCCCGGATGTTAATCCGCAATGTGCAACAATACGGTAATCCCGACGATTTCATCGGCCATATCGGCGGAGACGACTTTGTGGTCGTGACTACGACAGCGATTGTGGATAATATCTGTGAAAAAATCATCGCTGATTTTGAAAATACCGCCCCTTCCTTTTATAATGAAACGGATAGAAAAAATGGCTATATCATTGCCCGGGACCGCAAAGGCAATGAGCAAAAGATCCCGCTTCTTTCGGTCTCAATTGGCGTCGTTAGCAACGAATTTAGAAAAATCGAACACGTGGCCCAGGTGGGCGAGATCGGGGCAGAATTAAAATCCTATGCTAAGAGCCTGGAGAGGAGTAATTACGTAAAAGATAAGCGCCAATTGGATGGTAGAAAGTAACTCTTATTTAAAATCCCGCATATATAGTAAATTTGGCTTCTTAGTATGCGGGATTATTTTTAGCCCCTCGCTTAAGATAATTAAGCCCAATAGAAGCTCGGGATTGAATTCGCCTTCGGAGAATTCAAGTGCGCGGGGGGGGAGTTGAACCCCCAAGCCTTTCGGCACAAGCCCCTCATGCTTGCGTGTCTGCCATTCCACCACCCGCGCATCAGGCGTAGTTATATTATAGCCAGAACCTCATTTTGTATCAAGCATTTTATAAAAATTATAAATAAACATATATAGAGGCGGGAAAGCGTTTTCGAAAATATCCTCTCTCTGCCTTGTTTTTTAATAAAAATTATGTTATATTTACGCCGGATTCAAGATTAAATAAAAAATAAAGGCTTTTGCTCAAGGAGGAAAAATGAAAAGAGCCAGTATATTGTTAATTCTATTTTTATTGGCAGCGGCTAATTTATGTTGGGCTGGCGCTAACACAGCCATCGAGACATTGCGCACGAACCTTAGTCAAAATTTAGGGACAGCGAAGGCTAATGTGCAAACTACACAAAACAGCCTCATCGAAAACTTCAATACAACATTGGCAAATAATCCCACCGCATTAAATACTGCAATCGGGAATATAAATAACGCTGCCAACACCCTGCTGTCTAATTTAACTACCCTAGAGAATAATATCAATACAAACTTAGACAATATAGAGAGCACGTTTAATACTATCGCAATTCAAAATACCTCCCCAACGCAATTCTCATATGATGATCTGCGCACAAGCATGAATAACTACTATGAGCAAAGAGAGGCTGATTTAGAGGCTTCGCGTCAAAATCAGATTAACTTCTTCAGCGAGCAACTCGCCAGTAATCCTGAGACCAAGGATAAAGTGATTGGTAATATAAACAAATTTTTTGAAAAAGCCGAGACCCAGTTGGACACTAACCACGCTACCGTAATTAATAGTATAAATACATTGGAAGAAAATTATAACGGCCTTCAGGTAACACAGTGAAAACCAGGATAAAAGGAATTATTTGAAGGCAGCAATGACATATCCGTAAGGAATTTTGCTTTGAGTAATCCCTCATTCCACTCTCCCTGCGAAGTAGAATCCCAGACAATGCCGCCGCCGATTCCCATTTCTGCGCAATCTTGGCGGATTAAAAGCGTGCGGATAGGAATATTGAAAAAGAGGTCTTTATTGGGTGCGATATAGCCGATGGCACCGGTATAAATTCTGCGCTCTTCGCCTTCAAGCTCACCTATAATCTGCATGGCGCGTATCTTCGGAGCTCCGGTAACCGAACCGGACGGAAAAAGCGAAGCAAACAGGCGATAAAGAGATATGTCTTTATCCAGGCAACCGGTCACGGTCGAAGTCATCTGATAAAGCGTTCTATACTTCGTGACTTCGAAAAGCCTCGGCGCCTTGATCTTTATCCCTACTCTCCCGAGGTCATTTCTGAGCAGGTCGGCAATCATCACATTCTCCGCCCTATTTTTCTCGTCATATTTAAAACGTAGCCCCGCGACAAAATCGGATATGCTATCATCTCCCCGCGGCCAGGTGCCTTTCATGGGTTTAGCCACCACATGCCCGCCTTCCTTCTTGATGAACATTTCCGGAGACAGGGAAAGAATATGGAATCGGTCTGTTTCGATGTATGCGGGGTAAGGCACGGGCTGTTCTCCAAGCAGCGTAGTGTATAAGGAAAACGGGTCACCCTGGAAGGCAAACAGCAATTTTATACAATAGGTAACCTGGTATACGTCTCCTTTTTCAATATAGTCGCGTATGGTCTGAATATCCAAGGAATAATCATCCTGGGAAATGTTCAAACGCAGGTCTTTCAGTCTGTTTTGCCAGGACTGCCTTTTGCTGCCGGCCTGGTTACTGAGCGGCGCTTTGTACGCTCCCATGTAAAGGAGAGGAAAATCATAGGTCTTATTTTCCTGCAACCTCTCTTCAAAGCAATAGCCGGCTTCATAGGAGAAGAAACCGGCTAAATAATATCCGGCCGTAAGCGCGCGCTCAATGTCTCGAAAACAGGCAGCAAACGACGCTGGCTCCATACAGGATATGATGAATTCGGGGTCCTGGAATAAAAGCGGCTTTTTTTCGAACTGGATTAATACTCTCATGACCTTCTAAAAAGGCCTGGGTACCCATAGATTACAAGGGGCTAAAGGTCATGGCCTAATAGCGGCGAAGATGAATCAGTATAGCGCTGTTTGCAAGCTTGTCAATACTATAGCTGATCTATTATTCTAAAACACCTGTTTTACAGACCTGACTGAATTTTTTAGCACTTTCCCTGATAGTTCTTTTATAACTGTTGTAATCGATATCTATCAGCCCGAACCTTGGGTTAAATCCCTTGTCCCACTCGAAATAGCCCTTGACAAGTATAACAAAAATGTTATAATCTTAACAGAAATGTTAGATTAGGAGGAATTATGCAATTTGAACTATCTTTAGATAAGATAATCGGCTCAAAGGCCAAGATCAAAATCTTAAAATACCTCTTTGGGCGTCAGGCTTCGATGAGCGAAAATGAATTAGCCAAGGTAATTAAGCTATCACCTATGACTGTCAACCGTCTGATGAAAGAGTTGCGCGAGCTAAATTTGGTAAGTGCGCTGCGCGTTGGCAATGCTAATGTCTGGTCTGTAAATAAGGAAAGCTACGCTTACATCGCTTTATCCAAGATAATGGGTGAAATATCCGGCGTGCCTACTCCATTTGAACACCTAAAAGTTGCCTTGTCAGTAAATATCCCAAAAGAATTAGTGAAAAAGGTTATCCTCTACGGTTCGGTAGCGCAAGGCAAATCCAAGGTAAACAGCGATATTGATTTATATATCTTGCTAAGGTCGCAAAAAGAGGCCAAAGATTTAACTCCTTATATTGATAAGCTTTCCAGCCTCTGCCTTTCTCTTTATGGAAACAGGCTTGCGCCATATATCTTAACTGAAGCACAATTGCAAGAAAAAAAGAAGCTGCCTCTTTTAAAAGAAATTGAAAAAGGCATCCACATTATTTAAATGGAAAAGGTAAAAGTTAGTAAGGTAGGAAGAAGTTTATATACAAATTACCTTGTGCGGGCTGAAGAATGCCTAAGCGCAGCCAAAAACTCACTGAATTTGAATCAATGGAATGCCTCGGCGATAAGCGCGATCCATTCCGGAATAGCCAGCCTTGATGCGCTCTGCGTATATTACTTAGGCCAAAGGCATGCCGGACAGAATCATGAAGACGCCATCATTCTCTTTAGGAGCATTAAGCAGCTTAAACGCGAAGATATCGATACTATTGCAAATCGGGTAATAAAAATTCTAAGGATGAAGAATATGGCGGAGTATGAAGAAAGATTAGTCCGTCAAAAAGAGGCACAAAGTATCTTAAAAGACGCGGAAAGACTGCTTGAAGCGGTAAAGAATAAGCTTCCTAAGTAAATATTCATAGTCCATCCAATATAAATTCTTTAGTATATCGAAACAAGCAAAATCCTGCTACTGGTTTTAAAAGCGCCTTGCGCGGGAGAGGCTTTGCGTCCTTGACACAAAAAATTTAGGTTCCTTTAGTAAAAATTTTCTTTTACCAAAATAATTTTTGTGGCAAGGACAAGCGGACGTTCGTAGTTTTTTAGATACTTATTAAAGGACGCTGCGGCTTGCGCTGCCACCACCCAGCGCAAGCCGCAGCAAAGCCGCACCCGCAATAAAATTAGCAAGAAGCCCCGCCGCTGGCGGGGCGCCGAATGAGCCCCGCTCCCAAGCGGGGCGAATGGGGCACGCAAGATGTGGGAGCCGCGACAGCGGCGGTGCCTAAACTTCTTGAGCGATTAAAATTATTATGCTATATTATGCACTGATAGAATCTTTAAAATACTTTCGGATTTTGTACGTTAAGGGCAGCCAATCTGCTTTAAGCCCTTTTCTCGGTATGAGAGAAAAGGGCTTTTCTATTGAAAATTCTCGGCTCGAACTTTAAAATTTTTGACCGAACTCTTTCCCTCACAATGGAAAAGCCCTTTTCCATTGTTGCTGAAAAAGGGCTTAAAACGAACTGGCTGCCCGAACTGGACACCAGACGAACTCCACAACTCCAAGAGGTCCACCTACTTGTGAAAATGACCGTCCGCCGTTTCAAGCACGGTTTTATCTATTTAGGCAACCTAAACTAATCCGAAATCTTATAATAGGCGTTTCTGCCCTTTCCTACAAGTTCAATCAGCTTTGCGTCTATTAACTTGGAAATCTCTTTCAATATTGCCTGGCGTGTTATGCCGAACATATCTCTTAAATCTTTATTACTGACCTTGCCTTTTTCTTGAATCCGCTCTAAGATTTTTATTTGTTTCTGGGTTAATTCTATTCTTTCCCCTTCTTCTATTTTTGGAGTTAGCCCTATTTTTTCAATGAAGTCTTTGACCTTATCTATTGAATATAGAACGCCGTTTGTAAAATACTCAAGCCATTTAGTTATATCGCCTTTGTCTGTCTGGGCCGTTTTCAACGCTGCATAATATGCAGACCTATTTTCATCATAAAAATCATCAAGGGCGAAAAACCTACGATGATCAAAGCCGCTTTTATATAGAATTAACGCTGCCATTAATCTGGCTGTCCGACCATTACCATCGATAAACGGATGAACTCTTGCAATTTCATAGTGAACAATACCAGCAAGAATTACAGGGTTAATCTCTTTTCTCTTATCGAAATTAAGCCAATCCAGAAACTCGGTTACCAGCCGAGGCACATCCTTTGTTTTTGGCGGTATGTATTCTGCAACTTCTTTAAAGCGTGTTCCATCAAAAATACGCCTGCCCACAAAAACTGCGCGATCTCTAAGCACACCGCAATCTTTTTGATACCGCAGGGTGCCGGTAGTAAGAGTCTCGTGAATTTTGAGAAAGAGCTTAACGTCTACTATTTTCTTGACCGCGTATTCGGGAATTGAATCTAATGCTTTGAGGTAATTTAAAACCTCATCTTTATCTTTTGCCATAGCCGTAATATCTTTATTTTCGGCTAAGGCAGCAACCTGCTCAAGATTTAAGTTATTCCCTTCGATACTCGTGGATGAGTGGGCATTATGAATCCGGGCTTCTTTTTTTAGCTTTAATTCCCATTTAGGGATAAGTTTTGCCTGCTCAATAATCTCCCTACCCCTTGCAATCTCGGTGAGGTTATTAAGGATTTTATTGGTAATCGTATATTTCGGCTCAAATGGCATAATGTTATTATAGCAAATGACAACCTAAATGACAACCTAAATGACAACCAATTATTTCTTTTTGTACTTGTTTTTCTGCTGTTCCCAATGCGCCATAAAATTATCTACAATACCAAAAAGATATTTTGAATATTTTTCATCAGGAAAATATTTAGCCCATAAATCTGGATCGAACCATGCCCATATCTTAATTCTCTCAAGCAACATCTCGCGTACCAATTCGACTTCTTTAGCTGATGGCTGAGATTCACCCTGTTTTTCAAGTTGCTCTTTCCAATAAAGGATAAGCCCATGCACTGCTTTTTTTCTTTCAAGATTTCGGCGAATCGTCGGTTCGTAGATGAAATAAATCAATGACAAAATATATGCTATTATCAATATTAACCACCAGTAACCAGCACATTGTATTTTAGTGATCACGCCATCTAAAGCTCCTATCAAAGTAATAACGATAAGACCAATAACAGACGCCATGGGAGTAGCGGTTAATGCCCATCCTAAATTTTTCCAAATAGTTCTTTCTTTTCTGTCCATATATTATTTATAAGTTTTTTACTATGTCGGCTAACTACAAATAAATCGCCTTTACGCCAATTATTGTTCGCCTGAACGTCAAGGTTGGCTGCCCCGCATGGAATCGAACCATGATAGTCAGATCCAGAATCTGAAGTCCTACCGATTAGACGACAGGGCAATATAAAGTTACAATTCCTACCATCCTCCTTCGCCCTTTAATAGGCCCATAAGAGCTCTGCTGGGCTATGGAGGATTAAATTCGGGCAAATAAGTTATGCCGCTATGGCTCTGACCACCAGCTCCATAACTTATGCCCTCATTTAATTAAACGACAGGGCAATAAGCTACCAAAGATTCTTTTTGATCCAATCATCAACCTTGAGTATTACCCCGCCGGTATTCTTAGTATCCTTCGCTATGCCCTGAGCGAGACCCCTGGTGGTTTCGCAACCGGACATTGTTACAATGCACAACAAGAGAACAGCCAATCCACAGAAGCCTGTCTTTTTGCCCATGCCTACTCCTTTTTTATAAATTTACTGAGCCTTTCCTGGATACGTTCCTTCCCTAAATAATATATCACTTCAAATAGCCCTGGTCCGATGGTCTTACCCGTAAGGGCGACTCTAATGGGATGGATTAATGTTTTAGCTTCAATACCTAATTCTTTAACCATCTCCCGGAAACTTGTCTCGATGCTAACAATATCAAATTTATCCAAAGCCTCTAATCTTTTGATCAAAAGGCTGAATTCTTTAGATAAGTCCTGGCTTAAAAATTTCTTTTTTGCCTCTGGGTCTATTTCGGGCTCTTGCGCAAAAAAGAAATCCGCCCAATCTACAAAGTCATTAAGAGTGGTGAGCCGGGCTTGAAATAATTTTACTAAAGAAAAAATGTAATTTCTATCAAAATTTGTTTTATCTATGTAATGCTTCTCGATAAGTAAAGGAATAATCTCATCGGCAAGCTTCTCGGGGTCTTCTTTTTTAAGATATTGGTTATTTATCCAGTCGAGCTTATCTAAATCTAATACCGCGGCGGTCTTGTTGATATTCTTGATATCAAAAAGCTTAATTGCTTCTCGCATATCAATAACCTCGCGGTTTCCTCCGGGTGCCCAGCCTAAAAGCAAAAGATAATTCACCAGGGCTTCGGATAAGTATCCCATATCCCTGTACTCGGAAATCGCAGTAGCGCCTTTTCGCTTGGAAAGCCTGCCGCCTTCTTTGGACAATATTAAAGGCAGGTGGGCAAAATTAGGGATAGGCAGCCCCAGGGCCCGATATAAAAGAGCCTGCTTTGGCGTATTAGAAATATGGTCATCCCCGCGGATAACATGGGTGATATTCATGGTGGCGTCATCTACCACGCAGGCAAAATTATAGGTAGGAGTTCCATCGGATTTTATCAATACTTGGTCTTTAATGGTTTCGGCTTCGAACTCAATCTCGCCGCGGATAAGATCGTTGATCTTAATTTTTTGGGCTGTAACTTTAAAGATAATCGCCTCGGCATTATTTTCGGATTTCTCGATATAGGCAGCTTTGGTTTTTAAAAGCTTATTCGCATATTCCCGATAGAGAGCAAATCTCTGGCTCTGATAATAAATCTCATCCCATTTAAATCCCAGCCACTTAAGGCTAAAGAGTATCTCATCCAGATATTCTTTTTTTGAGCGTTCCTTATCCGTATCTTCTATGCGTACGATAAACTTTCCTTGCTTGGCCAAAGCATACAGCCAATTAAATAATGCGGTGCGGGCTCCGCCTATATGAAGGTTCCCTGTGGGGCTGGGCGCGAATCTCACTCTAATCATTCTAGCTTCATCCCTTCCTCTAATGCCTTTTTATTAATCTCGACGAGTTCTTGTTTATCTTGGGGGGCGATCTCTTCGATTACTTGCAAAACGCTTTTAGCCTGCACAATATTGCGATGGGCAATGAGACAACCCAGGGCTACCATATTGGCCACTCTTATGTTCCCTAATTTTACTGCTATATCGGTAAAAGGATGTTGCAATGCCCGCGCATTCTTCTTAGGGCTCAATAAAGCCAGAGAGCTATTGAGAATTAGCATCCCTTTATTTTTCAATCTATTTTGAAATTTATCTAAGGAAGGTTTGTTCATCACGATAAGCGTATCTGCTTGATCAAAATAAGGTAAACCGATTTCTGTATCAGACACCACCACCCTGCAATGGGCAGTGCCGCCGCGCACTTCTGCTCCATAAGCAGGAATCAAGGTCACATGTTTATTCTCGCGCATTGCGCCTTGAGCTAACACCTTGCCTAAAAGCATGATGCCTTGGCCGCCGGCGCCGGCTATAATAATCTTTTCTATCATTTGATTCTTCCTAAGGGGAACTCTTTAGTCATTGCCTCGCCAATCCAATCCAGGGCTTTTTTCGGCGACATATCCCAATAAGTCGGGCAGGCAGATAATATTTCTACTAAAGAAAACCCTACATTATCAATCTGATTCTGGAAGGCCTGTTTGATGGCTTTCTTGGCTTTCATTACTTCCTGGGGATTATATAATGCTGTCCGCTCAATATATTTTACTCCCGGCAGTTGTGCTAGTAACTCGGAAATTTTTAAAGGATAACCTTGAAGGCCCGCCTCTCTTCCCTTGGGCGTGGTGGCAGTCTTTTGCCCTAATAAAGTTGTAGGCGCCATTTGTCCGCCGGTCATGCCATAAACGGCATTATTAATAAATACCACGGTGAGATTTTCTCCGCGGTTAGCCGCATGTATGGTTTCATTTGTGCCAATAGCAGCTAAATCTCCGTCTCCCTGATAAGTAAAAACAATATTCTGCGGCCTTACTCTTTTTATGGCTGTGGCTACCGCCAAAGTCCTGCCATGCGCTGCCTCAGAACAATCAAAATCCCAGTAATCATAAGCCAATACTGCGCAACCCACAGGAGCAATCGCAATCACGCGCTCTCTGATATCTAATTCATCTACTACTTCCGCCACTAATCGATGCGCTATGCCGTGTCCGCAACCGGGGCAGTAGTGTGTCGATATGTCTCTTAACGATTTTGGGTGGCTAAATATTTTTTCCATACAGATTTATTTTGTGAATAATCTCTTCCTGCGTCGGTATGCCTCCGCCTGCGCGGCCAAAGAATTCCACAGGGCACCTGCCATTGACGGCTAATCTGACGTCCTCTAACATTTGCCCGTAGGACATCTCTATCACTAAGTATTTTACTTTGGATTTTGCGGGCAGCGCAAAGGCTTTATCAGGAAATGGCCAAAGCGCGATAGGACGAATCAATCCCGCCTTTTTTCTGTTTTCTCTTAATTTATTAACCACGCTTTTAGCGATTCTGGCCATGGTGCCATAAGCTACTAAGATAATCTTGGCGTCATCTAAAAATAGGCCGTCATAACGCTGTTCTTTTTCTCGAATAGTCTTGTATTTTTTCTGCAAGGTCATATTTAACTTTTCCAAACCGCCTTCCGCTAAATACAAAGACCTCACAATATTAGGTTTTCTGTCTTTGCAGCCCGTAAGCGCCCAAGGTTTTTTCGTTTGTGATTTGGGATTTGTGATTTGGGATTTAATAACCAGGGGTTCCATCATCTGGCCTAACATCCCATCGCCTAAAATTATCGCGGGGGCCCGATATTTATCCGCCAAATCAAAAGCCAGGCCCATAAATTCGTAGGCTTCTTGAACCGTTGAGGGCGCTAAAACCAGAGAATGATAATCGCCGTGGCCGCCGCCGCGCGTAGCTTGAAAATAATCTGACTGCGAAGGCGAAATATTGCCTAATCCCGGGCCGCCGCGCATCACATTTACAATTACTGCGGGTAATTCTGCGCCGGCAATATAAGAAATGCCTTCTTGTTTAAGGCTTATGCCTGGGCTGGAAGAAGAAGTCATTGCCCTTACTCCCGCAGCCGATGCACCAAAGACCATATTTATTGCGGCTAATTCTGATTCGGCCTGGATAAATACTCCGCCCGCTTCAGGCATGTGTTGAGCCATATAGGCTATTAATTCATTTTGAGGAGTAATGGGATAACCCGCATAAAAGTTGCAGCCTGCCCGAATCGCTCCTTGCGCAATTGCCTCATTACCCGTCATTAATACTCGTTTAGCCATATTTTATTTATACACTTCAATGCAGCAATCCGGACAAATAATTGCGCACATAGTGCAGCCGAGGCATTCTGAATTATCTTTTCCCGCCTCTTCCCGACCTTGTCGGGATCCCGCTATAGCGGGAGGCGAGGTTTCGACCGCTATCTTATTAGCTCGACGGGAAAATTTTGCCGGCCGCACGCCCTTGCGATTTAAATCATTATCCACAATGATTAACCCTTTAGGACAGAAACTAATGCAAAGCAGGCAACCTTTGCATTTATCTTTCTTTATGGTTATCTTGGGCATATTGCAGACCTTATTCTTTTAGCTATACCTTGGCTGGTTAATCCGTACTTATCTAAAAGTAAATCCCTCCTGCCGTGAGCAATAAATTCGCAAGGCAGGCCAATTCTTATCACAGGCTTATCCATTGCCTCTAAGACCGCGCTCCCAAACCCAGCATCAAGAATTCCCTCTTCCGCCGTAAAAATAAATTTTGACTTTGCGCTGGTAGTCTTAATCAGATCCATATCCAGCGGCTTGACAAACCGGGCATTAATTAGAGCGCCGGATAAACCTTCTTTTTCTAATAATTCTATTGCCCCGAGAGAAGGGATCACCATACTGCCCAAGGCAAGAAGCGTAAAATCCTTTCCTTCTTTTAATACTTCGCCTTTGCCCAGCTGCAATGGGCTAAGAGGTAAATTCTCTAACGGGCAAACGGATTTAGGGTATCTAATCGCCACCGCCCTGTCTAAATTTACGGCGAATTCAAGCATCAGTCCTAATTCCTGGGCATCCTTAGGCGCCATAATCACTAAATTGGGTGCATTGCGCAAATAGGCAATATCAAAAACGCCCTGATGGGTTACGCCGTCTTCTCCGACAATGCCTGCGCGGTCAATCATAAAAATAACCGGTAGATTCTGTAAGGCCACGCATTCCAGAATCTCATCATAAGCCCGCTGTAAAAATGTAGAGTATATAGCCACTACGGGTTTAAGCCCTTTTTTGGCTAAGCCAGCAGCAAAGCAAACCGCGTGCTCTTCAGCAATACCCACATCAAAAAATCTTTTGGGGTATAAGTCTCTAAATTTATCTAAGCCCGTGCCTTCAGGCATGGCAGCGGTGATGGCAACAATCTTTGAATTATTTCTGGCTAACTCCACCAACTTCTTGCTTAGCGCTTCAGTATATGCCGGGGTTTGCGCTTTCTGCGAGGCAACCCCGCTTTTAATCTCAAATGGGCCTGCGCTATGAAATCTCACCGGGTCATTTTCTGCAGGCGGATAACCTTTGCCTTTTTTAGTAATGACATGAAGGAATTTCGGGCCGCTGATGTCAAGAATATTATGCAAAGTAGCAATCAATATGGCCAGATTATGCCCGTCCAAAGGCCCAAAATAACGAAATCCCAATTCCTCAAAGAACATCCCCGGCACAAAAAGGCCTTTTAGGCCCTCCTCAAGTTTATTGGCAATTTTTAAGAGCCGGCTTCCTTTAGGAACCCGGGATTTGACAAAAGACTCCAAGGAATGCCTAAAACGATTATATATAGGTAAGGAGATAAGTTTATTCAGATACGTGCTTAATGACCCCACATTAGGAGCAATACTTAACTCATTGGTATTTAAGATAACCAAAATATCTTTTTTCAGGTGCCCGGCATTATTCAGGCCCTCAAAACACAGCCCGCCGCTTAAAGAACCATCGCCAATCACAGCTACTACCTTAAAACCCTGTTCTTGCTTAGGGAGAAATTCTCTTGAACAGGCCAGGCCTAGTCCTAAAGATACTGCGGTTGAGCTATGGCCTGTAGTAAAGGGGTCATAAACCGATTCGTCTTTGGAAGGAAAGCCGCTTAAGCCCTGATATTGACGCAGTTTCTCAAACCCCTTATTCCTGCCGGTAAGAATCTTGTGGGCATAAGCCTGGTGCCCCACATCCCAAACGATCTTATCCTCGGGCGTATCTAAACAATAATGTAAGGCAATGGTTAATTCTACGGCGCCTAAACTCGAGGCCAGGTGTCCGCCGGTATGCGCAACAACCTCAATTATCCGCTGTCTGATTTCACTGCTAAGTTGCGATAATTGCTCTAAGGAGAGTTTTTTTAAATCTTGGGGTGAATTGAGGGATTCTAAAAACATTATTTTTCTTCTTCCGCTACTTTATCGTCGAATTTCTCTAAAGAATACTTCCCGTCTTTTTTCATTAACAATTCGACTTTGCGCTGGGCCTCGCTTAAGGTACCTTGACAACTCTGGGCGAGCTTTATCCCTTCTTCATATTTTTTTAGCGACTCGCCAAGGCTTAGCTTGCCACTGGCTAACTCTTCAACTATTTTCTGTAAACGCTTGATATCGTCCTCAAATGCTTGTTTTTCTTTCATCCGTATTTACCTCCTGCACCGAACTTAAAAATGTCCCTTTGGCTAAAATTGTCTTTACCGCATCTCCTGGCTTAAGCTTGGCTGCATCTTTAATAATTATTCCTTCGGGAATTAAAGTGCTTAAACTATACCCCCGGGATAATACAGCCAAAGGGCTTAAGGCTTCTAATCTTTCTATCAGGGCCTTGAATTTCTCTTTAGCAATACTTAAGTTATGTTGGAAATGAGCATGCAGGCTATTGTTGAGCTCATCAACTAGCTGCTCTTTTTCTAAAAGGCGGTCTAAAGGGCTTTTCAGCATTCCTTTAAGCGCCAAAAGGTCATGCCTTAGGCTATGCAGGAGATCAGAAATCGAAGAATTTAGTTCATATTTATCATTGTCCAGCCGGGCTAATAAACTATTTTTCTTGTCTACAATGAGTTTTGCTGCCGCGGAAGGAGTTTCTACAAATACATCGGCGGCCATGTCCGATAAAGTCACGTTTATCTGATGGCCTACCGCGGAAATCGTCGGTATTTTCGAATTATATATCGCCCGCACCACTATCTCTTCATTAAATGACCAGAGGTCTTCAACGCTGCCCCCTCCGCGCGATATGATGATTGTATCCACTCCTTTAAATTGGTTGAAATCTTCTATTGCCCGGGCAATCTCATGGCTGGCATGCTCTCCCTGAACCCTTACCGGACAAATTACTACATCCACGCCAGGCGCGCCTTTTTTCAGTATCTGCAGGATATCCCTTACTGCCGCACCTGCCCGGGAAGTAACAATCCCTAAGCGAAAAGGCATTAGAGGAAGCGGTTTTTTATGCTGGGGGTCGAATATTCCTTCTTTAAATAACTTATTCTTTAATTGTTCAAAGGCTAACTGTTGAGCGCCAATGCCCTTGGGTTCAATCTTTTCCGCCACTAATTGGTATTGGCCGCGCGGGCCATAAACCTCAATCCTGCCAAAACAGATTACCTTAAGGCCATCCTCAATTTTAAATTTGATCTCCTTGTTCGCATATCTAAACATGGCTGCAGATAATACGCAGGCTTTATCCTTTAAAGTAAAATAGAAATGACCAGACGGGTAGGCCTTAAAATTAGAAACCTCTCCTTCTACCCAAACCTCGCCAAAGGTATTCTCTAAAATTAATTTTATATCCTGGGTAATTTCCGAAACAGTGTAAATATGCTTGTTTTTCTCATCAGCCATTTTCTAATCCTCTTTCCTTTAAGAAGGATTTTTTACGTCCTGATTTACGGGCTGCTCGGGTACCGGCTTAGATTCATCCGCCTTTTCCGTTTCTGGCTTTTCTTGAAGGCGCGGCTGTACCGGAGGCTGTTCTTCCGGCTTCTCAAGCAAGGGTTTTTCCTCCGGAGGCTGGACTGCTGGCTGCGCTTCAACTGGCTGCTGCTGGGGTGCCGCCTCAGGAATCTTTTCCGTCTCCTTGGGTTTCTTTTTCAGTATAATCAACTGCACTGAATAAGGATTAAGGCTTAAATTCTCCTGATAAATATCGGAGGCGCTTACTACCTTTTCCTCAACCGGGACGAAGGCGCAATTAAGGCTGCAGGAGGCATCTGTTGAGTACCTTTGATATAGATAATCCTCTTTTAGGTTTTTAATATTTATCTTGATATTACGCGCCTGTAAGCTAAGTTTCTGCGCGCGCTCATTTAATTCCTGGGCCTTCCTTAAGACTGCTTTTACCTTGCTGCTTGCGTGCAAACTGGCAATCTCTAATTTGTGCTGGATAATCCTGTTAAACCTATCGGAGTTAATCAGGCTTAAGATGACCTTTCTATCGGTATTATTAAGAACGGCGATGTTTTTGGTTAAATAACCGATGGCTATGTCCGGGTCAATATAATTGTAAATCAGCATAGCCACAGAATCATCTGCTTTGGTGGCAATTGTGCCGACGAACTCATCATTAAGTTTTAAAGAAGACAAAAACAGCTCCTTCTTAAAATTATTGAGCATCCTGAAAATATTATATACGGCCTTAGGGCTGCCCTTGTACTCTGCTGCCTCGGAGTCAAAACTAAAGATACCCACATTCCTTACTACCCCTTCGGGGTTATTCTGAAAATCCTCCAAGCAAAAATAAAGCTGATAATCAATGCCTGCCTCATACATGTTCTTAAGGCGGGCCGGGATGTAACTTGCGCCAACATAAGACCTCTCTTGCCTTTCCGGCAACATATTGGCATCGCGGTCAAAATTCCATTCGTCGACAATCAAAGGGATATTCTTATCCAGGTTAAAATAAGAAAGCCAGTCTCTGATCAAGGCTAGAGGAATCTTGTTATAAATGGTGGCCTCTTTTTCGGTTTGGGGGTCGCTGGAATAACCGTGCCAGCTAATAAAATCCAGGGGCAGATGATAGGCGGAACAGAATTTGATGAGCTCGTAGATAAGGCTTTTCTCCGGAGTAGCTATATTGTTTCCTTCGACATTACTGAACCACTGGCTTACCGACGGCCCTCCTATAGGTATGTGTATTTTAGTTTCCGCTTCTAACTCATTGATGCTTTCCGCCACTGCCTGGTAAAGATTAAGATATTCTTGCTTTCTGCCTAAGAAAAAATAATCTGAATCCGGGGCGCTCCAGACCTCATACCAGATATTATATTTCTTCTGACAACTTAAAATCCTAATTGCGGATTTGATTAATTCTTTAAACGCCTTTAAATCCCAGGGCGGGCTTTTTTTATCTAAGGCCTTACCTAATCCCGCAGGGGTGCTAAATATATCCACAATAACCACTCCGCCCGCCTCAGTTACATTCTTCATTATCTCTTCATAATTACTCAATAGCTTATCCTGTAAATCCTTATCTTTGGCGAGTTGATTTATCTCCCAAAAATTATACTGGATGCGGTATATGCCGCTAAAACCGATATCCTCCTGCCAGATATCCAGGGCTTCCTTAGCGGCTTGAGTCTGAGGCCAGCAACCTTGGGTGTGAAAACCCCGGCCGCTTAAATCAATATTGGGCTTAAAGATTTTGGGTAAGGGGGCGGTATTAGAAGTAATGTCTAAGGTGAATTCAAGGTCGTCGTTTTGGGCAAAACTTAAAGTGCACAGTGAACAGTGTACAGTGAACAACACCAGCAAAAACAAAGCGCTGTAAACTGTTCCCGCAATGGCGGGATCCCGCCCAAGATGTGATAGCATGCGGGAAAACTTTAAACTGTAAACTTTTTTCCTTATCATGTTATAGTTTTCTCTGAATTCTCACAATTGACTTTGCTTTTCCCGTTGGCTCATCAATATCTACAACCGCGCCCTGTAATTGTACATTA
>Ga0315290_10000683_pt1 | contig 22481 bp, 19 predicted proteins | sample YL17G12_0_MG_FD_203627 | JGI IMG/M metagenome (GOLD analysis project Ga0315290, IMG submission 203627) | Sediment microbial communities from Yellowstone Lake, YNP, Wyoming, USA - YL17G12_0 | ecosystem: Environmental > Aquatic > Freshwater > Lake > Sediment | place: USA: Wyoming | collected... | reverse complement strand
CAAATCGCACAATTCGCGCACCGCACCATACCCGCCTTTTTGAGTCAGAACAAAATCGGCATACCGGATGACTTCCGGCAGCGCATCGGCGACTGCCACCGACCATCCAACGATCGGGAAGCAGGGCAGGTCGTTCAGGTCATTGCCGACAAAGACCGTACAGGCAGGGTCTATTTTACTTTCTGCCAGCAGTTTTTTGAGAGCGGAGGCTTTATCATCAATCCCGTGCAGGCAGGGGATTTTCATTTTTTTACAGCGTGCTTCCACCACGGGGTTGACTTCCTTGGAAATGACCTGAACCTGCACTCCGGCACTGCGGATCAATCCCAGCCCGAGGCTGTCACTCCGATTTGAGGCGACCATTTCGCGCCCGTCCTGGTCCGTCCACACCCGGTTGTCGGTCAGCACGCCGTCAAAGTCAAGCACAACCAGCTCAATCTTATCAGGCATGGGGCGGCGCGGGCTGCCCGGACTGACGTACTCCAAGCCGCTATGGGTTGCCAGCCATTCAGCTTTTATCCAATCGTTGATGTTGTCGAGATCCACCGTGTAACGTGGGTCAATCACCAGCGGATAGACGGTCTTGCCGCTCATCGAGCCGCTGAGGATAATCTTCACTCGGATCGCATCGATGTGGCCGGTCTGCCAATACACCGGCGGCAGGATCTGGCGTGGAGCATTGTAAGGTTCATCCAGCCCGGGAACATCCAACAGATTCTTCATCGGTCCATCTACACCTTGGGGCAATCGCCACATCTTGTGTGGATTCTGCCCGGAGGGAACCACTCCGCGTACGCTATCCGCATCGGGATGCGCCAGCAGCGTCCGAACAGCGGCATCTACGCAGTCTCGCGGGCGGATGGGGGAGGTGGGGCGCAATTGTACCACCAGCTCGGAATGGTAATTTTCATTTTCGGCCAGCCACTTCAGCGCATGCTCAAAGACTGGCAGGTCTGTGGTTTGGTCCTGGGCGAACTCCGCCGGCCGCAGGAAGGGCGTCTCTGCGCCCCACTCGCGCGCTACAGAGGCGATCTCTTCGTCATCCGTACTGACGATGATACGCGTGACCGTCTCCGCCTGCAGAGCCGCGGCAATCGACCAGGCGATCAGCGGGAATCCGCTGAATAGGCGGATGTTCTTACGCGGGATACCTTTCGAGCCTCCGCGTCCAGGGATGATGGCGAGGACCTCAGTCTTTTTCTTTACCATGCGGTCCAACCGCCATCCACAACCACATTGTTTCCGGTCATGTAGGATGAGGCATCCGACGCCAGGAACAACAACGCACCGTTCATCTCATCCTTTTTCGCCATGCGTCCTAGAATTGTTTTTGCAGAGTAGTTTTCCACGAAGTATTCCTCATGATTATTGAACACACCACCCGGTGTGAGCGCATTGACGCGGATCTCCGTCCCGGCATAGTAGGCGGCGAGATATTTGGTAAAGCCCATCACCCCGGCTTTGGTGGTGGTGTAATAGGCAGGTTTGAAGGCCACTCGCTTGCCATCCTTGATGTAGATACGCTGGTCAGGCCCATTCAACCCGTAGGTCGAACAGATATTGATAATGCTGCCTTTTTTTCCCTGAACCAGCATGGGCCTGACGCAAGCCTGCGTTACCAGGAACATGCCGGTCAGGTTAACATTGAGCGCGGCGTTCCACTGCTCCAGGGGATAATCCTCAAAACTGCCGGGGGCAATCCCACGCGCGGCGGCCTCCGGATCGAACTTGGGATCGAGCGCGGCACTGTTGACCAGAATGTCCAGCCGTCCGAAAGTGGACATGACCTTCTCAACCAAAGACTTCGCGCTTTCGGGTTGAGTGATATCCGTCGGCGTTGCCAGGGCGCGATACCCGGCTTTGGTGAGCGAATCGGCGACTGAGGCACATTTCTCCGCGTTCAGGTCTACCACAGCGACCGCCGCGCCGGCCTCCGCCAGCGTCCGGCAGAACTCCACGCCGAGCAGCCCTGCGCCGCCGGTGATGACTGCCACGCGGTCTTTGAGATTAAACTTATCGAGAATGCTTGACATTATTCTCCTTCCAATTTATTTTAGTATATTCATCAGGGTACACAGGCGTATAAAACCACAATCCAGCCAGTAGCGCGAGCAACGGCTCTACTGGAACACGGAAACGGGCATCGCCCTGTCCCAAGGGGGAAAGCATGAGATAGGCTGTTGTTATGACAGTTACGACCACGAGAGGAAAGATGGGTTCCTGCCGGTAGCGGGTGAAGAAATGCCAAACAGATACTGCACCCATGACATACATGACAGCACTAATGGCCAAGGCTGTAATGCCCAGCCAGAGCCAGAGGTTGCTTTTTAGGAGTTCGACCAAGCTGGCCGTATCCAATTTAAAATTCTGAATAACCCCAGTTGATGGGGGTCGGATACCGGTCATTTCTTCAGCCCAGCTGGGATATGAAACCGCCACGAATGTCCGTATAATGCCTCGACTCTGCACCTTGAAGAAGATTGGCAGGTGAGCTTTGATGAACTGGATACGATAAGAGGCGGGATCAGGCTGGGCATCGATTAATGCAACCGCCTCATTACGGCTGATTCCATTGACCTCAGCCACCACATTTGCCATCATATAATTCTCAATAGTTACACGGCTTACATCAGACAGAGTGAACTGGCCGTGCACACGGTAATTACGCACCTGCCAAGGAAGGATGAAAACCATCCCACTCATCGCGAAAAGAAGTGCGTTGCCAGCCGCAGTTTTTGATAATTTCACGCGGGGCTTCCAGTTTATTTCGAGCAACAACAGGAGTGCAGACCATCCCAGAAGCAAAGGAAAAAGGATGGGTCGGGCTAAAGCCCCCATACCCATCATGGCTCCTGAAAAAACAAACCATCTTCTTTGATGTGTCACCTGATGGCGCACCAACCCCCAAAAAGCCAACAACACCCAGGTGGAGGTCAGTGTCTCGGTCATAATTTGAAGGGCTTCGAAGGCACCGTTAACGCTGAGCAGGTAAAGCAATACGGCTGCAACTCCGGCCTTCCTTTGATCAAGGTCCGACCCGATCCGGTAGATCACAAACGCGTTGAGAAACGTCAAAAGAACTTGTACGAGAGAAGCCCATCGGACATCGGAGAAGAGGAAAATATTCAATGCCAGGAACAAGGGATAAACAGGCGGTCTGATCAGGTTGATTTCCGGGTATGGATAGAGCGTGCCGTGGTATTCCCCCGTTTTTAACAAGGTTGAGGCGAGATCCACATACTGGTCCGAATCGACCACGCGAAACCGTTCCGGGTGGTCGAAGGCGGGGAAAGCCATGGCCAGCCGGACCAGCACCAGTAGCAAGATGATGATAAGAACAATTTTGTTTTTCATCGCTATTTGCTTTCTCGCGCCATCGTTGCCATCTCCAGCACACGGATGCCATCATGAAGGGTGCAGACCGGCTCCGCCTCACCGCACGCAACAGCGATGAAGTGTTTCATCTGATCAACAAACATCACATTGCGCTCAAAACCATCGGGCGGTACAAACTGCTCCACGACAGGTACAGAAGGATTGACACTCCACTCGCCGAAAAGCTGGGTCGTGCCGTAAAAATGCAGCACACCATCCGAATTATCCCAGCGGAGAGTCCCCATTGTCCCAACAATCTCGAGCCGATGCACCGGCGGGCGCTGCACGTAGTTGATATGCACCCCGCCAATCGCTCCGCTGACAAATCGTAGCCCGATCTCCGCTACATCCTCCACGTCCAACTCCAGCGGTGAGATGTGCCCACTGATCGCCCGCACTTCGGTCACTTCTCCGGCGAGCCAGCGCACATAATCAAGCGGGTGCGTCAGCGTACGGATCACCCCGCCTCCGAGGTCTTCGCGTGCGGCGTACGTCTGGCGGTAATCCTCCCAAGAATGCCAGTTGGGCATGTACTCGCCCCAATGCGCATGGATGGTAAGTATTTTCCCGAGGTCACCGGCTGAAATCAATTCGGCAGCTTTTCTTAAGGTGGGGTGAAAACGGAACTGGAATCCAACTAGGATACGGCTGCCCGAACGGCTCGTTGCTTCTTTGAGTCGACCCACGTGCTCCAGCGACCCGGAAATTGGTTTTTCCAACAAAATATGGCAGCCTGCCTCTGCCGCTGGGATGGCAATGTCCAGATGCATCGATGTCGGATTGGCAACTATGACAGCGTCCGGTTTATGTTTTTCCAATGCCACATCCAGATTCGTTTCGACAGGAATTCCTGCAAGCTCGTCATCCGGCAATGTCGCTTTGTGCGAGCGAAATAGAACGATGTCGTTCTCGCCTAACGCACGCAGGTTGCGAAAGTGACGTCTCCCTATTGAACCTAGTCCGGCAATTAGAAATTTCATTTTGCCTCAAACATTAACGATCTTATAAACCTGGTTGTAAATTGATTTCGCAATTCGTTGAATGAAGGGATTGCGGTACAGACGCGACAGGGCGGACGAGGCCGGCTTGATTATCCTGCCCTTCACGGATACGCCATACCTTGCAGCCTCGGCAGCCATCTCCGGGCTGACGACATTGCCAATTAACCGGGTGACCGGCTGGCGGGTGGTCAAACGCAGGTAACCCAACCGGTCAGCAGTGGAATCCAAGTCGCGCATTTGTCCCATCAAATTGCCAGTCCAGCCTTGCGGCAGGGATTCCATCAACACCTTGCGGGGTGCCATAAACTGGTGATGACCGGCCGAGATAAGCGTTTCCACCCCTTTATAGGTGAGTGCCACATCCTGCAGACCGGCGATCTCCTCGTTGTACTTATCCCTGGTGCGGCCCATGTTGTCAATATACTGCTGCTCCCATTCTTTTGGAATGAGCAGCCCGCGCTCGACCTTCACATCAAGCTGTTCAGCAAACTTGAGAGCAGATTCGTTGCCATAGCTCATGTGCGGGCGAATGTAGAAACCGGTGACCATGCCCACCCCTGGATAGGTGTCGATGATCTTTAGGTGAGTTTCCAGCCAGCCGGGCAGGAAAAAGACATCGTCATCGGTATAAGCAATGATTTCACCAGGCGCCAGGCGGGCGATCATCTGCAGCGCGCCGATTTTTCCGACATTCTGAGCTGATAACACCAGGTAATCGATATCACCGGCATCGCGCAGGCTGCGCAGATAATCCATCATTGACGGGCTTGAGCCGTTATCGAAAACCAATAAGTCGTAAGGCTCCGGCGTGTTGGCGATCAGACTTTCCACACACAAACGGGTAACATCAAAACGATTTTCGTAATAGGCCACCGTGTCGGGAAGGTAGGTCAATACCGCCAGGGTTACCCTGGCGGGTGTGTAATCGGTCTTGCGACCTCGGGAGGGGTTTATTCCAGTGCGCGGCATAAGATTCCTATAATAGTGAGAGCAGGTATTCTCCGGTACGTTTTCCGGCAGAACCGTCCGTGTAAGTAATCTCCTGCTGAACAAAGGCACGGCGTTTGTCTTCGTCCAGCTTGTCATCCTGTAAGTAGGCATTCACAATTTCGAACAAACCCGCTTCATCGAACGCAACGCGCCCCGCCCCGGCTTCGCGGAAGCGCTGGTGGGTTGGCCAGTTGCCGATCTCCGAGAGTGCCAACGAGAATTTTCCAGGGATATTCCACCCGCCTCCGGGCGCGTCGATGCACGCGCTGACCACCGGCCGACCGTGGATGGTGGTCTCTACGACCATGGTGGAATATACAGTGACGAATACATCCGAATAGGTCATCATGGACGATTTTTCGTCCATATCCTCACCGGAGTAATAACCGAGGGTCCCGCCCAAGGACTGCGGCGCGACCACGTGCACATGAGACAGTTCCTTTTCGAGTTGGAAAATCTTCTCGCGCTCGGAAACAATGTACGGCCAGTCGCGCATGAAATGGTTGGGATGAAGGCGCACCAGCAACTGCGACGGCGACGAAAACCTATCGTCCGCAATCATACGCGCCAGTGCTTCGATGTTCTGGATGTTCGGCGAAAAAGTTTCAAAACTGCAGGCATACGAGATCAGTTTGCGCTCAGGGTCAAGCCGATGGCGCTTGAAATAGTCCTCGCGCGGGATCAGCCATTCACGGCGGATATACCCGTCGTAAGTGGGGATCCCGCTGATGTTCACCTTCTCCGGCTGCCAGTCCGAACCGAGCACCAGTTCCTCTTTCTGCTTCTCCGACCAACAAGTGACATACTGCGTCAGCGCACCAGCGATGGCGTAGCTGGAGGGATTGTCCCAGCCGACGATGGCAGCAACGTTGGGGATGCCGCACACGGCCGCTTCGCGCATGATGTAACGATCGATGCGCCAGCCGGGAGTGTTGGCAATAAGCATATCGGGCTTGTAGCGGTCGAACAAATCAGCATACAGGCCGGGTGTGTACCGCTTTTGGATCTGCACCAACGCTTTGCGGGCGGCAGATGAGCTTCGTAGCATTTCCACCGCTGCGCGCATGGGAGTGTACATCGTCCTGCGGCGAGGCGAGCGTTGCTCCACTTTCACCTGGCGGATGTAGGCGTCCATGGCTTCGGTATTAATGCGGCGCGAACCGCCCGCCCGGCGCAGAAAATTCAACCACCACTGCGTGTCATGATGTTCGTGCTGGTAATAATATTCAGCTTGTTTGATGCGCAAGCCCTCGATGACCAGCCCCGGCCGGGCGAATCGGGATGCGATGCGTTCAACCAGGTCGTCATCCGTCAAGAGGATGACCTCCACGCCAGCATCCAGCAAGGTGGCAACCACGTCGCTCTGTAAGAAATATACGACGGAAAGGCCGTGGTCGGCCGTTATAAAGACGCGCTTGGAAGGCATATCATCCTTTATCTCGGTCAAAGTACCAGCGAAAAATTTTACCGTAGAACTTCAATAATCCGGATTTTACCGGAGGGAGGTCGAGGATCAATCTCCCGCTTATTGCGCCTCTCTGTTGATTGACAGGTGTGCTGATTCCGCGAAGAGAATTGCTGATGTTCATCACCAGCGGCTCGACAGGCATCAACCGCAGTAAGCCGGCTTCATTCATCCGACTGTCCAGTTGCTTGACCTGCCCCATCGGACGGTTCATGTCGAAGGGCAGGAATTGCAACAGCACGCTTTTCCGCGCCACAAACTGCCAATGTGAAGCGCCCACTATGGTCTGAATGCCGTGATACGTCAAGCGTACATCCTGCAGGGTTTCATAACGTTCGCGAATCTCTTCTTCGGGTTTGCCAAGGCTTAAATCGAATTCCAGGAAGTTCTCCCACGGGATGAAATTGCCTCGCTCAATCTGTACACCAGGAGTCTGTTCAGCCCAGGCAGTCGTACCGGTGTACAGATCCACATCAGTGCGGAAGGGACGGCTTGTAACCATGCCCACGTTCGGGAAAGTCTCAAGGATTTCAATGGATTTGGCCAGCCAGCCAGGGTAATATAAAACATCGTTGTCCGCGTAGGCGATGATCTCTCCCGGCGCGCCGGCCAGCATGATGTTCCATGCTCCGCCCTTTCCAAGGTTTTTCTCAGACAACATCAGGAACTGAATGCGCCCGGCCTGCTTTTCGTCGGCGAGGTACTGCAGCACTTCATCGCAGCTGCCATTGTCGAAGATCAGCAGGTCAAAGGGAAGCCCGGTGGCTTCACGCAGGCTATCCAGACTCACCTTGAGTACATCCAGCATCTCGGAATAGAAACCATTTAATGTCGGGATGTAGTTCAGCACCGCGACGGTGATCCGTTCCGGTTTTGCGACGGTCTTGGAAAACTTGGCAGGGTTTTGACCGATTCTCATTTTTCCAATCCCAGTTTGATGCGGATGCGCCGGATGACGTAGGCGATGCGTGACGCCAGCCAATAGTTGTTGAATGCCAGCAGCGGGAAGGTCTCCAGCCAGCGGACAAAACGCTCGCCGCTCCACCTGGGACGTTGCAACCGGCCATCGACCAGCTTGCGATCGGTGTCGAGGAGCGTGAAACGAGTCACCTCGCGCCCACCCGCCAGGCGGATGTTTTCGTAGGTCTCGGGAAGCTTGTAATGCGGCTGCCCACCGGGTAGGTGGCTGTAATCATGGTTCTGGTGGATGGTCATGATGTAATCCGAAGCATCCACCGTCACCCAGCCCTCCTTGCGGGATTTGTAAATCATCCAGTTATCCCAACCTGCACGGCCGATAGCGAAACCCGGCATGTCAATGAAACAATCTCGAGGGAAGATAAAATAATCACTGCCCATCGGGCGGTGAAACTCGCCACGGGTACGGGCATCAAGCTGAAGCCGCGTCGACCAATCGCCGGAAAAATCAAGCGGCTGAGTCATATCCAAATCCCAGCGCTGGCCAACGATGAGAAATTTTTTCACGCTGGACATCACTTGCTGGGCAGTTACGATCAGATCAGGCATCAGCAGGATGTCCGCGTTGACATAAACCAGCAACGGCGCTGTCGACGCCTGCCTCGCCAGGGAGAAAATCGAACTCACCAGCGGAGTCCCTTCCGGGTTGCGGGCAACATCCGGCAAGTGGCTTGCGCCAAACTCGCGCGCCGTCTCCGCCATCCCGGATTCATCTCCCACCAGAAAGACATCGGTCTCCGGCAAACGCGTCCACGACCCGATGGCATTGCGCTGGATAATGGCAATGTGCGGATCAATGAAAGGCTTGGGGGCAGAAAAAACTGTTATCAAGGTCATATACTAAACGTCACCAGATTTTTTATAACGACAATACCCTTTGCAAATATTAGTCTGGTTAATTCCGAAACAAAACACCTTGCCATAAATCTAATTAATCCTCACGGGTAAAAATGATTGTCTTTTGTACCCAGAAAATCAATGGATAAAGAGTAAGCTCGCTGATCATTTTTGCCACAACAACATTAATTCCTGAGATTCGACTGATTGTGCTGATAAGAAATGCCGTGACGAATCCCGCTGCCAGCACAAGCAAAATATACTTGGGAAATGATTTAGAAATACCGGTATCTACCTTAAAAACCATAAAACGCAACAAACTGTAGTTAACCGCAAGGGCGACGCCACGCGCCATCAAGGTACTCAGCAGAATGTTGTCAGTCATGGAAATAAACAATATAAAGGCAAGGTAGTCCACAGCAGCTGTAAGAAGTGAAGCAATGACATACCTGAAAAGCACGAAATATATTTTCGTCGAATCCACCAGCGCGTTGAAATGTGACGACTTATTATTATCGATATATATTGTAGATATCGGGACCTCGATGAAGGAAACCTTATTCTTCTTGCACACCAGAAGCATTTCCAATTCATATTCATAACGGTCGTAAGGAATCCTGGCCATAAGGGGCAGGATATCTGCTGATAAGCCTCTTAATCCCGTTTGGGTGTCATATATATCGAGACCAAATAAGAGCTTCAATACTTTCCTTGTCGTTTGGTTTCCGAACCGACTGCGTAGAGGGACACTCCCATCAAAGTGTCTGTAACCAAGCACGATGGTCTTCCGGGTATTACTATTACCAGCCACATTCATGATGTCTTCCGCAGTGTGTTGCCCATCAGCGTCGGCTGTGACCACGCCATCAATATCTCCGCCATGCTGAAGAAGGTAATTAAAACCCGTTTTTAACGCAGCCCCTTTACCCATGTTGGTTTCATGCTTAAGGAGTATTAATTTGTTGGTTATTATCTTGAGTTCGTCGAAAATCCCATCATAGTCGGCGCTGCTGCCATCATTCACCACAATAAGCTTTTCGAAAAGTGAAGCAGACAACTCGCGAATGAGGTTAATTAATGTAGGACTGGGGCAATATGCAGGGATCAGCAATGCTATTTTCATTTCTCACCTGTTGGTATTCTAACCAACAACCAGTTCCCTGCGTCAGTTAACAGGCTGTAATTGCCCCTGTCAATCTCCGCAAGAACAAAATTTAATACATCCGGGGCGATATCTTTAGACAGCAGAACTATTCCTATATCGGGGTTGTTCTCAAGTTTTTGGGTGTAATCGTCAAGATTCGGAAATTTATATAAAACGGATGCCGTTTCAAGACCAGGGAGTAATTCAACCCGATAGTTTGAAAGGATTTTCGTACCTGGATCAGAATTGGCGACAGCGGCGTATATTGCTTCGTTAAGCTGTGGAAAAAAGAGCTGTTTCTGAAGGTTTATTTGCCGATCGATGAGAACAGAATCTGAAAAGACAGGATATAAGGCGCTCAAAGCAATCAATAAAATGATAAGGACTGATATAGCAAGGGCTGCTTTAATATTCGAAATTCTTAGCCAGCGAACTAGACCTTCAGACTTATAACCAATTTGCACAAGGCCGGCTGCCGCAGTCAGGGATACCAATGGGAAGGTCAGCGTTAAATTTCTTGTATCATAGCTAAAGAACAAAGCCCAAATGAAATAGTACGGGATGATGACCGCCAGCACTAACCACCTGTAAATCCTGCCAAGAAAGGGGATCGTAAGAATGGACACTATAAAAAGCAGATTGTATTTTCCTACCATGAGTATTCCGTCAATCAAACGCTGGGGGTAGGTCTTGTCGCCCAAAACCATTTCATTGATTGCTTGGAATTCAGACATTCGTGAGGAAATTCTTAACAACACTTCACTGGTTATGTACCAGGGAAGGGCAATTAAACATGAAATTAGCATCATCTTCCCTAGCAATTTGAATTCCTGACGCCTGTCGGCAGTGCGAGCGCTACGGATAATAAGAACATAGGCCAGGATAATAAACACAAACAGAACATATAGACCTCCCTGCTTCGTAGCCGCCGCGCCTCCAGCCAATATACTCCCCAGCAGGAGATAGCGCTCCTGCTGGTTTCTTTCCATATCCTTTATTTTTATGAGAATAAAAAAAGGCAGGAAGGAAAAGAACATTAAAGCCAGATCCACATAACCATCGTCAATGATTTCAAAAGCAAATTTCTTTACCATGTAACGCAGGAAAATGAGGGCAACAAAAAAATGCAGCTGCTTGCTCTCCAGACCATGATCAAAAAGCAAGATGAGTGTAAAAAGGAAAAAAAGTGGCATTATGGTTGTCGCAAAGAATTGAACCTGTGTATTTTCCATCAACTTGTAAATGACCGACCATGCTGCAGGGATCAATTGCCCATAATGCTGAGCAGAGGGAAATATTTGCCTATACCAGTATAAAGTAGCCCACAGATTCCAATTCAGTACCGCATCCCCCAAGTGAAAAATGTCCCCAAGATTGTTCCTGAATATCTTGAATACCCAAAGCAGGCTGTCCAACGACAGGTAAACGAAGGCAATGGACACGAAAATCACGCCCGAAACATACATGGGATCATGCATTTTTCGGCGTTGAAAAGTTTCTACAAGCGAAAATAGATGCCAGTCCAGTCTATTGAATATCAACTCCGAAACTTCAGCCATTGTCTTCTTGAGTTCATTGCTGTAAAGCTTGAAAGAAAGGACTAACTCGACCAAAATAACAATGTATAGAATATACGTTGTGTATATTCTTAACGCCGTAAAAACAAAAACCATACAGAAATTGGCTACTAGACTCAACGCAAAAATATAAATGATATTTTGGAAAAAAGTGGATTTGGACAATCTACACCATTTAAGGAGTAGGAGACCTGGCAGGATTGTTATTTGAAATATCCCTAAAACGCCGTTAAGAAATAAGGCATTCATGACTTCTCTTTTCGCTGAGGTCTATTGTTTCGTTGATCCACATCAAAAACTGATTTATGCTTGATATTCTCATTGATTTCCGCAAGTTCCGATTCCTTCCGCCACAAGTCCAAGACATCCAGCCAAGAGAAGTCATCACGATTCCCAAAATGGGCATAGATGCGGCGGAGGAGTTCAAGGTCCTCAGGCGCATCCACTGTCCAGCGCAGGGTACCGAGATCTGTCTTGTGATTGACCAGCAGGACGTTGAAGCGCCCCGTTGTCTCATACAGATAAGGCATCACATGCTCGCGCTGGTGCTTCTCTTGCGCATGTTCCCAGGCATAATCGAGCACAGAGGCGGAGCACACCTCCACATCCAGACCGATCGGAAAGGTACGATGAAACGGCGGTGGCAAACGATTCGCCGCGAAGTCAAAAGGGCCTGGCGCGGGAGGCAACTCCGAGGAAGGCGCCCGGCGGCTCAGGACTTCATCCTGAGGCTGGATCTCACCGATATAAGCAAGCACTGTCCGGTCAATAAGCGCCGGGTCGATCACTGGGCAATCGGCAGTGATGCGTACGATGAGATCAGCATTCTGCGAATGCGACGCGTGATAATAGCGGTCGAGCACATCGTGGACGCTGCCGCGATGGAAGGCATATCCGCGCTCCTCGCAAAGCCTGGCAACCGGATCATCAGATGGATCGTCTGTAGTGGCCACCATCACGCCGTTCAGTGTGGTCGCGCGACGGGCACGCTCGACCACACGTGCCAGCATGGGCTCGCCGCCAATGTCCAGCAGGACCTTGCCCGGCAGCCGGGATGAGCCCATACGGGCTTGAATGATGGCGAGAGCGCAGAGGTTTTCCATAAGTTAAACTTCTAAACTGCTATTATTTCTCCCAGGTTTTCCTTTTCTAAAGACAAGAAGAAGTAGGGATGCAATTGAAATAAGCGTAATTGCTAAGCCGACAAAAAAGACAGCCATATAAACAGGATCTGGGTGATTACCTACGAGCGTCATTTGCGAATAATCCAACTCGGATAGCTTCGAAATCAAAGCAATATTGCGTAAAGACCATAGATTGAGGTTTACCCACAGATCGTGCACAACCAATACTAAGAGACTCGCCATGGCTGCGTAGAACGCTGGGCTGGGCTTGTGTTCATTAAGCCATTTCTGAAAAAAATAGGCGGCAATAATCAACACGAATACAAACGGTACATCAATCATGCGCGAACTGACTCTTTCGCCATTGAATAATGGGATGGACAATGCCTTAATCAAATTATATGAATTTGACAGTGAAAGAAAAATCATGCCGAATACTGGGATAACAAATTTCGAAAACTCACCCGACGTGCTTAATCTGCCTATCCATTTTACAAGACCAAAATAAAACACAAAAATGAATCCAAGAAAACCAACGTAAAGATTTAGCTCTGGATAGTTGTAAGGGAACAATGGTTCATATGCTCGCCCCGGACTGATCAGTTGAGTCATTGATTGAAGAAGAGTCATGATCGACGGGTAGCCAGCCGGGCTCGCAGAGGACGCCCACGTAAAGCGGGATAGCTCCAGAACTGGCGGGAGAAGACGGACAGCGCTTAATAAAACCGCGAAAACCATAGCTGCAACCAGCCAGGCCGCCTGGTTCCAGTGTGAAGGGATCATCAGCCCCATAAAAATCAGCAGCCACACAAATTGATGTTCACCACCAGCGAGAACCATGTAAAACATCAAAAAGGCTGTCGCGGCAACCCAGCGCCAACCCCTCACTCCTTGGGAAAAACGTATCATCATCACAAAGAATAGCGGAAAGAGAAAATGAGAGCCCCAGGTAAAATGCCCAACTGAATAATGGGCAATCACGTAGCCATTGAAGCCAAACAAAAAGAAGAAAAAACAAGTCGCTATCAAAGACAGCCTGAGCAACTTTTTTATCCAAAGTATGCTAATAAACGCAATTGTATAATGCAATAGAACGTCAAAATACACAAAATATCTCGCCTTAATGAAGTAAAGCAACAAAATCTGGGGACTTGTAATTACATCTGGCAGGCTGAAAAAGCGATCCGCACCATGTAATGGCGCGGTATAGAGCATATGCCATGGGAAAACACCCAACTGATAAGCCTGCTGCAAAAACCTTAGACGCGGCATGTTTATTTCATCCCAATCTCCGAAATTCAACCCTGTTCTGCCAAAATCAAAGAAGTACATCCAAAAAATTATTCCTACAAAAAACAACAAACCAAACACCGCAAACCGAAGGTGGAGATAATCCTTCTCAATTTCAGGGTCAAAGAATACTTGCACCAATTTTCCTGATTTGGCAGTTGCACTACTTATGCGTTTATAATATTTCATAAAAAATCCTCTACAATGACATTGTCGCCAGTTTATAAGCTTCTATAAGTTTATTAAAATTTTTCTTCCAGTCGGCTTTTTCTTCGGCAGTTTTGCGCGCATTGTGACTGCTCTCAATCAATTGTCCACGATTCTCCATCACTCTTAAAATGATATGCGCCAGCGCATCGGCATCCCCATCAGAGAAGATCCAGCCGTTGAAGCCGTCGGTCACCCATTCGCGGTTAGCCGGGATGTCGGATACGGCACATGGCAGTCCACAGGCAAGTGCTTCCATGAGAGACACGGATGACCCATCTACATGCGAGGCGGAGATGTAAAGATCCGCCATGTGATAAAACCGAGGCAGGTCGTTATTGCTGATAAAACCAGGGAACGTGACCCGGTCCATCACGCCGCCGTTGATTAATATATCGCGGATGACCGCACCCTGCGAGCCGCCGCCCAGCAGCATCAGCGAAACATCTTCACGCTGCGCCGCCACTTTGACAAATGCGCGGGCGACTACATCAACACCATAGTTTGGCCCCCATGAGCGATTACAAAAAAGCGTGAAGCCGGTATCAGGTCGGGGGTCGCCTGTCGACGGACTGAAGTGCTCCAGATCAACTCCCCATGGGAAGACCACCGTACGTTGTGGATCCATTCCATAAGCCACCGCTTTGTCGCGCGTCACTTGAGCGTCGCTGGTGAAATAGGTCGACCGACGCAACGTGTACCTTGTGACCCATTGCCACCATTGATTGCGCAGGGCATCATTCATCAGGTCGAAACCCCACGACATGGTCAGGATGGGACGGAAACCCGTCAGCACGGCGATAAAGGCGCAGGTCTGGATCGGCCCGGCATGGATCAGATCAGGCTGAACGTGCTTGATAACCTTGCGCAGACTCATCACCAGTCGGGGGACATCCCGCCAGCGAAAAAGTCCTTGCCCACCAGCCCACTGGACTTGCTCGATATTGGAAGGTACAGGACGATCCTCCGTCTGGTGGGGACCGCGCTCGAGCCGCACATAGAATACATCATACCCGCTGCCTGCCAGAGCAGACAGGAAGCGATGATCGTGCGGCGAATAGTCCCTGCTGAAGTACAGAATGCGCACTCAGGCTCCTAAATCCGTCCAGCGCAGTTCCTTGCCAAGCGACATATCCACCAGCGCTTTCGTGCCAATGACATCCTGGATTTGGTCCGGCTTGATCGCACCGGGTGTGGCAGGGCGAAGCACATCGATCATGTCGCGAGTGAAGACTTCACCTGCCTTGATGTCACGCGCTGCGCGCAGGCAGCGGCGCTGGACGATGGCGGTTTGCACTTCGTTGGACACAATGAACTTGTCCGGCGATCCCATGGCCCGCTCCAGAAGGCGTACTTCCTCGACCATTTTTGCCCAGTTCTCGGGGTTCATCGCGAATTTGTGGTCGGGTCCTTCGCGGTCATTGCTGTCGGTGAAGTGACGCTCAATGACGCGAGCGCCCAGCGCCACCGCGCCCACCACCGGCGCCACAGCGTGGGTGTGGTCGGACAAACCCAGAATCACTTCCGGAAACATGATGGCGTAAGTCTTGAGCACGTTCAAATGCAGGTGGTCATAGTTGTCCGGGCTGGCGGTGTAATTGGTGTTGCACTGCATCAGCACGAGTTGCTTGTTGATTTTCAGAATCGCATGAACCGCTTTCTGCACTTCGCCAATGGTCGAGGCGCCGGTGGCGATGAAAAACGGCTTGCCCTTGGCGGCCATGCGCTCGAGGGCCTCGATCCAATCGATCTCGCCGGAGCCGGCCTTGTACATCTCCACATACTGGTCGAGAAAATCAATCGCCTCGAAGTCATAAGGGGAGGAAAAGTAATCGATGCCAGCCTCCTCGCATTCCTCCGCCAGGGTCAGCGTCCACTCGAAGGGAATCGAAGCTGACCGGTAGACCTCCACCACCGACTTCTTCCACGTCGCCTGGTGCGAAACCTGTCCACCGCTCATGGCCTTGAAGCCATAATCCGAGACAATTTTAGGCGCGTCGAAGTTTTGGAACTTAGCTGCGTCCGCCCCCGCTTCTTTTGCGAGACGAATCAAGAGCTTCGCCCGCTCCAGGTCGCCGTCGTGGTTGGCGGCGATATCGGCGATGAAATAGGTCGGGTGGCTGGGTCCAATAAGGCGGTTGCTTATTTTGATGTCCATGTGTTCCTCCGAATGAAATGGCGTAGGTTACTCTTTGCCAATCCTTCCCAGATGAGTGTTGGTAAACGCATCCGAATACTTCAATCCATATCCCAGGGCGCGGTCAAGGCTGGAATGCCCGAGTAAAATGACACCGATCAACTGGAGCAGCGGACTGCCAAGGAAAAAACCGAGAAGATACAAACCAATCGAAACGCCATAATGATGCACAATGTTATAAATCCAAGCGCCGACGCGCGTATCATGGACATATCCAATCATGCTGATATCCGGCACGAAGAAGAGCAGCGGGTAGACCCACCACGGGTAGGGCAGCCGCGAAAAAAGAAAAATAGACAGTACAAAAAGCGCAAATCCTTCAAGTTTCAATAGGTTTTTCATTTTTTGGCCGCTAAATCTGTTGATAACTCCGCAATTTCTGTGGATAACCCTGCTGGTACTGTGCATAAAACCTGTCCAAACCGGTGGAAAAACCGGGAACGGACTCGCCGATAACTGTGGATAACTTGTGGACAGAAAGCCGTAGATTGTGGGAACGCCGGGCTTTCAAGTCGGATTCTTCGACCGAAACGGGGTCTATCAGGCCCTCATCCAACCCAAACCTGCGGGCGATCCCCACGCCAAAGTCATACTTGGAGAGTGATTCAGAGCCGACCACGTGATAAATACCGTTCAATCCCTTGTCGAGCATTTTTATAAGAAGTTCAGCCAAATCGCCAACGAATAGCGGGCAGAAGAAAACATCGGTAAACCCGTCGGCCCGTTTTCCGGCTGACAGACTATTGATAAAAAACTCGGGCAGGCTGCGCGTCCCGTTCAAGCTCCAGCCAAAGAAATTGACCCTGACCACCACCGCACTCGGATTGGCCGAAAGCACATTCTGCTCGCCCTGGAGTTTGGTGTCGGCGTAAATGCCCTGTGGATTAGTCGCATCTTCCTCGGTGTAAACTCCATCCTTTGTGCCATCAAAAACTGCATCTGTGGAAATATGCATCATGCCGATGCCGCGCCTGGCACAGGCGGCTGCCAGTTCCCCAGGTAATTCCGCATTGAGCAGGCGAGCCGTTTCAGGCTGCTCCTCGCAAGACTCCAGATTGGCAAGCGCCGCCGTGTGGATGACCGCGTCGGGTCTGACCGTGTCGAGAATACGATGTTCAACTTCAGGGTCGAGCAGATCCGCCTTGATGATCTCAAAGGGCGTGCCCGCCAGCTTGGAACGGTCCACTCCAACGATGGAATGCATTCCCATTTCCAGCAGGGAGAGATTAAGACCCAAAAGCCCGCTCGCGCCGGTAACCAGAATTTTCATCTACCCTTCCAAAGTTCCATTTACAAACGCCTGCTCGAACGGTGCAATGTATTTCCGGATACCTTCCACGTCAAGCCATTCAGTGTTGTTTTCACTGGTATAGGAGAAGCCTTCAGGCAAAGGCTTACCTTCGTAATGCTGGCTGCGATTCCAGAGCGTTTCAGGCGGTTTGATGATATACATCATTTCCTGCTCGACGGCATTACGGGCTTCATCATCTGAAAGCAGGTCTTCGTGCAGTTTTTCTCCGGGGCGGATGCCGATAATTTCGATCTTGGCGTCGGGGGCGATCGCACGGGCGAGGTCAATAACTTTGGTGCTGGGAATTTTTGGTACGAAGACTTCGCCACCTTCCATTTGCTCGATGCAGTTGATAACAAACTTCACACCCTGTTCAAGCGAGAGCCAGAAGCGGGTCATGCGCTCATCAGTGACGGTGATCCTGCCCGACTGGCGTTGTTTGATAAACAACGGCACGATCGAACCGCGTGAACCTACGACGTTGCCGTAACGGACACAGGCATAACGCGTCGCTGAGCCGGCGGCGTAATTATTAGACTGGATAACCAGTTTTTCGGCGACAAGTTTGGTACCACCATAAAGGTTGGCCGGGCTGACGGCTTTGTCGGTGCTCAAGGCAAGCACTTTCTTGACGCCTGTATCCAGCGCGGCTTCCAGGACGTTGCTCGTGCCGAGGATGTTGGTTTTGACCGCCTCCATCGGGTTGTACTCGCAGGCGGGCACTTGTTTAAGTGCGGCGGCGTGCACCACAATATCCACACCATGCAAAGCACGCACCAACCGCTCTCGGTCGCGGATGTCGCCAATGAAATAGCGCAGCGACGGATGGTCGAACCCTCGCACACGCATTTCGTGTTGCTTCAACTCATCACGGCTGAAGATGATAATTTTCTTCGGCTGGTATTCCTTCAACAGGATCTCGGTGAATTTTTTGCCGAACGATCCGGTTCCACCGGTGACGAGGACGACTTTATCTTTCCAGTCCATAAATGCTCCTTATACACTTTCGACCACGAAGGGCACAAAGTACACAAAGGAAAATCTAGATTTGGGCTCCTTCGTGCCTTTCGTGTACTTTGTAGTCGATTTTCTTGATCGACACAATTGGGTACTGCCCATTCTCACCAAAGAAACGTGGGAACAATTCTTCGAGCCAAAAGATAAACCGCAGAAACATCTTACCGCCGGCTTTCTCGCACACGTAGGTGCGCGTAAACTTGGTGCTCACGCTCCGCCAGCAGAAAATGTCGATGGGGGTGACATCCTTGAGTTGTTCGCGCAGCCACCCGGCATTGGATTTGTGGACGAAGGTGCCGGTCGGTTCGCTGGAGTTCACCCCGGTTTCCAATTTTTTTTCATCTTCGGGCACAGACTCGTTACCCTCATGTTTACTCCCGCCCAACCGCTTAAACAGGTTTGCCAGCCGGTCAGCGGCGCGCATCAGAGGCGGATTGCTCCAGCCGTTAACTACCACTGCCCGCCGTCCAGGCTTCAGTACACGCACCAGCCCGGCGTAAGCCTTTTTATGATCCTGGGCAGGTAAGTGGTGGATGGTGTGCATCGAGACCAGTCCATCGAAAGCATCCGTTTTGAAGGGCAGGTGGGCAATGTCCATCACCACGTACAGGCCTTTGTCACCGAGACGTTGGCGGGCGTCCTTAAGCGCAGTGATCGAAAGATCGGCGCACACGCGGTATTTGTAATTCTTGGAATAGGTCAGGTATTCCATCCACTGCACAGGACCTGAGCCGGCATCCAGGAATAGATCGCCTGCCGGATCGAGGTAGCGATTAACGCGCAAGTGGCACTTATGGATGTATTCCTGCGCGACAAGGCGCAGATCCTCGTAACGGGCATTTTGATACAACCCGTCGCCGACCTGCGACCAGCCGATCTGGTCATAAAACTCGCGCACCTGTTGCTTCGTATTCTCAGCCATGGTTCATTTCCACTGCAGCGCTTCGCCAGTCATCTGTCCAAAGGTTTTACCAAACTCAGTACTGCCTTCGTCTGAAAGGACACGCCCGACCGGCCAGGTTTTGAGATCATCCCAAAATGAGATCAGCCGCCAAGGGAAGGGACGAGGATACTCAAAGAAAAAATAATAAGCATAGCGCCAGGCCAGTTCCACCTGTTCAGGTGTCAGGTGAGATTTACCCAAATTTGAAAGCACATCGTCCAGGGTAGCGAAATAGTCGTCATAGCTTTTCGGATCTAGTGTAAATCCGTAATTCCTATAATGTGTGTTGCCGCAGGCGATGACGGGGATGCCGTTCAGGCTCATCTCAAGACCGGTGGTGGTGGTGAACACGAGCCCCAGGCTGGTGAACTCCATCAGATCATAGGTGTTGACTTTTTCCAGAGGTCCAACCACACGAATGTTTTCAGGTAGGTCCTTCACGCCAGCCTTGACGACATCCACCATTGAAGGGCCATGCGTCAGGCGTTCGCCGGGGTGCACGCGAATAATCAACTGCGCATCCTTGCGATTCAAAAAATACTGCACCGTGCGCGTGATCCACTCCGCCATACTTTTGCTGAACAAGTTGCGTCCCAGCGTCAGGCTGTCGCCCAGCACATTGGTCGCCAGCAGAACCACTGGGCGCGCGTCCAGTCCCAGTTTGGCACGGATGGAGTCGCCTCCCTGCGCCGGGACATCCTGCCACAGGCGGGCGGCCTTACCTTCAAGACGCGCACCCATGCGGGCGGATTCAAACTGGTGGATGCGCTCGCTCTGGGACTCGGTCAACGGCACAGCGCCCAGGTCCGCCCAAAGCTGGTCGGTGTTCTGGTGCATGATCTCGTCGTTCTGGGCGATCCAGATCTGCTCGCGCTGGTCATTGAACTCGTAGGTGGTCACCGGGATGTTCAAGTGCTTCGCCACCCTGTAGACCGCGCCTAACTCCAGGATGGTGCCGTTAGGGATGAGCGCCAGGTCGGGGCTATGCTGCTTCAGATAAGATAATGCCGAACGCGCGGCGGACAGGTTCCGGGTGAGCCGGAGCTGGTATATCGCAGACGCCGGGTCCACTTCTTCGACTTGATCCGTATACATCGTGTCGTACTCCGCCACGATGCGCACATCCTCCCGCAACGAGGTTGGAAGCTCTTCGCCTGCAATATCCAACAGATTGACGATCTTGATCAAGGTCTCAGCCGGCTTGAGATGGTCGCGGGTGTATAGGGCGTGGCGGCGCAGGTCGAAGGGTGTGACCTCCTTGCGCCAGTCGCCATATGGAAGGTAAGCCAGCGTGACGCGATGCCCCAGCCCCGCCAGGGTGACACCGATGAGGGCCGCCTGCTCAATCCAGTAATGCAGCGTGGCGAAGATAAAGACATCCTTGCCTTTGGGTGCCTTCGCCGCAAAGGGACGCACTTGCTTGACCGCAGCCGGCAGAGCATCGGTAAGGCGGTGCAAGTTATACCGGCCAAGACCTTTATGCCCGGCGGGATTAAACAGCCAGTACGCCTCCATGGCGAGAGGTGAGCCGGCAACCACATTCTTGAGGGCCGTCTTGGCGGGCATCAGAGAGTCTCAATCTTCCACTCGAGGCGCGGACGGGTGACACCGGGACGCGGCTCCGGCCAATGCATGCCGGGCGCGGCGGTGGCATCCACATTGAATTCAAGCGCCTGCTCCTCGGCAAAATAGCGGCGGATGCGGTATGAGCTGGCATTGACATTGAGCGAGTAGCGTCCGGCGTTGAGCATGTCGGGCGGGATGATGCATCGGCTGACATAACGGCCGGGCTTGCGGTTGGTGAAGCGCTCGAACATGAGCAAGTCATCTGTGTCGAAGGTGGTAAAGACTGCCTCGCCGCGTCCAGTATTCAGATAAATACCAACACGCAGACCGGTCACCGGCGCAGTCAGTTCATATTCAAACTCGACAACCACCGGCTCGGTGGAACGAATGGTCTCGACGACTTTTCCCTTCGGATCACGGATGCGCAGGGCGATAGGAAGGAATGGGTCAGCTTCCAGCGGGATTTCGTCCCTGCTCCAGGTGCGTTCCCCGTCGCTGGAATGACCGGCGGAGAGGTAGAAATCCACCGCTTCGCCAGAGGGCGCGCGCTTGACCAGTTGTCCCTTCTGAAAAACCAGCGATTCCTGCGTCAGACGCAAAATGGCAGACATGTTGTGGCTGACGAAAAGCACCGTCCGCCCCTGTTGGGCCACGTCGCTCATCTTGCCCAGGCACTTGCGCTGGAACTCCGCATCACCGACAGCGAGGACTTCATCCACCACCAGGATTTCCGGCTCGAGATGCGCGGCGACTGCGAACGCCAGCCTCAGGTACATGCCGGAAGAATAACGCTTGACCGGCGTGTCGATAAATTGCTCGACCTCCGAAAAGGCGACAATCTCATCGAACTTCCGCTCAATTTCACTCCCCTTCATACCGAGGATGGCGCCGTTGAGGAAGATGTTCTCGCGTCCGGTCAGCTCAGGATGGAAGCCGGTGCCGACCTCGAGCAGCGAGCCGACCCGTCCATTGATCCAGATCTCGCCTTCGGTGGGTTCGGTGATGCGTGAAAGGATTTTCAGCAGAGTGCTTTTACCTGCGCCGTTGCGGCCGATGATACCGAGTACCTGCCCCTCCTCGACATCGAAGGAAACATCATTGAGCGCATAAATGGTGTCCAGCGCATCGGGAGCTGGAGTCTGCACTCGGCGGATGGTGCGCAAAGGCGCACTCATCGCGTGAGTGATGTTCTCGCTCAGTGTCTGATATTTTTGCGGCGCAAGCCCGATGCGGTAACGCTTGCTCAAGTGTTCAACACGGATAATGGCACTCATGGCTAGATCGTGTCCGCGAAAGTACGCTCCATCCGGCGGAAGTACACCAAGCCGGATGCCAGCAGAAGGATGGCGACCGCCGTCGAGACCAACAGCCCCATCCCGATCGGGGATGGCGCGCCGAGCAAGGCCCAGCGGAACCCGTTGATCACGCCCACCATCGGGTTGATCGAGTAGAGCATTTGCCATTTTTCAGGAATCATCG
>Ga0315290_10000678_pt1 | contig 22546 bp, 16 predicted proteins | sample YL17G12_0_MG_FD_203627 | JGI IMG/M metagenome (GOLD analysis project Ga0315290, IMG submission 203627) | Sediment microbial communities from Yellowstone Lake, YNP, Wyoming, USA - YL17G12_0 | ecosystem: Environmental > Aquatic > Freshwater > Lake > Sediment | place: USA: Wyoming | collected... | reverse complement strand
TGATAGAAGCGATAGTATCAAATCGTCCGATTCCTGTGCTTGATCTAAGGATTCTTATGGTTTTCACTGTTTCCAAAGGACCAAAGTGAATGCCCATCTCCACGTATTGACTATTCCTTACAGTTACATAATTTAAAGAAAGTGTATCGGGACGCAATGGCCTTGAGGAGATAAACGAAGATTTGCAGGATGTGGAAGATTTCATTCCATCCTGGCTAACTGCGTGCACATAATAGCTGTATCGAACGCCGTTGGTAAAGCTACGCGTATCGGTAAAAGTTGTAATTCCGGGGCTGGTGGTTCCGATTAAAGAATCGGACTTCGATCCCTCCTGCAGATATATCTGGTATTCGCCCAGAGCAGGGTTCATATTATTGTAACTATTCCAGGTGAGTAAAATGGTTCCTTTGCATTCGTTTTTAACCGGTGTCTCCATAAACAAAGTATTCAAGGCTTTGGGATAAGTACCAACGCCGGTGCTTTTGTTATTACATTGATCGAGCGTAATGATGGCAAAAGTTTTAACTGCGGCGCAAGCATTTATTGAATCAGAAATGAATGAGGTTGTAAGATTTCCCGGAGCAAAACCAATCATCTGCCAGACTCCTCCTGCCAATAACTGTTGTATTTCGTATCCGGCCACATCGCCGGAAGTGCCGGGAATCCAGGTTACAATAGGGTGGCCACTGGGATCGATGGATATACTATCCATAACAACGTCAGCAGGCTTATTGTTATCAAGAAATACATCTGTTATTATATTGGAAGAAGATCCACCCAGTCCCGTAATTTCAACCCTGTAGCTTAAATATGTACTGTCACAATATGGGGAAGTGATGATATCAGTATAGGTTAAATCCGTCCCCCGGTAAATTGTATCTGAATTACCAAATGGATCAGTGCGAATCAATTCATAATTTCCTGGTTGAAGAGTCCAGTCGAGGCGCACAATACCATCCGATATTTTTGTGAGTTGAAGCGTAATATTGTATGCCTCAGCCGAAGTATTTTTAAAATCTGCATTCGTGAAATTAATCTGAGATGACCGTGAAACCTGAGCATTTGATTGAAAGAAAAAAGCCATCAGCATCATTGCTGTGGTCAGCAATCCGGATATCGATCGTATCTTTCTTTTATCAGTCTTCATAATTGCAATATTCGCTTTATAGCTTTACACAAAAATAAGTAAAATGGCCTATTTCCCGACGATAATCTCGTGGAAGGTTGAAGGAACCAGATATTTGCGTGCCAGATCCCGGAGTTCACCAGCACTGATATAGCGGATTACTTCCGTAAAGCGGTTAAAATACGACATATCGGATCCTGACTCCAAAACGCTGATGATCATATCGGCCATCGCGAAAGGTCCATCGATGCTGCGTAGAAATTTTCCCAACATATAATTTTTTACAAGTTGCAGTTCGCTGTCAGGCACCAGATCGGTGCATAAGCGATCGATTTCTCTATAAACTTCGGTGGCAGCCTGATGTGCTGCATCAGCATCTACTTCGCTGGTGATGAAAAAGCTACCCGAATGTTTCAGTGATATAAGCGCAGAGCCGACACCATAGGTACAGCCCATTTCCTCGCGAAGGTTAGTCATCAGGCGCGAACCAAAGTAGCCCCCCAATACGGTGTTAAGCACCTGCATTCCTAAAAAATCGGGATGCGTGCGGTTGAATAGTTGTTTGCCGATACGGATCGCTGCCTGTATGGTATCTTTTCGGACCAGGTAATGCTTGAACTCAGCGTCAGCATCACTAATAAAATCCCTGTCGGGAAGGAATTCGTTTCCCCATCCCTTGTTCCCTAAGGTAACATTGAGCATCCTGATAAGATCATCGCTGACTTTTCCGGCAACAACAATACGACAGTTTCCCGGAGTATAATGCTGATGATGGAATACCTTAAGCGCAGCTACGTTGATATTTTCGAGATGTGTTGACTGGCGATAGGATCCGTAAGGATGTTCCGGGCCGAATATTAATGCGGAGAACCGGGTACGGGCAAGGTAATTTACTTTCTGTTCGTTCACCGCAAGGTATTGTTTCTGCCGGCCTACCAATATTTCAAATTCCTTTTCAGGGAAGCTAGCTTCTCTGATGATATCCCGCAAAAGTGGCAGGAGCTCATGCACGTGTTTGTTCAGTGAATAAAGTGAGATATAGCTGTTGTCTTGTTCTACTGCTGTTTCAAGGTATGCACCGAAAAAATCCAGTTTTTCCTCTATCTCTGCCGAAGTCATCAGGTTGGTTCCTTCGCGCAGCATGAGGTTACTGGCTTGAGCCGTAAAAGGCAAGTCCTCGTACCATACGCCTGCACCAAAAACAAGGCTGATGCGCACCAATTCCTGCGTGCCTTTGTTAATCACGTAAAGTGAAATTCCATTATCGAGCGTAATATGGCCCGGTTCAATTACTTTAAAATTATCCATGGCCTGCATAGCTGGCGCCTGGGTGCGATCGATTCTGCTCATGCTTTTTGAGTCGAATAATAGTAAAGTGTAGCGCTGTTTTCTGCCCTTAAAATTTTGTTCGCCTGTTCGCGCATTTCTTCGGCGGTAACGGCAGTATATCGGTCGATGGTAGTATTTGCCAATGAAGCATCACCCAGCCATTCGTAATAGGCCAGATTCATTGCTTTATCGAGAACAGATTGTTCTGAAAACAGAAGGCTGCTCTCCACCCGGTTTTTTACCTTCAGTAATTCCTTTTCTTCAACCATCGAAGTACATATCCTTTCAATCTGCTCTTCGATGGCTTTTTCGGCTTCTGTCATAGCCACACCTTTCATGAGCCTTCCGGTAATCACAAACAAACCACTGTCGATATCCCCGGTGATATAGGCATGCAAATCGCTGAACAATTGCCGTTTCTTGATAAGTTCACTAAAAAGCCGGGCCGATTGCCCACCCGACAAAATATCGGAAATAAGATCGCTGGCATAATAGGCAGGATGGCGCCGCTCGCACATATGGAACACTTTGTAGATGGCATCCGAAGGAACATCACGTTCTACCGTAAGTTTCCGGGCTTCCGCCTGGGGCGGTTCCACGGGTATTGATCGTTTAAAAAGATGATCTTTATTTATAGAACCGAACCAGTTTTTGGCAAGCACCCTGATATTTTCCGTTTCCACATCGCCGGCTATCGTAAGGATAGCATTGCCGGGATTATAATATTTGTGATAAAAGGCCTTTACTTCGTTCATACCCGCTTCTTCGATATGAGAAATATCCTTACCTATGGTTGCCCATTGATATGGATGAACTTTATAGGCCAGCGGCCTCAGCAATAACCAGGCATCGCCATAGGGCTGGTTCAGGTAATTTTGTTTGAACTCTTCCACTACCACGCTACGCTGCACATCCAGGCTCCTGGATGAAAATGCCAGGGCAGCCATGCGGTCCGATTCCAGCCAGAAACCTGTTTCGAGATTCTGAAGAGGAAGCGTAAGGTAATAATTGGTTATATCGTTGTTGGTAAAGGCATTGTTTTCGCCACCAACACGTTCCAGCGGTTCGTCGTATTTCGGAATATTTTTAGAACCTCCAAACATCAGGTGCTCGAATAAGTGAGCAAATCCCGTACGGTCAGGCTGCTCATCGCGCGAGCCCACATCGTAAAGGATGTTCATGGCAACAATAGGTGTTGAATTGTCGCGGTGAACAAGTACCCTTAATCCATTTGTTAGCGTAAACCGGTCGTAAGCAATCATATGATTCATCAAAACTACTAATCAAAACTCAATTTTTGTATTTTTATTTTGCCGGCAGGGTTCAGAATAAATTTTTACATTTGCTGCTCCTCAAAAGCATGCTCAATATCGGATAATAACTGCATTCACTTACATTTTAATCACAATGAAAAAAGACAAACAGATATTCGATCTTATTAAGGAAGAACAAATGCGGCAGACGCAAGGAATTGAGCTCATTGCCTCTGAAAATTTCGTGAGTGATCAGGTGCTCGCTGCCATGGGTTCTTGCCTTACCAACAAATATGCAGAAGGATATCCTGGCAAACGATATTATGGAGGTTGTCAGATTGTGGATCAAACCGAACAGTTGGCCATCGACAGGGCCAAGGTATTATTTGGTGCCGAATGGGTTAATGTTCAGCCACATTCGGGCGCGCAGGCCAACATGGCTGTGCTGATGACTGTCCTGAAACCTGGTGATACATTCATGGGGCTAAACCTGGCACATGGAGGACATCTTTCGCATGGTTCACCTGTTAACTCTTCAGGAATACTCTACCGGCCAGTTGCCTATGGCGTTGAAGAAGCTACAGGAACAATCAATTACGACAAGATGGAAGAAACTGCTTTGATGGAACGTCCGAAACTTATCATTGCAGGTGCATCTGCTTATTCGCGCGATTGGGATTATAAACGCATGCGCGAAATTGCCGATAAAATTGGTGCTTTGCTGATGGCAGATATCGCGCATCCTGCTGGACTCATCGCACGCGGATTACTAAACGATCCGGTGCCGTATTGTCACATTATCACTACAACCACACATAAAACATTGCGGGGACCACGCGGCGGCATGATTTTCATGGGCAAAGATTTCGAAAACCCATGGAGCCTCAAAACGCCGAAGGGTGAAACCAGAATGATGTCGGCATTGCTCGACTCAGCTGTTTTCCCAGGTATACAGGGCGGTCCGCTCGAACATGTAATTGCCAGCAAGGCAGTTGCTTTCGGCGAAGCGTTATCCAACACGTATATGGAATACATTATACAGGTAAAGAAAAATGCCCAGGTACTTTCTCAGGCATTTATTGATCGCGGATATCACGTAATTTCCGGCGGAACCGATAATCACCTTATGCTGATCGACCTGCGCTCAAAATTCCCGGAAATTACCGGCAAAATAGTGGAGAATACACTGGTAAGGGCCGATATCACTATAAATAAGAACATGGTACCTTTCGACAGTCGCTCACCGTTCACCACTTCGGGAATTCGTGTTGGCACACCTGCCATTACCACCCGTGGATTAAAAGCGGAACATATGGCTACCGTCGTGGATATGATAGACGAGGTGATCTCCAACATTGATAACGAAGCTGTAATTGAAAAAGTAAAAGGTCAGGTAAACGACATGATGATGGAGTTTCCTTTGTTCGCTTATTAATTGCTATTTGCTTCATCTTAGAATAACTTTCGCTCAAACGGTTTTAGGCTGTCAGTATGGCTTTTGGGGCTACCTATGCATGTTTGTTTTTCTAATTGATCTAATTTCTAATTTCTAATTGTCTGGTTCTTAAGTTATCAAATCATCACATTTTCTCATTTTCTCATCTTCTCATTTTCACATCTTCTCATTTTCTCATTTTCTCATCTTCTCATCTTCTCATTTTCAAATTATTCCATCGCTTTGGCCTGATTCCAGTATACATCCAGTTCGGTAAGCGTCATTTCACGGAGTGTTTTACCGGTGCGGAGGGCTTCCTGTTCGATGTATTTAAATCTGCGGATAAATTTCCTGTTGGTACGTTCGAGTGCATCTTCGGGGTTAACATCAATAAACCGGGCATAGTTGACGAGCGAAAAGAGTACATCACCAAACTCATCTTCCAGTTTTTCGGGTGAACCTCCGTTGAGTTCTTCGTGGCGGAATTCTCTGATCTCCTCCTCTACTTTCTCCCAAACCTGCTCCTTGTTTTCCCAATCAAATCCTGCACCCCGCACTTTTTCCTGTATCCTGTGAGCTTTTACCATAGCCGGTAGCGAAAGCGGAACGCCTGATAATACTGAAGCCTGGCCTTCCTCCATTTTTATTTTCTCCCAATTATTCTTCACATCATCCGAATTCTGCACCACCACATCGCTATAAATATGCGGATGCCTTCGGACCAGTTTCCCGCAAATCCCGTTGAGCACATCGCCCATATCAAATGACCCGTTCTCCGAACCTATTTTTGCATAAAATACGATGTGCAGCATGAGATCGCCTAATTCTTTGCCTATTCCATCCATATCCTTATCCAGAATGGCGTCGGAGAGTTCGTAGGTTTCTTCTATAGTGAGATACCGCAGGCTTTCAAGGGTCTGGCTTTTGTCCCAGGGACATTTTGCACGCAACTCATCCATGATAATGAGTAAGCGCTTGAAAGCTTCCGTATTTTGTTCCAGTTTATTCATATGGCACAAAGGTAATGATTAACTCCCATGGTGAAGCAGGCAGGTTAGCGGCGTAATGCAAGATGAAATTATAATTTCCCGGTTGCCTGATCCGGTTTTTGCAGATCGAAAAAAAAAGCCCCGAATTGCTTCAGGGCTTTGCCAATTCGGGTCGGCAGAAGATTAGTACATTCCACCCATACCACCCATTCCAGGGTTAGGCATAGCAGGTTCCTTTTCTTCTTTTATGTCAGCCAGCACAACCTCCGTAGTGAGGAGCATACCAGCTATTGAAGCAGCATTTTCAAGCGCTACGCGTGCTACCTTGGTTGGGTCGATAACACCGGCTTTGTAAAGGCCTTCATAAACTTCAGTATGAGCGTTAAATCCATAATCGGCTTTGCCTTCCTTTACTTTCTGTACGATTACCGATCCTTCGAGGCCAGCATTCTCAACAATCTGACGCAAAGGCTCCTCCAGGGCACGCTTAAGGATAGCTATTCCTGTATCTTCGTCTTCGTTGTCACCTTTCAGCAGGTTCAAACAACCGATCGCGCGAATGTAAGCCACACCACCACCAGGTATGATGCCTTCTTCGTTGGCAGCACGGGTTGCGTGCAGTGCATCTTCAAAGCGATCTTTTTTCTCTTTCATTTCAACTTCACTTGATGCGCCAACATAGATAACTGCAACACCACCAGCCAGTTTAGCCAGACGTTCCTGCATCTTTTCTTTGTCGTAATCCGAGGTAGATGTTTCCATCTGGGCCTTGATCTGGTTGATACGCATTTCAATGCCCGATCTTTCACCTTTTCCGCTAACAATAATTGTGTTGTCCTTGTCAATTGAGATTTTATCGGCTTGTCCTAACATCGAGATATCAGCATCTTCCAGACGATAGCCTTTTTCTTCCGAAATAACTGTACCACCTGTCAGAATAGCAATATCTTCAAGTATTTCCTTACGCCTGTCGCCAAAACCCGGTGCCTTGACAGCAGCTATTTTGATCGAGCCTCTGATCTTATTCACAACCAGTGTAGCAAGAGCTTCGCCTTCTACATCTTCAGCAATAACAAGTAGTGGGCGACCTGTTTGTACCGATTTTTCCAGGATAGGAAGAAGATCCTTCATGCCTGAGATCTTTTTGTCGTAGATCAGGATAAAAGGATTCTCATATACGGCTTCCATTTTTTCAGTATCCGTAATAAAGTATGGGGAGATATAACCACGGTCGAACTGCATACCTTCTACAATTTTAATTGTAGTTTCGAGACCTTTGGCTTCCTCAATGGTGATTACGCCCTCTTTTTTGGCTTTTTGCATGGCTTCGGCAATCAGTTTGCCAATGCTATGGTCGTTGTTAGCCGCAATAGTAGCAACCTGCTCTATCTTTTCGAAACTATCGCCAACTGCCTTTGATTGTTTATGCAAATCTGCAACAACGGCGGTCACCGCTTTTTCGATGCCACGTTTCAAATCCATAGGGTTTGCGCCGGCAGTAACATTCTTCAAACCAGTTGTAATAATAGACTGAGCCAGAACTGTAGCTGTTGTTGTTCCATCGCCAGCCACGTCGGCAGTTTTGGAGGCTACTTCTTTTACCATCTGAGCGCCCATGTTTTCCACAGGATCTTTGAGGTCTATTTCTTTAGCTACTGTAACACCATCTTTTGTGATAATAGGTGATCCATAAGTTTTGTCAATAATTACATTACGCCCTTTAGGACCTAATGTCACTTTAACTGCATTCGACAAAGCATCGACACCCTTTTTGAGTTTGTCGCGAGCTTCGGTATTAAAAACGATTTTCTTTGCCATTTTATTTAAATTTATCGATTAGTATTATATTGATTCATTCAGAAATTAAATAACTGCCAGTATATCCGATTCGCGCATAATCAGATAATCTTTCCCGGCCACAGTAATTTCGCTTCCCGAATATTTACCATATAAAACAAGATCACCCACTTTTACAGTCATTGGCTCATCTTTCTTGCCATTGCCAATTGCAATAACAGTTCCTTTCTGGGGTTTTTCTTTTGCAGTATCAGGAATAATAATTCCACCTGCCGTTTTTTGTTCGGCGGCAGCAGCCTCAACTAACACCCTGTCAGCTAATGGTTTAATATTTACTTTTGTCATCTTTTGTTTAATTTATGTTTAACAATATCGATTATAGTTCTTTTTCCCAATCCAGTCCATGTCATATTATGTGCCAAACGAAGAATATCCTTGTTTAGGAGACAATTTAGCAGCAATGGAAGGCTCATGCAAAAAAAATGTCACAAGGCGATGACATTCTGACATTAAAAGAAAATTTTAATGTATTTCTACTTGTCTTTTTCGGGGGGTGCCTGGTAATCCTGCACCGGCTGAGTTTTATTATCGTTTATCTGCTGCCTTAGTTCGGTATCGGTAGTAGTTTTTGTGCCTTTACCACGTGGAATAGCAAAAATAGAGACCAGGCTTAGCGTCATCAGGACAACGGCAAGGGTCCAGGTCATTTTTTCAAGAAAATCAGCGGTTTTGCGCACTCCCATGTATTGGTTGGACGAACTGAAGTTCGAAGCTAATCCACCACCCTTTGAATTTTGAACCAAAACAACGAGCGCCAATAAAACGCAGGTTATCAGGATCAGCACTGAAATTAAAACATATGCTCCCATTATATCAATCGTTTAATTTTTATTTCTTTATTTAAGATTTCTTCTCAGATCTTTAATTTGGACTGCAAAGTAACTACTTTTTCCCGGGAAATTCAAGCATAAGCGCTCATATATTTTTATAGCCTTCGGTATATCACCTTGTTGAACGAAGATACGCGCCAGCGTTTCGCTAACAAGGTCTTCCCTGTCCATAGAACTTAGCTTTGCCATGTCCACCGGATTAAAGAATTCGCGCCTCAGCGGGCTCAGCCTTGGCTCCTCCCTGATAAAACGATCGATAAGCGCTGTATTGTCCTCTGATGGCTTGCTTCCTGCAGACCCTCCGCTCTCAGATGTATAATGTTCTTCAGTTCCAGCATTTGTGATCTCAGGCTCAGGCTGTTCGACCTGAGCAGCCGTTATATAATCTGATTCGGGCTCAGCTGGTATTTTTGCAAGGCGGGAGCGGATAATATCGATAAGCTTGGCGCGCTGAATCACTTCATGCGACAATTGCATCTGCAGTTCCAACGGCTTCTTCACTTTTTCCTCTGCTACGGAAAGTTGAATATCGTCAACTACATCTGCAACAACTGCCATCCCGGATAGCAACTCTTTTTCTACAACGATTTCTGCATCATGCATAAACGGTGTTACGCGTATTCTTTTTTCGATAAGTTGCTTCAGAAGGCCTCGGTTACCTGCACAGGCTGCAGCCAATTTTACCTGTGCACCATAGCGCGGATTATCCTGGTTGTGCAGACATTTGGCATACAGTAGCTGAAACGTCTGGCAATATGGATAGGTATGGGTCAATTGCTCGAGTACACCAAGTTCTGCGGCGCCTATTTGCTCCGGATGCCTCATACATTCTATGATCTGACTACTTTCCATTTAGGGCAGTTATTCCTGATCTTACCAGTTTACTACAGCCTTGTTAAATATATCCTGTACCAGCTTCTCGTTGATCAAATCAATCAATTCTTCCTCTACTTCAGAAAACTGTTTGTCGCGGTCATAATCTTCGTAACTGGTAAATGTGGTTTCAAAATTCTGCTTTTCGTCCTTATTATTGGTAAACCGAACATTCACTCTTACGGTAAGCCTGTAGAGAGATGCTGTTTGATCGGCCCCCCCTTGTATGGCAACCGGCTGATTTGGATTGAAACCCGTAATTTCACCTTCTATATTCAGATCACCACCTTTAACCAATACAGTAAGATTGGTTTGCGTCGTAAATTTATCGCGGAGAGCATCTGTAAATTTCTGGCTTAATGAAGGTTGAACAAATTGAGCATTGTTAGGGAAATACGTTATTGATACAGTTTTTACACTCGGTGAAATGGAGGCTCCGGTAAATGAGTATACCCCGCAACTATTAAGCAGCACAAACACACATGCAAGTATAACTATTGCACTGTATTCTTTGATTTTTCTGTATAATGTCCGTTCCGAAATTCCAAGCTCATGGGCAGCATTTTTGCGTTTGCCTGCGTGTTTTTCGAGTGCACGGCGAATCATGTCCATTTCCTTCTTTTGCAGCGATAAAGATTCATCCATTACTTCGCTTGGATAGAAAGGTTCGTCAGCAGGCGAATCAGTTTTCTCACGTACGATCATTTGAGAATTTGGCAAGTGCGCAGTGGAAGAATCATCATAAAGCTTATCGATAATATGGGCGTTATCCTGATGCAACTGTGATGATATTTCTTCATTATGCAAAATATCCCCCACAAGCCTTTTCAGGTCGTTGATGTCTTTTTTCATATCGAACAAAACCTTATAGAGCAACTCCCTTTCGGGGAACTCACTACTCCCTGCAATGCGCTTATAAAGGATGGGTAAATCGCGTTCATGGCTGTGTGGTATGTATGTGAGCAAACGCTGGGCCGTGAGCAGGCGGGGCACCTCAATGATGGAAATCTGTTCTGTCACATTTTTCAGTTGCCTGATATTGCCGCTCCAGCGAAAGTTCATGAGAACTTGTTTGGCATCTTCGTCCAGTTCAAGAACCGGCATGCGGTATTTCTCCGCGAAATCGGAAGCGAATTTTCGGAAAAGCAGAAAGATATCCTCTTTCCTGTCGCGAAGTGCAGGTACGGCTATGGGAACAGTATTGAGCCGGTAATAAAGATCCTGACGAAATTTGCCGTGATTAATGGCTTCCTGGAGGTCGACATTACTGGCCGCTACTACACGGACATCCGTTTTTAACGATTTGGACGAGCCTACCTTGAAAAATTCACCACTTTCGAGCACTCTTAAAAGTCTTACCTGTGTACTAAGCGGAAGTTCTGCGACCTCGTCAAGAAAAATGGTTCCCCCATTTGCAACTTCAAAATATCCTTTGCGGGCTTCGTGAGCTCCGGTAAAAGAGCCTTTTTCGTGACCAAAAAGTTCGGAGTCTATAGTTCCTTCCGGAATAGCACCACAGTTCACGGCAATATATGGCCCATGTTTGCGGGCGCTGAGTTGGTGAATGATTTGGGGAAATGATTCTTTCCCTACTCCGCTTTCGCCGGTAATAAGCACTGTAATATCAGTTGGGGCAACTTGCCGGGCGATATCAATAGCCCTGTCGAGCAGGACGGAAGTGCCGATAATGCCAAATCGCTGTTTAATCGATTGTACGTCCATAATCTTTATTGAAAACCTGTGAAGCAGGCTCCAATATGGCAAAGTTAATCCATAATCGGGAATTCAGAGAATAATGATGGTGAATTTTTGTCTGATTCCTGCCATTTTGGCAATTTTTAACAATTGCCGGAAGAGTAAACTTTCCCAAATGAAGGAATTCACCTGCAAAGAGGACGTGGGATTTATGCATTAATGAACCTGATATTGCTAAACAGCATAAGTGATCAGCTAAAATTTTCAGCGTCGGATAACAGCATTGAGCTCACGCTCAAAAGCTTCGATAAGTCTGTTCATGAACTTATCAATCTCCTTATCGGTAAGGGTCTTTTGTTCGTCCTGCAAGATGAAACTCACAGCATAGGATTTTTTATCTTTACCAATATTTTCACCTTCATACACATCGAACAGGTTGACTTTCCGGAGCAACTGCCGTCCATTTGCGAATGCCAGTTTTTCTATATCGGAAAAACGAACATGCTTTTCGATAACCAGGGCCAGGTCGCGCCTTACACCTGGAAACTTAGGAACATCGCGATACAATATGGTCCCACCCCCGGAAAGGCTTACGATCATATCCCAATCCAAATCGGCATAGAAAACCTGCTGACGAACATCAAACTGGCGCAATAATGAAGGCGTCACTTCTCCGAGTGACATCAAGGTCTTTTCATTAATGGCATAAGATTCTCCTGAAGCGAAAACCAGGGGCTCAGGGTCAGTTGCAGTAAAATTATCAATCGCAACACCCAATTTCCGCAATAATGAAAGCACGTAGGATTTCAGCGCATAATAATCGGTTTTGCGCTGGCTGGTATTCCAGCTTTCGGGCTCCAGACGGCCTGTAATGTATATAGCCAATCGTTTGTTCTCGTTATAGCGTAAGGTTACATCTTTGTTCTCGTTATGCGCCGGGTTCAACATATAAGTAGTTCCCATCTCATAGAACCGCAGATCGGGCTGACGCCGGTTGATATTGTATACGATGGATTCCAGTCCGCTGAAAAGTAGCGTTTGCCGCATCACATCCAGCTCTTTGGAAAGCGGATTCAGGATTCTGACACACTGCTCGGGCTTAAAAACCTCTGATTGAGCATAATAAGCCGAAGTTGTGAGAGAATTTGTTAATATCTCGCTGAAACCGTTATCGCTGAGATAATTGGATGCCAGTTCTGTGAGCCGTTCGCGATCGGTCTCAGGGCTATAGGATATCGACGAACGAAGACTACCGGTAAATTCGATATTGTTATACCCGTATATCCTCAGGATTTCTTCAACCACATCCACTTCGCGGTAAACATCTGCTTTAAAAGGCGGAACTGACAAGGAGAGTCCGTCCTGGCTCCTTTCAGTAATTTCAATACCAAGACCGGTAAGAATGCTTATCATCACTGCATGGTCTATCTGCTTGCCAATGAGTGTATCAATACCTTTGAAGGTCACCTCAACTGATGTATTTCTTATAGCTAAAGGGTAAACATCAACAATCTTTGATGAGATTTTACCACCGGCAATTTCCTTTATCAACAAAGCTGCACGTTTGAGTGCATAAATTGTAATATTCGGATCGGCGCCACGCTCGAAACGGAATGAAGCATCCGTTTTCAATCCATGATATTTTGAGGTTTTACGCACTGAGGTTGGATCGAAAAAAGCACTTTCCAGGAAAATATCTTTTGTTGTGGTTTTTATCCCCGAACCTGCGCCTCCAAAAACACCGGCAATACACATGCCTGCAATGCTGTTACAAATCATCAGATCGTCGGAACTCAGTTTGCGTTCCACATCATCAAGCGTTTTAAAAAGAGTTCCTTCGGCTAACTTTTTTACAATTACCTTCCCTCCTGCTATCTGCGCGGCATCAAAAGCATGCAGTGGTTGACCGGTTTCTAAAAGTACGAAATTAGTGATATCAACAATATTATTAATAGGCCTGATACCGATGGCTTTGAGCGATTCTTTGAGCCAGGAGGGCGATTCTTTTACTTCTATACCTTTTAATGTAATCCCCGAATAACGCGGGCAGGCGATATTATCTTCCACGATCACGGAAATGGGGAGTTCCTCGTTATCTACTTTAAATGTCTCTACCGAAGGTATGTTGAGGCTTAACCGGTGCGAACTTCCCGGCAGATTATTCAACACAGTGGCTAAATCGCGTGCAACGCCTATATGTGAAGTTGCATCAGAGCGGTTCGGAGTCAGCGCGATTTCGAAAACAAAATCTTCGGCCACTCCGAGATATTCTTTTACCGGCATACCAACCGGTGCATCTGCCTCGAGCACCATAATGCCGGCATGGGAGTCGCCAAGGCCAAGTTCATCTTCGGCACAGATCATTCCTTCCGATACTTCGCCCCTGATCTTAGATAATTTAATCTGAAAAGGCTCTGCACCTGAATACAGCGTGGTGCCAACTGTTGCAACTGCAACTTTCTGGCCGGCAGACACGTTAGGTGCTCCGCATACAATACTAAGTAGTTCGCCGGAGCCTGTATCCACCCTGGTCAGTCTCAGTTTATCGGCATTCGGGTGGCGGGTGCAGCTTATTACCTCTCCTATCACCACTCCTGCGAGTCCACCTTTGGCCTGTTCGTATTTTTCGATGGCTTCCACCTCCAGACCACAGCCGGTAAGGAGTGCAGATACTTCCTCCACAGGAAGATCAATAACCAGGTATTTCTTAAGCCAATTATATGAAATCTTCATTGCACGCTAAAATTAAGAAGAAGCGCAAAAATAAGGATAAAAAGGCGAATGGAAAGGTGCGAATTGAAAAACACTTATAAAGACCGAAACCCATTACAAAATCAACAATCGTAAATCGATATTCGACATTCAGAATATTGAACATGATCATCAGCAGCTAACTAATCATCCCCATATTGGTTTTTATCGTGTTTATATAATTGAGGTGAACTGCCGTGCGATAGTTCTTTGTTTTTTCAAGGAGCGGGTCATCAGCCAGGATAGCTGTAGCCACCTCGCGAGCTTCGCGGATGATTCTTTCATCGTGAATAATATCGGCCAGTTTCAGATCGACAATACCGCTTTGCCGGGTTCCTTCCAGGTCGCCAGGGCCCCTGAGCCGCAGGTCGGTATCGGCTATTTCAAATCCATCGGAAGTTCGTATCATGGTTTCGATGCGTTTGCGGCCATCCGTTGTCAGTTTGTAACTTGTGATAAGCAGGCAATGCGCGTAATCAGCTCCCCGACCAACCCTGCCACGTAACTGGTGAAGCTGCGACAAGCCGAAACGTTCGGCATTCTCTACCACCATTACTGAAGCGTTGGGAACATCCACACCCACTTCTATAACTGTTGTGGCCACCATAATGTGTGTTTCGCCCCGGACAAAACGCTGCATCTCCGATTCCTTTTCTACTGATTTCATCTTTCCATGCACCATGCATACAGCATAACGGGGAGCTGGAAATTCGCGGACGATCGTTTCGTAACCTTCCATCAAATCTTTCAGATCGAGTTTCTCCGATTCCTTTATCAATGGATATACAACATAAATTTGCCGGCCTTCTTCTATTTGCCTTTTCATAAAACCAAAAACCTTTGGAAGATCTTTATCATAGAAGTGGTATGTCTTTACTGGCTTACGGCCAGGAGGTAACTCATCTATTACTGAATAATCCAGATCGCCATACAAGGTCATGGCCAGCGTTCGGGGAATGGGAGTGGCTGTCATCACAAGTATATGAGGAAGTGTGGGACTTTTGGACCACATCCTTGCTCTTTGCTCGACGCCAAAGCGGTGTTGTTCATCAATGATTACCAGACCAAGTTTGCTGAATATTACGGTATCCTCGATAAGGGCGTGTGTTCCTATGAGAATGTGCAATTCGCCAACCGCCAGGTTTTCGTGAAGATGTTTGCGCTGAGCCTTCCGGGTATTACCGGTAAGTAGGTCAATCTGCACCGGCATGCCAGTCAGCATACGGCTGATGGTAGCAAAATGCTGGTTGGCGAGTAGCTCTGTGGGCGCCATCAGGCAGGCCTGGTAACCGTTATCCAATGCCATAAGCATACTCATCAAGGCAACAAGAGTTTTACCACTACCCACGTCACCTTGCAGCAACCGGTTCATCTGGTGCCCCGACCCAAGGTCGGCCCGGATTTCGCGCAATACTTTTTTCTGCGCTCCTGTTAGTTCAAAAGGCAAATATTGACGGTAAAATGAATTGAAAAGTTCACCAATTACAGCAAATTTAAGTCCCTGAAGCTTTTGTATGCGTAATATTTTGAGCCTGAGCAGTCGTAACTGAATAAAGAACAGTTCTTCGAATTTGATGCGATTCTCAGCTTTTGCAAGTGCTGAAGGATTTGGCGGGAAATGTATATTTATAAGTGCTTCTTCGATTCCTATCAGATTCTTCGACTGCATGATTTCATCTGATAGCGTCTCGGATAGCCTGCCTTTGGCCGATGCTACCAACATATGCGTCAGCTTTCCAATAACCCTGCTGGTCAGGCCCTGCGCCTTCAGCTTTTCGGTAGTGTTATAGAATGGCTGCAGCGTATCGGCGGCCTGTGTTGCATGCATGGCCCAGGTTTCCACTTCGGGATGTGTAATGTTATAGCGTCCGTTAAAGAGCGATACTTTACCGAATACTACATATTCCTCATCAGCAGAAAATTTATCCTTGACCCACTTTATTCCCTGGAACCAAATCAGTTCAATGCTACCGGTTGCATCGCGGAACGTGGCCGACAAACGCGTGGCATGTCCGGCACCCAGCAACTGAACGCCTTTAATTCTTCCGCGCAATTGCACATAGGTGCTCTCATCATTAATCTCGCGAACCGTATAAAAACGGCTTCGGTCCACATAACGAAATGGATAGTAGGTAATGAGATCGGCAAAAGTTCTGATGTTAAGCTCACGCGTTAACAACTCAGCCTTTTTCGGCCCCACACCTTTAAGAAATTCGACTTTGGTCTCCAGAAATTGTTGTGACATTGCAGGAATTAGTGGTAGCTACAAACTTACATAAAAACAACGTTTACAAAAAGGTTCCGCAAAAATCAGCCTGAAATGAGGAGAATGGGTATGCTTTCCAACAAAAAAGAAAGCCCTGCCACGAGAAGCGACAGGGCCTTTTCAGGAGTTTTCTCCGGATTAATATTCCCATAGATTCTGTTCGAACATGAACAGGTCGTTCTTTATCCGTTCCGATTCCAGCAAGGCGTCAAGGCCTGTGGCGTACTCATCTATTTTGCGATCGTATACATTCTCTTCCTTGTAAATATAGCTTTGGAACATGCGTTTCCAGAAAAGATCATCGTAAGTCATTTTTTGGGCAGTATTCTGGCGGTTAAAAACTTCGGCTTTGGCGAGTATTGGTCTTGCTTCGGGGAAATTGACCCAGAACAATTGCTGATATCCTCTGAATTCTCCGGTTTTAGGATCAATATTGTCCTTAACAGGGCCAAGGCCAATGATGCGGATTTCAGTAACCGAACGTTGCTTGTCGAAGAATATTTCTTCTTTTATCCGGAGACGTTTAACGTCATTAGGATCAAACTTAACAGACATTACAGTATCGTAATAATCATAAGGAGAATACGATCGTTGCATTGAGATAGTGTCTTCGCGCTCCAGCCGTTTCATTAATTCATCTTTCGTAAGCGGAATTATAAATTCATCGGTACCGGAAGATGCATCGTAAGCAGTTATGGCACCTTCTTTGATCCCATCCATCAATACTGTCATAAAATTACGCCAGTTGTTATGCGGGATTTCGGGATAATAGAAAGCCTGATTCATCTTCTCTTTCATCTCAATAACACGCCAGATGCGCTTGGACCACATCACATCCGCTTCCCGCACATATGGGTATGTTATCGGTCTTTTTTCCGATACATTGCTCTTAACGTACACGCCATCCAGTGGAGGGCTATCAAGTACCTGCTGAGCGCTGGCTATTATGGCTACGATAGCAAAAACAGGAAGTAAAAAAATGATTTTTTTCATAATACAATTAATATTTCAAATGTCTTAACTTGTAATAAATGCTATTGAACAATAATACTGATAGTACCTAGCTTACGCGAACCATCGGGTCCCTTGGCATATATATTCTCGAGCCAGATTCGTCCGCCGCGCTTGGCATTGCTGACAATCTTCTTCATATCTTCGGTAAGCCTGTTGCCTTTTCCTTCAATAAGTACGATATCACTTCCCCGCATCGAAACAAATGTAAATGAACTGATTTCGAAGTTCAAATCAAATTCAAAATCCTGGGGCATTCGCGGAATAATAGCTCCTGCAGCAATTAATAAATTTTTCGCAATATTTCCTCCATCTGAATTGGCAATATAAGGCTTGGGGTCGGGAACACGTTTTATCCTGAATTCCATTGTACCCATTGATTTTATATGGTCTCTGATCCTGGCATCCACTGATATGGAAGCTCTTCCAGCCTGGCTCGACCTTACAATCCATCCTTTGCCGCTTCTGCTAATGGTAGAACCAGATGTGATCCGGGGTATAAGGTTAGCATCAGCCACTCCTCCCGCCGATATCGAGACCGGGTTATCAACACCAATATAAAAAACATTCATCTTGGTAGGCGAAATAGTTAGTGTTGGAGGCGCAACGATATAGTCGCTTTTAAATGGGTAAGATATAATATCACCACTTGGTGCAGCCAATTTTATAATTCCTTCAAAGGTTTTCGGACCTTCAGAATTTGCTGCTGCCTGGTATAAAGCAACACCTTCTTTGCCGGCGATAGAACGCCCGCCAATCAGAACTTCGGGATTTTGTTTGGTATCATATGCTGCCACGAATATTTCTGCTTCGTATGTTTCGCCTAAAAACACATACTGACTTTTGGGAACAACTTTGGCACCCACTTTATCAAACTTGAAGTCCTCGGCACTAACCGATGAATACAGGTGTGATATCACGTCGAGTTCGGCACTTTGCACTTCAGCAATCAGTTTATTCAGTATAGTAACATCGGCAGCAAGGATGGTTGTATAAAAGTTGTGCATTTCCCAGTTATGCTGATTGCCATCGGCATCATAAAAAGGACCATCAGTATCAAGCCCCAGTTTGATTGTATTGCGCGATTGCGGATCGATAAGTTTCAACATTTCCTGTTTGTACTTCGTGATCTTCTCCTTTAACTCGCGGGCTTTTCCGGCCGAACCATCCTGCGAATTCCCAATAAAATAATTTGTTGGCTGATCATATTTGTCTTTCGTTTCAACCAATCTTAATGGGATTTTACTTGCCTCCGCATAACTGATATTGTCCGACAAGGAGATAACAGTGTACTTTGTATCATTAATAAACTTTTTCAAATTCTCAGACAAAATGTCGGCTTTCTTTGCATTTTCCCAGTAAGGTCCAAACTTGGTCTTATTAAGGTTATATTGCTGTTCAAATTTAGCCTTGGTAGCGTCAACCTTTTTGGCAAAAGTCTCATTCGTCGATTCCATGCTTTCGTTTACAATAATGAAAGCCTGGAGGATTTCAACAGAAACATTAAGGGCCAGCAAAGCCGTTAACACCAGGTACATCATTGCAATCATTTTCTGCCGAGGCGTTTCCTTATATCCAGCCATAGTGGAATTTAATTATTAGAGTGAATGGAATAGATTAAGGTTATTTCAGGTTAACATTCATGGCAGTAAGCATATTGCCGTAAACATTGTTGAGCGCTGCAACACGCTTGGTAAGGTTGTCGATCTCATCCTTGTACTTTGTCATGTTTACTGAGGAATCGTTCAGGTTATTCATGAACTGATCCACAGTAGTCTGCATTTTTGCGGCAGATTCAATCTGCTCTTTCGAACCTCTTAACTGCAGTTCGTATACAGTATTCAGGGCGGCCAGGTTTGATGAAATCTTCTGAAGTTGTTCGTTGTACAACTTGCCATCAATTCCCGAGAAATTGAGCATTTCTGCTGATTTAGCCAGGATTTCAGCCGATTTATTATAATTGACAGCAAGTTTGTCAGCCGACTCAGTTGCCGCTTTAATACTGCCGGAAAATTGTTCGGTAGAAGCCATTTCGTTGCGGATCGAAGTTGTTACCTCATTATATACATTCGTGAGGTTGGTTACAGATCCTGAAGCACTTTTGAGGTTTGTGGAGAATTCCTTCGCTATATTTATATCCTGATCCAATGTTTCAGCGGTGCGGATATAGGAGGCTGAAAGATCATTTACTGATTTTGATGCAGCCTTCACATTCTTAACAAACTCATCGTTAGCAACGGAAGCGTTGGTTACTTCCGACAATTTAGAAGTATTCTCACTCATTTTCCGGAGACCATCGCCCAGGCTTTGAATCAGTTCGGGACCTATTTTTGCCTTCGAGAGCATATCTTCCAGTTGCTGGGTTACTGATGCGGAAGTGACTGGTTTGGTACCATGTTTATCCATACCTGAAAATTGAGGGTATACAAGGCTCCAATCATATTCTATATGGGGTGGTTCGAAAGCCGAAAAGAAGAATATGATAGCTTCTGTTCCCAGACCTACCATAAGAAATCCGTTAGCACCCCAGTAATGGTTGATTTTGAATAATGCTCCAATAATAACTACAGAGGCACCTACTCCATATAATTTGGCCATGAAATTCCTATAACCTTTACTTCTAACTAAATTCGCTAAACCCATCATCTTGATTGTTTGTTTAAACTGTTGTTTTTATTACATAATTGCTATAAAATATAATCGTAAAAGCTTAAAAAGGTAATAACATTTACAATAATACAGGCACTGTTAATTGTAGATTTTCGATGCGCGGGTGGGGTTGTCGTCTTTCTGACGTCCGAGATAATTCTGAACACACCTGAATCCAATATAACACTTGCTGGAGTCCTGGAATTCATAAGCACGTGAGCCTACCTGCAGGTAATAGGCAATATCCTTCCACGATCCGCCTCTTACCACTTTGCGTTTCAAGGCAGGTGGATCTGTTTCCTTGGCATTGTATATATAACTCGGATTCATGTCCCATGTAAAATTGGAGGAAGATTCGTCAAAAGCATCGTTTGTCCATTCGGAAACGTTGCCCGACATATCGTATAACCCAAAGTCGTTGGCTGGGTAATGTGCAACAATTACACTTGTAGCGCCACCATCGTCGATATAATTCCCTCTTAAAGGCTTAAAGTTAGCCAGGAAGCATCCTTTGTCGTTGCGGATATACGGTCCGCCCCAGGGATAGGGACTAAATGAATTTCCACCTCTTGCTGCCCATTCCCATTCTGTTTCTGTCGGCAGGCGGAATTCATTTGTTATAGTGTTACCTTTGGATCGCTGAAAGGAATCAAGAAAGCGTGAACGCCAAATGCAGAAGGCAGTAGCTTGCTTCCAGTTTACACCCACTACCGGATAATTGTCGTAAGCCGGATGCCAGAAATAACGCTCGGTCATCGGGTCGTTGAAACTGTAGGCATAATCGTGAATCCAGGTCAAAGTGTCAGGATACACATTAATTACTTCCTTGCGGATGTATACGGATCTGTCTTTCATGCCCTGCGGACGATTGGCCAAACTACCGTTTTTGCTGTCGCCTGGTACGGTATAATCTTTTGCTGCTGCAGCTTTAAGATCTACTGTATAGTATTCGTAGAAAAGCTTACGCGTATCAATTTCTTTGCGCCTGTAATAGCGTTCGTGTTCGGGCAGGAACATCTGCTCCAGTGCGTCGCGGTTTTCTTCTTTGTTCCACACTATCTCAGTTTCCCAATTGAGAAAAGGAGGATCAAAAGTTTCTCCCGTCTTTGTATTTTCTGCTATAAGGAAATCTTCCGGAGTAACCTCTCCTAACAGACGTCGTGCGATGGAATCACGAACCCAGTATACAAACTGCCTGTACTCGTTATTGGTTATTTCAGTTTCATCCATATAGAATGCTGTAACAGTAACAGTACGCGGCTCGTTTAAATGCGCATACGGAACATCCTGATCACCCACTCCCATAGTAAAGCTGCCCATTGGCACATAAGCCATTCCGTAAGGATCGGGCTGGTAGAATTTTTCCCGGCTCTGTACCCCCGTAAGTTCACCATTACCGGTATTCTTGCAGCTGCTCAGAGTGATAGCTAGTAGAGAAATTATTAGAAGTTTCTTCATAATGAATCCTGATTTTTAAAGCAAATAACGATTTTGAAAATCTTTTAGTATAAACCCCGGATCTTTCGCAGGGCAAAAATAATATAATACTGGATAATTAATATACATATTACAAGAATCTGGTATTACGATAACTGGACCTTGGCTTTTCGTGTTCGAGCTTAAAGCAATATTTAACCATAATTTCATGACTTCCTGAAGAGCCAAGCCTCGAAGTAGGTATGTCATATGAATAACCTACATTCACTTCTTTTATTGTCATACCCAGCAAAATCCCGATTGCATCGGTGAACCGGTATGTAACGCCGCCCCATACCTTATTATTGTATTTCAACAAACCATTAAAATCATATTGCGAACTTACGCCATCCGTTTTTATAAATACCGATGGGGTAAATATATAGGCAGGGTTGGATGGAAAAGTAATATCATAACCTGCTGTGCCATAGATGTGTCGCTTAAGTGTAAATTTACCGGCTCCGTCAACAGTACCCATATCCTTGCTGCTTTCCAAAAGCTGCATTGCCGAAAATCCAATATAATAACCCGGCATTTGGAGAAACGCACCAACACCAATATCCGTCATAATTACCCCTTTTGAACCCTGACCGTTAAGTACAGGGTCACCTTCATCTACCTTAATAAATTTGTCAAAATCAAGTGACTTATTCAGGAAATCGACATTTAAGCCTATACCCAGTTTACCCTCACCCACTGGCCGGTGATAAGCGTAACCTAAACGAATAGTTACATCTTTAAAAAAACCATATTGATCCTGAACAATACTTAATCCTAATCCTCCATGGAGAATTTTTAACGGAGTTTCAACAGAAATCAAATAGGTTTGAGGGGCGACTTTATTACCCTCTGCATCTTTAAAGCCAACCCATTGCTGACGAATAAGACCGGTAGCACATATAGCATTATTTAAACCATAATGTCCGGGATTAATATATGATTTATTGAACATATTCTGGGTGAATTGAGGTTGCTGCTGGGCAAGAACCGTTACTCCCACACAAAT
>Ga0315290_10000677_pt1 | contig 22564 bp, 16 predicted proteins | sample YL17G12_0_MG_FD_203627 | JGI IMG/M metagenome (GOLD analysis project Ga0315290, IMG submission 203627) | Sediment microbial communities from Yellowstone Lake, YNP, Wyoming, USA - YL17G12_0 | ecosystem: Environmental > Aquatic > Freshwater > Lake > Sediment | place: USA: Wyoming | collected... | reverse complement strand
CCTAACAAAATGGCATCGACGAGCAAGTTTTGTTCGTTGTCACCAACCAATCAAATAATAAATCGACAGGCCCGTGAGGGAGGGGAAAATTCCCAACGATATTCTTTATTAACAAGTTCCGGCCCCGCCCACGCCCGCCCTTACTTCTTGTCCGGCCTACGCTCGTTTGACCGACCAAGTTTATTTAAGCCAAGGCAGATCATAAAATGGACCATAGATATGACCTTCAATAATCATGAATTGCCCTGAGTATTTTGGCCCGTAAATGCAATCATTCTCAACCCTGTATTGGCCTCCGTTTTTGGGGCCCCAGATCAATCCATCAGAAATCCAATATTCACCATGACTCTTTGGACCCCAAATGAATTCGTCTTCTACCCAATAACCGGTATCCATCTTCTTTCCCAAAAACCTTTTTGCATTGAAAATTGGTAAACTCATGTTTACTCTTTCGGCCATTTGCTTTGCTCCTATTTAGGAAATTTTCTAATAGAAAGCCATGGATTGTGCTAAAATCCCATTTTTCAGTGTTGATAATCCTGTTTGGGCGTTTCACTCTTTTTCAGTTTTTCCAGTCCTTCCAGTCCTTCAGCAATCCGGTCATTGATCGTTTTGCTGATATTCATACCCTCTATCCTCTTAAACAAAACTTTATATTCAAACCTTGGTTGGCTCGTCAGGCTTGTAAGGAGCGGAAATATTTCTTCTTCTGTAGGTTTAGTGCCCAGCGAAACAAGCCATTTCAACCGCAGGTAAAAACCAAATGAAATCATTTCACTTTCATGCCGATCCAACATCTTCTCGATTTGTGCTTCACACTCTCTTTCTCTTTCTTTCAACCATGGATTAAATTTAGTTTCTGGTAGTGTCAAGAATCTTTCGCACTTTTTTTTCTGGTAGTCTTTCATCTGGTCTTATCTTCCATGCCTGGCCCCCTAGGGGGCCGCGAGTTATCGGTCTTACGCGGTGTTTTTTTCCTTTCTGGGCCGATCTCTTTCAAGTTCATAAAGGTGATCCATGTCCATATAGCGACGATTACTCCACTTGGTACCGGCAATGTACCTTAGTCGGGCTGTAGCTAACATCAATGCTGAATGGCCATCCGGGAAACTGCCAACCACCTGCGTTCTACGTCTGATCTCACGCATAATTCGCTCAAGAGGATTGTTTGTTCGTAACTGCCGCCAGTGCTTATCAGGATAAGAATAATAACTGAAAGTCTCCTGGAAACCCTCAGCAACGATCTGGGCGGCTTTCGACAATTTCATCTCTTTGAGCTTCTCGATGACAGCGTGGGCCTTCTCTGTGGCCGCCTGTTTGTCTTCCTGGGCATGGATAGCCTTGAGCATCGCTGCGACCTGTCTGACTTTTTGTTTGGGAACATGGCTAAAGATATTACGATACCAATGCACCGTGCAACGCTGCCAATCACAGTCAGGATAAAACTCAGCCAAAGATTCCACCAATCCAAGGCACTTGTCCGAAACAAACAAACGCACTCCTTTGAGACCTCGCTTCTTCAAATCACTTAAAAAAGCACTCCAACCGGCTTTGTCCTCTTTGGCATCTTCAAGTTTACCTCGCCGGCCATGGTGTGCAGCTTACGCTGATAATGACCGGCACGAGTGTCTGTGCGTGCGTCGGTTCGCTCATAACGCTGAGCCTGACACAACTGATCAGCCTCAGCATCCAGCAGATTATTGAGAGTCAGTTTGAGTAAATAAAACAATTGAGCCGGCAATCTGGACGGTGAGATTTCGTTGGATTTGGGGGTGGCAAAATTTTGTAAGTGCTTGATTTTGATGGGTTTATGCTCGTTTGTGGTTCCACGGGGAATTAGATAAATCCGCTTGGGGGGTTATTCATTGCAAAAACGGTCGGTATTGGTATAATATAATTGTGATGAACTAAATTGTAATAGGGGGAAAATGCAAGCGTAAGCTACATGCCAGGAGAATAAGCCATGAGTTACTTTGTGGAAAATAGCCGAGCTGTTGGTTTTTGCCCAAGTGGTAAGGTCTTAGCGTTTCTGGGGTGCGTGATTTTTACGGTTCTGTCGGCAGGCTCCGGTGAGCTGGCAGGTCAATCTGGGCCAGACCCCAATACGTCCTCCGGCAATCGTTCGGGTGGTAGGCCGGACCGCGGACCGCTTATCATCCCGGGAGCAGGCTTGGGCCCAGCGGCGCCGGTAGATCCGACATCTCTGCAGCAGGGACCAGGTGGCTCGGGGCGACCCAACATGCCCCGGCAGCCGTGGGTACCTCCTTCAATTCAACGTCCGGGTGCTGTTGAAAGCAAGCCAGCGGTTCCGAAATTTGTCGCTCCCGATCTGCCGCGGAATTTGGTTACGCTTTTCCAGGAGGCCTGGCAGGCGAAAAAACAAGACAATTACGCGAAACTGGGCGCTATGCTCCACCATCGCCGTGGGGTAATAAAAAAGACCAAGGTGGGCGACTCGAACGTTCCACAGGAATGGGTTGACGATGAGAAATACCTGACCAATTGCCAGATTCTGATTCGCCAGGGCAAATACATGGAAGCGGTGGAGCTTATCCAGCCGCGCTGGGAGCAGCGCCGCGGGGACGAACTGCTCAACGGTGATCTGGGTATGGCATTGGTGCAGGCGTCGCTCTCGGCGGTGGTCATCGACGATCAGTCGGTGCTTGGGCGTGAGCAAATGAAGCAAATACTCGATATGGTCATTGACCGTGATCCGATGCAGATTGAAGCGGATGTTGTTCGGGCATGGATGATAGATGCCAATCAGGACGAGGAGTTTTTGCGTTTGGAGTCACGACCGTCCATTATCGAGCGCAACCGTCGGCTGCTGCCGATCCAGCAAAGTCTCGATGCAGACCTCGGTCGTGAGGACCAGACGGACGCTGCCCAACCGGAATCGGTGAGGCCGGGCATTCCCTATGGAATACCATCCGGTATGATGATGCCACCCGGTAACAGGATGATGCCACCTGAGATGATGTATATGAATCGAATGCAGCAAGCTAGCGCAACCCCGTCCGGTTGGCCTCAGTCGAAATCGGGTGTGCCGGAATCAATAAGTCGGTTTCTTTTTAGCGTTATATCGTATTCGCTGGGGATCAGTCGGGACCCTGTATTTGACGAGGTGGCCCGTTGCAAGGAATTTTTCAACAGCGAGTATTTCCTGATGACAGACCGCAGCGGTTATACCTACGCCTATATAAAAGGGCGCCTTTGGCAGCAAATGCAGGCGTCGGGCAGGTCGCAATGGAGATTTCTCGACAAACCCAACAAACAGGGACCATGGCAGGCATCCAGTCTTTATCTGTTTCGCTGGAGTGGCAAAGAAGAAGAAATCGAAAAATACTTTGTCCAGGAAGGTGGTTTGGCTGGGGCAGGTGGTGGTTCTGGTTTTCCTCGGCAATATAATAGCAACTCCAGACAATCGTCAACCGGCCTTGGTGGGCAGGACGATCAGCAACCGGCCAGCGGGCTTCGCAATCTTTACAATCTGCTTAGGGACAGGCAGCCCATTGCCAACGGCGATTTGGGGCAGATCGGCGAATATACGCTGACTATTTATGATTCGAGTCCGGTTTTTGTCGAACATCTGCTGACGATTCCGATACATGTAAGCCCTGTAACCACCTTCAAGTCTGCCTGGCGGCGTCAGAAAACGATGGCCCTTGGGGCGAACGAGGAAGGAAAGTATCTGGTCTTTTCATACGCACAACTGAGTACTCTCAAGTCTCTGCAGGGACCGTTGACCCAGCAGCAATCGCAATCAAGAGAGTATGCCAGTAAATTTGACATGGTTCCTTTGTTTTGTGTGTTAGAAAAGGAAAAAGGCTCAGTTGAGATAAATTTTTACCGTGACGATCAGGGCGAAAGATATTTGATCAGCGATAAGGGGCAGAAGATTTATTTTACGGATTCCGATATGCTGGAGCTTCGCACACCTGGTTTCCAACCGGGCAAACCGTACAAAGGGCGACTAATCAGACCCATGTCGTTTTCGCGCTATGACGACGATCTCGACAGCGCCAAGCGAATGCTCAAATGGGCCTGCGACACCCAATCGGCTGCTCTGAGCGAGTTGATCGGTGACATCGAAAAGAACGGTCGCCGTGGTAAAACCGTTGACGAGCTGCTTTTTGACGCGGTATTTTTGGGAAAGACCGCGATCTCCACGGATCGCAGCCAAGACCAGAACTGGCAGCAAACGCTTTGGGACCATAAACTTCATATCGAAAACGCAAAAGAATTTTTTGTATCTACTCCATACGGATTTGACCCACGCGGCCGGCTGTTTATTTGGCAGAATCTTGGCGGTTCCAGCGGAAATCCATGGGGAGCTGGTGGTTTGCCCGGTATGCCCTCCGCGATGCGCAATGCAATGATGCCTATGGGAGGCCCCGGTATGCCTGCGGGAAGACGTGGTATGCCTATGGGAGGTCCCATGAGCAGAAGTATCATTGGCGGTGAAACCGGTAACGAACCATCGTCTTTGATTTTCCTTGATGAAAATGGTGAGATCGTTTCTCAGTTTTATGACGACAGCCAACTGGACAGTTTGAAAGCCGGTCAGCAGAGTGATTTTCTTGTGCCCAGTGATCAGACGGTTCCCAGTCCTTTTATCGGGATTTCGAGTCAATGGCAACCGGAAACCATGCGACAAAAGGCGCAGCAAGCGGACGCTAAAGGAAATTTGCATCTGGCGGCAACGTTATACCGTGAGATGCCGCCTTTGGATTTTGTTTTCACCAGCATTCCTACCGGGGTGCCAAGCTCCAGTGAGATCAAGGCGATGATCAGCGAAATGGAATCGGCCATTCAGAATGCGGTTAACAAACTCCAGGTCAAGATCGAGTTTGCGAAGGTCCTCGAGAAAATGGGCCGTTCGGACCAGGCCAATGAAATGCAATGGGGGGTCAAAGCATCATGGAAACTGGCGGTAAAGCCACTGCTGGAGGAATTTGAGCGATTCGCGGTCAGTTATGGTTATATCGTCTCGGATGGGTTTCTGCAGAAGCAGGCGGTGGTAACGCAACTGCTGGCGAATATCCCTCCCACCGAAGATACGGCTAAGGAACAATCTCAAAGTTTTATGGCAAAACTCATCAAAGGCATAAAAACGATGGAACAACCGTCACAAAAGAGTTCGGACCCTGTCGATACAAACATCAAGTTCAATCTGACGGATTTCGAGCCTGTTGACGGGATCGACCAGATCGATAAGCGGCTGACCCAATTTTACCAGGGCAAACCCTCGATTACCGAATACCTCAAGGCAAAGCAGTGGCTCCGGGAGCAGCATCCAACTCTGCTGATGCGAAGTCCGGACAATGAGTTCGAAAGTATGATATTCAGTTGGAAGCCCCTGGAGATTTCGGCGGGGGAAATCAGCCATCTCGATTCATTGGCAAAACCGTCGGAGGAGTTCAGTAAATTATGGAACGAGGTTTTGTATAAGGTTGAGACCAAACAATATGGGCTGGCTCGTCTGTCGCTGTTCGAAGCGGCGTATTACCAGCGGAACACGGCCGCCCAAAACAAACCTGAATCGCTTGATTATCTGGTTCGTTCGGCCAATGCGATTGCCATGTTATGGCTGGCTACCGGAAGCGAATCCTTTTTGTATGGCCCGGTCCGTTTCGGTACGGATTTTGTGAAGATAACGGATAACGAACTTAAGGATTTCATTCAGCCTCGCATGGCGGTGAAGTTGTCCGGGGAGCAGGTGGATTATTATCTTCGACCGATTCGCAATATCACAGATACGGTAACGCGTTTGTCGGAATCTGATGAATACCTCAACCGGAGATTTTTCTGGTTCGAGTATGTACAACTGGCCTGCGATACCGGCCTCGATAAGTCCGCGGCCGCCGGATATCAGCAACTGGGCGAATTACCACAATCTCAAAAAAAAGATCCGGCCAAAACGCACGAAAGGGAAAGCGTATATCAGGCCAAACAGATGTTGCAGCAGGCCTATGTGCAAAAAAGACTCACTCCAATCGGGGCATTGCGCTCGTGTGATACGATTATGGAAAGATGGCCCGAGAGTATAGAGGCCCAGGAGGCCGAGGAAATGATCAAAAGCATTTTGCGAAACCGACCCGACGAGAAAAAGGAAAGGCAAAAACAGGGCAAGTACACGGGCGAATAACCCCCGCCGCTTGCGATTACCGCCTGGTCGCAAATTGTTTACGAGGCGCCAGCACTGCCACTGCCTTGTGATGTGTTCTGTGCCTCTCGGGTAATGGTTTCGATGCGTTTCTCGGCCTGTTCAAGGATGTCCCGGCAGTGGGCGATGAGCTTCATGCCCTGCTCGTATTTGTCGATGCACTCTTCCAGGGGAATCTTACCCTGTTCGACATCGGTGACGATCTTTTCCAGTTGGGCTAAAGTCTGTTCGAACGTTTGTTTTTCAGGTTCCGATTGAGTCATTTTTTTTGCTCCCTTTTGACAGATAATGTCACTTTACTTTCAATATTCGTTTTGCCGGCTAATTCGGTGATTAACAGATCGCCCGGTTCTATTTTAGTTTTCCCGCCGATGATTTCCATAGTGTCTTTCAGGCGGGTGATGCTGTAGCCGCGATGCAGAACACCGCGGGGATTGAGGTTTTCCAGACGCCCGGTGTAAGCGGTTAATTGCTGATGTAATTGCCGCCAGAACGACTGCCGGGCGGTATCTATTCGACCGGTCAAATGCTCAACGGTGCTCTGCTGCTGACGGACGCGATACAGCGGCCTGGTCCCGAGCAGATGCGAACAGGTGACGGCTAATTGATTTTTGCGGGCTTTATAATAGCTACCGGACGCCGATTGTAGTCGGTGCTCCAGTTCGGCCAGGCGCTTCTGACTGCGGGCCAGGGTGATATGCGGTTCGATTACTCGTAAGGCGGCGGCGTGGCTTTCGATGATGCGCCCTGTGCGACGGAACAACTCGCTGAGATGCCGTGAGAGGATAGCGGTTCTTTCGTCGAGTAACTGGCGGCTGATACGCAGGATATCCAACGGTCGGGCAAACAAAGAGCGGTCTGAGAGGTTTTGCCAGGTCGCCTGGGCCGATTCCCAGCGGCCTTGGGTGCTGTGGTAAAGCCGCTGTTGGAGTTGCCGGATGCTTTGCAGTATCTCGGTTCTGTCCGGCACGGCCAACTCGGCTGCGGCCGTGGGAGTGGCGGCCCGACAGTCGGCGACCAGATCGGCGATGGTAAGATCGATTTCGTGCCCGACGGCGCTGATAACAGGAATTTCGCAGGCGAAGATGGCGCGTGCGACAATATCTTCATTAAAGGCCCATAGGTCTTCGATACTACCACCGCCTCGACCTACGATCATCAGGTCGATGCCGCCGAACTCGCCGCGACGCCGGTTCAACTCGGCGATGGCCCCGGCGATCTCCGCCCCGGCGCCCGGGCCTTGAACAGCAACCGGATAAAGTAATTTTCTCACGCCGGGAAAACGCCTGTTGAGGGTCTTGGCAATATCTTCGATGGCGGCGCCGGTGGAACTGGTAACGATAGCAATAGTGGATGGGTATTTCGGCAGCGGTTTTTTATGACTATCATCGAACAGGCCTTCCTTACGCAGTTTTTCGGCCAACTGGCGAAACGCCAGTTCCAAAGCGCCGGTCCCGGACGGTTCCAGTTTGTCGATATAAAACTGATATTTACCCTGTGGCTCATAGAGATCGACCCGGCCAGTGGCAACGACAGCCATGCCGTCAGCCGGGCGAAATTTGAGCCGGCCGGCAGCATTTTTCCACATAACCGCTGAGATGTACGTGTTTTCGTCCTTCAGGCTGAGGTAGAGATGACCGCTGCCGTGAAGTTTACAGTTGGAGATTTCGCCGGCCAGGACAATTTTGGCCGGCAGATGCTCATTAAGTGCCAGCCTGATCATGCGTGTAAGCTGTGTGACCGAATAAACATCGGGTAGTGAGTTTGCCGTTGCTTTTTTGTCAGATTCCTGCGGGCTGGTTGCGGAGGGTTGGGCGACGCTGTCTGATTTTTTCGGATCGAAGAAATCAGGTTGTCGTGAAAACCCTTTTGGTTTGCCGTCAAAATTGAAAAATGGAAGCTCACCTTGAATCATTGTTTTATCCGTTCATCCGTTTATCCGTCCCATGATTTAATTTGCTCTTGATTTTAGAGCTTAAGGCTGCGGGTTTCAAGTATCAAATTGAAAGGACCGAACGAGATGCCGCCTCTTCCTAAACAGACGATCTTCCACCGATGACAGGCATAATCAGAGACAGCACCAGATTAGGCGTGATTAGGCGTGGACAATCCTGACTTCGGAATGCTTTATATCGAATTAATGACCTGGTAGCTCAGGTTGTTTTTGCCGTTATCTTTGACCAGATACATCTGGTGATCGGCCAGCTCGAGAATTCCAGCCGCCCCGGCAGGAGAAGCCCCGGCTTCGTAAAAAACCATACCGATACTGCAGGAAAGAACCGCATCATCGGCGGGGTTCTGCGAAACGTTCGACAAAGAGAGGTTGTGAATTTTCTCGAGTAAATTCTTTGTCAGGAGAACGGCCTGATCCAGCCGTACGCCACTCAAGCCCACCACAAATTCGTCGCCGCCATAACGAGCTACACAACCTGTATTGCCAAATCGCTCTTGTAGCATCCGGGCGAATTCCTTGAGTAACCGATCACCGGCAGAGTGGCCGTATTGATCGTTAACTTCTTTGAAGTTGTCGATATCGATAAATAATACTGCCAGCGAAGCCTGCCCCGATCGCAGGCTCTGACAAGCTTCCTCCAGGTGTCCGGTCAGTACATCACGGGTAGCCAGGCCGGTGAGCGGATCGGTCTGAGCCTGTTGGCGATAATGAGCGACCGAATTAGTCAAACTATCACAATAGCTTTTGAACTCCTTCATCTCCGATTCGAAATCAAAAATCTTGCGGTTGGCGTCGTTGGCCAGACCGCTTAGCAGATTATTGGTTTGGCTCAGCAGCTTAGCAATATCGACCTGGTCAGGAAGGATGTCGCCAAAAAGCTTTGAAACCCCGGAAAATTCATGACTGGTTTTCTCCAATATCTTATTCAGATCTTTACCGTCAAGTCCAAATGTAGTGTGGGCATAGTCCAGCAAGGTTATGTCTTCTTCACTGAGCGACTCAGGACCGTTCAACGAGAGTGTCCCGACAAAATAGGCGATCTGGGACAACTGAACCTCTTCATCCGTACTGGGCTGGGCCTCACTACGGCAATGGTGGATGCAGATGGGATGGGCCAGCAACTTTGGTAGCCCCCACTGTCGGGTAATTATTCCGGCAGCGGCCAGATGATCGAACGGGAATAATTCATGTTCGAGTAGATACAGGGAAGCCTGAGAATTGTTGTTTGTGTTATGCCACAACTCGGCATATTCCTGGCCGAGCGCCTGAACCAAAAAAGGTATGCCGCAGTCCTGCAGCAGTCCGATCAGAAATGCCTCCTGACATCGCGAGGAACAGTAACGATTTGCCAACTGCCGCGCCAAAACAGCCCGCAGAACACTATGGCGCCAAAAGTCCGACATGTCAAAGCCCGAGGCACCGAACTTGTTCAAGGCGGTAGCCAAATGAAAACCCAGTGAAACCGACTTGACGTATTTCAATCCCAGTGCGGTGATGGCCCGTTCCAGGGTCGAAGCCTTGTGGCGCAGGCCGTAATAGGCGGAGTTAGCCACACGCAACAGACGGGAGGCCAATCCCGGATCAGCCTCTATCACACGGGCAAAATCGGCAAAATTGGCATTTTCGTCCCTGCAAAGCTCCACCAGCTTCTGCGCCACCATTGGTAAAGTGGGTACATCAGCCTCGGACAAGAGTTGATCTAATTTTTTATCATCTACCGGCGATTGCTGCTCCATCAAAACATCACTTGGCATTAAAATAAGCCTCCACTGTCCTACCATGGAATTTAAGTTTGGTGATCTCCCTACTACAAGACCACCTGTCATCCAAAAGCCTGCCCCCCCTCTTACAACGCTATAATCGGCTTGGTTGGCCCTAGAATTTAAGGGAAATCCTGATAAATTGGTTAGGAAATAGCTGAGCTTGCCGGTCAAAAACGCAGGATTATTTGCCACTTACAGCGTTATCAGGCTTGGCTTTGGTAGAAATCGCCCCGTTGCTCTGCCGGTAGTTGATTATTATCCAGGCGATTTTCGGGGGACAATCGCTTTAGGTGTGGTAATCAGCGTTGATAGTGACGTATTCACGCGACAGATCGCAGGTATAGCAGAAATCACTGAACGTTCCCACGCCCAGGTCCACATTTACCTGCCAATTTTTAGCTTTCATTTTACGCGTCAACTTGCCGGCATCGAAGCTGCTGGGCCGCCCTTTACGGTAAACAGTTGTCCCGGCGATCCTGCAGGCAAGCTTGTCGGGGTCGAATTTTGCGCCGCTGTAGCCGACCGCGCTGATAATGCGTCCCCAATTGGGGTCGGCTCCATTAAAGGCGGTGCGGACCAGTGGGCTATCGACAATGGCGCGCAGCGCCTTGGCGCCATCACGGCCCGTGGCGGCGCCGGTAACTGTAACGGTAACTCCGCAGGTGGCGCCCTCGCCATCGGCGGCTATTTGCCGGGCCAGATCGTCACAGACCATATACAGCGCCTCGGCGAACCGTTCATATTCGGCGCCCCCGCGGGTGATATTTTTGTTGCCGGCCAATCCCGACGCCAACACGATAGCGGTGTCACTGGTGCTCGTATGATTGTCGATTGAGACCTTATTAAAGGTCACGTTTACTGCCTGTTTGAGCGCCCGCTGCAAAAGGGTTGAGTTGATATTGATGTCGGTCGTTATAAACGCCAGCATGGTTGCCATATTGGGCGCTATCATTCCGGAACCTTTGGCGCAACCGGCTATCTGTGCTGTTTTGGAGCCTAACCGAACCGTCCGATGAGACATCTTGGTTTTGGTATCGGTGGTCAGAATTGCACGGGCGAACTGGTGGCTGGACCGGGCGGAAACGGAAAGTTTCGATCCCGCCTGCGCGATTCCACGGCAGACCTTCTCCATCGGCAGATAATGTCCGATCACCCCGGTAGAACAGACCAGCACATCCCGTGGGTTTACCGAAACCCACCTGGCCACTTCATGGCAGATCGTATTTGCATCACGCCTGCCACGGGCGCCGGTACAGGTGTTGGAGTTGCCGGCGTTGACAAAAATCGCCTGTGCTCTTCCTCCTTTGATATGCTCGCGTGTGACTTCCACGGGCGCACCGACTACTTTGTTGGTCGTAAACGTTGCACCCACGCGGCACGGCAGGTCGGCAACGATCAAACCGAGATCGAGATTGCCGCTGGCTTTGATGCCGGCTTTCACCGCGGCGATGCGAAAACCTTTTGGTCCGGTGAGAGTTTTATTTGCCATTGGGTATCAGACCTTATTGGGCGGGTTGACGTTTTTGATCTACAGAAGTCCCATGGTTTCAGGAAGATTACAGATTATATTCATGTTCTGCACCGCCTGGCCGGCGGCGCCTTTTATCAGGTTGTCAATGGCACAAAAGACCACGATCTTCCCCTGGGTGACGGTAGCGAAAATGTCACAAAAATTCGTACCGACCACGTTCTTGATCGCCGGCGGTTTATTCAGCATCCGCACAAAAGGTTCGTCAGCGTAAAACCTGTTATAAAGTTTATCCAAATCTTTAGAATCTGTCCGGGCCAGCGGCTGACAATAGATGGTCTCACTAATGCCCCGATCGAAACTGCCCACGTGCGGTTGGAAAAGTACCCGCGTCTTTTGATTACAGGATTCGGTCAGTATCTGTTCGATTTCGGGCGTATGCCGATGTGTGCCCACTGCGTAAGCGAAAAGGTTTTCATTCATTTCAGGAAAATGAAAGGTAAGATCAGCTTTACGCCCGGCGCCGGAGGCGCCGGAAACGGCATTGATGATAATATCGTCACAGGCGATCAGTTTTTCCTGCAGCAGCGGTGCCAGGGCCAGGGCTGCCGCGGTGGGATAGCAGCCGGGATTCGCAACCAGACTGGCGCCTTTAATATCCTGGCGGAACAACTCTGGCAGCCCGAACGCCGCTTGGCCGATATTTTTCTTGTCGGTGTGTTTGACCTTATAAACCTTTTCATAAAGGGCGACATCATGGAGGCGATAGTCGGCGCTAAAATCGACGACCTTTACGCCGGTCTCAAGGAGCTGACCGACAAACTGCATCGACACCTTGTGCGGCAGACAGCAAAGAGCCACATCCCCAAGCTCGGCTAATTTGTCCAGGTCCACCGGCTCAATGGGCAGATCAAGCCGGTTGGCCAGCCTCGCAAACACGTCCGTAATATGTCCGCACTCTTCCGGCAGGGCCGTCAGATAAGTTACTTCCGCCTGGGGGTGTCGCAAAAGTATCTCGATAGATTCGCGAGCGGTATAGCCGGTGGCGCCAATTATTGCGACTTTAATCATGATTCTGTCGGTTTTCTAAAAAAAGGCTCCCGCCGGCATAGCAACAGGAGCCTCTAAGATTTGAATATTTGCAGCGATTAACGTTTGGAGAACTGGAAGCTCTTGCGTGCCTTTTTTTTGCCGTATTTTTTACGTTCTATCATTCGGCTGTCACGCGTCAAAAGCCCGGCATCTCGCAGTGCGATGAAGGTCTCGGGATCGGCAATTACCAGGGCACGGGCCAAGCCGAGTTTGACGGCGCCGGCCTGGCCGGTAATGCCACCACCATGAACCTGGATGAGAACATCGTATTTCCCCGTACTATCGCTGGCGACCAAAGGCGCCTGAACGTCTTGGCGGTCCTGGATACGGGGAAAGAAATCATCAAGCTCGCGTTTATTGACAAGAATCTTACCGTTCCCGGGACGGATTCTTACACGCGCTACGGCTGACTTGCGTCGGCCGGTTCCCCAGCAATACTCCTTCGGTCCCAACTCGGCTGCGGTGGGAAGCTTTTTCTGGGGTTCCTCTTGCGGGCTGATTTGCCGGCCGGGCGTTGTCACGCGGACTGCGGCTCCCTGAAGACCGGAAAATGCCTTTCCCGGATTAACCAAAGGAGCACCTTGTTCGGGCTGTTCTGTCACGTTAAAAACCTCATTTTATATGAAAAAGTATTGATATTGGCTGTCATCAAACACGGCTAAGTTCCAGTTCCTGCGGCATTTGTGCGGCATGTGGATGGTCACTGCCGCGATATACTTTTAGTTTCGAGAGCATTTTTCGGCCCAATTTGCTTTTTGGCAGCATACGGCGGACCGCCTCGATGATAATCTGCTCCGGCCTCTTATCCATCATCTTGGCATGGCTGACGTACTTATGGCCGCCGGTATGATAGGTGTAATAATCATACTGCCTGGTTTCAGCTTTTTTGCCGGTCAACTGAATCTTCTCGCAGTTGGTAACAACAACAAAATCACCGGTGTCCACATGCGGAGTATAACCGGGCTGATGTTTGCCCATTAGTACCATAGCGATCCGAGTGGCAAAACGACCGAGAATCTGACCTTCGGCACTAGTCACGTACCATGACTGTTCAACATGGCTCTTATGGGCCACAGTAGTCTTCTGTTGCATTGCTCGCATCGAAAATCTCTTTCTTCCGGGTTGTTTCCAAACCAGAATTACAATTAACACTGGCGTTACAATTTCACCATTTTATCCGTCTGGGCCACTCAGTCCACAACAAAACGGAATTCTCTATTATAAATAAAACTTTCACCGTGTCAAATGCTTTTATGACAAATCCTTAAAGATTTACAAAAAAAACGCCAGGCGAGAAAACCTCGGCCCAATTTTTCATAACCGCTTGTGCTTTAAGTAGTTATGTCACGGCTGGCCCGGGTTCGCCACCAAATACCCTCAATAACAACAGGGCAACGCTAAAATAAACCATGTAGCTGATTATATCGTTGGTGGTAGTTACCAGAGGTCCTGAGCTGATCGCCGGATCGACCCCGATTTTGCGGAAAATGTAAGGCAGCGACAGTCCCAGCAGAGTGGAAAGCATTATGGCACAAAACATCGATAGTCCCACCGCTACGCCCAGAATCGGTGCATGAGCAGTATTAAAACCCTGGGTTTGGAACAGACCAAGCCAGACACCCGCTACGCCCCCGGCTATGAGTCCACAGATAGTCGCTACGATCAAGGCAACCCGAAACTCACGTAAAAAAACCTGCGAAAAATCCAGTGCCGCCAAATCACCTGTTGCCAGGCCACGAACGACAATTGTCGAAGTCTGCATGCCGCTGTTACCGCCCATAGCCATGATAGCGGGGATAAACAACACTATGCAGAACCAATCGGACTGGTTGAACCGGTCTTGAAAAACCGCGTAAAAAGTCAATGCAGCAAACATAGCACCTGCCATGCATGTCAGCAGCCAGGTCAGACGAACTGTGGCGGCTTTGAATATCTTGGGCGTATCCAGCTCAGCCGGGTGGGTACCGGCCATCACCAGAGCGTCTTCTTCAGCTTCCTCTTCCATCACGTCAACAACATCATCCACTGTGATACGGCCGAGCAGAACACCATTCTTGCCAACTACCGGCATTGCGATAAGGTCGTTCTTACGGAACGTGTTGGCGATTTCTTCCTGGTCGGCATTGACATAGACTGACGGAAGCTCCTCATCCAGAATCTCGGCTATCAACGTTTCGCGGGGATGGCGAAGCAGGCTGTCCAGTGCGATACTGCCTTTGAGCCGATTCTGGTCATCCACGACAAAAACATAATAAAAATCCTCTTCGGGATCCGACTTGCAAAAGCTATGAATGGCATCGGCAACGGTACCATTTATCCCCACCGTCACCAGTTCCGGGTTCATAATGCCGCCGGCAGTGTCCTCTTCGTACTTCAGCAGCTTTTCGATCTGGTCCGATTCGGACTTGGGAATCTGGTCGAGAACCTCTTCGGACTGCTTTTCGCTCAGCTCGGCTACAACGTCGGCGGCTTCATCGGGTGGCATTGTGGCGACAATATCGGTCAACTCGTCGCTGGTAAGGTCTTCCACGACTTCGCTTCGCGTAGCTTCGTCAATCTTTTCCAGCACCTCGCCAGCATCACGAGGATCGAGCAGATCGAACAATATCTGACGGGCGATCTCATCTACCACCTCGATCACTTCCGCCACATCCGAAGAACGCGATTCAGACAACAACTGACGCAACGCCTCGAAATCTTTCGCTTCCATCAGATGCTCAATACGATCCAGCAACTGTTTACGGGCTAGTTCGGAATCCGCCAAGACCATCTTCTCCTGTTGAGTAAATAAGTATATGATCGCCTAAATATATGAGCAAATCCCAATATTACATTCACTCGGTCACCTGCCCATCTTACCTGTACATCCAGCCAATTCAATAAATACCCGAAAAGTATAATTATTACCAGCCTAACTTTCACGGTTTTTTTTTAACTAAATCTTCATTCAACGGGGGCTGTTACGCGAAAATGGATTTTTTATGACCGGCGTTGGCGTCAAAAGTACCATCAAGGAACAGGGTCCCAACCACCTTTACCCCAGGGATGACACCGTAAAATCCGCTTAAACGACAGATAACAGCCTCGCCACAGACCATACCGCCTCAAAACCCCAAGGGCATACTCACTGCAGGTGGGTAGATAACGACATTGTGCCGGCAGATAAGGCGAGACGGCCAATTGATAAAACCTTACCAAAAACACCGCCATCTTGACCGCGAAAACACCGGCAATATCACATTTGATGCTGCTCATTTGATGGCTCCTGTTGTCTGTTTTGCTTGTCCATTTTACCCAAAATCGTGATCTGACTATTCTATTATCTGTTTGTCACGTTGGTGGCGGTCGTTGATTTTTCGGCACAATCTCAATAGAGATTTACGATACAGCTCGGTGGAGACCTTATCCCTCTGACGGGGTATCAAGACATAGTCATAGCCGCCGGGCAACTCATGCTGTAATAAACGAAACGCTTCTCGTAGCGTTCGTTTACACCGGTTTCGCCGCACGGCACAACCGAATCGCCTGCCCACAGAGACACCCATGCGCGAATGACCCGCTCGATTGGGCCGGGCACGGACAATCAAACAACCGTCGGCACTGCTCAATCGCCCGTTAAAGACCCGATCTAAATCAGCCTTTTTTTTCAGTCGCCGATCCGCGCCAAAACGCAAACGCTGCCGTGGCTGGCTTTTTGATGTGTTCTTTTCGCTCATGAGCAATCTCAATCTGAATGTTCCTGGTCATCTTTAACCTGATCGTCTTTAAGCCTATGCATACTCCAGGCATCGACATATTTAGTAGGCTCCGATTTCTGATCCAGTCCCAGCCGGCCGCGCCTGGCTCGTCCCATTCTGATCAGGCTCAGCAATAGCACAACCACAAAAATACCCGTCACCGCAACAATAATAACCAGCAGCGTCAATACGTAAACATTAATCGTCCCACCAACTGCCAACGCCGATATCGCAATCCGAAAAAAACAGGACATCCTTCTTAGCCTTTCTTAGTCACCCGTGGCCAGCAATCCAACCATGGCATCTCCCATTCCTTTGCCTATGAGATATAAGGTTTCCCAATTGCGATACCAATGATAATCTTGGCCTGAAGGAGATTCTTCCCGCGATCTCTGAAAACCACGTGTTTCGACGCCGCCTACATTACCTTTGAAATCAGGATATTGCTCAGGATCCCCAAGAGCAAGCTGCTCAGCCATTAGTTTCTCAACCCTTTGCTTATATCTGGCCTCCGGTGGAATGTTCCATCCGCCCATACCCGTATTGGCGATTACGAATGGCATCTTTTCGACGCCGAGGTCCTTCCTGATATCCTTTATAAAATTCTCCAGGTTTTTTTTGTAACAATCCACCGCCTTCTGATCGATACGATCATTCCAGCCCTGGTGCCAGCCAAAACCGACTATTTCATAACCCTTGCCTGAATAACCGGGAAAATATTTCTTTAGATTACCTGTAATTTCTTTTACATGTCTGAGAATTTCATGGTATTGAAAACCGGTATCGCCGTCTGCCTTTGGTGTTGGATAGTCTGCCGAGCTTGGAGATAAAAAGTTTTTGTACAGCGACCTGCCGCCCCAGGCGGATTTGATAATCAACACAGGATCTTCGAAATAATCTCCCACAATAAAACCAAAAGCGTATTCAGGACCGATATGGTCGGGACTGGCCCCATACCCCGTGGTAAGCCAGCCCATTTGTTCCTTGCCCTTATAGGACAGATTCACGATCCAGACATCATTGCGAACAACATTTTTGCCTTTATCATCCACCAGGTGGCCGTAGTCTTTCGGATTGCTTTTGAGATATGTCTCCATCGTTCCTGGACTACCTTTCAATTGCCCAAAGCCAATCATGTTAGACTGACCCGACAGAATGAATATCTTCAATTTGCCATTGGCCGGACAGGTCTTCCCGGATTTGGCCATGACACTGCTGCTGCTAATGCCAATAAATATCACCGATAATACTATGACTGCTGCCTTCTTCATGCTCTGTAGCTCCTTATATCTTATTGTCATATCTTGCGCCTATATACACTCTACTTGTCACAACTTAATCTGACAGACACTTCGCCGCGAGAACCACGATCTGGACTACTTTTTGTTTGGGTTACAACTGCTTCGCTTTTCTATTTCCTTTATAGCGTCTTGGGCGCTGCCACGTATAAGGTAAAACTTATCTGTTCTTTTTCGGAGACTGACCTTTTTTTCGAGAGCTTCTTCCGGCGACATCTCAGGAAAGTCAAAAATCGAGGCCCTGGGACCGTCGTTATTTATAATCTTTCCATTGATTGTGTGCACCCACGGTCCGCCGAACATGTAAACCAATAATGGGTCCGAGTCCGCAATTTTTTGTAAAAGGCCAATATCAGACATATCCCCAATCTTTCCCAATATATATATCGCCCTGGAACGCATAGAGACAAAACGCCAGTAATCTTCGTTATCAAGAAACGCGTGAAGCTCCTTTTTGACCCGAATATCGCCGTGTGCTGCCAAAGTAACTGCTAAACAATAGCGAGCCATGCCACACAAATCTTTTAGCTTCGAAAATAAATACTCACAGGCTTGATCGCTTGCCTTCTCCGGCAATATATAAGTGAGCCTAAAATAAACTTCATCTGAGATAATCCCGGCGCCTGGACCTCCTTTGCAAAAATCAGCATCGGGCAGGTTCTTGACCGTATCTATCGATTCAATAATAATATCCATGTTTTCCTCAACATGCATTGCATTAGGGTCAATACATAGATATTTTATGGGATCGAGTCGCTCATAATATTGGCTCGACAGAGACCACTCTTTCAGCTTCATTCGCCATTTCTGGCTGAAAGGAATGTCCACGCCTAAATCTATCATAGCAAAAAAAGAAAATACTCCATATTTCAGATGAAGTTCTTTTAGATATAATTTTGTCTGTGAATCCAAAGGTTTTTTCTGTGTTAGATATTCAAAATAACATTCACTCCATATCCCGCTTCTCCTCGGCTTCCAATACTTGCTTCTTCTCGCCAGAGTCATATCCTTTAAGACCTCAATGGCTTTGGGAGTTCCTATTCGCCGGAACAATTTGGCAATTTCACGTTCGTGTTCAGATGAAATACTTTCGTTCTCCCAATCCTCCATCAGACGCTTTATGACGGGATCGATGACCTTGTCACCCATTGCCTCCAATTTACTCATAATTGGTCTTGCCGAGGTTACGAAATTATCCCAGTCTATATTTTTTACATCCCATTCTAGTTCTGTGCTTAAGAACCGCTCATAAAGCTCAATGATTTCTTCTGAAGAATCTCCCGCAACATTTTCCCCGGCACATATTTTTCCAACATGCAGATGAGTGCCAAGCAATAATATCAAAGCAATTAACAGGGTACGTTTTGTTTTTAAAAGAATCAACATTATCTGATATTTCCCATTTACACTCTTACAAGACATAACTTTCTCCCTTAAAGTCCAACAAATTCTACGGAAATCCGTGTTAACAGTCAAGATTTTTCTCCTTTAAGGCCGTTTTTTCGAGGATTCACGTGAGAACTCCATTCTTTTTACCCTCACCCATTGGATTCTTAAAATCACAACAGAAAAAACGGCCTAAACAGCATCCACAAGCCCTATACTATCAAATTCTTACTTTTTTGCAACGATTTACTTGGGAAATCTGGGTTTATGAATGTCCAAGGCGGAATAAAGTCTGAACCAATTGGTATCCTCATCATTCATGGTAAATCGGGGAATATGCTCCTTCAAAAAACTCAAATCAATCAGTGAAAATTCATTTGGGTTTTCATCTGGAACTGGTATAATACCGCCAATGCTGTTTCAGAAAGTTTTTCGGCTAAAGGGAGCCGAAAAAAATTGCTTTTGTCACGAGAACGAGCGAAATTTTCGTCAGCGAGGCAGAGGTCAAAAATCGCCGCAGGCGTAGTTTCAACTACGTTGAGGACGATTTTTGGGGCCGATAACGATGCTGACGGAAATTGCAGCCGTTCGTAGTAAAAATGAATTTTTAGAGGTTCCCTAAAGCTTGTTGATTTGAAAAGTCTATACTTATGGTGTAAAGAAATTTCGCATCACCCTTTTTCAGGAGGTATCGAATCGTCATGAACATGAAACATTACATTTGCTCACTCGGTGTAATTGGTTTGCTCACTATTGTCTTGGCCGCTGACTCCTCGGCTCTCTCCATGCAGTTGCCTGTGCCCGAACGGGGTTTCATCAGTTCCGAACCGGCCCAAACATGGGAGCAGGGGCTGCTCTGTGGAAACGGTACCATCGGGGCCAACATGTTTAGTCGGCCTTTGGATGAGACGATCGTGTTCACCCATGAACGTATGTTCCTGCCGACGGGAGACCCCGTGTTGCCACCCAACCTCGCACCACACTTATCCGAGATCCGCAGTCTGATCCAACAGGAAAAATACAGTGAAGCGACCAAGTTGGCTTTTGATCTTTCAGGGCAGGAAGATTTTATGTATCCCGATCCTTTTGTCCCGGCTTTTGACCTCAGCATCAAAATGGACGGCAAAGAAGAAATCACCGATTATATGCGATCCCTGGATTTCCAGACCGGCGAAGCGACCGTACATTGGGCCGATAGCCGCGGCGTGTTCGAGCGCCGGATGTTTGTCTCACGAGCCGACGGCGTCGCCGTCTTGTTGATAACCGGTCCGAAGCAGGCAACCGTAAATTGCCGAATGAAACTCAAACCACGCCAGCCCAGTGAGAAGCTCGGCGCCCAGAAGGTGCAGTCTTCAGCCGAAAGGTTCGAGAGCAACATCACCAACCTCAAAATAACCGCTGATAAATCCACCCTGACCTATCGGAACAACTTTGCCCAGTCGTACCCCGGAAGCATCCAGTCTCTGGAAGGAATGGCCTACGTTATCGTGGACAATGGCACGGCTGCCCCTGAAGGAGATACACTGGTCGTCACCGGGGCGGATCGAGTGTTGGTTCTTATCGATATCCAACCGATCTATAAGCCCGATCAGTCACGCTTCGTAGAAATGAAAAAATCCCTGGCCGGTTTGTCGAGGGATTATAAGAGCCTCCTCCAGCGACATGCGATTGTTCATGGCAAACTGTTCAACCGGATGCGCCTGGATATCGGCGGCGGATCAGACCACAAATTGACTACGGAGGAACTGCTGGCAAAGACGACCAACGAGAATCTCTCGAAGGCCCTTATAGAAAAAGAATTCGACGCGGCTCGCTACAACATCATTTCCTGCACAGGTGAGCTTCCCCCGACCCTGCAGGGCGTCTGGGCCGGGACCTATGACCCCGACTGGGCCAGTGACTTCACCCACAACGGAAACGTGCCCTCGGCCATCGCCTCCATGCTGATGGGCAACACGCCGGAACTTATGTTGGCGTACACATCCTATATCGAGTCGATCGTCCCAGGCCTGGAACTCAACGCCAAACGAATTTTTGGGGCCAGAGGCGTCGTTCTCCCTTCGCGATCCACGACCAACGGCTACAATAACGCCTTTGCCCCGAGTTTCGCCGGTGCTTTCTGGGTAGGCGGCGCCGCTTGGGCCGCGCACTTTTTCTATGATTATTATCTTTATACGGGCGACCGGGAATATTTGGCTCAGCATGCCCTGCCGTTCATGGAAAAAGCGGCTGTTTTCTTTGAAGACTATTTGTATGAAGGGCCGGACGGGAAGTACATATTTTCGCCGACGCAATCGCCGGAAAACACGCCTGGCAACACCGACTCTCAGGGCACGTTTAATTGCACGATGGATGTGGCCGCGGCCAAGGAACTGCTGCGAAACACGATTGCGGCGTCAATGGAGTTGAAGGTTAATCAAGAGAAAATACCTGTCTGGCAGGCAATGCTCAAAAAGATGCCTGAGTATATGATCAGCACGGAAGGTGTTGCTAAAGAATGGCTTACGCCCAAACTGGAAGATAACCTCGACCATCGTCATTCCTCTCAACTATATCCGCTTTATGATGGAATGCCGCAAGAGATAGCTGAGAATCCGCAGCTTCAGGCGGCTTTTCGGCGGATTATTGAGATTAAGCTCGAAAAACACTGGAAAAGATCGGGATTTATGTCGTTTGGCGTGGTTCAACTGGGTCAGGCGGCGGCGAGCCTGGGAGAATGTGAGATGGCCTACGAATGCCTGGTGCATCTGGTTAACCGGTTCTGGCTGAATAACCTGGCGTCCATGCACAATCATAAGTCGTTGCTAAATATGGACATAAGTGGAGGTATGCCGGCGGTGCTTATCAAGATGCTGGCGTCGTCCGAGCCGGGCAAGGTGCAACTATTGCCCGCTGTGCCGGCAGCGTGGCCGACAGGGACGATCGAAGGGGTGCTTTGCCGTGGCCAAATTGAGATAAAGCGGCTTTATTGGGACAAAAACCGCATTTTGGTCACGCTAGTATCAGGCAAGGAACAGTCGATTGTGCTGGAATCACCCTGGGAAATAAGCGACATTTCCGTGACCAAGGGCAAGGCCTCGATCCAAGAAACCGACCAGAAAAACACCCGCAGGGTCTTGCTGCCCGCCCAGCAGGAGGTCACAATAGAAATAAATAGACCGCTGTAAGTGCTTATTTTTCGTGATTGGGAATTGATGTAAGTGCTTATTTTTGGTAGCTGGGAATTGTTGTAACTCCTTATTTTTCGTTGTCGAAAATTGATGTACTGGATGCCCGATCAAGTCGGGCATGACAACTACAGTGCTTATTTTTCGTTCGGCGGGAATGAACGTAACTCCTTATTTTGCGTTAGAAGAAATGCGCATAAGTGCTTATTTTACGTTGTTGGAATTGATGTAAGTGCTTATTTTTGCGTAACGATTATAACGATTAGGTAAGATGGGTAAGAAAAAAGTGCGAAATTCGGCGAAATTTGGATGAATTCTGATGAAAAGTGATGTGGTTTGCACCATGTTTGTACCCTGTTTGCACTATGTTTGTACCTACTTTGCACCCACTTCTTAACAGAAGTGGGTGAGTGAATGAGTAGATGAGTAAATGGGTAAATGAGGGGAAGAAAATGGGCGGACCACTTGGGCGCGGAGTTGGAGTGGGCGGTCCGGGGGCAGGGAAGGAAAGAGGGCGGACCGGTTGGGGGGGG
>Ga0315290_10000676_pt1 | contig 22586 bp, 21 predicted proteins | sample YL17G12_0_MG_FD_203627 | JGI IMG/M metagenome (GOLD analysis project Ga0315290, IMG submission 203627) | Sediment microbial communities from Yellowstone Lake, YNP, Wyoming, USA - YL17G12_0 | ecosystem: Environmental > Aquatic > Freshwater > Lake > Sediment | place: USA: Wyoming | collected... | reverse complement strand
GTGGCCATCATGGGGGGACATGACGTGCCCCGCGACAAGCCGATTTTCGCGGACATTGCCCGCCTTGCGCAGGACCTCTGTCGCGAGGGCTACATGGTCTTGACGGGCGGTGGCCCCGGGCTCATGGAGGCTGCGAACCTGGGGGCCTATACCTCGGGATTTCCCGATCCACCGGCGGTTCTTGATCGTGCGCTATCTGACCTCAAGGATGCTCCTGTATACAACCACGCGGACTGGCTCCTTGTGGGTTACCGAGCCTGGCAGGCCATGGGAAAGCCGCCTCAACCGACGAAGAACCGAAACCTCGGCATTCCGACCTGGTTTTACGGCCACGAACCCCCGAACGTCTTTGCTACGGACGTCGCCAAGTACTTTGAGAACAGCGTCAGGGAAGAAGGCCTTCTGGCCGTTGCCTTGGCAGGAGTGATTTTCGCCGAGGGCAACGCTGGCACTGTCCAGGAGATCTTTCAGGACGCCTGTCAGAACTACTACCGGACCTACGACAAGAAGAAGAGTCCCATGGTGTTGCTTGGGACGGAATACTGGGCCCCGGCAGGGATGGTCCGGCACAATGCCAAGGACAAGCGCAAACCTGTGTACCCGCTTCTGGAGAAGCTGGCAACCGAGAAGGCTTTCTCGGACTACCTGCTGTTGACGGATGACTTGGGGGACATCGTCAAGTTCATTAAGGGCCATCCACCCGTTTAGCAGCGAGGAATCGGGGTAAGTCCGCGACGGACTGCATGCCGAGTGAGCAGTAACCGCAGACTGGGACTCCCCGTTGTGGCCGGTCTCCCGACCGAGCCACGAGCTCGACCGAAGGTCTCCCAAGCGGCGGAGACCTGGCGGTCGGCCCTGTCGGCGGGGTCGGGAGACCCGCGCCGAACGGGGTGCAATCATCCCAGAGCGCAACGCCACCAGCACTGCTGGACAAGCCAGCAGTGCCACCCGGCCGCCAGCAGTGCCACCCGGCCGCCCTACGGCTTGGGGGGGATCAGGGCATCGCGGATCGGCTCGATCCACCGGTTGTTGCGGACGTCGTAGACGATGAAGTCCGAGTCGAACTGCCAGTAGGCCCAGCTCCAGCCGAGCTTCTCCGCCTGGCGCGTGACGAAGCCGACGTAGCGGGCCCGCGAATCCATGTCGGCCTTGTCGTAGGCCCCGAACTCGCCGAGGTAGACGGGCCGGTTGTGCTTTTTGGCCCACGCCCGGGCCTTCTCGAAGTCGCGCTCGACGGCGTCGCGCTCCTTGGGCGTGCCGTTCCACGGGATGCCGAGCTTGTCCCGCTGGCCCGTCCACGAGGCACCCTGGTGGGTAAACTCGAAGGGGCTGTAGTAGTGGACCGTGAGGATCAGGTTCCGGTCGGCCTCGGGAAGATCGAGCTTTGCCAGGGCGTTGATGTTGTTCCATTGGCCGGGGCCGACGACGACGGTCCGCGTCGGATTCGAGCGGCGGATAACGGCGAGGGCCTCGCGCAGGAGCTTGTTCCACAGCTCCGGCGTCAGTTTGGCGTTCGGCTCGTTGAGGATCTCGAAGAGGACTTCGCTCGGGGCGTCCTTGTAGTGCTCGGCGATCTGCCGCCACATGGCCAGGAACCGCCCCTGGTTGCCCTCGGGATCGCGGCCCATCTGGGTGAACTCGTGGAAATCGAGGACGACGAGGAGCTTGTTGGCCAGCGCTTGCTCGACCGCCCAATCGAGGGTCTCGAACCAGGCCCGGCCGATGTTGCCTTGGGCGTCGGCCTTGGCGTATTGGAAGGGATGGAGGTTGATGCGGACGCTGGCGAAGCCGGCCTCGCGGATGCGCTTGAAGTGGCTGTCCTGGAATCGGGCCCGTGCCTTGGATCGCCACAGGGGGTCGTAGCCGATGATGTTCACGCCGCGGCCGAGCCGCTTGTTCTGCTGGAAGGCATCGACGGCCCGTAGCGCCGATTTCTCCGCCCCCGGCAAGGCAAGGCCGTGGAGGCAGAGTGCCAAAGCGAGCCCGGCAAGAAGCGCCGTGCGGGGCAAACGGAGGTGTGGGCAGAAGCGGGTCATGTGCGTACTCCTCAAATCGGGTGCCGTGCGGTCTCCTTCCCATGACGTCGCCACAGAGCCAGCAGGCCCATCGCGGCCAGGCCGGCGAGCATCGCCCAGGTGCCCGGCTCGGGAACGATGCCGAGGATCTCGGGCCGGTAGACCGAGAGGTCCGAGAGGAACGTCGTGTTGCCGTAGACGGCCGAATGGGGGAGCGACTGGCCGTTGAGGTCCAGCGGCGGCTGGCCGGAGAACAGGTCGACGGCGTGGATCAGCCCGGCCAGCTCCCATTGGCTCCCATTCTTGTAGAACACGCCTCCGGCGGAATCGCCCGTGACCGCCTGGGCCTCGAACGGGGTGCCGCTGGAGTCGAACTGCGTGTAGAGACTGACCAGGTCGCCGTACGTGCCGAGGTTCTCGACCAGGCTGTGATCGCCGTATCGGGACGTGGGGTAGCGATTGGCGGGGTCCTCGATGACGTTGGTGCCCCACCGCTTCACGGAAGACGTGTTGGTGAGGAATCCGCGGTAATTGCCCTGCTCCCCGGGCGGGGCCTCGGTCCAGGTCCAGGGCGTCGTCGACTCGTTGACGTTCCAGCGGGTCTCGCCGGCCTGGCGATCGCGGCCGTTGCCGATCAGGATCACCCCGGCGCCGACCGGCGGGGCCGTCGGAGAGATCGTCACCGCCGGCAGTCCCGGGTCGGACGTCAAGCGATACAGCAACAGATCGGTGAGCAGGGTCAGGCCGCTGCCGGCCGGGTTGTGCAGCCGCACGGAGGAGCCGGGCAAAGGCGCATAGGTCTGCGATCCGAAGCGGATCGCCCCGGCGCCGACGTGCTCGGCGGTCAGCACCCAGCGATTGCCCAGGTACACGCCGATGTTGCCGACGTTCGCCCAGCCCGGGTCCTCGCTCGGCGCCGACGTGTTGCCCGTCGTCGTCGAGACCACCACCGCGCCCGCGGGAACGGGGGTCGCCGTGAGGATTGCCACCGAGACCCAACAGACCCACGTGCGCCGGTTTTGGTGAATGACCATGGGAGTCTCCTCGCGGGGGTGTCTGGCCACGTGCCATCGTAGTTGCCCTTGCCACAGCCTGCAACTGCACGTGCAGCCGCCAGAGTGTCCTTGTGGACAGACAGTGAACCACCCCTCTTTGTTGGGGGAGTCCCTTGGGAGCCCAGCTGCTGCCCATCCCCTGTTTCCTCCGCAGAGCATGCTCAGGGCAGGTCTTTCAGGCGGGACAAATCCCATCCCAAAGGGCATTTTCCAACGGGTCCTGCAGCCAAGTGCGTTATTTTAACAATTTATCTTGTCAAAAATACAATAAATCCATACCATTTCGTTGGACGTATAGAGGCCACACCCCGCAAGGTTCCGCGATGACCACGGCGACACCGACCTCCGATTCCGCACTGCTCCAGTTGCTCAGGACGACGGGTCCGGCGGGGGTCGCGGAGATTGCGCAGCACGTTGACGTCACGCCCACCGCGGTCCGCCAGCGACTGGGGCGACTCTTGGCCCAGGGCTTTGTGGAGCGTGAGCCGGTCCGCCACGGACGGGGGCGCCCCAGGCACCGTTATCGCCTCACCCAGAAGGGGTTGCGCCTGACCGGATCGAATTTCGCCGACCTGGCCCTGGTGCTCTGGCGGTCGATCAGCTCGGTGGAGGATTTCGAGGTGCGCCGGACGATCCTTCGGCGGGTGGTGAGGACCCTGGTCGACTCCTACGGACGCCAGCTCGAGGGGCACACGGTCACCGAGAGGATGCGATCGCTGGCGGAGCTGCTCCAGCAGCGCCGGGTCCCGTTTTCGGTGGACCAGTCCAACGGGCTGCCTATCCTGACCGCTCACGCTTGTCCCTATCCGGAGTTGGCCGACAAAGACCGCACGATTTGTGCCCTGGAGAAGGCCTTGTTTTCCGAGCTGCTCGGCCGCAACCTGTCCCTGGCCCTGTGTCGCCTTGACGGGGGGAGCCTGTGTCAATTTCAGCCCTCCTGACACGCTGGTATACTGGGAGGATTCGTTTGGGGGCCCGGGCGGCGGGCCAGACATGATCCAACCGCGGGGAGTAGGGAGCGAAGCGAACATGGCACCACACGAACCGACGCTGCAACCGTGGATTGAAGGGCGTTTCCGCGAGGGGTTCGCGATCACTACCCTCGAGCAGGCCATCAACTGGGCCCGGCAGGGCAGCATCTGGCCGCTGACCTTCGGCGTGGCCTGCTGCGCCATCGAAATGATGGCCACCGGGGCCAGCCGCTTCGACCTGGATCGGTTTGGCGCCGGGGCGTTCCGGCCGTCCCCCCGGCAGGCCGACCTGATGGTCGTGGCGGGAACCATCACCTACAAGATGGCCAGCCGGCTCCGGCGGCTGTACGACCTGATGCCCGAGCCGAAATTCGTGATGGCCATGGGAGCCTGCACGATCGGCGGGGGACCGTATTTCGTGCACGGCTACCACGTGGTCAAGGGGGTCGACCTCATCGTCCCGGTCGACGTCTACGTGCCCGGATGCCCCCCCCGGCCCGAGGCGCTCCTGGAAGGGCTCATGCGGCTCCAGGAGAAGGTCGTCGGGCACCGCATCGCGGCGAAGCAGGGGCCGGACGGCGCCAAGGTCAAGGCCGAGGACGAGCTTCCGCAGCCTCACCATTCCGGCTTCGTCCAGATTGCCGAGACCCAGCCGGTCTTTCACCACCAGAAAGTCAAGCCTTCATGAGCGATACGCTTTCGATTTGCGATCTGTGCGTCAGCGTGGCGGGCAAGCCGATCCTGCGGGGCGTGGACCTGGAAATCCGCCGAGGGGAGGTCCACGCCCTGATGGGCCCGAACGGGTCCGGCAAGAGCACCCTGGGGTTCGCCGTCCTCGGCCACCCCGGCTACGAGGTGACCCGGGGAAGCCTCGAGCTGGACGGCGAGGACCTGCTGGTGCTGGAGCCGCACGAGCGGGCCCGGCGGGGGCTGTTCATGGCCTTCCAGCGGCCGGTGGCCATCCCCGGGGTGAAGATGGCCGACTTCCTCCGTCACGCCGCCAGCAACGTCCGCAACCCCGCTCGCAAAGAAGGCGAAGGGCTGATCCCCATGCGGGAGTTCCGCAAGGAGCTGCGCGAGAAGATGGAGCAGTTGCGCATGGACCCTCAGTTCGCCCGGCGGTACGTCAACGACGGGTTCTCCGGGGGGGAGATGAAGCGGGCGGAAATCCTCCAGATGGCCGTGCTGCGGCCGAAGTTCGCCATCCTCGACGAGACCGACAGCGGCCTGGACGTCGACGCCGTGCGCCTGGCCAGCCGGAGCATCGCCGAGATCGGCGGGCGCGAGATGGGCATCCTGATCATCACCCACCACGAGCAGTTGTTGGAGCACAACCCTCCGCAGTACACGCACGTGATGCTCGAGGGGCGGATCGTCGAGACGGGCGGTCCGGAGCTGGCCGCCGAGCTGCACAAGCAGGGCTACGACCGGCTCCGCGCCGACCAGCCCGCCGCGGCGGCCCGCTAGCATCACGCCGCTTGCGGCTTAGCCCCCGGGCACCAAGGACAGGAAACACCGACCAATGGCAACCGACGTGACAAGCACCCGTCTCGACGTAATCGGCGAGATCAACAAGTACGATTTTCGCAACGAGGAGCACTACGTCTTCAAGGCCCGCAAGGGGCTCGACGCCGGCGTCGTCCGGGAGATCTCCGCGATGAAGGACGAGCCCGCCTGGATGCTGGACTTCCGCCTGAAGAGCTTCGAGGTCTTCGAGTCCAAGCCGGTGCCCCGCTGGGGCGGCAGCATCGACATCGACTTCCAGAACGTCTACTACTACATCAAGCCCACCGACCGCCAGGAGCACTCCTGGGACGACGTCCCCGCGGAGATCAAGACCACCTTCGACCGCCTGGGCATTCCCGAGGCCGAGAAGAAGTACCTCGCCGGCGTGAAGGCCCAGTACGAGAGCGAGGTGGTCTACGGGTCGCTCCGCGAGGAGCTCTCCCGGCAGGGGGTGATCTTCACCGACACGGACTCGGCCCTGCGCGACCACCCCGACCTGCTCCGGGAGTACTTCAGCACGATCATCCCGCCGGCGGACAACAAGTTCGCCGCGCTGAACTCGGCGGTCTGGTCGGGCGGGTCGTTTATCTACGTGCCGCCGGGAGTGCGGATCGAGTACCCCTTGCAGGCCTATTTCCGCATCAACGCCGCGAACATGGGCCAGTTCGAGCGGACGCTCATCATCGTCGACGAGGGGGCCTACGTCCATTACGTCGAGGGCTGCACCGCCCCCATGTACAGCACCGAAAGCCTCCACTCCGCCGTGGTCGAGGTGATCGCCAAGCGCGGCTCCCGGGTCCGCTACACCACGATCCAGAACTGGGCCAACAACATTTACAACCTCGTGACCAAGCGGGCCGTGGCCCACGAGGACGCCCTGGTCGAATGGATCGACGGCAACCTCGGCAGCCGCCTGACCATGAAGTACCCTTCCGTCTACATGCTCGGGCCCGGGGCCCGCGCCGAGATCCTCTCCGTGGCCTTCGCCTCCGCCGGCCAGCACCAGGACGCCGGCGCCAAGGTGGTCCACTGCGCCCCCCACACCTCGAGCCGGATCGTCTCCAAGTCGATCTCGAAGAACGGCGGCCGGGCCAGCTACCGCGGGCTGGTCAAGGTCGAGCGCGGGGCGAAGAAATCCAAGTCCAGCGTCGTCTGCGACGCCCTCATCCTCGACCCGAAAAGCCGCAGCGACACCTATCCCTACATCGAGCTGGAAGAGCAGGACGTCACCGTCGGCCACGAGGCCAGCGTCTCCCGCATCGGCGAGGAGCAGCTCTTCTACCTCACCAGCCGCGGGCTGACCGAGGCCGAGGCGAGCACGATGATCGTCAGCGGATTCATCGAGCCTTTGATCCGTGAGCTCCCCATGGAGTACGCCGTTGAGATGAACCGGCTGATCGAGCTCCAGATGGAAGGGACGGTGGGGTGAGTGGGGGGGAAGTGGATAGTGGATAGTGGATGGTGGATAGTGAAATGAAATCATTAGGCAGCGTCGCAAGCGGGATGGCCGCCCCTGAGTCTTCCGGGCCAACGGGATTCACCCGGGAGGCGTTCGAGGGCTTTCTCCGCTCCCGCCGCGAGCCGGCGTGGCTCACCTTGATGCGTCGGGACGCCTGGGAGCGGTTCGAGGAACTGCCCCTGCCGGACATGAAGCAGGAACAGTGGCGGCGGACCGATCTGCGGCTGCTGCGGCCGGATCGCTTCGGGCTGCCGGAGGATCGGCCCGGGGGCCCGCCTCTGCCCGGGGCGCTCCTGGCCGAGAACATCGAGCTGGCCGGCCGGGCGATCACCCTGGATAGCCGCCCGGTGCACGCGGAGCTCGACGCGCGGTGGCGGGACCAGGGGGTCCTGTTCGGCAGTCTCGACGACCTGGTCCGCGAGCACGGCAGCCTGCTCCGTCCCCACCTGATGGCCCGGATCGTCGAGCCCGGCATCGACAAGTTCGCGGCCCTCCAGGCGTCGTGCTGGTCGGGTGGGACCGTGCTGTACGTCCCCCAAGGCGTGGCGATTGACCGGCCGCTTCACGTGCTTTCGGCGCTTCGGCCGGACGGCACCGACCTGGGCCGGACCCTGGTCGTGCTCGAAGAAGGGGCCGAGGCCACGCTCCTGGCCGAGACCGCCAGCATGGACCCGGCCGCCCCCGGGCTGCACTGCGGGGCGGTCGAGATCGTCGTGGGCCCCCGGGCCCGGCTCCGCTACGTCAACCTCCAAAACTGGGGCAGCGGGGTCTGGCACTTCGCCCATCACAAGGCCCTGGTCGACCAGGACGCCCGCTTGCAGTGGACCGTCGGCGCGTTGGGCGCCCGGTTGGCCAAGGTCAACCAGCACGTGGCCCTGGTCGGACGCCGGGCCGCGGCCCAGGTCAACGGCGTGATGTTCGCCGAGGGCAGCCAGCACCTGGCCTACCACACCCTCCAGCACCACCAGGTGCCCGAGTGTACCAGCGACCTGCTCTACAAGGGCGCGCTTCAGGACCATTCGCACCTGGTCTGGCGGGGCATGATCCGGGTCGATCCCGGCGCGATCAAGACCGACGGCTACCAGCGCAACGACAACCTGATGCTGTCCGACACGGTCCGGGCCGACTGCATCCCGGGCCTGGAGATCCTCGCCGACGACGTGCGGTGCACGCACGGGGCCACGGCCGGCCGGGTCGACGACGAGCTGATCTTCTATGCCCAGTCCCGCGGACTGGCCCGCCGCGAGGCCACGCGCATGATCGTCGCCGGCTTCTTCCAGCAGGTCTTCGACCGGATTACCATCGACGGCGTGCGCAACGCTCTCGGGGATGCAATACGGCGTCGAGTAAGAGAATACAAGTAGAATGTTAAGGGATACGCCCCTGAGGGCAGTCGGGCTGTTGGCAAAGCCGTTCGGTACAGGAGCCTGCGAACATGTGGACGTGTCCCAAGTGCAACGAGAAGGTCGGGGACGATTTCGAGGTTTGCTGGAAGTGCGGGACATCCAAGGATGGAGTGGAAGATCCCGCGTTCGAGCCGGAACCTGGTTCGGAGAGCGCGGAAATTCCCCCTGGGGACGAAACGGAGCGCGCACCGAAAGGTTGCTTCAGCAGCGCTGTTCTCTCGATCGCCGCAATCCTCTCCTTGGTGGGTTGCGTGGGCGCGGTGTTTGCCGGCCTGAGGGCGTTGGACGAGAACAGGTTGTGGGAGGGACTTGTCGGGGCCCCGCTAGCCGTCATCTACCTGGTGGCCATGTTCCTCGTGTTTACCCGAGTACGGAGAATCTGAGCCATGTCTGATTTCGTTCGTGTCTGCAAGGTCTCAGCATTGTCCGACCCGGGCAAGACGGTCGTCGAGGTGGGGGATCGCCTGGTGGCGATCTTCCACGTGGGCGGGGAGTTCTTCGCCCTGGACGACCTGTGCACCCACGACGGCGGCCCGCTGGCCGAAGGCGAACTCGACGGCCACACGATCCGCTGCCCGCGTCACGGGGCGCTGTTCGACCTGCGCACCGGCGCTGCGCTCTCCATGCCCGCCACCCGGCCCACGCCGGCCCACGAGGTGCGGGTGGAAGGGGGAGAGGTGCTGGTGCGTTTGAACAGTGGATAGTGGATGGTGGATAGTGGATAGTGGATAGTGGATAGTGAAGAGCCTGGAACTGCCACTATCCCCTGACCACCAGCCCACTATCCACCATCCACTATCCACTATCCACTAATTCCCCGCCCATGCCCATCGCCGAAGACTCGATCTACGCCGCCCTTCGCCGGGTACAGGACCCGGAGCTGATGGTGAACCTCGTCGACCTGGGCCTGATCTACGAGGTCCGGGTGACGCAACGGGAAGGGAAGTCGGACATCTACGTGAAGATGACGATGACCAGCCCGGCGTGCCCGGTCGGGCCGGAGCTGGTCGCCGAGGTGAAGGACGTGCTCTTGGACTTGGGCGAGGAGGTCGGCCGGGTCGAGGTCGAGATTACGCTGAGCCCGCCGTGGGGCCCGGAGCGGATGTCCGAGGAGGCCCGGGACGAGCTGGGGATGTTCTGAATGAAACAGTGGATAGTGGATGGTGAATAGTGGATAGTGAAGAGCCTGGAATGCTTCCCCACCCCCAAACCGCTATCCACCAGCCCACTATCCACTATCCACTATCCACTAGTTCCCCCCCGTGAGGAGTTCGCCATGACCCATTCCAGCTCGCGGAGATCGTTTTTTCGGAACGTCGGCCTGGAGAAGAAGCTCCCCGATCTGGAGTGCCCGCCCCTGCCCCCCGGCGTCGACCCCGGCGGGCACGGCGGCTCGCACGGGCACCTGATGAACGAGTTCATCGCGGCCATCCTCCAGAACCCCAAGCCGCTCGTCGACGTCGCCACGGCGCTGAACATGACGGTCGCCGGGGTCGTCTCCCACCAGTCGGCCCTGAAGGACGGGCAGTTGATGAAGATCCCGCAGTTCAGGTTGGATTGGCCGGTGAGGAATGCGGGCTATGCCGCAAGCGGCTCAGGGCGGCGGTGGATTGTTCCCGAACGACTTGCCTTGGGCGAGCGCGTGGACTAGCATGGTAGGGCCGGCTCGCGCTTTCGCGAGCCGGCCGAAAAGGGCTTGTGCGATGGAGGCTTCATGAGAGTCACATGGCTTGGCGCGGCGGCTGTGGCGGTGCTCCTCGTGGGCATGCTTGCCGGCGCCGGCGGGTTGCCGGGGGCTGAGGTCGGCAAGGACGCCAGTTGGCCGGAGTTCCACGGCCGCGGCCGGACGAACATCTCGCCGGAGACGGGCCTGTTGAAGAAATGGCCCGAGGGGGGCCCGGCCTTGCTCTGGAAGTACTCCCAGTGCGGCAACGGATACTCGGGAGTGTCGATCGCCGACGGGATGATCTTCACGGCCGGCGACTTCGGCGACGTGGAAATGCTCTTGGCGCTGGACCTCGACGGCAAGCCGCTTTGGAAGTCGCCCAACGGGGAGGCGTGGCACGGGGCGAGCCCCGGCTCCCGGACCACGCCCACCTACGACGAGGGCGTTTTGTTCCACATGAACCCTCACGGGAGGCTGGCGGCTTACGAAGCGAGGTCGGGCAAGCCCGTGTGGGCCGTGGATCTCAAGTCCCGCTTCGACGCCCGATTCGGCGTCTGGTCGCTGGCCGAGAACGTGGTTGTCGAGGGCGACAAGGTCCTCTGCATGCCCGGCGGACCGAAAGGCCGCGTTGTGGCCCTGGACAAGCGCACGGGAAAGACCCTCTGGGCCAATACCCAGATCGAGCACACGGCCGCGTACTGCTCGCCGGCGGTCGTCGACTACGGCGGCGTGCGTCAACTGATTACGATGACCCAGCAGTCGGTGCTCGGCGTCGACGTCCAGACCGGAAAGCTCCTCTGGTCGGCCCCGTTCGTCCCGAAATCGCCGCAGAACGCGCTGACGCCCGTCTTCCGCGACGGATACGTGTTCGTCGCCTGCGGCCACTCCTCGGGCGGGACGGTGATGAAGATCGATCTCGACGCGCGGACCGCCAAGACCGTCTGGTACCGCAAGGACCTCGACAACTGCCACGGCGGCGCGGTCCTGGTCGACGGGAAGCTCTTCGGCTGCGGTTGCCGCGCGGGCGGGAAGAACTTCTACTGCGTCGACTACCTCACCGGCCGGACCATCCAGCTCGACAAGACGCTGGGCAAGGTCGGCATCACCTGCGCCGACGGCATGCTCTACGCGCTGAACCACCAGGGCACGATGTCGCTGATCGGCATCAAGCCGGACGGGTTCGACGTCGCCAGCCAGTTCGCGCTGCCCAAGCGGCCCGACAACACCTACATCTCCCACCCCGTGGTCTGCGGCGGCCGGCTGTATCTCCGGGGCGAGCAGCACCTGTTCGTCTACGACGTCCGCGCCAAGTGAGCCCGCCGAGCCCGCCCGATCCCCCCGAAACCGTCAAACACAGGAGACAAGCGATGCCTGAGCGAGTGGTGGACCTTCGTCGCCGGCGATTCCTGGGAGCCGCCGTGCAGGCCGGCGCCGCGCTGGCCGTGCCCGCGTGGATTCCTGGCGCCGCGCTGGGCAAGGACGGCGCCGTGGCGCCCAGCGAGCGCATCGTGCTGGGCGGCATCGGGATCGGCGGCCGGGGCTCCTACGTGCTGGGGTGCTTCCTGGAAGAGCCCGACGTGCAGTTCGTGGCGATTTGCGACGTCCGGGCCGGGCGCCGCGAGGTCGTCAAGAAAACGGCCGACGCCAAGTACGGCAACCAGGATTGCCGCATGTATCGCGACCTCCGCGAGATGCTCGCCCGCAGCGATATCGACGCCGTGCTCATCGCCACCGGTCCGAACTGGCACGCCATGGCGTCGATCGTGGCGGCCAAGGCCGGCAAGGACGTGTATTGCGAGAAGCCCTGCACGAAGACCATCGTGCAGAGCCTGGCGCTGGCCGAGACCTTCCGCCGCACGGGCCGGGTGTTCCAGGCCGGCACGCAAAGGCGAAGCATCCCGCATTTCATGTTCGCCATCGAGCTCGCACGCCGCGGCAAGCTCGGCAAGCTCCAGACGGTCCACGCCCATCCGGCCGGGCTCGCGACCTCCACCAGCGGCTGGGCCCCGGCCGAGCCCGAGCCGCCCAAAGAGCAGTTGGACTGGGACCTCTACCTCGGGCCCACCGCCTGGCGGCCGTTCAACAAGGCGCTGTTGGACGGCTTCAACTTCGAGAAGGGCGGGGGAATGGTCGGCGGCGGCGTCCTGGAATGGGGCTCCCACTGCGTCGACCTCTGCCAGCAAGCCAACGACGCCGATCTGACGGCCCCGGTCGAGTACGAGCCGGGCCACAACGAGGCCCTGGCACGCTACGCCAACGGCGTCGGCCTCGTCCTGCGCAACGACGGCTGGCTCGGCCTGGGCTCCTGCCCGGTCCGGTTCGAGGGCGACGCGGGCTGGGTCGAGGCGGGCGACAGCGGCAAGCTCGCCGTCAGCTCGCCCGCGCTCCTGGCCGGAAAGAAAGTCGCCGAGATCGGCGGCTACCCCGCCACCTTCCACGTCCGCAATTTCCTCGACTGCGTGAAGTCGCGGGCACAGCCGCGGGCCAACGCCGACGCCGCCTGCTACTCCCACATCACCTGCCACGCCGCCAACATCTCCCTGTTCCTCAACCGCAAGCTCCGCTACGACCCACGCAAGAACGAGTTCATCGGCGACGAGGAGGCCAACCGGCTCCGCTCCGAGGCGCTCCGCGAGCCGTGGAGGGTGTGAGGGGGGAGGGGGGATTAGTGGATGGTGGATAGTGGATAGTGGATAGATGACTGAACGCGGCTTGATTTCGAGGAGAAAATGGGATGCTTAGGATTCGATATTCCGCAGTGGTGTTCGCGTGCGTCGTGGCGGCGGCCGCGGCGATGGCTGCCGGCCGGGTTTGGGCCGCTGGCATCGACGGCAACGAGACGGCCAAACAGAAAGAGCGCGAGCTGATCGACGTGCTCCGCTCCGACGCGCCGCCGCCGTCGGAAAAGGCCATGGCCTGCAAGCGGCTGGCCATCTACGGCAGCGAGGAAGCGGTCCCGGCCTTGGCGCCGCTCTTGGCCGACGAGAGCCTGGCCTCCTGGGCACGGATTGCCTTGGAGGCGATCCCCGGTCCGGCCGCCGACGCCGCCCTGCGCGACGCGATGGGGAAGCTGCGAGGCAAGCTGCTGATTGGGGCGATCAATTCCATCGGCTTTCGCCGCGACGCCAAGGCGGTCGAAGGGCTCGTGCGAAGGCTCAAGGACGCCGACGCGGAAGTGGCCTCCGCCTCCGCCGCCGCGCTGGGACGCATTGGCGGAGAGCGGGCCGAGACCATCCTGCGTGAGACCGTGGCCGAAGGCCCCCCCGCGCTCCGCTCCCCGGCTGCCGAAGGCTGCATCCTCTGCGCGGAGAAACGGCTCGCCCAGGGCAATCGCGACGAAGCCGTGGCGCTGTACGATGAGGTCCGCAAGGACCGCCGCGGGGACATGCCCAAGCAGAGGCTGCTCGAAGCCACCCGCGGGGCGATCCTCGCCCGGCAGTCCGCCGGCCTGCCGCTCTGGGTCGAGCAATTGCAGTCGGCCGACAAGGACCGTTTTGCCCTCGGGCTGCGGGTCGCCCGCGAGCTGGGCGGACCCGAGGTGGCCAAGGCCCTGGTCGCCGAGCTCGGCAAGGTGCCGCCGCCGGCAAAGCAGCAGGCCCCCAGGGTCCTCGCCATCAAGAAAGCCCAGTACGGCGCCGGCGGGCAATGGGCCGACGTCACCGGCATGCTCGTCGCCGCGGTGAGCAACAACTCGCTCTCCATCGAGGCCTCGAACGGCCTGGCGGGCGATCCGGCGCCGAACGTCGTCAAGGAGCTCCGAGTGACGTACTCCCTCGGCGGCGAGGAGCACTCTGCCGTGGTCCCCGAGGGCCAGACCCTGCACGTGGGCGAGGTCTTGCCCGCCGGAAACCCGCGCCAGGTCCTGCTGGTCTACGCGCTGGGCGACCTGGGTCAAGCGGCGGCGCTCCCCGCCGTGCTCGACGTGGCCAAGAGCGGCTCGTGGGGCGCCCGGGTGGCCGCGGTCCGCGTGCTCGGGCGGATCGGCGACGCCTCGGCCGTGCCCGTCCTGCTCGACGCCGCCCAGGGGGCGGGCGAGCTCGGCGAGGCCGCCCTGAAGAGCCTCGCCGACTTGCAGGGCGACGCGGTCGACGCGGCCCTTGCCGGCCGGCTCGCCGCCGCGAAAGGCCGGGCCCGCGCCATCCTCGTCCAGCTCGCCGGCGACCGCGGGATCCGCTCGGCGGTCCCCGCGATCATCGAGGACTCCCAGAGCGACGATCCGCAGGTCCGCCTGGCCGCGATCCACGCGCTCGGCATGACCGTCGGGTTCGACAACCTCGGCAAGCTCATCGAGCGGCTCGCCAGCCCGGCCGGCGCCCAGGAGGCCGAGGCCGCCGAGAGCGCCTTGCTCCTTGCCTGCACGCGAATGCCCGATCGCGACGCCTGTGCGGAAAAGCTCATCGCCGCCGCGTCGCCGGCGCCGGTCCCGGTGAAGTGCCGCTTCCTGGAGATCCTCGGCAGCATGGGCGGGACCAAGGCCCTCGCCGCGGTTGCCGCCGCGGCGAAAGACGCCAATCCGCAGATGCAGGACGTCGCCAGCCGGCTGTTGGGCGAGTGGATGACTCCCGATGCGGCGCCGGCGCTGTTGGACCTGGCGAAGACGGCGGCCGACGCCAAGTACAAGATCCGGGCCCTGCGCGGCTACCTCCGGATCGCCCGGCAGCTCGACGTCCCAGCCCCGCAGCGCGTGGCCATGTGCCGGGAGGCATCGAGCCTCTGTCAGCGCGACGAGGAAAAGAAGCTGGTGCTCGAGGTGCTCCGCCGCAACCCGTCCGCGGAGGGGCTCGCCCTGGTACTCCCGCACCTTGCCAACGCCGGGCTGAAGGCGGAGGCGGGCACCGTGGCGGTGTGGATCGGCGAAAGAATCCTCCCCAAAGCCCCGGCCGCCGTGGCCGACGCCATGAAGGAGGTTCTCCAGGCCGGCGCCGGCGGCGACGTGACCAACCGCGCGAAGGCGCTGCTGGAGCGGGCCTCTCGCGCGTCGTCCCCAAATCGCTGAATGAGCGTGCGCGATCCCCGGAGGATCCCCTCTGTAGGGAACGCCCTCTGTGGCGTTCCGCGGTGTCGGGTCGTTCAAAGGAACGCCACAGAGGGCGTTCCCTACAGCCAGACTATCGCGTGTCCTCCTGGAATCGTGCAAACCTATTTAGCTTGGTCTATCACCGCGGTAGGAGGGCTCGCCTATCCGTCCTTATACGGGACGGGTTGCCAACCCATCCTGCAGGAACACCCTGCGGCCCCCCGAGGGGGTGAGAAATGCGGGCCAGGCCCCCGAAACACGCCAGTGGCTGTGGTGTCCCTTCTCAACCCCCGTCGGCATGGCGCCCTCGCCGTGCACTGAACCCATGCGCCTCGCCGCCTTGTTCGTTTCGACCCGCGACGGCTATAATTGACGTTTACCTCGCACTGACGATCCATCAGCCCCTAACGGAGAGAAACACGTGGCGAAGGGCAAGCGTTTATTTACCAGCGAATCGGTCAGCATGGGCCACCCGGACAAGTTGGCCGACCAGATCTCCGACGGCGTCCTCGACGCGCTCTTTGCCAAGGACCCCTACAGCCGCGTGGCGTGCGAGACGCTGGTAACCACCGGACTCGCCATCGTCGCCGGCGAGATTACCACCAAGGCCGTGGTCGACTACGCCGACGTGGTTCGCAACGTGATCGAGCAGGTGGGGTACGTCGACGACGAGTGGGGGATCGCGGCCCGCACCTGCGCCGTGATGCTCGCCCTGGACCGCCAGAGCCCGGACATCGCCATGGGCGTTGACGAGAACCAGGCGGTCGGCAAGGAGATCGGCGCCGGCGACCAGGGGATGATGTTCGGCTACGCCATCAATCACACGCCCGAGCTGATGCCCCTGCCGATCGCCCTGGCCCATCGCATCCTCCACCGGCTGACCGCGGTGCGTCAGGAAGGCCGGGTCAAGTGGATCCGCCCGGACAGCAAGAGCCAGGTGACGGTCGAGTTCGACGGCGATCGGCCGGTCCGGGTCGACACGGTCGTGGTCTCCACCCAGCACAGCCCGGACGTCGAGCAGAACGAGATCCGCGAGTACGTCATCGAGAACGTCATCAAGCCGGTGCTGCCTACGGACCTCTGCGACGGGCGGATCACCTACCACGTCAACCCGACGGGCCGGTTCGTCACGGGCGGGCCGCACGGCGACACCGGGGTGACTGGGCGGAAGATCATCGTCGACACCTACGGCGGGTGGGCCCGGCACGGCGGCGGGGCCTTCAGCGGCAAGGACCCCACCAAGGTCGACCGCTCCGCCGCCTACATGGCCCGGCACGTCGCCAAGAACGTCGTTGCCGCCGGACTGGCCGACCGCTGCGAGGTGCAATTGGCCTACGCCATCGGGGTGGCCGAGCCGGTGAGCGTCCTGGTCGACACCGACGGCTCCGGCAAGGTGAGCGACGAGAAGCTCTGCAAGGTGATCCGTAAGGTCTTCCCCCTGACGCCCGGCGGGATCATCAAGGACCTCGACCTGCGCCGGCCGATCTATCGCCTGACCGCGTCCGGCGGCCACTTCGGCCGATCCGAGCCCGAGTTCACCTGGGAAAAGACCAACCGCGTGAAGGACCTCCAGGCCGCCTGCGCCGGGGGGTGAACTGGCGCTGTGCGCACGCCGTGTGCCATTGTTTGCCCTCGTGTGCCACGGCGCTGCCGCCAGGCAAGCCGCCAAGTGGTCAGCAGCGGCAATCGGAATCGGACTTGGTGAACTCGCCGCCAAAGGCTCCCCCAACGCTACGGCTGCGCCGCCTCCACGAGATTCGACCGAAGGGCATTTCTTTCCACCTCCGGCCAGAGAACAGAATGCCAAGGAGTGCGTGGAAGAACATCCCGCCAGGAGAGAAGCGTCGCGTGCGAGGCACGATCGCATTGCATCCACACTCCCTACTCTTCCCAGCATATGCTCCTGACCCCTTTATTCTTCCCAGACCTGGGCCATGCTCATCAAGCGGGTGTACGAGAATGACCCGTTGACCTGTTCTCGTTGTGGCGGGCAGATGAAGGTCGTCGCCTTCATCGAACCGCCGCAGGGCGACGTGATCGAGAAGATTCTGCGTCACTGCGGCCTGTGGCACGCCTCGTCGCCGCGGGCGCCGCCCGCTGGGGAGAGTTGGGTCCACGACCCGGATGGCGATTCGGACAGCCAGGGTTTGTGTGGGGTCAGAGCTTGAATAGTGAATAGACATTGCCAGCACTCGGGGCCGATCCGGAGTGGAACCTGGAGCATCGCACGAGCGATGCTATTCACTATTCAAGTTCTGCCCTTGCGCTACGAAAGCTTGGGAAAGGAGGATGAGATGTAGGATACACCTCGAAACCTTTCAGTGGAACCCTGCGGGAAGAAGCCCGTCCGGAAGAGCTTGGCCAGCGGCCGGAAGCGAGTCTTGCGTGGGGGCGGGGTAACTCGCCACTGCGAAGCGTAGACAGCCAGTGCTGAAGCTGTGTGATTGAGCCTCGAAAGTTGCAGCGTGGGAGCCTTCGTTGTGGTCAGAACGGGGGCCGCGCCGGCGCATTGCAGGGGCCTGATGCGTTCGGTCCCACCGGGGTCGGAGAGCAGGGCAAAGGCACAATTGGGGTTCCCCAGGAACGTAGGAGATCCTGGCGTCTCCACGGTGATTCCCGGCCGGAGGTACCGGGTGAACAACTCCCGGCCCGGCGCGGCGGCATTCGGCCGCGACGGGAGCGAAACGCGAATGCAACCAGGGTACCGCCAAGCGAAGGCAACGAAGCGCGGCGGGAGGGGCGCCAGGAAGTCGCAGCGCCTTGATAGTACCGTTGAAGCAGGGGAACTCGACCCGGAGGACCCTGGGGAGGGAAGCGAGGCGTCAAGGAACAACACCGTTGGAGGGAAACATGACGGAGGCATCGGACTCCGAGCTCGTGTCAACGCGACAACAGCGGATAGCAGAGTTGGCGAAGCAAGCTCCGCAGATGGGATTCACGTCGTTGAATCACCACCTCGATCTGGCATGGCTGCGCGAGGCGTACCGGCGCACGCGCAAAGACGGGGCTGTGGGCGTGGACGGACAAACGGCAGCCCGCAGGGCGGGGTGATTTCGCCCTTGGCGGCCAATGTCTATCTGCACTACGTGCTGGATGGATGGTTCTCCAAGGACGCGCAACCACGCCTGAAAGGCCGTGCGTTTCTCGTGCGGTATGCCGACGACTTCGTCATCGGATTTACCCATGAAGAAGATGCTCGGCGCGTGATGGACGTGCTGCCGAAGCGATTCGGCCGGTACGGCCTGACCATCCACCCGGATAAGACCCGACTGGTTCCGTTCCGACGACCGCCCTTGCGACCGACCCGAACAGGGCGGCCGCCCACGGCTGGTCCCGGGACGTTCGACCTGCTGGGATTCACCCATTACTGGGCACGTTCCCGCAAGGGGAATTGGGTGGTGAAACGCAAGACGGCGGCGAGCCGCTTCACCCGGGCCGTCAGGACGGTGGCCCAATGGTGCCGGAACCACCGGCACCGGCCGATCCCGGAGCAACACCAGACACTCTGCCAGAAACTCCGCGGTCACTGTGCTTACTACGGGATCACGGGTAACAGCATCGCGTTGGCCCGGTTCCGGGAGGAAGTGCGGCGACTGTGGTGGAAATGGCTGGGACGCCGCCGGAGCGGGAACCGGCCTAGCGTGAGTTGGTTCGTCCGACTCCTGGGTCGCTACCCCATTCCGAACGCGGTGGCCGTTCACTCGGTGTGCCGTCGGCGAAGCGAAGGTGTTTCTTGAGGAACCGTATGCGGTAATCCTGCACGTACGGATCTGCGGGAGCCCCGGGCGGGTAACCGCCCGGGGCCACCCGGCCCAGAATCCCCCAACGCCTGTCGAAATTCCGCGGATCGATGAAGTACCAGGCATACCGGTTCAGACAGAATCCGCAATGTCCCCCTTGCACACGAACCGCTCCGGGCTAGGATGGAACCGCTGCGCGACGTTGTCTCCCGCCGGGGGACGTATGGCCGCGTAGCGTTTTCCCTCTCGGGGACACTTCGATGAACGGGCGATCTCGGATTCGCCTCGCCGCGGCGTTTCTCGCGGCGGCGTCGTGGGCGGCCTCGCTTTTCGGCGGCGTTCCAACGCGACGGGAAGGTTTCCCCGGCGTCTACGTCGACCGCAGCCACGAATGGCTCTTCGCCCACGAAGATCTGGCGATCAAAATGCTGACGCCGATCGGCTTCGACGTGGTCCTGTCCGATTGCAGCTTGGAGGCGGCGGGCGATCTTTCTCAGCACGACGTCGTGGTTCTTGCACAGGGTTCCTCGCTTTCGCCTGTGTCGTCGGCGGAAGAGAAACTGCTGCTTTCGTACGTCAAGAACGGCGGCACTTTGCTGCTGGTCGCCAATGCGGGGACTTCAGCCCAGCGTCTCGCCCGATCGTTCGGCTACGGCTTCGTTGCCGGCGGAACGAAGCCGCTGTTTGCCGCCCGACCGTTGGTCGCGCAGGGCTGCCCTCGCGAGATCCCAGCCCAAGCGGTCCGCTGGAATCTCGTGCCCGCCAAGCGGGCGATGGTGCTGGTCAGCGACGCGGCGTCTCGGCCGGTGGCGGCGACGAGCCAGTACGGGAAGGGGCGAGTCGTCGTGTGGGCCGACGACGGCGCTTATTGGGATTTCTGCGCGCAGCGCGATCCGCAGGGAAAAGTCGCCTCGACTCCCGTCAACCAGGCGCTCTTTCGGTGGATTGCCCCCGATCGCGCCGGCGGCGAGAAGGGCCGGCTGTCGTATGTCGAAGCCGAGATTCTGGAGGAATTCAGCGGCCTTAGAGTGCGTTATTCGAAGCCCATCGCGCCCGACGCGAAACGCCTCACCGCGAGAATCCCCCAAGTGATCGAGGTCGTCGAGAAGTGGAACGGCCAGCGACTGCCTGCCGAGCATCCCTACACGATCCACTTCCTTTCCGGCGGCGGAGGCGGCTGGGCGGGACCGGAAGCGGCGGGAATCTGCGTCTACGGCGGCGATTTCTCGATCCGCGTCATGGGGCACGAGTTTACCCATTCCATCGCCAATCCCCTGCCCGGAATCTTCGGCGAGGGATGGGCGATCCTCGTCGGACAACGCGCCGGCGAAGCCCTCGGCGCGGCGGAAGCGGCGCAAGCCGAAGAGGCGTCGATCCTTCGCCGTCTCGACGAGGTCGACCCCAAGCGAGGCCGCCTCGACCTGATGCAGTCCGAGCAGGGACCGCATAACCTCGACTACCAACATAAGGCGGTCTGGCTGCTCTGTGAGTGTCAGAAGCGATACGGCGACGACTTCATGGCCCGTGTCCTCAAACGGCGCGACCAAAAATACGGGGTTCGCAAGCCGATCACCCTGACGCAGATGTTCGAGTTGTTCGCCGAAGTCTCGGGCGATCCTAACATCCACCAGTGGTATCGCTCGATCGGCCTCACAATGCCGGGGCCAAAGCCGTAGAATACGCATCCTAGCGACGACGCCCGCCGGAGAGCCTCCGCTGCGTTGGACTGCGTTCAGCCGTCGCGCGACCCGCGCAAGACCCTACGGAGCCCGCCGCAGCCAACCGTCCAGGAACAACGGCCCAGGCCCAGCCCAGCACTTCCGCAACTCGGCGTTCTCCGCCGCGTTAACTGATTCTCGGCCTTGGCTTTAGGAGCGGGGGCGGAAGGCGGGGCAGATTCGCATTCGTGATCCCCAAGCGTCTGCGACTGCACACCCGCTTCGATCGCAAGCTCCTGGGCAAGCTCTGCGGGTGCGCCTGGACGTGCATCCAGGCGGAAGTCCGGCGCCTGCTCGGTCGGGACGACGTGGTGCCCGGCATGATCGGGGCCATCCAGACGCACGGCGAACTCCTGCATTGGCATCCCCACATCCACACGCTGGTCACCTGCGGGGCGTTTACCCTGGAGGGCGATTTCTTGGAAGTGCCTGAATTCGATATCCAGCGGCTGCGGGTAGCCTGGCAGGAAGCCGTGTTTGCCCTGTACTTGGCAGAGGGCAAGATCGAATCGGAAGTCGTCGAGAACATGCGCAGTTGGCCGCACAGCGGCTTCAGCGTGGATCAGTCGGTGTTCCTACCGGCCAACGATCGGCCGGGTATCGAGCGCCTGGTGCAGTACATGACCCGATGCCCGTTCAGTCTGTCGCGGCTGGTCAAGGTGACCAAGACCGGGCAGGTCGTCTACAAGGCGGAGAAGGACGCCTGCCGGGCCTTCCCCGACCCTCAGCACGACGGTCTCGCGTCCGGGCCCAAGCGGAATTTCCAGATCCTCTCGCCGCTGGAGTTTATAGCGGAATGCACCCAGCACATTCCGCCGAAGGGCGCGCATCTGATCCACTACTACGGCTGGTACTCCAACAAGACCCGCGGCCTGCGCCGCAAGGCGGCCGCCCAAGCCGCGGCGGCGGAACAGCCAGATGCGTCGCCGAGCGGGGACGCCGCACGGGTTCCGGTCCCCAGTCGCTGTAGCCGGACCTGGGCCATGCTCATCAAGCGGGTGTATGAAGTGGACGCCCTGGCTTGTCCTCAGTGTGGCGGGCAGATGAAGGTGATTACCTTTATCGAACCGCCGCAGGGCGACGTGATCGAGAAGATTCTGCGTCACTGCGGCCTGTGGCACCCCTCGTCGCCGCGGGCGCCGCCCGCTGGGGAGAGTTGGGTCCACGACCCGGATGACGCTTCGGACAGCCAGACGGCATCTTCCGACGAGTCCCGGGAACTGACCTACGTGGACATCGACACGTTCGAGGCGACTTTCTGACTTTCTAATCTTCACCGACGGCTGCCGGCCCGTGGGCGGTGCGTGCGTGCCGCGGGAAACACCCCCAGCTTGCTTGCAGATCGGCCGCGAAGTTCACCGAAGAAGCTTCCAAGAGCGGCCGGGTGTCAGCAGTGGTAGGGCGGCCAGGGCCGCCCTGCCCCTCCTGTCACCCTTGATTCACTAGATTTCCCCGGTTAGACTCAGGTCCGTCGGAAATCAAATTTCCTATCAGCTGACCCCGACCAGGCGGGACGGTATACACTGACGGAGATGTGGTGTTGCGCCGCGTGCCAGCGGCACCGTCGCCGCGAGCGGCTCCTTCGTCCGCGTTCCTTTACGGGCGACGTCGTCGGGTGAAACGAACACGGGCGGGCAAGTCGCCCGTGCCACCCCGCCGCGGCGTCCAACCGCGTCAACAGAAACAGGAGTAGGATCCCATGACGAAACGAATCGCACCTCACCGGTCCAGAACCACGGCGGCCGTAGCGCTCGGCCTTCTGACCGTTCTTGTCGGCTGCGGCGGTGGTAATAAACAGCGAGAGGATGTAATTTCCGCACGAGTGGCAAAAGACCTGCCCGCCTACGTCAGTGTGAATTCCATCCAGACCCAGACGATCAAACAGGAGAATGATGTCTACTACGTGAATTGGTATCCGGTCACGGAGGTAGAGGCAGGAGGGAGGGCAAGGGTTGATCGGTGAAGTAGGCGACGATGGAGTGGTAGATGAACTGAAAAGCTGAGCGGCCGTGTTGGGCGCAGGTGGCCAGCAC
>Ga0315290_10000674_pt1 | contig 22599 bp, 11 predicted proteins | sample YL17G12_0_MG_FD_203627 | JGI IMG/M metagenome (GOLD analysis project Ga0315290, IMG submission 203627) | Sediment microbial communities from Yellowstone Lake, YNP, Wyoming, USA - YL17G12_0 | ecosystem: Environmental > Aquatic > Freshwater > Lake > Sediment | place: USA: Wyoming | collected... | reverse complement strand
TCTCGTCGCTGCGTGAAGCGAGTAAGAAGCTCACAGGCAAGCAACTGATCGGCGTGATTAATACTCTCGGAGACCGCCGGGACGAAAGCGCGGTCGATATTATTTCCAAATATATGACCGACAAAGATGCTGATGTTGTAATCGCGGCCATTGATGCGCTGGGCAAGATCGGCAATGCTGCGGCTGTGGCGGCCTTGTCCGATGCCAAGACTACACTGCCGGAAAAGATGCAACCGCTATTACGTAGTCCGCTTTTGCGATGCGCCGAGCACTTGACGGTTGCGGGTAAGAATAAGGAGGCAGAGGCAATCTATTGGCCGCTGTGCGCCCCTAAAGAGCCTAAAAATGTTCGAGTCGGGGCATTTCGCGGGATGGTGAGCTGTCGAAAAGACGTAGCTGCAGATATGATTCTCCGTGCCCTGGATGGTAAGGATCATACGATGCGTTCGGTGGCGGTAAGTTGCATACCGGCCGTCAAGGGGAAAGTTAATACGCGAGTTCTGGTCAGATGGCTGCCGACGTATTTATCTGCCATACAAGTTCAGTTCATTACAGTTCTGGTCGAGTTGAATGCCTCGGAAGTTCTGGAAGATATTATCGTAGTCAGCAAGAAACCCGACCTGGATGTTCGTTTGGCGGCGTTGGCGGCGATTGGTCGGCTGGGTGGTGCTTCGCATGTGAAGATACTGGCCGAGCGAGTGGCAAAAGCGGAAGATGCGGAACTGGAGGTTATTCGGGAGAGCCTGGTCCGCCTGAGGGGCGTGGACGTCAATGCAGCTATGATTGGTATGTTGAGCGACCCCGAGGTGGATCTGTCAGTCAAGCCGGAGCTGATACGCGCCCTGGCGGACCGCTACGCGACTGAAGCAGTGCCGGAATTGCTGAAAATGGCAAAATTCGGTAACTGGCAGAGTTTGGAAACTTACAAAGCTTTACAGACTTTGGCTACGGAGAAGGATTTACCCGATCTGGTGGAACTGCTGATGCCGCCGGGCCAAGGCGCTATGCGGAATCAAAAGGAAATGGCGGTTGTGGCTGCGGCGCAGAAGATAACGGACGAAAAAGATCGTACCGCTATTGTACGGGCAAAGCTGGGTTCGGCCCCGAACGTTGATGCGACCTGTTCTCTGCTGTGGGTGCTTGGCAAACTCGGCGGTGAAAAGGCGTTAGACGCGGTCCGCAACGCTCTTGACAGCGATGACGAGCAGATCGGGATTTTTGCTATTCGTGTGCTGGCCGACTGGCCGGACGGCAAACCGTTGACGGACCTGCTGAAGGTTGCCCGCCAGGCAAAGGATTCACAATCGAAGATTCTGGCGTTGCGGGGCGTGGCAAGCCTTTCGAGCAAGGCGAACGATCAATCGCCGGAAAAAGTGGTTGAGATACTTGCTGAAGCGTTGCAGTTGGCGGGTCGGCCTGAAGAAAAAAAGGCTTTGCTGGGAGCGCTCGGGCAATTTCACAATCCGGCGGCGATACAGGTCGCTTTGTGGAGTCTGGAGGATTCGGCCCTGGCCGACGAGGCGGGACAGGCAATCGTACAGATCGCTGAGGCCACTTGGCAGGCGCATCCGAAAGAGGTTGGGCAGGCCCTGGAAAAGGTTTTGGCAGTCGTAAAGAACGCAACAGTATGTCAAAAGGCGGATGAAATTCTGGGGAAGATCGACAAAACTATCAAGGTGGTCGTTATTACCGGTGGGCATGGTTTCGACCAGGAGAGTTTTTTGAAGATGTTTGCCGGTTTTAAGTATGTTCATGCCAACCAGCAGGATCACAGCGAGATATTCGAAGATATAAGCGGGTGGGACTACGATGTGATAGTGCTGTATAATATGACGCAAGACATTTCGCCCAAACGACAAAAGAACTTTATCAGTTTGCTGGATAAAGGTATCGGGGTGGTGGCCATGCATCACTCGATAGGGGCGTTTCAGGACTGGCCGGAATTCCAGAAAATCATAGGCGGTAAATACTATCTGAAGGCAGTTGAGGGAAATGGAGTGCAACAGCAGGCGAGTACATTTAAAGACGACGTGGATATCGCAGTGCATGTGGCAGACAATAATCACGCTGTTACGCGTGGAGTGAGTGATTTTGCGGTTTGTGACGAGACGTATAAGAAGTGCGTGTTCGAGCCGGACAATCACATACTGCTGAGCACCGATGAGCCGACCAATGATAAAGCCATGTGCTGGGTGAGAAAATATGGCAATGCGAATGTGTGTTATATTATGCAGGGTCATGGGACGAGTATCTATGCCAACGAAAATTATCTTAAGATATTGACCCAGGCGATCCGCTGGTCCGCCGGACAATAGGAACCAATAATAGGATTCAGTTAACCCAGGCAGAAAGGGAGACAAAAATGATAATAGGATGTTTCGCGTTGATAGAACCGTTTGCGCCGATGAAACGGCAGTTCGAAGCGATAGCTGAAATGGGCATCAAGTATGCCGACCTGACGGACAACCATAATGGCGGAATGCTGGGTGTGGAATATGGCTTTACCGCTTCGCTTAGTCTGGATAGTCACCCGGCTAAGATTCGCCGAATGGTTCAGGATGCCGGACTGACTTTGACCTGTGTGTGCGCCCATGCCAACCTTCTCGACCCGGCTGGGCCGGATGTGTATGGTACATACGAAATTATCAAGGCCATTCGGCTGGCGAAGCTGCTGGACGTAAAACAGGTAATCACTACCGAAGGCGATCCTAAGACCCCGTTCGGTGAAAACCTCAGTCCGGCCCAAAGGCTGTTTAGTATCAGGCAAAAACTGCAATCGCCGATCGAATGGGCCGAGGAGTTGGGAATAGAAATTCTGCTGGAACCACATGGCGTGGTGACAGATTCGGTTAAGGATATGGCAGCTCTGCTGGAGGAGCTTGGTCACGAGGAAACTATCGGCATCTGTCTCGATACCGGCAATAGCTGGCTGGGCGGCAGTGAGCCGCTGGATTTTATCAAGACCTTCGGCAGCCGAATTAAACATGTGCATTGGAAAGATATGCCCAAGGAATGGATTTCCAAACGTGGCACTATATATGGCTGCGGTATGAGCATTATTCCGCTTGGTGACGGTGTTGTGGATATCCCTGCGATAGTCAAAGCCCTGCTGAAGCAGGGTTTTGACGGGCCGACAACGCTGGAAGTTGCCGGCGCCGAGGCGGTAAAACTTTCAGCCAAGCGTTTGCAGAAGTGGTCGAGCTGATAAGAGAGGTGTTATGTTAACTGAGTGAGAAAGCGTAAGTTGAATACAAATTCGCGTACGCTTCAATTATAGTCTCAATGGACAATGGTCTGAGTAAACAAATGTGGAGATTGTTAAATGTCACCAAAAAATTTTAATCGACGTCAGTTTCTTAAACGAGCAACAACTATGGCGGCCGGCACGGCGGCTTTGCCATACCTGGTTTCCGCCTCGGCACTGGGCCAGTCCGATAGTGTCGCTCCGAGCAATCGGATTACCATCGGCAACATCGGCGCCGGACCACAGGGTTTTGGCGTAACCAGCGGTTTGCTACACCAGAAAGATGCGCAGGTTGTTGCCATCTGCGACGTAAAACGAGAAGTCCGCGAAGAACGCCGAGAACTGGTGGATAAGAACTACGGCAGCAAAGGATGTGAAGTCTATAACGATTATCGTGATCTGCTGGCTCGTGACGATATCGACGGTGTGGTAATCGGTACGCCGGACCATTGGCACGTGTTGGTGGGACTGGAAGCGGCTCGAACAGGTAAGGATATGTACCTGGAAAAACCTATGGGTATGTCGCTGGCCGAGGATCAGGCGTTGCGCGACGCGGTGCACCGCTATGGAACTGTATTTCAGTTCGGAACCCAACAGCGATCGGAAGCCAATTTCCGTCAGGCGTGCGAATTGGCACTCAACGAGCGGATCGGCAAACTGCATACCATATATGTCTGGGCGCCCGGCAGTGAAACGAGAAAGCACATACCGTTCTCACCGGTGCCGGATGGATTCGATTATGATTTATGGCTCGGACCGGCGCCTTACAGGCCCTATGACGAAAACCTTTGCTCCAGCGTGTGGGAGAAAAAGTACTGGTGGTATCATTCTGATTTTGCTTTGGGTTTCATAGCAGGCTGGGGCATTCACCCACTGGACATCGCTCTTTGGGGTGGCGGGAAAAAACTGACCGGCCCGGTCGAAGTTTCCGGCACTGGTGAGTTTCCCACCGAAGGCCCCACGGATACCGCGACTAAATGGATGGTTACCTACAAGTATGCCGGTGGAATAACGATGAAGTTTACGGACCATCGCATACCTGACGATTGGCGCCAGCGTTTCGGTGTCAATGACGGTCACGGCACCCTTTTCGAGGGCACCGAAGGATGGGTGCACGTCGATCGCGGTGGCATTAACGCTCATCCCAAGTCACTGCTGAAGTCGGTGATCGGCCCGAATGAAATTCATCTGCCCAAAAGCAACCATCACGGCAGGAACTTTCTTGACGCCATAAAAACCCGCGGCAAAACGGTTTCCCACATTGACGACGCTGTGCAGGCTGATATTCTATGCCACCTGGCTGATATTGCCACACGCCTCGAACGCAAACTCGTATGGGACCTGGAAAACGAACGTTTTGTCAATGACGATCAGGCCAACCGTATGCTCACACGTGCCATGCGCAGTCCCTGGCGATTGTCGTGAACCATCAATGGCTGATATACACTAAGTTATTGTTGACAGCGCTGTTCTGGGGTGGCACCTTTACAGCCGGAAAAATCGCCAGCGAGCGTATCGGGCCGTTTTCCATTTCGTTTTTACGGTTTGTCATAGCTTCTTTATTCTTACTTTTCATTACCTGGAAAATCGAAGGCAAACTGCCAAGATTGAAAGGCAGACAGATTGTTCCTATCCTTCTTTTAGGAATGACAGGTATATTTATATACAACGTATGTTTCTTTAAGGGGCTTCAGATAATCGAAGCTGGTCGGGCTTCCCTTATTATCTCGACCAGCCCAGTGTTCATCGCTGTCTTTTCATCCTGGCTGTTTCGGGAGCGGCTGAATCTGATCAGAATATCTGGAATCGTGATTTCCGTAATGGGAGCGATAATTGTCATATCCAAAGGAAAACTGCTCGGGGTATTTCAGGGCACCCTGGGCTGGGGAGAGCTTTGTATCTTTTGCTGTGTTTTGTGCTGGGTGGCCTATTCACTGATCGGTAAAGCAGTTATGGACGGCCTTTCGCCAATCGCTTCGGTGGCCTATTCTTCGGTGGTCGGCACTGTTGCCTTGTTAATCCCGGCTTGTTACGAAGGAATAGCGCAAAATATAACAGGTTATTGGGCCATCGACTGGCTGAGCATTTTTTATCTGGGCGTTTTCGGAACGGTGATAGGATTTGTCTGGTATTATCAGGCGGTTAAACAGATCGGCCCTACAAGGGCTGGGTTGTTTATCAATTTTGTCCCGATATTCGCTATCGCCATTGCTTTTGTTATGCTCGAAGAAAAAATCACCTTGTCTTTATTCGCAGGTGCCGTTCTGGTTATTGCCGGAGTTTATTTAACCAACAAAACTTCCTGAGCAAAGCTTCAGATGGAAAACGAGCTTACGATTTTCGGCCGCGGTTCTCGGTGCCGGCCAGTAACCGTGTGATATTAGAGCGGTGACGGACCACCACCAGTGCCGCTATAAGGCAACTAAAAACAAACAGCACAATCAAATCGGCAAAGGCCCATTGTTCCAGACGCCAGATCAGAGCCACAAAAGCAATCGGAAAGGCGACCGCCGCCGTGATCGAAGCCAGCGACACATAACGCCACATCCCCCATACTCCCACCCATATCGCAAGGACTACCACCGCGGTTAGTGTAAAGTAAGGCCATACACCTAATATCACGCCCAATGAAGTTGCTACGCCTTTACCGCCGCGGAAACGCAGATAAACTGAAAATATATGTCCCAGGATACAGCCGGCTCCCATGGCCAGCCAGGCCAATTGGCCGAGTTGGCTCAGCGCGCCATCAGAAGTTGTCATCTCTGCCGTGCGACGCAGAAAACCGCCGGCCCACATAACCGGAACCAGTCCCTTAGCCACATCCAGGACAAAACAGATGTATCCCCATTTTCGACCCAAAATGCGGCCGACATTGGTCGCGCCGATGTTGCCGCTACCCTGCTTGCGGATATCGATTCCATTTGCCAGTCCGATAAGCAGACCAAACGGAATAGCGCCCAACAAATATCCCAGCAAAGGTAGTCCCAGATAAATGATTACACCCTGACTCATCTGCTCACCCATTTATTTGCCCATTGCCCATCTGTTTACCTACTCCTCATCGGGGGGCTGTTCCAATTCGCGTTGCATTTCGTCGGCCTTGGGCAGATGGCCGCCAAAAATCGGCACAAGCGCTCCCGGCATAGAGCACGAAAGATACAGCAGTCGGTACATCAAAGCCATGGCTACAGCCTGATCGATGGCCTGGCCCGGCTGGTCCGGGTTGATGACCACGCAGAAAAGATAGGTAACCAGGTTCTCGATAATTCCCAGCCCGCCTGGCACGGGAATGGCCGAACTGACCACCCACACTATCGGCATGATAATCAGGCACTGCACAAAAGTCACATTCTCAAGATGCAGTGCCTGGGTCAGCATCCATATCGCTACTATCGCCAACCCCTGAAGAACGGCCGTCAGCAGCAGCGTCATAAACATGGTTGGAATATGGTGACGATAGATACGAATCGCCTCATCGATCTGGCGCAAAATCTTGGCGAAAGGCAGTTTTTCCAGCAGTTGACTGATCATCAGTAAACGCCGGACATGACGGCTCAGAAATACTATCGAAACCAGTACCATCGCGGCAAAAACACCCCATACCACCCAGCGAACCTGGATGCCTTCGTACTCCATCTTTTCACGGACAAAGAAACTGGCGATCAACCCCACCAGGATTATTCCGATCAGTCCGACGAGCCGATCCACAAATACTGTTACCGCCGCTTTTACCCGCTGATCTTTGGTGCTGTGCCGGGTAATATACCAACCCTTGATAATGTCGCCGCCCACGGCTCCCGGCATCATATTGTTATAGAACAGTCCCAAATACGTCAGCTTGACCGCCTGATAGAGCGAAATATACACCTTATGGACCTGTAACAGCAGGACCCAGCGACTGGCCAAAATAGTCTGAGCGGTCAGCAGTAACAGCACCGCCCAGACCACCCAGTGCCAACTGATGCCGGTGATCGCCTCTTTGAACTTGGCCCGGTCGGTATTACCAACCAAAAAGGCTATCGCTGCAAACGCTACTATCAGCCATATCAGTGTCTTAGCCTTCTTTTTCATTCAAACTCCCAAAACTCACCGGCTCGACAATACAAAAAAAAGGCCACACTGTCCCATCATGCCGGACAACAGGCCGTCCGGCATATTGTAAGTACCCTTAAACAAAAGAGCAATGGTTGTTTCCCGCTTTTTACTCAATTGCCCGGATTTCATTGGCAACCAGGGCCGATTTAGAGTATTTTAACAGCCAATGTATTTTGGCCTTGACAGAATGCCAAGTAATTGTACTATCCCAAATGGCCGATATTGGCACTATGTGCAGTGACTGAACCGCTGCAGTCGGGATTGGACAGATAATATCCTTACGATCCGAGAGCCGAGGAGACATAATAAATGCCGAGCACTCAGCTTCAAACCGACGATCCCGGTCTGGCGATTTGCCCAGACAACATAGGCGAGTTGTTGGACAAGGAATGGCTTCTGACCAATGATCGGGGTAGTTATGCCTCCGGCACTGTTTTGGGCTGTAATACCAGGCGGTACCACGGATTGCTGGTCGCTTCGCTGCACCCTCCTGTCGAGCGAATGGTAATGCTTTCGAATCTTTTGGAAACGGTTCAGTTTGGCGGTTGCAGCTATGATTTGTCCAACTTCGAGTTTTCCGACCGTCTGCATCCCCAGGGCTATCGTTTCTTAAAACATTTTCGTCGCGATGCCGGGGTGCATTTTTGTTACGAACTGGATGGCCTGAAAGTGGAGAAATCCATTTATTTGGCCCATGACCGGGACTTGCTGGTTGTATGTTATGATTTTTCCGGTGTCACCGACCGGGTCCGGTTTACCATGACGCCGCTTGTCGCTTTACGCGACTTCCATTCTCTCCAGTCGTCCTCGACTTGTTTGACCCTCGACCGGAATAACGATGTGTTTACTGTTCATGTACTTGACCCCCATGGCCCGGCCGTCCATTTTATCTGCCCGCAGAGCACATTCGAGTCTGGCGCCAATTGGTGGTATGCCATGCGATATCGCCGGGAGGCCGAACGGGGCCAGCACGATTACGAAGACGTCTGGGCTGCCGGTGTTTTCAATACCACCCTCAACTGCCCGAGCCGGGTGATGCTGATAATGCAGGCTACCGCCGGTCTGCAGCGACCTGGTCCGTTGGAGATTGACGTTGACGGACTTATCCGATCACTGCACCATCGTCGGCAGGAGCTTTTCAATTGGGCCGAAACACGGGACGATCACGAAAAAACCCTGGCCCAGGCGGCGGATCAGTTCATTGTTCACCGACAGATCAACGACCAGGGCCATCATTCCACCAGTGTCATGGCCGGTTACCACTGGTTTGCCGATTGGGGACGTGACACGTTTGTTTCTTTGCCGGGTCTTTTGCTGAGTACCGGTCGTTTTGCCGAAGCTCACGAGGCGATTTCCACTTTCGGCGCTGTCCTGGACCGGGGTCAGATACCCAACCGGTTTGACGACTATGGCGGCGCACCCCACTATAACAGTGTTGACGCTTCGTTATGGTACATCAATGCCGCCTACCAGTACTTGTTGGCTACCGACGACCAGAGAAGCTTTCAGGAACATTTTCGTCCTGTCATCGTTCAGATCACAGGCGCTTACCTCGCCGGCACCAGGGACAACATCCATGCCGACGAAGACGGTCTTATCATCGCCGGTGATTCGCACACACAGTTGACCTGGATGGACGCCAAGTGTAACAACGTCGCGTTCACGCCGCGTTACGGCAAAGCGGTGGAGATCAACGCATTATGGATCAATGCTTTGCATATCATGGCCCAAACCGCTGTCAGTCCGACTGAGCGCGAGCATTACCTTGGGCAGCTTGAGCGTGTTGAAGATAGTTTTCGTCGTTTGTTTTGGAATGACGCGGACCATTGCCTGTACGACTGTATTTTCCCGGACGGCTTACCAGACGCCACCATCAGGCCCAATCAGATTTTCGCTGTTTCACTGCCGTTTTCGGCTCTTACCGCTGATCAGCAGATCGCGGTCGTGCGGACCGTAGAGGAGCATCTGCTTACTCCTTATGGCCTGCGAAGTCTTAGCCCACGCGACAGTCGATACCAGGGCCACTACAGCGGTAACCAGTTTCAGCGTGACAGTGCCTATCATCAGGGAACCGTATGGGCTTATCTGTTGGGGCCGTTTATCGAGGCGTTCCTGAAGGTTAACGACTTTTCCGCCGCTGCACGGGATCAGGCATACGAGATGATAACGCCTCTGCTGGACCATCTCGATCATGACGGTTGTCTGGGTAGCGTCTCGGAGATATTCGACGGCGATTTCCCACATCGTCCAAAAGGCTGCATCGCCCAGGCATGGAGCGTTGCCGAGCTGCTCCGCTGTAAAAAAATGCTGCGGTAATGCGTGTTTGATTGCTGTATTATACTCATAACGATCGAATTTCCCCATTTTTGTGTATTTACTTGTCCTGAAAACCGTTACAATCAGTCCTGCCATGAATTATCAACCCATTGGGTATAACAAGTGTATTCATAGTCAGGAATATCAGCAAACATGGGCAAGAAACCCCACAAATCCGACTCTTCCGGCAAGGCCCCCGGCGGCCCAAGAATCGTAAACAAAAAGGCCGGGTTCAACTTCCATCTGCTGGAAAAGCTTGAATCCGGGATTGCCCTGCTCGGCACCGAGGTAAAAAGCCTTCGTCAGGGTAAGGCAAGCCTGGAAGAGGCATTCTGCCGAATCCGCGCAGGTGAACTTTACCTGGTGGGGTGTAACATAGCGGTTTACGATCACGGCAATATCATGAATCACCAGCCGACGCGGGAACGCAAACTGTTGGTACACAAACGCGAACTGCAAAAAATCGAGAGCAAACTCAATCAAAAAGGCTTGACGATGGTGCCTACGCGTATCTATTTCAGCAGGGGCCTGGCCAAAGTGGAGATCGCCCTGGCACGCGGCAAAACCTACGGCGACAAACGTGACAAGATGAAAGATCGACAGATGAAACGTGATGTCGGCAGGGAAATGAACCGGTATCGATAACCAATAGTGACGCCGGCGTCAAAAGGATTGTGAATCGTGATGGTCATGTTCTTGAGAAAATTTCGTTCAGTTGCCGCTGGATGGAATCTGCCGCGATGATGATTTGCAAAGGCTGACTTTGGTAGTCGTGTGGGTCGATGGGAAATCTTGGGTTACCACTCAGATCGTTAACGACGGCCCCGGCACATTGGCTGATAATGGCCCCGGCGGCGATGTCCCATAGCTTGACCTCCCCGGCAATGGCGGCCGAATACGCTCCCATAGCCACATAAGCGTAATGCAAAGCGGCACTGCCAAGATTCATATATGTGTATTTTTCCATAATTTCAGCTACGCACAATGGCAGCCAGTTAAAGATATTGCCCGATATCGCCAGTTGACTGTTACTGTCCAGTATTTCGTCCCGACAGTGAATTATTTGTCCGTTACACTGGGCCGGCCCGCCCTGCCGGGCGGAAAACATCATGTCGGTACTGGGATCATAAATTGCCCCGGCAACAGGCAGACCGTCACGCATCACGCCGATGGAAACCGCGTACTGGACGGCGCCATGAGCGTAATTGCGGGTTCCGTCAAGCGGATCGATAATCCACCAGATATCTTCATCGCCGGTAGGGGGGCGTTTGAGTGTCCGATCGGCCGTGCCTTCTTCACCAATTATCCCATGATCGCCAAACCCCTCCAGAATACGATCTACAATCATTTTTTGACATTGCTGATCGACCTGGGTGACAATCTGTTCAGCGGCCTTGAGACTAACCTGGGCTGAACCGATCTTGCTACGGGCGTAATCACCGGCTGCCCTGGCCGCCTCCTGAGCTAATTGTAATATCTCGTTTAAGTTCATAACTTATGTGTGTCGCCGACGCTACATATTAAAAATTGCTTCTAACTCGTTTGTTCCCAACGGGTTATATTCCCTATTCCGCTGGAAATCCAATAAACGGCTACAAATCTCATAGAGTGATAGTGACCTATTTTACAAAAAACGGCTGGAAATAGCAAAATTTGTATTTTTATATTATGGTTTTCGTTGAGTTTGTGCTAATATACCTAACTTGTCTGACTTGAAAAAAGGAGTTTTGTTTGGAACTTTTGTTACGGCCGAGACAACGGTTCCGATGGTTTTGTTGGGTATCGGCCGCTAGAGTAAGGATGTGATTTATGGCTGATATGGAAGCTTTAAAGAACGCTGTGATCAAGGGTGATCAAAATAGCGCTAAGAAAATTACTGCTGAGGCTTTGGCCAAAAGGGTCAGACCGGAAGAGATTCTTCATGACGGTCTGGTCGCCGGTATGAGCGTGATAGGGGCAGCGTTCAAGAAAAATGAGGTTTACGTCCCGGAGGTACTGATTGCAGCACGAGCGATGAAAGCTGCTATGGAGCTGCTCGAGCCTAAACTGGTCGAAGCCGGGGTGAAGCCAATCGGAACGGTTGTTGTCGGTACGGTCAAAGGTGATCTGCACGATATCGGCAAAAACCTGGTTATTATGATGCTCAAAGGCGCCGGGTTCAACGTTATTGATTTGGGCGTCGATGTGGCACCGGAGAAGTTCATCGAAGCAATTAAGGTGAATAAGGCTCAGGCGGTAGGGCTTTCGGCCCTGTTAACTACGACTATGCCGATGATGGATAAGACGGTGCAGGCATTTAACAAAGCCGGCATTAATACGAAGGTAATGATCGGCGGAGCGCCTGTGACAAAGGAATATGCCGACAAAATTGGCGCACAGGGCTATGCGTCAGATGCCGCTACAGCAGTCGATGTGGCCAAGCAACTGCTTGGAGTTTAAAAAGTTATAAGAAGACATGAGGGGGCAGGAAGATAGAAGAGGCACGGGGCCAAAGTTGCCGGCTTCCGCCGGCAACTTAAACTGAGCGCACCGCTGGCACGGCCAAGGCGGTCAGGGGGGACTGTGTCGCTGGCTGGCTGAGTGGGGACGGTGGGTTGGGGATTAAAAGAGGGTGATGTTTGGTTTTCCGTCGTCAGCGTCGTAAGGCTGCTGGTCTTCTATGGTGCTGTCTTTGATGCAGATTCGTTCGATGTGGGTGGCGAGGCCGGGTGGCCGACTGTTGGAATCTATCGTTACAATAATACCGTTAATTCTCAGGTCGCCGGTAGCGATGCTGTAGGGGTATGGCATTTGTACGGTCAGGTTCTTGAGGACCGGATCTATATTGCGACCTAAAACGGATCTGTGGGCGCCGGTCATGCCTAAATCGGTGATGTACGCGGTACCTTGGTCGAGGATGGTTTCATCGGCGGTGGTAACGTGAGTGTGGGTGCCGAAAACAAGACTTGCCCGGCCGTTGAGGTACCAACCCATGGCGATTTTTTCGCTGGTGGCTTCGGCGTGAATGTCAACTATCCTGATTCTTATGTCGGAGGGGATTTTGGCCAGAACTCTGTCGATAGCATGAAAAGGATTGTCAGCGGGAATGTTCATGAACATTCTGCCCAGTATGGAAACGACAGCGATCTGTGGCCCGGGGGCAGTGGTGTAAACGGCCCATTCACGCCCGGCAGACTGAGGCGAAAGGTTGGCAGGACGAACGATGCGATCTGAGTTATGGAGTACATCGATAATTTCACGTTTGCGATAAATGTGGTCGCCAAGTGTTATCAGATGAACGCCGTATCTGATTAGTTTTTCGTAGATTTTGACGGTTATGCCGGAGCCGCCGGCAACGTTTTCGGCGTTAACGATAACACAATCGATCTGGTGCTCCTTGACAATGCGGGCAAGGTGCTCGGCCAGAATGTGGCGGGCAGGCCGACCGACCAGATCGCCTATACAAAGCACTTTAATTTGCATAACGCACTTTCATAACTCTGGCAGAAAAACATTATTGCATCAAGGTTGCATCCGCATTAGCGGGCATATTCGGTGCAACGAACTTCACGCAGTAAAGTAATTTTAATTTCACCTGGGTAAGTCAACTCATCCTCTACTTTTTTGGCGATGTCACGTGCGATTTTCCATGCGGTTGAGTCGTCAACAAATTCCGGATCGACGATAACTCGTATTTCACGACCGGCTTGTATGGCAAATGCTTGTTTTATTCCGTCGAATCCGTTGGCGATGGCCTCGAGGCTTTCGAGTCGTTTGATGTAACGTTCAAGGGTTTCCCGGCGTGCTCCGGGGCGGGAGGCGCTCATGGCGTCAGCGGCGGATATCAGGGGAGCATAAGGGGTGGTGGCTGGTACGTCGCCATGGTGTGCGGCAATTGCGTTAATGACAGTGGGCGATTCTTTGAGTTTACGTGCCAGCTCGGCGCCGATTTCGGGGTGACCGCCTTCGATTTCATGATCCACAGCCTTGCCGATGTCATGGAGCAGTCCACAACGTCTGGCCAATGCGCCATCGAGCCCTAATTCCTCGGCCATAGACTGACTGAGAAAAGCGACCTCGACGCTGTGACGCAATACGTTCTGTCCATAACTGGTTCGATAGCTTAACCGTCCCAGGTATGGCAGCAGTTTACTACTTAGGCCATTTACGTTGGTTTCGAGAGTGACTCGTTTGCCGATTTCTATAATTTTGCCATCAAGCTCTTTTTGAGTTTCCGCAACGATCTCTTCGATACGAGCCGGATGGATACGTCCATCCTGAATGAGCTTATCCAGGCTGATGCGAGCCACTTCACGGCGAATAGGGTCAAAAGCCGAAACCACTACCACGCCCGGAGTATCGTCGATGATGACATCAACACCGGTGCTTTTTTCAAATGCACGGATGTTTCTACCTTCGCGACCAATGACTCTTCCTTTCATGTCATCGTTGGGAATATCGACGGTAGAGACAGTATTGTCACAGGTGTGCTCGGCAGCGTACCGCTGAATCGCATTCAAGGTGATCTCACGACTGCGGGAGTCGGCTTCCTCTTTGGCCTTGTTGACGACCCGCTCAACAAGATTCGAGGCTTCGTGTGTAACCTCGTCTTCCAGGCGTGACAGGAGAATTTCCTTGGCTTCTTCGACCGTGATGTTGGCAATACGCAGTAGTTGTGCACGCTGTTCGGTTAGGGTGTTTGTCAATTGTTTATCTTTGTTGGCCAGTTCACGCTCCTTCTCGGCGCTTTTCTTGTCACGGTTTTCCAGTTCCCGTTCCTTAGTGTTGATACTTTCCCATTTTCGATCGACCATGTCCTCACGCTTGCTGAGATGTCGCTCCGTTTCACGAAGTTCGTTTCGTACTTCGGTGGTCTCCTTTTCAAATTCTTCACGTCTTTTGATGGCGTCGGATTTGGCCTCTAACTGGGTGGTTTTGAGAATGTTTTCAGCCTGCAACCGGGCGTCATGGACGACGGTCTCGGCCTGCTGTTTGGCGGCCTGAATGTGGGATTTCCCGGTAACACGCTGGATGGCCCAAAAAACCGCCACACCAACAACCAATCCACCAACAGCACCAAGGAGAATGCCGATAACATCGGCGGCGGCTAAAATTGTTAAGGATTGCATCTTCTATACTCCAATCTATAAATAATCAGTCATAATGGCGCAGGTATTGTCATATACCTGTCGAATATCGACCATTTGACTGTAGGTTTCGCGAGTAAGATCATACGTAAAACAAACGCAGATGTTTAGTCGGATGGTCCTATAACGCGTGCCAACGGGGGAATATCGCCATAAAATGGCAGACTACATCGGGCTTAGTGCCAGCAGCAGGGAAACGTTGAATTACTAATACTGGGACAGCACCTGTTTTTTGCCAAACAAGCCGATCACGGAGCTATCATATTGTGTTCTTCCGGCATTTACCATTACCTTAAGCGGCCTATCGGGGTGCATTTATAGTAGTATCGACAACTTTCCGAGATGTTCGTTCAAACGAACATCGGGAAACAAGCATAAAACCAAGCCATTCACCCATACGGTCGAAAACCATTTGGTTGTTCCAGCCAAGACAGCAATACAACAATCCAACCCATTTCCCCTGGCAATGGGAGCATTCAAATATAAGATTTAGAGGCTCCATCAAAACCTACTCTGAAATACATTTTTTAGCCCTGATATCGCTGTGTTTGGCCGTTTTGTTAGAATGCCTTAGGGGATGGGTCAAGCTTATCTTGACGTCAGCGTCAAAAGTATTTCAGAGGAAAGCTCGATTCCGCCATCAAAAGGGCGTTTTTGTGTGTGAATTCAACTTTTGACGCAACCATCTATATTAAGTAACTCAACGCTAATTCAGCCCATGCTTGTCGTAATCATACCTCCGCGCTGGGCGGGGCGACCTCAGTTGGCTGATAATTTAATCCAAAGTCTCCTTTCTAAGACTCGCTTTTGTTACAATCGCAAGGTTTGCCATTAGTATTACCGCGGGAATCGCCCACGATACTGCGTATGTTTACATCTGTATCCATTTATATCCATAGGCCAATGGGCCGTCAAGAAAAAAACCATTTGTCCGGGGCGGGGGCGCATTATTCCCATAGGCGCATTATACGTTTTTGGTTCTAAGTTCTTTTAGAGCAAGGGTTAACGGCCCGATCCGGAGATGTTCGGTTTGGTCTAAAAAACATTATGCCTGCTGCGGACGATGAAGAAGAAACATCCTTCCAGGCGAGAAGTTTCTGGCAGAACGGCCTTGACGAGTGAATGAGTAAATCGGTGAGTGAGTGGGTCGGTGGTGGAGGGAAGGAGACGTAAGTGCTTATTTTTGGTGGCTGGGAATTGTTGTAACTCCTTATTTTACGTTGTTGGAATTGATGTAAGTGCTTATTTTTGCGTAACGATTATAACGATTAGGTAAGATAGGCAAGAAAAAAGTGCGAAATTCGGCGAAATTTGGATGAATTCTGATGAAAAGTGATGTGGTTTGTACTATGTTTGTATGTAGTTTAGAGTATGTTTGTGGTATGTTTGCACCCACTTCTTAACAGAAGTGTGTGAGTAAATGAGTAGATGAGTAAATGGGTAGATGAGGGGAAGAAAGAGGGCGGACCAGTTGGGGTAGGGATGGGGAAGGGTCGGAAGTCAGAGGTCAGAAGTTGGGCGGGGGAAGATGAGAAAAAAAAATAGTAGATTGGTTGAATTTGGGGATTAATTTGCTTGACGTGGGTGGGTGTGGTTTTGTATCATGGTGGGTATGTATCTGGCAAAGTTGGTTGTCCGAATTAGGGAAATCTAATAGTTAACAGAGCAAAAAGCAGGAGGTAGTTGTCATGTGGACGGGAAAATCGAGATTGGTAGTGGGGTTGGTGTTGTTGTTGGGGGTAATGTTGTTGATGCCGGGGAGTGTGTGGGCGGTGGGCAGTTATGATGGTGGGGACGGGTCGGAAGGCAGTCCGTTCGAGATCAGGACGGCTGAGCATCTAAATGAGATCGGCCAGCATTCGGAGGATTGGGGCAGCTATTTTATCCTTACCGATGATGTTGACCTTTCGGGGTATGACGGTCAGGGCGGTAACCCTGCGTTTAGCATTATAGGAAACAATACTGATCGATTTATGGGTTCATTTGACGGTCAGGGCTATACCATCTCAAACTTCACCTATAGCTCAAGTAATAGTAGCTACATAGGCCTGTTCGGTTATGTCGGTGGGGGCGGCGAGGTTAGCAATCTGGGTCTTTCTAATGCAAATGTGAATGCCGGTAATTTTGGTTATTATGTAAGTTCTCTGGCAGGCTACAGCAGAGGCAGCATATCAAACTGCTGGGTCACCGGCAGCGTTAACGGTAATTATAGCTTAGAGTATCTTGGCGGTTTGGTGGGATACAACTGTAATGGCACTATATCAAACTGCTGGTCCGCTAGTAGGGTTACCAGTGACCATCGCTGCGCCGGCGGTCTGGTTGGATACAACTCCGATGGTACAATATCAGACTGTTACGCTACTGGCAGTGTTATCGGAGATCAAAAGGTTGGTGGTCTGGTGGGAGAGAACAATGGCAATATAGTATTGTGCTATGCGATAGGAGATGTAAATGGGATTTGGGAAGTCAGCGGTTTAGTTGGAGATAACAATGGCAGCATATCAGAATGCTACGCGACCGGCAGCGTCACTGGAAGTACTGAAGCTGGCGGTCTGGTGGGGAACAATAGTGGTAATATATCATTTTGCTATGCCACTGGCAGCGTCAGTGGTAATGAGAAACTCGGCGGCTTAGTCGGTAATGATAGAGGAGGAAGCTATAGCGGTTGTTTTTGGAATGTTAATGTGAATCCATTACTTGCCGGCATAGGCAATGTAACTGACCCAACCGAGGTTATTGGCGAGACAACCGGCAATATGCAGATCCAAAGTACTTATACAGGGCAAGGGTGGGACTTTACCAGCGTATGGTTTATGCCGCCTTGCGGATTTCCTGCATTATCGTGGCAAGGAGTTGTTACGGTGCCGGACGTTACAGGGCAGGAGCAGTCTGTGGCTGTTGACACCTTAGCAACTGTGGGTCTGAGCGCAGTTGTACTGAATGTTCTTAGCGAGACAGTTCCTTTGGGGTTAGTCATCGAGCAATCTCCGCAGGGAGGTTGTGGGGCTGGGAAGAATACAGCAATTGTTTTGACAGTTTCTAGTGGATCGTTTCGCTATGACAGCGGCAATGGCAGCCAGGAAGATCCATACGTAATTTCCAACCCTAGCCATATGCAGGCTATCGGAGCACATCCTTCGGATTGGGACAAGTACTTTGTTCTCACGGCGGATATTGACCTTTCGGGATTTGATGGTGCGGGCGGCAACCCTGCATTTAACATTATAGGAGATTATATAGATGAATTCACCGGTTCATTCGATGGTCAGGGCTATACCATCTCGAACTTCACCTACAGCTCAAGTAATAGTAGCTATATTGGCCTGTTCGGTTGTATCGGTATCGACGGCGAAGTTAGTAATCTTGGCTTGGTTAATGCGAACGTGGATGCGGGGGCAGGTTGTAACGTTGGCCCACTGGCAGGGGTGAACGAAGGTGCCATATCAAGCTGCTGGGCCACGGGCACTGTTGTGGGAGATGATTATATCGGCGGCCTAGTGGGAATAAACGAAGCTACGATATCGCAATGCTACACTTTTGGCAGCGTTGTAGGCGGAGATCTTTCATTCTATGTTGGGGGTCTGGTCGGAAGGAACGATGGGACGATATCAGAATGCTGCGCCACCGGCAATGTTAGTGGTCGTAACAGGGTCGGCGGTTTTGTGGGATACAACACCAACAGCATATCAAACTGCTACGCTACCGGCAGCATCGATTGTGGGGCTGGTTCATGGCAGCTCGGCGGGCTGGTGGGAAGTAACGATGGCAGCATATCAAATTGCTGGGCCACGGGCAGCATTACTGGTGGAGTTGATTCAGACTATCTCGGGGGTTTGGTGGGATTTGACTACGATGGGACCTATACAGGTAGTTTCTGGAATGCCAGTGTGAATTTATTACTTAGCGGCGTTGGAAACAAAACAGACCCACTGGAGATTATTGGCGGGACGACTGCCAATATGCAAGTGCAAAGTACCTATACGGCGGAAGGGTGGGATTTTGGCAGCGTGTGGTTTATGGCGCCTTGCGGATTTCCTGCGCTATCGTGGCAAGGAGTTGTCACTGTGCCGGATGTAACAGGGCAGGAGCAGTCTGTGGCTGTTGATGCACTGACAACGGCGGGTCTGAGCGTAGTGTTAATGAATTTCTATAGCGATACAGTTCCTGCAGGTTTGGTTATTGAACAATCTCCGCAGGGCGGTTGCGATGCCGGGGAAAACACGGCTGTTGTCCTGGGAATCTCCAGGGGAGTTCATCCGTATGAAAGTGGTAATGGTAGCGGGGGTGATCCGTATGTAATCTCGGAGGCTGGGCATATACAGGCCATAGGGGCATGCCCCTGGGACTGGGATAAGCATTTTGTCCTGACGGCGGATATTGACCTTTCGGGGTATGACGGCCAAGGCGGCAACCCTGCCTTCAATATCATAGGAAGCGATTATTACAATTCTTTTACCGGCTCATTTGACGGTCAGGGTCACACCATCTCGAACTTCACACATACTTCGACGGGTATGGAGAATATCGGTTTGTTCGGCTATATTGGTTCCGACGGCGAGGTTAGCAACATGGGTCTGGTTAATGCAAATTTGGATGTCGGCACAGGCAGTTACGCAGGCTCGCTGGCAGGAAAGAGCAAAGGCACGATATCATCCTGCTGGGCTGTTGGGAATGTCAGTGGAGAGGATTCTTCAGCAAATTATCTCGGAGTTCTGGTGGGATACAACAATGACGGCAGTATATTAAACTGCTGGGTCACGGGCAGTGTTGTTAGCGGGTATTGGTATGACCGTCTCGGTGGTCTGGTGGGATACAACTACGATGGGAGTATATCAAATTGCTACTCTACGGCTTGTGTCAGTGGTAATAACTATGTTGGCGGTCTGGTGGGATATGGCACTCCCCTTTGTAGTTATGCCGGCAATTTCTGGAATAGTGATGTTAGTTCAGACGGCGTGGGCAATGTTGATCCGGACCCTGCTGATGTTATTGGCGAAACGATTGCCAATATGCAATTGGAAGACACTTATACAGATGAAGGGTGGGATTTTGCCGGTGTATGGTTTATGCCACCTTGCGGATTTCCTGCGCTTTCCTGGCAATCGGTCGTTACTGTTCCGGATGTTACAGAGCAGGAGCAGTCCGCCGGGATTGATGCCCTGACAACTGCGGGATTAAGCACAGTTGTACTGAATGCGCATAGTTATACAGTTGCGGCAGGCTATGTTATGGGGCAATGGCCGCAGGGAGATTGTGGGGCGGGGGCGAATACCGCAGTTGTTCTGGTAGTTTCTGACTCCGACGGATATCCCTATGAATGCGGCAGCGGCACAGAGGCCGATCCTTATGTAATCTCGGAGGCGGGGCATTTACAGGCGATCGGTACATATCCTTCGGATTGGGACAAACACTTTATTCTCACAGCGGATATAGACCTTTCTGGATTTGACGGTGCCGGGGGCAATCCGGCCTTTAACATCATAGGAGACTTTACGGGTTCATTTGACGGTCAGGATCATACCATTTCGAATTTCACATATACCTCAAGCCGCACTAACTATATCGGGCTGTTCGGTTGCATTGGGAGTACGGGGGAAGTTAGTAACCTCGGTCTGGTTAATGCAAATGTGTATGCCGGGGCAGGCGATAACGTTGGCACGCTGGCAGGATACAACTATGGTGCTATATCATTTTGCTGGGCCAGTGGCAGTGTTATTGGTAGTTCCTATCTCGGGGGTCTGGTGGGAGCTAATTGGTCTGGAAGCATATCAAACTGCTACGCCACGGTTTCCGTTGGCGGTTGGCAGTATCTCGGCGGTTTGGTGGGATGCACTGATAACTATTCTAGCATAACAAAGTGCTACGCTACCGGCAGTGTTACAGGTGGGACTTCTTTTTACGATCTTGGCGGTCTGGTGGGAAATAACGGCGGCAGCATATCAGAATGCCATGCCACTGGCAACGTTACCGGCGAGGGTAATTCATGGGGTCCTGTAGAGGGCGGTGTCGGTGGTTTGGTAGGAAGCAACAGCGGCAGCGTATCAGAATGCTACGCCAGTGGTAACGTTATCGGCTATGGGTCTTCATTGTTCGATGAGTTGGTGGATGTCGGCGGTTTGGTGGGAACCAATTATGATGGGAGCATATCAAACTGCTGGGCCACGGGCAGTGTTATTGGTGGTGAGTTTTTATGCGATCTTGGTGGTTTGGTGGGAGACACCAGTGGCAGCATATCAGGAAGCTACGCTACTGGTACTGTTACGGGTGAAGGCTGGCTGGGCGGTCTGGTGGGACTCATCAATTTTGATGGCAGCATAACAAACTGCTGGGCCAGTGGCAGTGTCAGTGGTGGTGAAAGATGGTGTTTGGGCGGTCTGGCGGGAGGTAACCGGTATGGGAGCGTATCATGCTGCTACGCTACGGCTTCCGTCAGCGGTAACGACAATGTTGGCGGTTTGATGGGAGGTGACGCCTATGGAGACTATACCAGTTGTTTCTGGAATAGTGATATTAATTCAGATGGTGTTGGCTACGTGGACCCGGACCCAGCGGGTGTTATTGGTGAGACGACCGGCAATATGCAAATGGAGAGCACCTATACCGACCAGGGGTGGGATTTTGTGGGAGAGGAGACTAACGGTACAGAGGATATCTGGAAGATGACGTCTGGTTATCCGATACTGTCATGGCAGGTGGGAGTGGACATTAATGGGGACGATCGAGTGAATCTGGTGGATTTCGGGATTGTTCAAGAATGGTGGTTGGATGGTCCCTGTAATGAAGACAACAGTTTCTGTGGTTGGGCTGATATTAACTTCAGCGGTGATGTTAATTTGGATGATCTGGAGATTGTGGCGGGGAATTGGCTGAGAGGTGTTTGTTTTCCCAGCATAGCATTTGGTCCTTTTCCTTACGATGGAATGTCATTGGGATATTTTGGCATGGATCTAAGTTGGTATCCAGGACGATGCGCCGTATCGCACAATATATACTTTGGCACGAGCAGTCCGGGTGAGTTCCGAGGCAATCAGACAGATACTACGTTTGATCCGGGTCCGTTGGATTGCGAGACCACGTACTATTGGCGGATCGATGAGGTTCAAGCTGACAGCAGCGTTGTAGAGGGTGGTGTCTGGAGGTTTACAACTCGTTGTCTTGTTGGGTGGTGGGAGTTGGATGAGTCGAGTGGTATGGTTGCGAGTGATAGTGTGGGGGGGCACGATGGGACGCTTAACGGTGATCCGACGTGGCGGCCGGGTGGTGGAAGGATAGGTGGTGCGCTGGAATTTGACGGGGATGGTGATTATGTGGAAGTCGCAGGTTACAAAGGTGTTAGTGGGCCGAATCCGCGAACTGTAACCGCATGGATAAGGGTTGAATCAAATGGATCAGGTCTATCGATTGTGCGTTGGGGTACGACGGAGATCAATGGCGGGCTATGGTCTAATGTGATTAATGCCGACGGCAAACTGCGAGCCGCCGTAGTTGGCGGCAGCGTTGTCGGTGATACAACTATAAATGATGATACCTGGCATCACGTAGCGATTGTGTTGCCGGATAAAGCGAATGTGAAAGTAGAAGATATACTGCTTTATGTAGATGGCGAGCCAGAAGATACCACCATCAGCCTTGGTAGCCAGACAATCAATACCGCTGTGGGCATGGATGTCCTGATTTCTTTAGATGGGTCCGTTGGTTTGCTGGATGATGTTCGGATTTATAATTACGCGCTGGGTGAGGAAAAAATCCGGGAGTTGGCGGGAGATATAGCAGCCTTTGGTCCTGATCCGGCAGATGGAGCAGCAGATGTGAATACAA
>Ga0315290_10000671_pt1 | contig 22680 bp, 19 predicted proteins | sample YL17G12_0_MG_FD_203627 | JGI IMG/M metagenome (GOLD analysis project Ga0315290, IMG submission 203627) | Sediment microbial communities from Yellowstone Lake, YNP, Wyoming, USA - YL17G12_0 | ecosystem: Environmental > Aquatic > Freshwater > Lake > Sediment | place: USA: Wyoming | collected... | reverse complement strand
GGGCCGAGAGCCCTGCCATCAGGAATCCCACCGCCGAGTTGGCCTTCACGCTCAGGGAACCGGGGAAGCCGGCTCGGAGGAGCGGCAGGTCGAGCGCCCAGCCGATGAGCACGGCGATCCCGAGGAACGCGGTGGCCTCCGCGGCGGCGCGGCCCAGCATCTCGAGGTTCTGGGGAAGTCGCCGGGAGTCGACGGACATGGGGGCGGCGGGCGGGTAGGCGTCCGGCTGTCCCTGTATGTTGACCCGCTCTCCCCCGGAAGCGCAAGCGGCGCTCCGACCGGCGAGTGGACCGGTCCGGGGCCCGTGCTACCCTTCCGGGAGGAGGACGCCATGAAGATCACCCCCCTCGACATCCAGCAGAAGCGCTTCGCCCGCGCCCTTCGCGGCTACGATCGAGACGAGGTCGAGGCCTTCCTCTCCCTGGCCGCCACGGCGTTCGAGGACCTCGTGAAGGAGATTCACGCGCTGCGCGAGGACGTGGAGCGCAAAGACGACGAGATCGCCGGACATCGCGGCCGCGAGCGCGCGCTCCAGGAAACCCTGGTCGCCGCCCAGAAGGCCAGCGAGGAGATCCGGGATTCGGCCCGCCGGGAGGGGGAGATCACCATCGCCGAGGCCGAGCTCCAGGCCGAGAAGATCGTGCAGGGCGCCCACCAGCGTTTCTTGAGAGTCGTCGACGACATCCAGGAGGTGAAGCGGCTCCGGATCCAGTTCCAGGCTTCGGTGCGCGCACTGGTCGAGGGGCACGGAAAGCTCCTCGACACCTTCCGGGAAACGGGAGCCGAGGATCCGGTGGAGTACCTCTCCGGGAGAAAAAAGGGCTCGGGCGAGGGCTGAGGTCGCGCCGGGATCAGTGGGCCTCTGCCCAGGTCGGCCCCTTTCCCACCTCGACGTAGAGCGGCACCCTCAGTTCCGCCGCGCCCTCCATGGCCCGGCGCACCAGCGCCTGGGCCGCGGCGACCTCGCCCTCCGCCACCTCCAGCACGAGCTCGTCGTGGACCTGAAGCAGCATGCGGGCGTCGCGCCGTTCCTCGGCGAGCGCGCGGTCGACCCGAAGCATGGCGAGCTTGATGATGTCGGCGGCCGTCCCCTGGATTGGCGTGTTGACCGCCATCCGCTCCGCCGCCTGGCGGAGGCCGGGGTTGCGGGCCCGGATATCCGGAAGCTCGCGACGCCGTCCCCAGAGCGTGCGCACGCAGCCGGTCTCCCGGGCCTGGGCCACGGTGGCGTCGAGCCACCGTTTCACACCGGCGTAGCGCGCGAAGTAGCGGTCGATGATGGCCTGGGCCTCGGCCGGCGGCATGTCGAGCCGCTGAGACAGGCCGAACGCCGAGAGTCCGTAGGCGATGCCGAAATTCAACATCTTCGCGACCCGCCGCTGGTCCGGCGTCACCTCCCCGGCCGGCACTCCGAAGGTCTCGGCGGCGGTGCGGGTGTGCACGTCCTCGCGGCGCTGGAAGCTTTCGAGAAGCGAGGCGTCCTCGGAGTAGTGGGCGAGGATGCGAAGCTCGATCTGCGAGTAGTCGGCGGAGACGAGCATGCGGCCGGGAGGGGCGACGAAGGCGGCGCGGATGCGGCGCGACAGGTCGGTCCGGACCGGGATGTTCTGCAGATTCGGGTCCTGGGACGAGAGGCGCCCGGTGGCCGCCCCGGCCTGGTTGTAGGTGGTGTGGATGCGCCCGTCGGCGGGATCGACCAGCATCGGGAGCGCGTCGACGTAGGTGCCCTTCAGCTTGGAGAGGGACCGGTGCTCGAGAACGAGACGAGGGAGCGGGTGCGTCTCGGCCAGCTTCTCGAGCACGTCCTGGTCGGTGGAGGGGCCGGTCTTGAGCCGCCTCCCCACCGGGAGACCGAGTTCCACGAAGAGAACCTGGGCGAGCTCGCGGGTCGACGCGATGTGGAACGGGCGGCCGGCGGCGGCGTGGATGCGCGCCTCGAGGTCGCGCATGGCGGCGCCGAACTCGGCGCTCATCGCCCCCATGGCCGCGGAATCGACGGCGATGCCGATCTGCTCCATTCCTGCGAGCACCGGCACGAGCGGACGCTCCACCTCGGCGTGGAGCCTGGCGAGCCCCTCGGCGTCGAGCGCTTCCTGGAGCGCAGCCGCCAGGGCAGGGAGGGCAGCCGCCGCCCGGCCGGCGTGCGCCGCCGTCTCCTCCACCGGGAAGGTGCCGGGGTCTCCGCCGCCCTTCCCCGCGCTGGCCGGAGACGGGGGGACCTCCACGCCGATCCGCTCCCGTGCCACATCGGCGAGGGAATGCTCTCGCCTGGAGGAAAGGAGCAGGCGGCTCGCCATCTCGGTGTCGAGGCCGCGGCCAGACACCTCGAGTCCCAGGTGGTGAAGGGCGTGGATCTCCGACTTGAGGTCGTGGGCGTGGGTCGCGACCGCGGGGTCCTCGAAGAGCAGGCGGAGTCCGGCGGCAGCCTCGGCGGCCGGGAGCTGTGGCGGCGCGCCGAGGTAGCGGTGGTACAGCGGCACGTACCAGGCCTGGCCCCCCGCCGCGAACGCCAGCCCCGCCGGCGGCACCCTGCGAGGCGCGGGTGAGGAGAAGGCGGAGCGGAAGCCCACCTGGCCGGCCCGCCGCGCCTCCGTCACCGCGGCGTCGAGGGCCGGGCGTGTGGTCACGACCTGGGTGGTGACCGCGCCGCCGCTCGGCCCCGGCGCGGGGAGCTCTCGCAGGAGGCGCCCGAACTCCAGCTCGCTGAACAAGGCGCGCGCCCGCTCGGCATTCACCGGGCGCCGCGCCAGGTCGGCGGGGCGCTCGGCAAGCGGCACGTCCTCCTTCAACATCACCAGGGTCCGGTTGAGCCGGATGCGGGCGGCGTGGGCGACGATCTTCTCCTTGAGCTTTTCGCCGCCGCGCGCCACCGCCTGCGGGATCTCCCCGGGACGGGAGAGCATGGCCTCGACGGTTCCGAAGTGCCGGACGAGGGCCGCGGCGGTGACCTCGCCCACGCCGGGAACCCCGGGGACGTTGTCGATCTTGTCCCCGGTGAGGGCCATCAGCTCCACCACCTGGTCCGGTCGGACGCCCAGCTTCTTTTCCACGTCGGCCTCGCGCGTCCACCCTCCCCGGCCGGCCGCCTCGGCCATGGGGTCGTAGAGCTCGATCCCGTCGCCCACCAGCTGGGCGAAGTCCTTGTCGCCGGTGACGATCACGACCTCGTAACCCTCGGCCCGGGCGCGCCGGGCCAGCGTGGCGATGACGTCGTCGGCCTCGACGCCGGTCTCCTCGAGCACCGGGACATCGAGCGCGCGGGCCACCTCGCGGACGAGCGGGAACTGGCGGGCCAGCTCCTCCGGCGCGTCCGGGCGGTTGGCCTTGTACGACGGGTCGAGGTCGGTGCGGAAGCTCTTGCGGCTGGCATCGAACACCAGCGCCACGTGGGTGGGCGTGTGTTCCCGCAATGACTTCAGCAACATCGTCGTGAAACCGTACACGGCGTTGGTGGGAACGCCCTTCGTCGTGGAGAGGTGAGGAATGGCGTGGAAGGCCCGGAAGATGAAGCCCGAACCATCGATGAGCGTGAGCGTGGGCATTCGCGCCCTCCCCCGTCAGCGGATGGTGAAGGTCTGGGAGACGTCGAGTCCGGGGGGGGCCATCATCAGCGCATCTCCGACGAAGGTCGAGTAGAACACCCGGCCCTTGTACTCGAGGCCGGGGACGACGCTCTTGTCGAAGGAGGTCACGGCGTTTCCCCCCGCCGTGTTGCTGGGGCGGCGCGCCATCGGTGCGAGGCCGCTCCGGGTGAAGAAATCCACCCCGGCGTCCCGGGCCGGCGGGGACGTCGCCGGGTCGCAGCCGACGACACCCGAAGGGCAGTACCGGCCGAGCCGGAATCCCAGCGCGGGCCCGGGCTGCATCGGATCGGTCATCTCCGGGAACCCGCTGGAGGGACCGTCGGGATAGGCTGCGGCATAGTAGAAACGGCGGGCCTTCCGGGCCAGCACCAGGGCCTCGCCCGACAGCCCCGCCTCGTCCGACCAGGCCAGCTCGTACCGACGGTCCATCTGTGGGCGACCCGCGTAGCCCGCCAGGCTTCCAACCAGCACGAACCCTCCGGCCCGGAGAGAGGTGCCCCGTGCGTAATCGTCCGTGGTGGGGTTGGTGTTGAAGGCGGTCAGGACCAGTCCGGTGTTCTCCGATCTCTGAAACCACGCGACCAGGCAGGCGTACTCGGATGCCATGGCCGGGTCGGCAGCGGGGGCGAGTTGCATCCCTCCACCCGGATAGAGATTCGGATCCGGGTCGAGCAAGGTCTGGAGGACCGCCTCGTGGGACTCCGGCGGCTTCGTGGGGTCGTATACCGGCGTCGTCTGTCCGGCGGGAATCCAGTTCGGCCGGGTGGACGCGCACGGATCGACATCGAGGCGGAAGAGCCCCAGGTCGCCCGGCGCACCGTCCGTGTCGAGCGTGTGGATTCCGAGTTCGGGGCTCGCGATGACGGCGCCGGCCACCCAGTCCGATCCTGCCGGAAGCCGTCCATCGACGGAAGGCACGAGCGCGCCCTGGATGGCGAGGTAGAGCGCTCCGCCCGGCGTGAGGCCGAGCACCGACCGGCGCAGCGCGAGTCCCGGCATGAACCCCTGGTACGATACCAACCAGCGGTCATTGCGGGTGAAGCCCGGCCAGACGGTGAAGGTGGACGGCAGGCTGGTGGGGTCGTGAACCACGGTCGGCCCGCCGCCCGCAGGGTGATCCTGCCAGACCCCGACCCCGGCGGTGCCCGGGGGGAAGCCAAAGAGTGCGGAGCTCGCGGTCGGACCGACCGGACCGACCGCGGTGGCCGTGTACACGCTGGTCTGGCTGATCTCGTTGTTCAGCATGAACGTCGCGTTCACCGGGCCGAATCTGCCCAGGTCCAGGACGTAGGCGACCCCGTCGATGGCCGTGACGAGCGCGGTCACGCTTGTCCAGAGCGGGCCGGTGGTCGGAGCCTGAAGCATGAACGACTGCGGCGCGCCGCTCCCGTTGAACGGCGGCGAGATCGTGGTCCCCAGGGCGACGTTCGGACAGAGCGGAAGGCCATTCCCGGGGACGGCCGGCGAATAGCAGACCTGGGACCCGTTGGTCGCGCCGGGCGCGACCGAGCCCGGGACGGCCGGCGGCGGCGCGATCCCCATGGCGATGGTCTGCGACGGCACGAAGAGCGGCGTCCGGTAGGACTGCGTCGGCACGGTGGAGCCCGGAGGCCCGGGCGGCGCAGGGTCCGGCGAGAGGCCGCCCAGCGCGGGGTCGAAGGTGGCGATGCCGCAGGCGATGTCCCGCTCCGGGCCGCAGCCCGACGGATCGAGCGAGGCGTAGACGCGGAGCGCCGGTGCACCAAAGGTGTAGAAATTGTCCTGGGTCCGCTCTCCGACGAACGCCGCGGCCACGGTGTAGGTCGGCGCGTTCCGGGCGTCGAGGCCGCGGACGGGCCAGGTCGCGGCGAGCCCCGCGCTGGCATCCACCTCGGCCACTCCCAGGACCGCACGGCCGGTCGAGTCCCGGATGACGTCCCGGCTCGCGAAGTAGACGTGCACGTTGTCAGGCCCGACGGCCATCGCCACGGGGGCGAAGCCGAGCGGTTTCACGACGGCTGGCGCGGAAAGTGCGATCGAACCGTCGGGCTGGCGCGCGACTTCCAGGACGACCAGCTGGCCACCGAACACGTCCTGGGGATCGGAGAATCCGACCAGGATCCAGGCAAGCCCGGGCGTCGTCGGGGCCATGGCCGGGATGCCCGTCGTCGGGCCGGACGGAACGGCCGCGACGGCGAGTGACAGCACCTGGGCCCCGACACCCGCGACGCCGGAAAGGTCCCAGGTGGCGACGACGCCGAATCCCTTCGTCCCGTCCAGCCACGTCCCGACGAGCTGCACCTGCTCGCCGGAGCTGGCCACCACCAGGACGTCCGCCTCTCCGTCCTGGAGCGAGCCCGCCGCGAGGTGAACTGGCCGGGGCATGGTCGGAACCGCCAGGGCGTAGGCGAGGTTCGGGCCGGCGATCGGCGCGTCGATCGCCGGATCGACGAGGCGCAACTCGTTCCCGCGGAACGAGGCGACCGCGATCAGCGGGACGAGACCGGCCTCCGGCCGGTCGGGATTCATGCCGGAGAAGGGGACCACCGCGACCGGGCCCCGGAAGCTGGCCAGGACCACCGCGTTGCCCTTGGAGCAACCAGCGAGGACCAGGACCGCGAACGCGAGGGGGAGACGGTGCCTCACGGACCCCTCCCGATCCGCTTCACCAGCGCCACCTGGTTCGGCTGGTCGGGGTCCATCTCGAGGATGTTCACCCAGTTGTCGAGGAACGAACCGACGTAGATCCGATCGCAGGCACGCCCCGGGACGCACGGGCTCGGCTCGTATCCCTCCCCAGGCACCGGAACGATGGCGCGAGCGGGGTCGATGGGCTCCACGGCGAGTCCGAAGGGCTGGCGGCCCAGCACGGGGAGACCTGTGACGGGGTCGAGGCCGATGTAGCGAACGACCGTGTGGGCGTCGGAGTCGAAGATGGCCAGCGCGCCCTCGAGGTCGCAGGTGATGGCGAAGAGGTCGGCTTTCCCGGGCCGGGCAGGGAGTCGTCGGATCTGGCCAGCACCGCGGCAGGTGCGGGTCACCCCGAGGAGCGCCAATCGCGGCTCGGCCAGGGCCGTCGGTGCGAGGTCGAAGATGGCAAGGGCGCCGCCTTGAGAAATGATGACCCCGGTCTGGAGGGCAACCGAGAGGTCGTAGATCTGGACGGTGACGTACAGGAACCTTCCGTCGCTGGAGAGCGCCATGTCCCGCGCCGTGGCGCCCGGGAGGAGACTCGAGAAGGTCGGTCTGGCGAAGTCCGGGATGGCGAAACCGTCGAAGGCCAGCGGCGTCACCAGCGGGTTGAACCATCGGAACGTTGCGTTGACCAGGCCGACGCTGGTGCTCACGAAGACCAGGTCCTTCGCCTTGTCGTGGATCGAGGTGTAGGTGCTGTCCTGGCCGAGCAAGAGGCCGAGCACGTCATCGTCCCGCAGGAGGTTCACCCGGGAGAGCCAGCCGAAGTTGTTCGCCGACAAGAGGTGCGACACGAAGGCGAAGGCACTGGGTGCGCCACCCCTCTCGCTGCAGGCGATCGAGATGCCGTAGGGGTCGAGACGCTGGACGGGCAGGACGAACGGGCAGCTGGCGCCGCACTGAAGCGATCCGTCGGACGCCATCTGCATCCGGTAGATGATCTGGCCGGAGCGGGACGCGACGAGGAGCTTCGCCCCTCCGCCGCCGACGAACGGATCGGTCGCGAGAGGCGCGCACTGGCTCGGGCAGTCGGGCCATCCGGGCTGGCACGTTGCGTCGGCCAGGGCGACCTCGCCGCCGAAGCTCCCGATGCGCGCCGAGCCCACGACCGCCAGTTCGCCTCCGAGCGACGAGTCCTGCGAGAGGTCGGGATCGACGACCAGCACCGTGCCGCCCGATTGCTCGCTGAATCGGAGGTCGAAGTTGGAATTGACGATGACGAGCTGGGACGATCCGTCCGGTGCGGCCACGGTCGGCGCCACCTGCCGGACCGTCAGGCCCACCGGGAAGGTGAGCACGTCGAGCGGGGGCTCCTGGACCGGGTAGGCGTCCTTGCAGCCGGCCGCCATCAGGAAGGCGACGAGCGCGACAATCTTTGAGATTCGGGTCACCGGGAGGGCGAACCCTAAGCCCCGCATCCCCCCAGGGTCAAGGGGAAATCGGGCGCTTCAGGCACCGCGCGCGACGGCCGCGGCGGCCGGCATCTCGGCCTGGATCTTCCGGAAGTCGGCGACGTCGGCGAAGAGGTCGGAGACCCGCTTCATGATGCCCAGCCGGTTGGCTCGGACGGCTGGTTCGTCGGCCATGACCAGCACCTCGTCGAAGAACCGATCGACCGCCGACTTGAGAGACGCCACCGCGCGCAGCACGGCCGAGTAGTCGCGAACCCGGCGGAACTCGGCCACCTCTCCCTCGACGCGCTCGACCTCGTCGAGGAGCGCCGTCTCCGCGCCCTCGCGGAGGAGCCCCCGGTCCACGGCCGCGCCGCTCCCCTCCCCGGCCTTCTCGCGGATGTTGGCGACGCGCTTGAAGGCCACGGCGAGCGGCACGAAGTCTGGGCGGGCCTTGACGCTGGCGAGCGCCTCGAGGCGGCGGCGGGCGTCGACCACGTCGTCGAAGCCCGCGGCAAGCACCGCGTCGACGAGGTCGCCGTCGAACTCGTCGCTCCAGAGCGCGCGGAGTCGCCCGCGCAGGAAGTCCTGGACCTGGGAAGCCACCACGGCGCGATCGGCGGCCAACCTCGCCCCGGCGAGCGCATCGAGCGTCTGCTCCACGGCGCCGGCCAGCGACAGGTGATAGCCCCGCGCCTGGACGATGCGGAGGATCGCGATGGCGGCCCGGCGAAGGCCATAGGGATCGGCCGCGCCGGTGGCCTTCTCCCCCACCCCGATGATCCCCACCAGCTGGTGGAACCGGTCGGCCAGGCCGACCAGCGCCCCCAGGTCGCCGCGCGGCATCTCCTCGGAAGCGCCCAGAGGCTTGTAGTGGTCCTCGATGCCGTCTGCGATCTCGCCGCGGAGCCCTTCCAGCCGGGCGTAGTGTCCCCCCATCGTGCCCTGCAGCTCGGGAAACTCGCCCACCATCCCGGTGGTGAGGTCGGTCTTGCAGAGGCGCGCGGTCTCGAGGAGGTCGGAAACCAGCTCCTCCCGGCCGAGCGAGCGGGCCAGCCCGCTCGCAACCGCGCCGATGCGGTGGACGCGATCGAGCTCGCTTCCCAGCCGGGCCTGGTAGGTCCGGCGACCCAGGTCCTCGACGCGGTCGCGGAGCGGGCGCTTGCGATCCTCCTCGAAGAAGAACCGGGCGTCCGCCAGGCGTGCGCGCAGCACCCGCTCGTACCCGTGCCGGGCCACGGCGCGGTCCTTGACGGCCGTGCCGGAGACCGCGATGAAGCGGTTGGCCAGCCGGCCGTGCGCGTCCTGCACCGCGAAGTAGCGCTGGTGGTTGCGCATCTCCGAGATGACCACCTCGGGCGGGAGTTCCAGGTTGGACTTCTCGAAGGTGCCGGCGATCCCGGTGGGGTGCTCGACCAGCCAGGTGACCTGCTCGACGAGCGGCTCGTCAGGCCGCAGGCTGCCCCCGACCTTGCGGGCCGCCTGGGCCAGTTCCTTCTCCACAGCGGCGCGACGCTCGGCCGGATCGACGACCACCTGGGCCTTTCGCAGCTTCGCGACGTAGTCCTCCGGCGTCCCGGACAGCGCGATGGCGCGCGGGGCGAGGAATCGGTGGCCGGAGGTGGTCCGGCCGCTTCGCACCTCGCCGTACCTCACCGTGAGTTGCTTGCCGCCGAGGAGCGCGACCATCCAGCGAACCGGACGCGCGAAGGTGACCTCGGAATGGCCGGACCGCATCGCCTTCCGGAAGCGGAGGCCGGCCACGAGCTTCTCGAGCAGCGCCGGCAGGACCTTCTCGGCCTTCTGCCCCTTCTCGACCCGGGTAACCGCCAGTCGCAGCCCCTTCGGCGTCTCCACCCGCTCGAGTGCGGCGACCTCCGCCCCCTGGCTGCGTGCGAATCCGGCGGCGGCCGGCGTGGGATTCCCGGCCGCGTCGAAGGCCTGGGCCACGGGCGGCCCCAAGGCCTGTGTGGTGGAGTCGGCCTGGCGGGGAGCCACCTCCCGGGCCCAGACGGCAAGCCGCCGCGGCGTGCCGACCGCCTTCACCTCGCCGTGGGAGAGGCGCGCGTCGTCGAGCGCCTTCGTCAGATCCTGGGTGAGTTGCAGCAACGCCCCCGGCGCGAAGCCCGCCGGGATCTCCTCGGCGCCGATCTCGAAAAGAAGGTCCGCCATGCCCGCCTCCTACTTCCTGGCCTCGGCCGCCTCGCGGGCCGCGCGCGCCGCCTCGACCGCCACCTGGCGTTCCTTCGGCGGCAACAAAGGGAATCCCAGGGTCTCGCGCGAGGCCAGGTAGCCCTTCGCGCACTGGTGTGCCAGGGCCCGGACCCGGCCGATGTAGGCGGCCCGCTCGGTGACGCTGATGGCGCCGCCTGCGTCGAGCATGTTGAAGGTGTGGGAGCACTTCAGGCAGTGGTCGTAGGCAGGCAAGGGCAGCCTGGCCTCGAGAAGTCGCTTGCACTCCGCCTCGTACACGTCGAAGAGGCCGAAGAGCATCTTGGGATCGGTCTGGCGGAGGGCGTACTCGCTCATCTCCACCTCGTTGCGGTGGAAGACCTCCCGGTACTTCACTCCCTTCACCCACTCCACGTCGAAGACGTTCTCCACGTCCTGCAGGTACATGGCGATGCGCTCGAGGCCGTAGGTCAGCTCGGCGGCCACCGGCTTCACCTCGAACCCGCCGGCCTGCTGAAAGTAGGTGTACTGGGTGATCTCCATCCCGTCGCACCACACCTCCCAGCCGAGTCCCCAGGCGCCCAGCGTCGGACTCTCCCAGTCGTCCTCGACGAAGCGGATGTCGTGCGCCTTCGGGTCGATGCCGATGGCCCGGAGCGAGCCGAGGTAGAGCTCCTGGGTGTCGGGGGGATTGGGCTTCAGGATCACCTGGAACTGGTGGTGCTGGAAGAGGCGGTTGGGGTTGTCGCCGAAGCGCCCGTCGGCGGGGCGTCGCGAGGGCTCGACGTAGGCCACCTTCCACGGCTCCGGCCCGAGTACGCGCAGGAAGGTCGCGGGGTTCATCGTCCCGGCCCCGACCTCGAGGTCGTATCCCTGGGCGAGGATGCAGCCCTGCTTCGCCCAGTAGCTCTGGAGCTTCAGGATGAGGTCCTGGAAGGTCACGCGCTGCCCTCGCTTTCACGCCCCCGGCCGCCCACGGGCCCTCCTTCGTAGGTCCCCGCGGCAGGTGCTGTCAAACGGAACTCCGCCTACCCGCCGGAGAGGAGTGGCCCGATCTCGTCGAGGAAGCGGCGCGACTGGAGCCTCTTGCCGAGGTGATACTCGACGTAGGCGCCGAGGAGCGCCCGGGCCTCGGCAGCGGTCGAGGCCGGCGCCCCGGCTGGCTCTCCCCGCTGCAGCCGGCGCAGCGCGGCCAGCGCCCCGGCCCCGATCTCGAGGGCCCCCGGCGTCGCGAAGAGTCGGCAGGCGGCGCAGAGCACACCGCCCTGGGCCGGGTCGAAGCGCATGGCGCCGTCGCCGGAAGGGCGGCCGCAGCGGGCGCAGCCCTCGAGCGCCGGCATGAGCCCTGCGGCCCGCATCGCGTCGAGTTCGAAGCCGCGCAGGTCCCAGGGCTGCGCCGGGGCGGCATCGAGCCGCTCGAGGTAGGCCACCACGCGATCGAAGAGGTCCTCGTGCGGCTCGGCGTCCCGCACCAGTTCCCGCGCCAGTTCCACCGCGTAGCTCCCGCAGGCGATCCGGGCCAGATCGCCGCGCACCGCACCGAAGGCCCGCTCCGCCGTTGCGCTCTCCAGCACCCACAGGTCGCCGCCCCGCTCGGTCAGCTCGGCGGACAGGAGATTGAACAGCTCGAGCGCTCCTCCGAAGCGGCGCTGCGACGAGCGAGCGCCGCGCGCGAAGGCGGAGAGCTTGCCCCGCTCCCGGCTCAGGAGCGTCACCACCCGGTCCCGCTCGCCGTAGTCCACCGTGCGGAGCACGACCGCACGCAGCTTCACCGAGCGGGTCACCCGGGGCCTTAGGGAATGCCCGGGGCGCGGTACGGAGCGCGCTCGGTCGACTTGTGTCCGCGGATCTCGGCGGAGTCCACGCCGGAGCGGCGGAAGCCCACGGCCACCGCCGCGGCGACGACCAGCGCCACGATCGCGGCGACGATCGCCCAGCGGCGCGCCGGGGCCCGCCCCGCGGGCGGGCGTCCTCCGATGGGAGCCATCACCGGGTCGTCCCCGCCGGCCGCCTCCTGGAAGCGGAGCACCACGTCGTCGGCAGCGAGCCCCACCGCGGCCGAGTAGCTGCGCAGGTAGCCGACCAGGTATCCGCGCGGCGGCATGCGATCCGGGTCCCCGGACTCGATGGCCTCGATCACGGCCGGCGCGAGCTTGGTCACCCGCGCCACGTCCTCGGGTGAAAACCCGCGCAGCTCCCGCTCCCGCAGGAGGTATCGCCCGAAGCCGCGCATCGCCTCGGCGCGCGGATCGACAGCCGGCCCGGAACGTCCCCCGGTCACTTCAGTTGCTCGCCGCTTCTCCGGCAACTGTCCCCCAGGGGCGTACCCTCGGCCAGCTCGGCGCACCTCTGGAACGACTCGCGGGCACGCCCGGCCTGACCGGCCCGGAGAAGCGCCTGCGCCAGCAACTGGTGCGCATCGGCCACCTTTTCACAGGTGCGCGCGTACTGCTCGAACGAGCCCACCGCGTCCTTCGCCTGCCCGTCGGCGAGCTGGATGCGCCCGAGCTCGCGCCAGCCCTGGCAGTACTTGGGCTGGAAGTTGAGGCAGGTACGCAGTTCCGCCAGCCCCTCCTCCTTCTTGCCCATGCGCCAGAGCGCTTGCCCCTTGTTGCACCGGGCCACCCAGGGCTCCCGGTAGAGCATGATCGAGCTCGCGGCGTCGAACTCCTTCACCGCTTCCTCCAGCCGGCCCGTCCGGGCCAGCAGCTGACCCAGGTTGTTATGGGCCTCGGCGAGCCCGGGCTTGAGCTGGATGGCCTTGCGGTACTCGGCCTCTGCCTCGTCGAGCTTGTTGAATCCGAGCTCCAGGACCACTCCCTTGCCCATGTGGGCCTCGGCGAGGTCCGGGTCGTAGCGAAGGGCCTCGTCGTATTCCTTGAGCGCGTCCTGCGGCTTGCCGTTGCTCACCGCCTCCGATCCGAGATCGTTGTGCACGACGGCGGAGTCCTTGTCCCGCGCGCTCGATCCATGGGCGCAGGCCGAACCGGCGAGGAGGAAGACCAGAGCCGCCGACGAGAGGGTCCGCATGGCTACACGCTCGCCAGGAGCCGGGCGATGCGCTCCGAGGGTTTGAGGTTCGCGGCATCTCCGCCGCTGGACGCCGCGCCCGGGAGCGGCGGATGGAAGGCCGGCACCCGCTTCAGCGTCTCCACCTGCTGGGCGTGGGCCAGGTTCCGGAAATTGAGGTTGTCGACCATGAATCCCATCGACTCGAGGAAGTGGAGCCCCTCGACCTCCACGTCGCGATACTCCTCCATCCCCACCTCGCGCCTGTCGCTCACGTAGACGACGTTCTCGTGGCTCCTGGCGAGGTAGAGCGAGACGTAGATCGAGAAGGTCCCGTTGGGGTTTCGCAGGCCGCAGAGGAAGCCCTGGACGGTCTGGGGCTCCTTGCCGGGGATGGAGACCTGGGGCTGGTTGATGCTCTCCACCAGCGCCACGACCTGCTCGCGGTCGGCGGGGATGAAGCGGATGCTCGGATCGGGCTCGAACACGCTGCTCCTCGTCTGGACCGGAGACGTGACCGGATGGCGCCGTGCTCCCGGTAGCTAGCCTCCCCCCCGCTGGCGCGTCAAGTTCCGCGCGGGGATCCAGGTTCAGACACCCCGGGCCTCGGCGCCCCAGATGACCTTGTGCAGCTGGAGGTTCAGGCGCCCGCGCAGGCCGCTCTCGAGCATCCAGCCAGCCAGGTCCTGCGGAGCCACCCGGCCCAGGGCGGGGCCCACGAGGACCGCCACGCGATCCTCGAGACCGTGACGCCGGATCACCTCGAGGGCCCAGCGGAAGTCGGCCTCGGAGGAGACCACGAACTTCACCTCGTCGGCCGGGCGGAGGCGGGCCAGCCAGGAGAGGTCCGTGGCGGCCTCGCCCGACTCCGGGGTCTTGACGTCGGCGATGCGCACCACCCCGTCAGGCAGGCCGTCGAGCGGGAGTTGACCGTGGGTCTCCACGGCCACCTCGTAGCCCCGGTCGAGGAGGTCCTGCGCCAGCGCGGGGAGTTCGGGCTGGAGCATGGGCTCTCCGCCGGTGAGCAACACGAAGTGGCAGGGGTGGCGGGCCACCTCCGCCACGATCTCCGCGCGGCTCGCCTCCCGGCCGCCGGTGAAGGCGTAGGCCGTGTCGCAGTAGTTGCAGCGCAGGTCGCACCCGGTGAAGCGCACGAAGACGCAGGGACGTCCCGCGCGCGTGCCCTCCCCCTGGATGCTGAAGAAGATCTCGGTGACCCGCATGGCTGCGACCGGCCCCGGGATCCTACTCCTTCCTGGATCGCTCCTGCGCGACGGCCTCGAGCCGATCGGCGATCTGGTCGACGCGCCGCTTGAGGGACTCGATCTCGTCGCGGGTGGGGATCTTGAACTGGGCGGCGGCGCGCCGGACCCCGTCGTCGATGGCCCGTTCCACCTCGCGCCGCTGCTGGGTCAGTCGCTCGCCGAACTCCCGGGCGTGGTGCTTCACGTCCTCGGGCGTGAGGCCCGCGGCGTCGGCGAGGCGGGCCAGCACCTTCTCCGCCTCGGCCTCGGCGGTGTTGAAACCGACGAGCGCCTGCGACCACGCCTCTCGGAACTTCGCCTGAAGGTCTGCCATCGACGTTCCTTTCGGACTAGGCCTGCCCGACGACGGACTTGCGGGCTGGCTTGGCCGCCTTGCCCTTGCGGCTCTCGTCGAGCCGCTTCAGGATCTTGCTGATCGCGCGGGAGAGCTCGGCGACCTCCTCGCGGCTCGCCACGCCCAGGAACTTGAGCGCCTTCTCTTGAAGCGTCTCGAGCTTCTCGGCGGCGTCGACCCGGAACTCCTGGGCGCGGTCCTTCCACTCCTCGGCCCTCTCGCGTCCCACTTCCCGGAACTGCTCGATCCGATCGCGCACGTCCGCCCAGTCCTTCCCGGAGACCTTCTGGAGGCGCGCGGAGACCTCGTGAAGGAGCTTCTGGGCTTCTGCCTCGAGCACCTCGAGGCGCGCCTGGGCCACCTCGACCGATTCCCGGAGGAATCCCTCCACCTTGACACTGCTCTTCGTCGCGCGGGTCCTCTGTGCTTCGGCCATCGTCGCTACCTCCGTGGGGTTGGCCCCTCACACAGGAGGGGCGATGTCACCGGAAGCTTGTAACGCAACGCGTCAATCCAGTCAAGCGGTCCCTCTCGCCTCCTCGATGGTGGCGTAACCGTCCCTCTTCATGAGGGCCGGCAGCTCCTCCAGCACCCGACGCGGCAGCGCCGGACCGGCGTAGACGAGCCCGGTGTAGACCTGCACGAGCGAGGCCCCGGCCCGGATCCGGGTGTAGGCGTCGGCGGCGTCCATGATTCCGCCCACCCCGATGATCGGGATCCGACCCGACGCGCGGGCAAACGCTCGGCGCAGCGAGGCGAGCGCGAGCGGTGCGAGTGGCGCCCCCGAGAGCCCCCCCGCCTCCTTCGCCCTGGGGTGCTCGGCGACCGCCCCCGGCCGCTGGACGGTGGTGTTGGTGGCGATGATCCCGGAGGCGCCGCAGCCGACCGCGACGTCCACCGCCTCGTCGAGGGCCGCCGGCGCGAGATCCGGGGCCAGCTTCACGAGGAGCGGCTTCCCGAGCGGTCGGGCTCGGTCCACGCACGCGCCAAGCAGGCGTTCGAGCGGGGCTCTCTCCTGAAGTTCCCGGAGGCCCGGCGTGTTGGGGGAAGAGAGATTCACCACCAGATAATCGGCCCAGGAGTGAAGCCCGTCGATGGCCGCCAGGTAGTCGTCCACCGCCCGCTCGTTGGGGGTGTCCTTGTTCTTGCCGACGTTGACCCCGACGATTCCTCGCCCCTCGCGCGGCAGCCGGGAAAGGCGCGCGCCGCAGGCCTCGACCCCCTGGTTGTTGAAGCCCATGCGGTTGATGAGGGCCTGGTGCTCGGGAAGCCGGAAGAGGCGCGGTGGCACGTTCCCAGCCTGAGGCCTCGGCGTGATGGTTCCCACCTCCACATGGGAGAAGCCCAGCGCGTGGAGACCGCGGACCAGCACCTCCCCCTTGTCGAACCCGGCCGCCATGCCGAGCGGGCTCTCGAAGTCGAGCCCCAGGCAGCGGACCCGGAGGGACGGGTCGGGGCGGGGGCGCACCGCGCCGCCCACCGCGCCCAGAACCCGGAGCGCGCCGGCCGCGAGCGCGTGGGCACGCTCGGGGTCGAGGTGGAAGAGCAACTTGCGCGCGGTGCCCCAGGCCATGTCGGGCTGTCTACTCACAACTCCTTGTCCATGGCCAGCGCGTCCTCGCCGTCCTCTGCGTAGTAGCGGGGGCGCACCCCGGCCTCCCGGTATCCGAGCGACCGGTAGAGGGAGATGGCTGGCAGGTTCGAGCGGCGAACCTCGAGCATCGCAACCCGCGCGCCCCGCTCCCGGGCGCTGCCCTCGACCCGGTCGAGAATTCGCCGGGCCACGCCGCGCCGGCGCGCCTCCGCCGCGACGGCGACGTTCAAGATCTGGAGTTCGTCGTGCACCAGCCAGACCACGGCGAAGCCCAGGATCGGGCCGTCGAGCCCCGCGGTGGCGATGAGCACGGTGGAGAACTCGTGCAGGAGCTCTCGCCGGATCATCTCCTCCGACCAAGGGTGCGAGAAGGCCGCCCGCTCGATCTCCATCACGGCCGGCAGGTCGGCCTCCCGCATGCGCCGGAAGTCGATGGGAGGCGAGCCCCGCTTCCCGTTCACGGCCTCGCGCCCAGATCGACGAGCACGCGGATGTCGGCGCGCCCGCGCAGATCGGCGAGCAGCGCCTTCGTCTCGGCGTCGGCGCGGGAGGCGGAGAGCCGGGCGGCGATCCCGTCCGAGACCTCGGCGAGCGGTCGGCCGCCGAACTCGTCCGCATGTGCGGCATACCAGGCCCCGACCTCGCCGGGGGTGGCGCGCAGCCTCCCCAGCCGGGACTCGAGGTAGCGCCGGACCCGGACCGACCGGCGCAGCGAAGCCATGAGCTCCTCCTCGGTGACGTCGATCTCCCCGAGGAAGGACTCGAAGTTCTTCGGATCCGGGAACTCGGCCTTGAAGCGCGCCAGCTCGACCAGCGCCGTGGCCTCGTCCACCTCGAAGACCTGCAGCCGCACCGCCTCGTCGAGCAGGAGCAGTTGATCGACGTACCAGTCGAGGGAGGCCCGGAGCACCGCCCCGTCGAGCCGGGCGAACGCCGCCTCGATCCCCCCCCGCGAAACCAGCGCGATTCGCCCCTCCTCGGTCACCTTGGTCAGCGTGATGACGCGGGCCTCGCCTCCCCGGGTCCCCACCACCGCCACCACCTGGTCGACGATCTGCCCTCCGGGGGGTGTGGCGGCGCTGCTCGAAGGCCCGGCGGTGCGACCAAGAGAGGGGGCCAGCGCCGCGCCTGCCGCGGTCAAGGCAAGGGCCATCCACCGTCCAGCGGCCAGACAGGGCGTCTTCACGGGGGGAATTGTAGTCGGACGCACCCGTTCGGGCGAGAACCAACGTTGACCGTGGGCGCTGGCGCGTTAGCCTTTCCCCGTGCCCGAGCGAGACCTGTACGACGTCCTCGGCGTGAGCCGCGGCGCCACGAACGACGAGATCCGGAAGGCCTACCGGAAGCTCGCGAAGAAGTACCACCCCGACATGAACCCGGGGGACAGGAAGGCCGAGGACAAGTTCAAGGAGATCACGGCCGCCCACGAGGTGCTCGCCGACGAGAAGAAGCGCAAGCTCTACGACGAGTTCGGCCCGGACGCGCTCCGCACCGGCTTCGACGAGAAGACCGCCGACCAGTACCGTCGGTGGCGTCAGCACGGCGGCCGCCCCGGCCAGGATGTCCCCTTCGACCTGGGGGATTTCTCCAAGGTCCACGTCGGGGACATGGGCGACTTCGACTACGGGTCGATCTTCGGCGACCTCTTCGGCGGCGGCGGGCGACGCGGACGGCGGCGCGGGCAGCCCGTGGCCGTTCCCGGGCGCGACGCCGAGGCCGAGTTGCAGGTGGATCTGCGCGACGCGGTCCTGGGCGCGGAGCGCGACCTGCACATCGACGACAAGACCCTCCGGGTGAAGATCCCGGCCGGTGTCTCCGACGGGTCGCGGATCCGCCTCTCCGGCCAGGGCGGCGAGGGAGCGAACGGCGCTGCCGCCGGGGACCTGTACCTCGTGGTCCGGCTGCGCCAGCACGCGGCGGTGCGGCGCGAGGGGCGCGACCTCTACCTCGACCTTCCGATCACGGTCCCGGAGGCCGCCAGCGGCGCCGAGGTGGTGATCCCCACCTTCGAGGGGCAGGTTCAGCTCAAGATCCCGGCCGGGACGCAGTCGGGGCGCCAGCTCCGCCTCCGCGGCAAGGGGCTTCCCGACCTCAAGGGCGGCCTGCGCGGCGACCTCTACGTGGTGGCGAAGATCGTGCTACCCGAGGACAGCGAGGCGCTCCGCGCGGCGGTGACGCCGCTCCAGGATCTCTACAAGTCCGACCCGCGCGCCGGCATCTCGTTGTAGAAGGGCGCCATGGGAATCTTCGACCTCTTCGGCTCCAGCGAATCGCGCGATCTGGCCAGCCTCAAGAAGCTCGGCCAGAGGATCACGCAGAAGTGGGGCCCGGCCGAGAACCGCCAGAATGCCATCGAGCAACTGGGCGTGATCGGCTCGCCGGCGGCGCTCAAGACCCTCTGCCTCCGCTTCACCGTTCGCTCCGAGGTGGGCATCCAGGACGACGAGGAGAAGGAGCAGGCCCGCGCCATCCTGGTGGCGGCCGGCCATAAGGCCCTCGGCCCGGTCCAGGAGTTCGTGGCCGAGCAGGAGTCTGGCGTGGCCTGGGGACTCCGGGTGATGGCCTCCCTGGCGCCGCCCGAGGAGGTCCTCGGCACGGTCCTCTCGCAGTTGCAGAAGCTCGGGCGCGAGTACACCCGCGATCCGGAGAAGAAGCAGGTGCTCCTCTCCTGGCTCCGCGAGCACCCGGATCTCGCGAACCGCGTGCCGGCCGGCGGCCCCCCGCTAGACGAGGCCATCGTTCCCCTGCTCGAGGACTTCGTAGACGACGTGCGCATCTCGGCCGCCCGCGCGCTCACCGTGGCGCCCCGCACCGACGTGGCCCGCGAGGCCATCATCGCGCTCCTCCTTCGCGACCGGGACAACGCGCGGGTTCGCGGCGAGGCGCTGCAGGCACTCCACGACCTCGCCGCCGACGTGAAGGGGCATCGCGGCGACGTGGAGGCGCTCCTCGTCGAACCCTGGTACCTGGACCGCGAGGGGCACGTGAAGCGGCGCGGGACCTAGCCTCGAACCGGACGGACCACGAGTGGATCCCGCGACCCCCAGCCAGACCGCCCCGCGCGACCCGCGCCGGAAGCGTCGCCTCGCCGACCGCTGGTTCGAGCCCATCCACCTCCCCGAGGGGCTCGAGGAGGAGATGGCCGGGCTGGCGGGGCGAGGCAGCGTGGTCTTCGTGGCCCGATCGTCGGGCCTCATCAACTACCTCTACGTGAACTGGCTGGTGCGCCGGCTCGGGCTCCCTCCGCTGCGCGTCGCCATGAACTTCGTGGGGCTCTTCGGGTGGCTGGCCACGGCCTGGCGCAGCCGCCGCGCGCTGGTGGACGCGGCGGAGCGGGGGCAGTCCACGGCCGTCGTCTTCCTGAACAGCCACGAGGCGAGCGCCCCGCCCTTCGAGGCGCTGGTGGAACTCCAGCGGAGCCAGGAGCGCCCGATCTTCCTCGTCCCGCTCATCCTGGTCTGGAGCCGCCGGGCCCAGCGGGTCGTTCCGCCCATCTGGGACCTGGTCTGGGGTTCTCCCGAGTCGCCCACCACGCTGCCCGCCGCGGTGGCCTTCCTCCGCAACTACAAGCGGGCCTTCCTCCGGGTGGGGCGTCGCATAGATCTGAAGTCGTTCGTCACCGAGCGTGTCGAGGAGTCCGACGAGATGGTGGCCCGCAAGGCCCGCGGCACCATCCACCATCACCTGGCCCGCGAGCTGCGCGCCGCGGTGGGACCGCCGCTCCGGACGCCCACCCGCGTCGTGGAGAAGGTGCTCCGCGATCGCCATCTCCGGGAGGTGATGGAGCACGTCGCCAAGCAGAAGGGCCGGTCGGCGGGGTCGGTGCAGCGGGAGGCCCGCCGCGACCTGCGCGAGATCGCCAGCCGCTACTCCCCCCTCTTCATCGACATGATCCGGCCGATCTTCCGCTGGATCTTCCAGACGATGTACGACCGCGTGGAGATCGACGAGAAGGGGCTCGCCGAGATCCGGCGCCTCGCCGCCGAGAAGCCGCTCGTGCTCACCCCCAGCCACAAGAGCCACGTGGACTACATGCTGCTCTCGTGGGCCTTCTACGAGCACGGCCTCATCCCGCCCCAGGTCGCCGCCGGCATCAACCTGGCCTTCTGGCCCTTCGGGTCGCTGGCCCGGCGCGCCGGCGCCTTCTTCATCCGGCGCAGCTTCAAGGGGGACAAGATCTACAGCGCGACGCTCCGCGCCTACGTGAAGTATCTCCTGCGCGAGCGCTTCACCCAGGAGTTCTTCCCGGAGGGCGGCCGGTCGCGAACCGGAAAGCTTCTCTTCCCGAAGACCGGCCTCTTCTCCATGGAGGTCGACGCCTGGGGGGACGGCGCGGTGGACGACGTCCTCTTCGTCCCCATCGCCGTGGACTACGAGCGGCTCGTCGAGGGAGCGTCCTACGCCCAGGAACTCGCCGGTGGCGAGAAGAAGAAGGAGACCTTCGGCGCCCTCCTCCAGACCCCGCGCGCGCTGCTGCGCCGCTACGGCCGCATCTACCTTCAGTTCGGGACGCCGATCTCGTTGAAGGAGCTGGCCGAGAAGCAGCTGGGCACCGGCGCGCCCTCCCTGACCCTCGACGAGGACGAACGAGGATCCGACTCGCGCCGCGCCCTGATCCAGCACCTCGCCAACCGCGTGCACTGGGGCATCGCCGAGGTCGTGACCGTCACGCCGGTGAGCCTGGTCGCCGCCGCCCTCCTCTCCCACGTCCGGCGAGGGATCTCGGCGACCGACGTCGCCGAGCGCGTGGAACTGCTCCGGCGCATCGCCGAGGACGAGCACGCCCGCATCGCCACCGCCCTCGCAGGGGCTCCTGCGAGCCCGCTCGTCCCCGGTCCGATCCTCGACGCGATGGCCACCTTCGCCGCGAGCAAGGTCGTGGAGGTCCAGGAGGCCGGCGGCCAGGTCATCTACCAGGTTCCGGACGCGAAGAGGACCTACCTCGACTTCCACCGCAACGCCATCCTCAACAGATTCGTGAGTCTCTCGCTGGTCGCCCAGTCGGTGCGATCCCGCGCCGGTGGCGCCGCCCTCGACGAGGTCCGCGACGACGTTGGCTGGCTCTCGCGCCTCTTCCGGCTCGAGTTCATGTACCGGGTGGGCGCCAGCTTCGACGCGATCTTCGCCGAGAAGCTCGACCAGCTCACCCGGCTCGGCGCCGTTCGCGAGGAGGACGGCCGCGTCCGCATCGGATCGGAGCGCGCCCGGCTCGACTTCCTGGCAGACCTGACCCGGCCCTACCTCGAGGCCTACCGGGTGGCCGGCGAGGCCGTCCTCGGCGCCGGCCTGGCCGACGCGGCCGTGGATCGCAAGAGCCTGGTGAAGCAGGCGCTCGAGCGCGGGCGCGCCGAATTCCTCTCCGGTCGCGTGCTGATGCGCGAGTCGATCTCCAAGGCCACATTGGAGAACGCCATGGAGTGGATGGGGAGCCAGGGCGCGTTCGAGACCGGCGCCGATGGGAAGCGTTCGGTCTCCCCGGCCTGGCGCGAACAGGCTTCGACGCACCTCGTCGAAAGAATCGGCCGATTCCTGGCCACTTGACGGTCGTCAGTCGACGCCGTCTTCGCTTTCAAAAATCCTCACGTCTGGGCTATCCTCCCCGCCTTGCGTTCCACGCATCCACACGGCAGAACGTCCCGAGGAGAACCACACGATGGGTGATCGGATCCTTCACAAGGGCTTGAAGAGCAAGGTGATGTCCGCCGAGGCGGCTGCGGCGCTCATCCCGAACGGCGCCGTGGTCGGCATGTCCGGCTTCACGGGCGCCGGCTACCCAAAGGCCGTGCCGGTCGCGCTCGCCAAGCGCGCGCTCGACGAGCGGCTCCTGGGCAAGGCATTGAAGCTCGACGTCCTCACCGGCGCCTCGACCGGCCCGGAGCAGGACACCATGATGAGCATCGTGGAGGCCCAGCGCTTCCGCTTTCCCTACCAGGGCGACGCCGCCACCCGCGAGAAGATCAACGCCGGGTTCATCGAGTACCAGGACATGCACCTCTCCCACGCCGGGACGCTGGTGCGCTACGGCTACTACGGCAAGGGCAAGAACAGCCTCGACTTCGCCGTGATCGAGGTGACCAGGATCAACGCCGACGGCACAGCCGTTCCGTCGTCCTCCTGCGGCGCCAACAACGTCTACATGGAGCACGCCGACAAGATCATCCTCGAGGTGAACAGCTGGCAGGACGAGCGGCTCGAGGGGATGCACGACATCATCTCGGTCCCCGGCGAGCACGGGAAGCGGGTGCCGCTCCCCATCCTGAAGACCGACGACCGCAAGGGATCCAAGTTCTGGACCTTCGACCTGAACAAGGTCGTGGCCGTCGTCGAGACCGACAACCCGGACCGCAACGCGCCCTTCAAGCCCCCCGAGGAGATCCACAAGCGGATCGCCGGGCACATCATCGACTTCCTCTCCGGCGAGGTGAAGGCGGGCCGGCTCTCGAAGCACCTGAACCCCCTGCAGTCGGGCGTCGGCAACATCGCCAACGCCGTGCTGGTGGGGCTCAACGACGGGCCCTTCGAGAACATGACGAGCTACACCGAGGTCGTCCAGGACGGCATGCTCGACATGCTCGACTCGGGCAAGCTCACCGTGGCCTCGGCCACCGCCTTCTCGGTCTCCCCCGAGGGGCAGGTCCGCTTCAACAAGAAGATCGAC
>Ga0315290_10000670_pt1 | contig 22682 bp, 14 predicted proteins | sample YL17G12_0_MG_FD_203627 | JGI IMG/M metagenome (GOLD analysis project Ga0315290, IMG submission 203627) | Sediment microbial communities from Yellowstone Lake, YNP, Wyoming, USA - YL17G12_0 | ecosystem: Environmental > Aquatic > Freshwater > Lake > Sediment | place: USA: Wyoming | collected... | reverse complement strand
AATCGATATTGTTATGCACCCCATGGAAAGGAGGTATAGTACCGGTAAGCATTGAACTGTGGGCTGGAAGTGTTATAGGGACTGGCGAGACCACATTTTTAAACAGCGTGGCGCCTCTGGCTAAGGCATCGATATTGGGGGTAGTTTCCCGCCGGTAACCGTAGCAGCTAAGATAGTCAGCCCGGCAGGTATCAATGCTTATAAGGATAACATTGCGAACTTTAGGCGTGCGGTCGTGTATGGCTAAAAACGCAATGGCCGCAATAACGGCTGCAATGGCTGTAGCTGTGATTACATAATTACTTTTTTTCATCGAAGGAATAATCCTTTGCCAAAACAAACTGCGATTTCCCATATACCATTATATATCTTGGCTCAACTACGCCGCTGAGCCTCTTTTTCAATAGAATATCAAATTGATCTCAAAAAGTCAACCCTGGAAGCGGGAAAATGGGCCAATCACCGTACAAAATTTACCGGTTGATTGTTCCCTGCTTTTGGTTACAATTGGCGTTGGCGTCACAATCGACGAAAGCTCAGTAGATTGAAATTGGGTAAACTTATGGAGTAAAGGCTTATGGCGTTTAAAACCACAGAAACATCGCTGCCTGGCGTGTTGCTGATTGAACCGCGGGTGTTTGGCGATAACCGTGGGTTTTTCCTGGAAACGTTCAACTGGAAGCGTTATGCCGATGCGGGGCTGGACCGCACTTTCGTGCAGGACAATCATTCTCATTCCTGCCGGGCGGTGGTCCGCGGGCTACACTATCAGTTGAACCATCCACAGGGTAAGCTGGTCTTCGTCGTCACCGGCGAGATATTCGACGTAGCGGTCGATATCCGACAGGGCTCGCCAACGTTCGGCAGATGGATAGGAGAATATCTTTCCGCTGAAAATCATCGGCAGATTTTTGTGCCGGAAGGTTTCGCTCATGGTTTTTGTGTCATCAGCGACGAAGCCGACGTCTTCTACAAATGCACCGATTTATACGTACCCGGCGATGATTACGGCATTCTGTGGTCGGACGAAACAATCGCTATCGACTGGCCGACCAGGCAGCCAAACCTCTCCGAAAAAGACAGCCAAAACCCAAGACTGGCAGATATCGACGCGGAAAAACTGCCGGTCTATCGAAGTTAATTACTCGGGCGGCACTGATGCGCCGCTATCAGCAGGAGCTGTAGAAAAAATAACCTGCCACGCTCATGCCACGCTCATGCCACCTGCACGAAAGATTATTCCGCTATTTTTTCGTCACCTGCCAGCCAGCGACGAAGCATCAAACCAATAATACCCACCGCCATCGCCAGCACCAGGACATCGGCCACTAATAACGCGGTCATACCGGTTTGGCCCGCCTGCCAGCCGGGAATGTAAGTTTTTACCAAAAGCCTGATCATCATCGTAAAAGATGTAACCAGCATGAATATCGCTGGTAGCAACGTGTACCAGATCACCCGGCCGCGCCTTATTAACCATGTGGTTCCCACCAAAAGTGACAAAGCCGCCAACAATTGATTAGTCGAACCAAAAATCTCCCATACCGCCATATAAGTATTCGTCAAAGCCAACAACAACATCAGCCCTACCGCCAGCCCCGAATTGACCCAATAATACTTCAGCGTCCGCAAAACAACTCGCGCCAAACCCCGCGTCTCAACCACCGGTCCAGTCTGCAAATCCCCGGCTATATGAGGCTCTTTAACGCTTATGCCGTCGGCGCCGACCAGCTCTACTGCTTCCTGTGGCCCTTGGCTTACCTGGGCAAAAACATCATACCGACCAAAAAATGTCGCCCAGCCTTCCTCTATCAGATATCTCGTCAACCTGATCGCCGTATCCAGTGTCGTTACCAGAAAACCTTCCAGCAGCAGCATCGCTCCCAAAGCACCGGCTGCTATCGGCAGTCCCAACCCCATATTAGCGGTATGACCGACTGACATAGCAAAAGTCAATACCGCATTGCCCTTGGCCACTTCCGGATAACAATATCCTTTATATGCCTGCAGTGAAAGCCCTACCACCAGACAGCACACTACGCACACCGCCAGAAAACTCTCCAGCAGCATCCCATAGTAGCCCACCTTGCGGGCCGCCATTTCGTCGCGCAACTGCTTGCAGGTCGTGCCGCCGGCGCAAAGACTGTGAAAACCGCTCACCGCCCCGCAGGCGATAATCACAAACATTATCGGCCAGCCGGGCCCCAGGGTACTGCTGCCCTGGGCCCAGTTACTAATCGGAATACCCGAAATCTGGGATATCTGACCTCCCCCACGAACCGCCGCCGCCACCAGCGACACAACCAGAAAAACAATACCCATATACAAAATGTGTACATTAATAAAATCACGGCTTTGCAAAAATAACCACACCGGCAGACCCGCCGCAATCAAAACGTATCCACTTAACATCATCTTCCAGGTAAACGGTTCCACCGACATAGGCCATATAAGCCCGACGATAATTGAGCATATACAAATAACGATCGCCAGCAGCGAACATATCCATACCGGCCATTTACGCTTGAGATACAAAAATCCGATCAGCGGCGAACACGCCGTAATCACCACCACCGAGCTTGAAGCAATTCCACCGATAACCGCCTGCCCGTCAACCACACGAAACATCGTCTGATCGGGACTCAACTGCAAGGTGGCGATATCGACTTTCGAGGTCAGCGCCGTAGCCGAAAGGTCCAGAAAAGCCGCACACACCAACGCAAGAATCGCCACCAGCAAAAACAACAACAACACAAACGCCCCTTTCCCGATATATCGCCGGGCGATCACCGTCAGGTTCTTGCCACCTTCACGCACCGCAATGTAGGTCGCTACGAAATCATGAACCGCACCCAGAAAAACGCCACCCAGCAGAATCCACAACAATGCCGGCCCCCAACCGTACAGGATCGCCAGCACCGGCCCGATGATCGGACCCGCCCCCGCGATCGAGGCGTAATGATGCGCAAAAACCACCGGCGTACGCGTCGGCACATAGTCACGACCATCATTGATCGCCACCGCCGGCGTCACCCGGTCCGCTCGCTCGCCCAAAACCCGACCGATCAGCGGAGCATAAAACCTGCCACCCCAAAAAAGCACCAACACCGCTACCGCCATTATCGCCAATACAATCATCTTTACCTCCAATCGAACGCTGGATAATTCCAGCCTTGATATGAATCACCTCGTTTTTAACGTCGATTTCCCAATCAGCGATACCGGCATCTGCCAAAGCGACGTCCTGACCGGCACAACTCACAATCCACAATACGAACAAACACACTTTTGGCTGTAGTTTGTGGAGAATCGAAAATAGCTTACCTGGCTCCAAACGCCTTTCGCATAATCTCGATATTTTTTGCATTTCCCGTAAGCTTACCATCTTTGGCCCTCGTAATTGGTGGAAACGATGTTTCGTCCGGCTTGGCAAAGCCGTAGAACCCGACATCTTCATAGATCGGATCGTTAATCACTTTTGCCGCGTCGTGCGAATCGCCCCAGCCACACAGACACTGCACAATCCGCGTATTCGCACCTGCCGCCTTTTTGGCCGCCGCCAGGGTCGAAGGATCGGGGTTCTCGTTCATCAACCAGTCGAGTTCTTCGAACATTTTCGAACCGCGAACGTGCGGGTGATCCAGGCTATTGCATGACAGCCAAATGATGCAATCTCCCCTGGTCTGTTTAGCTGCCTTGTTAATAACCTTCCAGCACCGGTCTATGGCTTTGCGACCATATTGAGTTTCCTGTTGTTCGGTTAATTTGTCTTCCCCTGGAAAAGGTTCTTCCATTAGTTGTTCATATAGTTTTTTCTCGCAGTCCAGCCATTTACCTTCGGTGGCCTTGCGCTCGGGCAGCCAAATCCAGTCGATCATGAACCCATCAATATCGGTCTTCGTTAACGCATCTTTAATTGACGCGGCAAGATAGTCCAGATACTCTTCGGTGAAAGGAATGTGAGGTGTGTTAGGAATGCCGTAACTCAAATCGGGATGATTCTGTCCCCACAGGGTGTTGGCTCCGACGCAGTAGTAGCCCATCACCAGCATATCTTCCTTGTGCCCGAGCCTGACGATTTCCCTCAGAAAATCGCTCTGCAAGCCGGGTTGCTCCGGTACCACGCCGCCTTTGTACCATGCGTATCCGTTGCAGGAGACGCAGAACGTCTGAATAGTGTTTACGCCAAGCTCTTTGTACCACTTAATATGTGCTTCCGGAAATGCGTCGGCCCAAAGGCCCGGCTTGGCAAAACTGTTAGGGCCGCCCGGCCCCCAGTTAAAGTCAATGCAGAAAGCCTTGATTTTCTCAGGCGATGCCGGACTTTCCCCAGCCTGCTTACAGGCACTTTGACAACCTCCGATCAAAAACCCCACTGCCGAACAAACGATAATTTTCCGGAACTCTGTTCTCGCTATTGTTCTCATTATCTATCATTCTCCAAAATCTTGACAGGTAAGACGCATTATTCTACCTGTTTACGTTGAATTTGAAACATTTTTTCCATCGCAAATCACACGTGGCAACCATATAATTGACAAGTTAAAAAAAACTTCTATTATATAAATAGTGCGAAATGTACGATTAATCATATAAGTAGTCGTTATATGTGAAGGCTTATTACTAAAGGGAGCCTCTAAAAGTGAATTTTTAGAGGTTCCCTAAAATCAGTGGAGTAAGTCAAATGTTATTGACAAAACGTGACCAAATGGTAGAGGACATTAACGTCTGGGCCGATAAGTACGGTCGGGATCGAAGCGCCATGATGCCGATCCTGCAGGAAGTGCAGAAGAAATACGGCCGGATATTCAGCTTTTCCATGCAGACAATAGCGAATTTGCTGGGTATTCATCCAGTGGAGGTGTACGGCGTGGTGTCGTTTTACAGCTTCCTCCATAACGAGACGCGGGGCCGGTTTTTTATCCGATTGTGCCGTACGATCACCTGCGAGATGGCTGGCAAGGACTCTGTGGCTCGGCAATTGCAAAATGATCTGGGAATCGAGTTTGGCCAAACAACCAAAGACGGAATGTTTACACTGGAGTGGGGCAATTGTATGGGGATGTGCGATCAGGGACCGGCGATGAAGGTCAATGATCAGATATTCACCCGTGTAACGCCCCAGGATGTTCATGAGATCATAGAACGGTGTCGCCATGCCCTGACAGCTTACGCAACAGACGGAAAACAGGAAAAAATTGCAGCTACTATGAAAACCACGCTGACCAATGGCCTCACTTTTGGCACGGCCAAGGCCGACGCGGGCTTAAAAGCGGTTATCGGACATAACCCAACGGATATTCTCAAGATGATCGAGGCTTCCGGGCTTCGTGGACGAGGCGGAGCGGGGTTCCCTGCTAGTATGAAATGGAAATTTGCCGCCCAGGCCAAAGGTTCCGTAAAATATGTGGTCTGCAACGCCGATGAAGGCGAACCGGGCACATTTAAGGATCGAGTTATCCTGTCGGACTATCCGGACCTGGTATTTGAGGGAATGACCATTGCCGCTCGGGCGATAGGAGCCACAAAAGGTATTGTTTACCTGCGCGGAGAATACACTTACCTTAGAGGGTTCCTCGAATCGGTCTTGGAGGCACGGCGGGAGTTGGCAACACTGGGACAAAATATATTGGGCAGTCAGGGCTTCAATTTTGATATTGAGATACGTATGGGTGCCGGCGCTTATGTCTGCGGGGAAGAGACGGCTCTGATCGAGTCGTTGGAAGGACAACGCGGAGAACCACGAAATCGCCCGCCTTTCCCGGTGGACACCGGGTTTATGGGTTGCCCGACAGTGGTCAACAACGTTGAAACGTTGGCTTATGTTTCCTGTATAGCCTCCAGGGGGGCCAACTGGTTTAAAAACTGTGGAACAGACAAATCGCCTGGCCTGAAGTTGTTTAGCGTCTCCGGAGATTGCGACAAACCCGGAGTTTACGAATTTCCATTGGGAATTACCATCGCAGAGTTGCTTGAGCAGGTAGGAGGCCAGAACGCAAAAGCGGTACAGGTGGGCGGAGCTTCCGGTCAGTGCATGCCCGCGGACCAGTTCCACCGTCAGATAGCCTTTGAAGATATAGCTACAGGCGGTTCCGTGATAGTTTTCGGACCGCACCGTGACATGCTGGCGGTAGTGAAAAATTTTCTCGAGTTTTTTGCCGATGAATCTTGCGGCCAATGTACGCCTTGCCGGGAAGGTAACCTCAAACTGCTCGAAGGCGTCGAGATGCTGGAAAAAGGCCAATGCTCTATGGCATACCTTAAAGAACTTTGTGCCTTGGGCGAAACAATGCAATTGGCCTCAAAGTGCGGATTAGGGCAATCGAGTCCTAACGCTTTTTTGTCGGTGGTAAAGAATTTCCAAGACGAGATTCTGGGACGAACCGAACCGATATTTTTGAGTTGAACATGATGAGGAGACAAATATGACTGACGCAATGCGGGCGGATGCAACTGAACCGGAAAAGAACGCAAACGAAGTTGACATGGGTACGATACGTGCTCCACGCAGTCAGCGTTCGCAGGACATAAGGGAATTTGTCGAAACTGACGCGATAGGAACTCTCGTTACCGTTGAAATTGACGGCAGGGAAATCGAGGTTCCTTTGGGAACCACGATCTTGCAGGCGGCCAGGCAACTGGGCATACGTATTCCGACATTATGTTACCATGAAGACCTGTGCATCGCGGGGGTATGCCGGATATGTGTCGTTGAGGTCGAAGGTCAGCGCGCGCTGCAGGCATCCTGCGCCTATCCCATTCCCGGACCGATAAAGGTTAAAACCCTTTCAGCGAAGGTGCGAAGGGCTAGGCGACATATTATCGATTTGTTGCTTTCCAAACACTATGGAGATTGTTATACCTGCTCAGCAAAACATAGATGTGAATTGCTGGCCTTGTGTAAAGAGTATGGCGTGGACTTCTTCCGGTTCGGACATCCTGACAAGCCCATATATGAACCCGACGATTCGAGCTATGCGGTTCGACGTGACATGAACAAGTGTGTTTTGTGCCGCCGTTGTGTGCGGACCTGTATCGATCTCCAGGAAGTGGGTGTTCTCGAAGCGGTTGGTCGAAGTCATGAAACCCGCATCAGCACCTTCCTGGACAAACCCCTGGCGGAGGTCGTTTGTATCAATTGTGGCCAGTGCATCAATCGTTGTCCAACCGGGGCCTTGCAGGCCAATGATCCTACGGACAAAGTATGGGATGCTATTGACGATCCTACCAAACATGTTGTCATCCAAACCGCTCCAAGCCCTCGTGCCGCTATTGGTGAATGCTTCGGCCTGGCCCCTGGCACATCCGTTACCAAACAGCTAAACACCTCGCTGCGCTATTGTGGCTTCGATAAGGTCTTTGACACCAACTTTACCGCTGACCTGACCATTATCGAAGAGGGCACCGAACTATTGTTACGATTATACAAAGCCTTGGTCCAGAAAGATAGTTCAGTTGCACTGCCCCAATTCACCAGTTGTTCGCCCGGCTGGGTCAAGTATATCGAACACTTTTTTCCCGAAATGCTCGCTCACGTATCCTCGGCCAAAAGCCCGCAGCAAATGTTCGGCGCTCTGATAAAAACCTATTATGCCAAAATAAACAACATAGATCCCAAAGACATTGTGACTGTGGCGCTGATGCCATGCTCAGCCAAAAAATTTGAATGCAATCGTCCGGAGATGTGTGATAGCGGCTATAAGGATGTTGATTATGGCCTAACCACACGCGAACTGGCACAGATGATCAAGGAAGCTGGAGTCGATCTGCCCGCTATGGCAAAATCCGGGTTTGATGACCCGTTTGGCGTCGCTACCGGAGCCGGCATGATCTTCGGTGCTACCGGTGGGGTAATGGAAGCTGCCATTCGTACCGTAGTTGAGCTTGTATGTGGAATCAAGGTAGAGAACCTCTTTGACCATGCTAATGTGGTGCCGGTACGTGGATTTGACGGCGTAAAATATGCGGAATTACCTATCGAGCAAGTTGGCCCGGTACCGGATATCCTCAAGCATCTCGTTCCAAATTGGGATTGGCTCAAGGGGGTCACTTTGAAAGTAGGTGTTGCTCACGGTACCGCAAATGCGAAAAAGGTGCTCGATGACATCAAAGCCGGGGGCAAGTTCAGTGAGTGTCACTTTATCGAATTTATGGCTTGCCCGGGCGGATGCCTCGGCGGCGGAGGACAACCGATACCAACCAGCCCCGAAATTCGAGCTGCCAGAGCCAAGGCGATTTACGCTGAGGACAGGGCTTACAATATACGAAAATCGCACGAAAACCCATCTGTGATAAAACTTTATCGGGAATTTCTAACCGATGGCCCATGCGGACATATAAGCCATAAATTACTGCACACCGAATACACACCTCGGGGCAAGTACATCGAGTAATCGTGATAACGCCCGAACGCCAAACCGTACATAATGACGCTAGGCTGTATATTTCAGTCCACCTTTGCTTTGCGGTTATATTGTTAAGGGCCAAACATGACACAAACAAATCAAATCATTGCCATTGACGAATCACAAATAGAGGAAACTCTCACCCATATTAAACCAACTGACAGCGTCCGAGTACGAGAAATACTGGCCAAAGCAAAAGAGCTTAAAGGACTTGATTTTGATGAAATAGCCGTCCTGGCTGAGATTTCTGATCCCCAATTGCTCAGTGAGCTTTTTGACACCGCACGCTACGCCAAAGAGCAGATTTACGGCCGACGCTTAGTCCTTTTCGCGCCACTTTATATCTCCAATCTCTGTTACAACGACTGTCTTTACTGCGCCTTCCGTGTACAGAACAAAAACATTAAACGGCGTGCTCTTACCCAGGAAGAAATCGCACGCGAAACTGAGGTGCTGATCGACCAGGGCCATAAACGTGTTCTTTTGGTAGCCGGTGAAGCTTACCCGAACGAAGGATTCACTTACATATTAAAGTCTTTGGAAACCATCTACAATGTTACCAGCGGCAATGGTAATATCCGGCGCGTCAATGTTAACGTAGCCCCACTGACGGTCCCGGAATTTCAACAGTTAAAGGCCGCCGGAATCGGCACATACCAGATATTCCAGGAAACATATCATCACCAAACCTATGCTAAGGTGCACGTATCAGGAAAAAAACGAAACTACAATTGGCGCATTGAAGCACTCGATCGCGCCATGGAGGCGAAAATAGACGATGTCGGAATCGGTGTACTGTTTGGCTTGTTCGATTGGCGATTTGAAATATTGGCCATGATGCAGCACATTAGGCATCTGGAACAGAAATTCGGCGTCGGACCACATACCATAAGTGTGCCTCGCCTTGAACCTGCCGAGGGGTCGGAAATTGCTGTGCATCCCCCCTATCCGGTCTCGGACGTCGATTTTCGCAAAATCGTGGCTATCCTCAGACTTGCGGTCCCTTATACCGGCATTATCATGTCAACCAGGGAAACGCCAAACATCCGGCGCGAAACATTCGCCTTGGGAGTATCGCAAATATCAGCCGGCAGTCGAACCAATCCCGGCGGCTATGCCGAAGGTGAACAACTAATTGAGCCGGGCCAATTTTCGCTCGGCGATCATCGACCGCTCGACGAGGTCATCCGCGATGTCGCCTCGCTTGGCTATATACCTTCTTTTTGCACCGGCTGCTATCGACTGGGAAGAACCGGCGCCGATTTTATGGATTTAGCCAAACCCGGTGAAATCAAAAACCATTGCGATCCTAATGCACTATCCACTTTCCTTGAGTATCTTCTCGATTATGCTACCCCGGCCACCAGGCAAATCGGGGGAAAACTTATTGCCGATACACTCGCCAACATGCCCCCATACCCCGCACAAAAAGCACAGGTACTTATGGCTAAGGTCCGCCAGGGAAAACGCGATGTGTTTTGCTGAAAACCACGATTGAGGATACCTAAAATGGCTCAAAACACGCCAAAGGGATTCAGGTTGCACATCGGTATCTTTGGTCGCCGCAATGTCGGCAAGTCCAGCCTGTTAAATGCCGTTACACATCAGGCTGTCTCCATTGTTTCAAATCAGCCCGGAACTACCACTGACCACGTCGAAAAACCCATGGAGTTACTCCCGTTGGGACCGGTGCTGTTTATAGACACCGCCGGAATTGATGACCTCGGAGCACTGGGACGGATGCGCGTGAAAAAAACCCGACAGGTTTTCGATCGCACCGACCTGGCGGTTTTGGTAACACATCTTGGCCAATGGGGAGACTTCGAACAACAGCTCCTTGATGAAATGACCCATCGAAAAATCCCTGTTGTGGTGGTCTTCAATAAAGTCGATCTGGAACCGCCCGCCCAGGGCATCCTCGATCGCCTGGCCGAGCAAAATATCCATGTCGTAAAAACCGCCGCTGTTTCAGGCCGCGGAATCCTGGATTTTCGCCAGGCACTTCTCGACACCGTCCCGGCAGACTACATCGACAACCCCATAATCTTGTCTGACCTTGTGCCTCCGGGTGAATTCGCGGTTTTGGTGATCCCGATCGACAAGGAAGCACCAAGAGGGCGAATCATCCTCCCGCAGGTACAATCGATCCGCGATCTGCTGGACGGCGATGCGTATTGTGTGGTCGTAAAGGAACACCAGCTTAAAACAGCATTGGAAAACCTCAACAAACCACCAAAATTAGTGGTTACCGACTCGCAGGCATTTGTCAAGGTGGCCGCCGATACGCCGCCCGATGTGAAAATGACCGGCTTTTCGATATTGTTCGCCAGGCTTAAAGGCGACCTGAACTGGCAGGTACGGGGAACAATGGCCATAGATGAATTAAAACCGGGTGACCATATCTTGATAGCCGAGTCATGCACCCATCATCCTATTGTCGATGATATTGGTCGCGTCAAAATTCCACGCTGGCTCAAACAGTACGTAGGTGGAGATTTACATTTCGACCACGTCCAGGGCCACGATTTCCCAGAGGACCTCTCACCTTATCGGCTGGTGATCCTGTGCGGTTCATGTATGGTGAATCGCCGGGAAGTGCTCAGCCGTATCATTCGCTGCCGTCAACAGAATGTACCCATCTCCAATTATGGTTTGGTGATTGCTTACAGCTTGGGAATCTTCGAACGGGCGCTGGGGCCGTTCCCGGAGGCGTTGGAAATATACCGCAATGGAAAAAAACGAAATCCACAATTGGCTCCGTGAGCAAAACCCCGATCGCCTCAACCAGCTTTGGCAGCAAGCCGATCTGACGCGTCAACAAGTGGTGGGCGATGCGGTTCATCTGCGAGGACTCATTGAAATATCCAATCATTGCGTGCGACAATGTGAATATTGTGGATTGCGCTCGAATCGCAAAACGCTCCAGCGATATCGCATGGACGAACAGGAGATCATGCGGTGTGTAGCCCAGGCGGTGGAGTTTGGTTACGGCACCGTGGTCATCCAGGCCGGCGAAGATTATGGCATAAAAACACAATGGCTTGCTGACATTATCAACCGCGTCAAAAGCCAAACCCCATTAGCCGTAACATTAAGTATGGGCGAACGTCCTGTTGAGGACTTGCGCACATGGCGACAGGCGGGAGCGGACCGGTATTTGCTGCGTTTTGAAACATCCGATCCGCGGTTGTACCAAAAAATTCATCCACCACAGCCGTCTCAGACGTGGGATCGTTTTGACCTTTTGACTGAGCTTAGGAAATTGGGTTATGAGGTTGGCAGTGGAGTAATGATCGGCATCCCCGGCCAGACTTTCGATAGCTTGGCCGTTGACATTGACATGTTTCGCCGCCTCGACCTTGACATGATTGGCGTGGGACCTTATATCAGCCACCCTGACACGCCCTTGGCCCAGCGGCAGCCATCATCGGACCTGCCACCGGAAGATCAGGTGCCCAACTCGGAACTGATGGTATATAAGGTAATCGCCTTGGCCCGGATTGTTTGTCCGGAAGCAAATATCCCCAGTACCACCGCCTTAGCCACCATAAATATCGCATCGGGAAGAGAACTGGGACTGAGCCGTGGCGCCAATGTAGTCATGCCGAACCTCACCCCCACCAAATACCGACAACTATACGAAATCTACCCCGACAAAGCATGTATCCACGAAACAGCGGGCCACTGCCACAATTGCCTCCAGCAGCGGATCGAATCCCTCGGCCGACACATCGCAACCGGCCCCGGAGGCCGCGATCATCACACAGAAAACCGTAAAAGATAAATTCCCACACCTTCCTCGCCCAACAGCCATGTCAATCTATCGCCAGAAAAATAGATTGGAAAATCGGATGATTTACGGTATCATGCAGTAGTGAAACAAACAGTATATCAAAACGTGTTGGTGCTGTTATTTGCCGGTTCGTGCCTCTTCTGTTCTCAGTTGTTGGCTGTCAATCCGCTGGTACGCGCCCAGCCGATAATTTTTGTTGTTCGCCCTCAGTATCAGGAGGATCATCACAATACGGCGACAATGTTTGTTACGGGCGAAATCAATACAAGGAGCTTTCGCGCCGGTGGTATTATAAAGGCCATAGACTTTGCAAAGGGCCAAACGGTCAGGACTATCTTCGATGCCGGCGAGAATGGTGGCATTCGTGATATAGATGTAAGTTACGACGGTCGCAGGATACTGTTTTCGATGCGGAAGAGCATCGAGGAAGACTATCATATTTACGAGATCGACGCCGACGGCACCGGCCTAAGACAGCTAACGTCTATGACCGGTGTTGCGGATATTGACCCTGTGTATCTGCCTGACGGCTCGATTGTTTTCAGTTCCACACGCGAGCTGAAGTATTGCGGGTGCAATCGGCATATCATGGGCAATCTTTTCAAGATGGGCGCCGACGGAGCGAACATCCACCAGATCGCCAAGAGCACGCTTCATGAAGGTCACGCTTCGGTAATGAGCGACGGACGCATTCTTTATGATCGCTGGGAGTATGTCGATCGAAATTTCGGCGATGCGCAGGGCCTTTGGACGGTTAATCCCGACGGAACCAACCAGTCGGTGTATTGGGGAAACAACACAAGCTCACCGGGCGGCGCGATCGATGCCAGGCAGATACCGCAAACGCAGCGGGTTGTTTGTACGTTTACATCCTGCCATGATCGACCCTGGGGAGCGATAGCCATTATCGACAGCAGGATGGGGATCGACGGCAGGATTGGCGTTGTGCGGACCTGGCCTGAAACCGCCATCGACCTTGTCGAAAACGGTGATCTCGATACATTTAAGCAGGTCAACCCGAAATATGAAGATCCGTTTCCGCTGAGCGATGAGTATTTCCTTTGTTCGAGAATGACCGGGGACGGCGAAAAAATGGGGATATACCTCCTTGACGTATTTGGAAACGAAACACTCCTTCATACGGAAGGGGAAGGCTGTTTTGATCCGATGCCTTTAGCCGCGAAACCAAGGCCTGCTATTTTGCCCATTCGCCGCGATTTCAAGAACGCCAACGCTTCCTTTTACGTCGTGGACGTTTATCAGGGCACGCACATGAAAGGCGTAGAACGCCCTGCTGTCAAGTATCTTCGTATTATCGAGTCCCCTGAGAAGCGGTTCTGGACAATACCGCAATGGGACGGACAGGGCCAGCAGGCTCCGGGTATGAACTGGCACAACTTTGAGAACAAGCGGATACTTGCGACGGTCCCTGTCGAACAGGACGGCTCAGCTTATTTCCAGGTGCCTTCGGACACGTTTATTTATTTTCAATTGCTCGACGAAAATGGCATGATGATACAGTCGATGCGAAGCGGAACTGTCGCGCAGTCTGGCGAGATCACCGGTTGTATGGGTTGTCACGATAATCGCAGGGCCGCACCGCCCGCCGCCTCGGATCGAACACCGCTTGCCATGCAGCGGCCCCCGAGCAAACTTAACGGCTGGTACGGCCCGCCGAGACTGTTCAGCTACATGAAGGAGGTTCAGCCCGTATTTGACAGGCATTGCGTAAGCTGTCACGATTTTGGGAAAGAGGCCGGCAAAAAACTTATACTTGCGGGCGACCGGGACAATACCTTCAACGCTTCTTATGTCGATCTTTGGATGAAGAAATATATCAACTGCGTAGGAGCGGGATCGCATCTTACCATGCAGGCGCATTCGTGGGGGGCGCACGAGAGCAGGCTCGTCCAGCAGATAATGTCCGGCCATAGCAAAGTCAAACTCTCGTCGGAGGAACTGGACAGGATTATTACATGGATCGACCTCAACGGACCCTACTATCCATCTTACGCCAGCGCTTACCCGGACAATCTTGCCGGCAGAAGCCCGCTTTCCGATGCGCAGATAAGGGAACTGGAAGAGCTTACCGCGGTCAATTTGACAGGGTTGGAACATCACGCCAGGCAGCTATCCTCGCAGATCAGTTTTGACAGACCTCAGCTTAGCCCCTGCCTGGAGTCGATTAAAGACGACCCGAAAAAAATGGCCAAAGCGATTGAGATAATTGAGGCTGGAAAAAAATCACTTGCTGAAAACCCCAGGGGCGACATGGAAGGTTTCACCCCCTGCCCTATCGATCAAAATCGCCAGGGCAGGTATAGCTTGCAGCGCGAGAACGAACTTCTCATACGCGCCGCGATACGAAACGGCGATAAAATCTACGACAATCACTAAAAAAACGTATGATGCCGAAAATAGAAGCATGGATTTATTCGAAACGGATATTACTCGTCTCAACACCTTGACTTATCGGGGCTATAATGGGATCAGACCTAAAATATGATAAGGATAAACTTATGAAGGGCGCGCAGCCGCTGCCCTCTCTTTATTTTTGGGAATTTAGCCTTGCTTTTATTGTGGCTAATTGTTAAAATATCGCCACGTTTACCTAATTTCCTACTATTTTTGGAGTCTAGAAATGAATACCAAGTTGTCACGGAGAAATTTCCTCAAAACCTCCGGCGCAGCCGCAACCGCTGCATTTGCCCTTAACGTTGTCCCCAGCAAAGTCCTTGGCGCCGACGCACCAAGTAACAAGCTCAATATCGCCGGTATCGGTATTGGCGGCATGGGAATGGGCAATCTTAGGGGCTGCATGGATGAGAACATCGTAGCGCTTTGCGACGTTGACAAAAGTGATCACACAGCCGCGGCACGCGATACGTTTCCCGACGCGACGATTTATGAAGATTACCGTGTCATGTTCGACAAAGAAAAAAACATCGATGCCGTCATCGTTGCGACGCCGGACCATACGCATGCTGTTATCACTATGGAAGCAATGCAGCGCGGCAAACATGTGTACTGCCAAAAACCACTCACTCATACCGTTTATGAAGCCAGGCAGATCGCCCTGGCCGCCAAAAAATACAAAGTAGTAACACAGATGGGCAACCAGGGTCGCTCCTCCGATCAAACACGCATGCTCAGGGAGTGGCTCGAAGATGGCGCCATCGGCGACGTCAAAGAAGTATATGGCTGGACAGACAGGCCCGTTGGCGGGGCGCCATACTCGGATTTCGCCGTTAAGGCCAGACCAACAGACACTCCCCCAGTCCCGAAAACACTAAACTGGGATCTCTGGCTTGGACCTGTTAGGTACAGGCCGTATCATCCCGATTATGTTCCTACAAAGTGGAGAGCTTGGCAGGATTTCGGCACCGGACCCCTCGGCGATATGGGCTGCCATATTCTCGACCCTTCATTTTGGGCACTGGATCTTGGCGCACCCGAAAGCGTTCAGGCCACAACGACACACTGGATACCGGAAGTAGCCTCTGAGACCTTCCCAAGGGCTTCTATTGTAAGATATAAATTCCCCGCTCGCGGCAAACTACCGCCTGTTAATCTGACATGGTCTGACGGCAGACTACTTCCGCCGGTCCCGGAATTCTTCGAACCTGGCAGAGAGTTCACCCGAAGCGGAAGTGGAGCGCTCCTTATCGGCGAAAGGGGAGGCATTATGCACGACTCACACGGAGCCAGCGGCTTGAGAATCATACCCGAAGTCCAAATGAAAGAATATGCAACCAGGCTGCCGAAAGAGAAATACCCCAGAATCGAAAAAGGCCTGCAGCATGAACAAGATTGGCTGATAGCATGCAAAGGCGGACGACCGTGTTGTTCGCCATTCGAATATGGCGCGGCACTTACCGAGATGGCTCTTCTGGGCATGATCGCTATCAGGCAAAAAGATCAACTGCTTAAGTGGGACACCGAAAATCTTAGATTTACCAACAATGAAAAGGCCAACGAGCTTCTGCACATAGATTATCGCGACGGCTGGAAAAAACTATAAAAAACTCAAACTGAAAATTAAAGGCCCCTGTAGAAAAACGCTTTGACAAATAACCAAGCCCCGTCCGGGTGGCCGCTCTAGGAGATTAAAAAAACGACGATGGGTGGCGCCTTCAAACTTGTTTGGAGGTGCTTGTCTGTGTCTGTCCGTGTTTATCCTCTTACCCCCCAATTGTCATTCCCGCAAACGCCCGACACGAAGCGAAGCCCAGAGCCGCGATAGCAAATCCATCTTCCGCCCTGAAAGGGCAAAATAGACCAGCCCAGGGCACCGCCCTGGGTATAATGTCCCCCTATATTTCTTCAAGCCCTGTAAGGGCGAAATAAAACTTTTGCTGCCTCCCCCCACGCTTGCGTGGGCATGTTGATAACGGTCAACATTATTCTGTGTGGTCCAGCAAGGGAACTCCCAGAAACTCAGCGAACCGTTTTGTGTCGGCAAAAAACCGATCTTTCTTCATACTGCAAGTCATATTTATTCTATTATCCTCCGGACGATCCAAAACAATATTCATTTCATAGACTGTGACCCATCGGATGGAATTGCCGGACTGAATCACCGTAAAAATTGAACATGCCTGAACCATAAGGATTTCCGAGAGATTACACAATAACTTACCCTTGCCTCTTTTATTTATCAGAGAATTGACTGACAGCATATCTTTTGCCTTGTTCGCGACAATATACCAGGAACAAGATTGATAAATGAAAAAACCGCCAGAGAGAACTAGAAAAAAACAACCAATTGCCAACCCAGCAATAATGCCGCCCAAAGAAGTAGTTATTTCTCCTTCTCTTTCTACAAAAGGCAATATCATGCACACAATAAACACACCAATTCCAAACAAAAGCAGAAAAAAAACAGTCCAGGCCCTGCGAAATAAAAGCAAATCTTCGGAAACTACGATCATCTTTCTTTTATCGTCTTCTACCTTTCCACCACCTGTCAATGTGGCTGTTGAAATACTCATTTGCCTGCCATCGGGTAATTTTATTTCCTCCTGAGTCTCATCATCAACGGGTTGATCAAGAAACTTTGCTATTTCTTCATAAGCTCGTATCAATAGAGTTCTCTTCCTAGCTGTTGCCACCACAAGTTCCAAATTAACATTTCTATTTCTGACCAGAGAAAGAACAATATTACCAGGTTTGATCGTCTTACACGCCCAACCCGGATCACACTTATACAAGTGTACCTCCAACTCATTTTTCTTAATGCACAACTTTTTTGCAAAAGGAAAATAACCATAACGTAAATTCACCGAATCACCCCATCGGCTCCAGGATAGGCTTGCCATCCCTGCGGACATGCGGTAAGACAGATAGATTAAAAACAGACCCATGCAACCTCCCAATGTGGTCATAATCTGCCTGGACAGCGGGGAATGACGAAAATAAACCGCACCAAAAAGCATAAACACACCCATAGTCATAGGAAGAACTGCTACAAGCCAACGCACCCAATGAAGCCTGATTGATACTTGCTGGGATGATGTTTTGACGAAAATGCTTTGCGTGTATAAAAATGTTCTCTTGGTGCGCGAGGCATTGACCAATACTTGCCATTCATCACATGGGAGATCGCCGGTTTCCTCCGGCATGCGTTCAAGCCCATAATCGCAATTTTCAGGGCCAAACACCTCTTGTAGAAGTTCGTAAGCAGTGATGATGCGAGATTCCTTATTTGCTGCCACAATCACCAGTTCCTCCTGCACCTGTCCGGGCATCATCAATGACAAAACCGTAACACCATATTTCAGCTTCCAGCCGGGTTGGTTTGCCTTATACATGTAAAGCCTTACCCGAACGCCTTCAATCGGAACCATTAGTTTTCGCCTTGCCAATAACGTGCCGTAATGAATAATCAGCTCCGAAGCCCCGTAACGCCAAACTACCCGCCCTCTACGCAAAGAAAACTTTATGCCAACCCATAGGATGAATACCCCCGGTACACCACACATTATCATACTGCCATAATTCGCTTTTTCGGGAACAAGAAAACCGACGATAACCGGCAGGAAAAAAAGTAAACTTCCCAGTAGCATAAATAGCGAGATACTCCATCTTTCCCAAGTCGCCTTCAGGATAACAGCATTTTCCGTCTTGACACACTTGATATCACCACCAGGTACAAGCCCCTGGCGATAATGCGTTTGCTCAGCCACCCGATTCCATGATTTATGATCCAACGTATCTTGCATCTATACCAACCCCATTTGAGTTCTTCTATTTAACCACCTCCACCTAGTGAATTCTTTCCTTCCCTCTGTATTATTTCTTTTCCCCCTCGTGCTTCGTGTCTTTCTTCTTTTTTCCTGTCCCCATTTTTCAATCTGCTCTGTGCCAATCTTTGCAAATCCATCGCATCCGTGCCATCCGCGTTCTATTCTTTCTCTTAACGCCTTCGCGTGATTCCTTCCCATCCCATCTCGCCTACAAACCAACCCTACCACGGCCAGCCCAAAATGTCAACAAAATCCCGATCCACCCTACCGACCACTTCCAACTCCGTCATGTACCGCCAGCGTCTCGCCGACTCCTGTACCACCGACATCTCGCCCCCTCCAACTCCGCGCCCCCTCCCAAGTCCGCGCCTCTTCCAGGCCCGCCCAAAACGTCAGCAAAATCTCGACCTTTCACCCCCTCTTTCCTGCCCTGCCCTCCGACCCCTCCACCTTCTCCCATTTTCTCGCTTTCCTCCACCATCTTCACCATCTCACCTGTCTTTCCCATCCCCCCTATCATACCCATCTCCCCAATAAAACTCTCTCCCTCTTTTAGTGTCTTCTAAAATCTTCGTGTCATTCCCGTCTTAGTGACCTGGTGGTTGACCTTGACACCAAAACTCATCAAAAAATAGTGCAAAGTAGGTGCAAACATGGTACAAACATAGTGCAAAGTGGGTACAAACCACATCACTTTTCATCAGAATTCATCCAAATTTCGCCGAATTTCACACTTTTTCGCGCGAAAAATAAAGAGTTACAGCAATTCCAACAACGTAAAATAAGCACTTACATCAATTCCCCGCTACCAAAATCAAGCACTTACGTTCATTCCCGCCGAACGAAAAATAAGCAGTTACAGCAATTCAAAAACCAGCTTTTTGAATAGCTTTCCACGCTCCTGAAAGTTATTGAACATGTCATAACTGGCGCATGCCGGCGATAAAAGTACCACCATACCGTCCCTGGCGCAACCCCTGGCTGCTGCCACCGCCTGGGCCAAATCTTCCACCTGAACACATACCGGCAAAGCCTCATTTCGCCTGCGTTTTTCCTGTTCTATCGAACCCTTCAGTTTTTCACGCACCTGCCCAAGCAATACCACCGCTTCTACTGTCCCTGTTATTTTTACCGCCAACTCGTCAAACGGCAGCTTCTTGTCATACCCGCCAAGGATTATCACTTTTTTCTCGGCAAACGAATCGACCGCCGCCAACACGCTCTGCGGCGTGGTCGCAATCGAATCGTTATAATACCGCACCCCTTCCAGCTCTCTGATAAATTCCAACCGATGTTCCAGCCCTTTGAACTTAACGAGCGCCTCCCTCGCGGCTTTCTCCTCTATTCCGAAGACCTTTCCCACCGCCAATGCCGCCGCCGCATTGAGTTGGTTGTGTTCGCCCGGTACGCGTAATTCTATTTTTGGCAGTGCGTCGCTTTGCCCTGCGCACTCTTGCGGATACCAAACAACCCGCCCTTTCGTTAATCCCTCCCAGCCGACAACTTCCTTATCCAGCCGATTCAAAACAGCAACATCCTTTTTGCCCTGATACCGCAAAATATGCTGTTTAGCCCTTATATACTCATCCATGCTTCCATGCCGGTCAAGATGATTCGGCGAAATATTAGTCACCACCGCCACCTGTGGACTGCGTTTCAACTCAGCCAGATCATAAAGCTGAAAACTGCTCAACTCTAAAACAACAACATCATCAGGCCCGATCCGACCTATTTCCGCCAGCAGACTTTTATTACCGATATTACCGCCGACCCAAACCTTTTTCCCCACCCTCAAAACCTCACCGGTCATAGCCGTGGTCGTACTCTTGCCGTTACTGCCGGTGACTCCCACAATAGTCGCCGGGCAGTTGGCAAAAAAGATATTCATCTCCGCCGTGGTGGCTGTCCCATGTTTACAGGCTATCTCCAGCCAGGGTGAATCCTTGGGTACCGCCGGGTTGACCACGATTATATCGGCTTCGGCAAAATCTTTTTCCCGATGGCCTCCCAAATGAAATGTAATCGGCAGCCCTTCCAATTGTCTAAGGCTCTCGGCAAGTTTTTCCGGTCCGCTCAGGTCGGTAACGGTAACATCCGCTCCCTGCCCGGCCAAATAACGGCTGACCCCCACCCCGCCCGCAAACCTGCCCAACCCCATCACCAGCACTTTCCTGCCGGCCCATTGTTTTATACGACACATATTGTCTTTACTTAACCTATTTGTTTGCCGTTGCCGCGATCAGCTCATTTTTCATATCTATGCACGCTTGTTCGATACACTTCTCCCAGTTATCGCCGAACTGCTCAGCGTAACGAGGTTCATTATACGCATAGATTATACTTCTGGAAGCGCTTATGATCGCGCCAGAGCCGTCTTCCTTGCAGAACTCCAGGCAATCCGCCGCACTGGCGCCCTGGGCGCCGTAGCCCGGCACCAGAAAAATAATGTGCGGATATTGCTCACGCAACTGTTTAGCCTGCTCGGCCGCTGTGCCGCCCACCACCATTCCAATATTACTGAATCCGGTTCGGCCGATACGTTGTGGCTCAGATGCCAGCGTTGCCACCTCCTGGGCCAACACCTCGAACCACTTCTTTCCCTCGGCGTTGGTGAAATCCTGCAGCACCGCTGCCGACGGATTACTTGCCCGCACCCAGACGAACAATCCTTTGCCATCCGCCACCGCCGCATCGGCGAACGGCCGAATCCCATCAAGGCCGGCAAAACCATTGACCGTTATCGCGTCAGGAGATACGATTCCATCCGTATTAGTGAATTTCGGGTTCTTCAGATGTGCCGATGCATACGCCTCGGCGGTTGAGCCAATGTCACCGCGTTTGACATCGCCAATCACCTCCAGGCCCAGTTCGTCCGCCTCCTGAATAAGCGAATAGTAGTTCTCCACGCCTTCCCAGTAATATCTCTCAAAAAAGGCGCTGTTCAATTTAACTGCTGGTACCAAAGGACTTACAATCCTCAAAACCTTAGTGCAAAATTCAAAGACCGCATCGAGCGACGCTTCCAGATTCATTTCGTCGTTAAGGTCCTTGTGATCGGTAAGCTGCCTGGGCAGCTTGGAATATACCGGGTCAATACCTACGCACGCGCAGGTCCCTTTTGCATAAATAGCACCAGTCAAGCGGTCTGCAAAATGATTTGCCACGTTATTTTGGTTCCTTCCATTATCAAGTTTACTTATAACGATCGAGTTTTACGATTAAGTTTTGTCATAATCCCTAACTATATGTACATACGAGACAGAGTTCAAGAACTAATACTAATTTTAGTTACACTTTGCCACTTGGGTGGGTGTAACCTTTTATAGGACAAGGGGTTGTAGAAATACAAACGGCTATGAAATCGCAGGGCGATTCTCCCTGTACGGGCACAATAAACGGGTTCGGGCCAGGCGGCCTGAGTAATTTTCAACACCAGATCGTAATGATCAATCAAGCGAAATTCGGGCAATTTTCAATACCAGACCGTAACAATCAAGTGAGGTTCGGATTTTTTACCCTCGACCACACCGACCGTGGCATTGGTGAACTTCACTTCAATATCAGGATTCTGGTCGATCCATCTATTGATCTGGTCATCCATGTAGCTCATAGCATTTGCCGCCAACCTAGTATGGAAAGTGCGAACACGTGTTGCTCCTTTGTCGCTTTTGATCAGAGGACGTTTGAATTCGTATTGACCGGCCACCAGTTTGGAATCGGTCTCAAAGGTGCGAATCTGCGTAGAAACCATATCTCCCGAAGTGTAAGATTCTTTTGTTTCTTCTTCTATCTGTAGCGGCTCCGGCCCTTCCTCCGGGGCTGGCACACGCTCGGGAAAACGACAGTTCGGACACTGCAGCAGTTCACCTTTCATGGATTCCGGTGCTTCCATGTTTTCATTACATTTAGAGCACTTAAACTTGATCATGAATTTACCTCCTGCTTGAATCCAGTCAAATCAAACTCCTATCGCCTTATTATCGCCCATAACTCTCCATCGGCAAGCAAAATCCACCGTACCCGCCATTGGTTGGGATTACAGGTAAGACCATAGCCCTTGTGCGGACAAACGACAATGGCTCGGCAGCACTAACACAGGGATTCTTATTTTTTGGTTCTCATCCAATAAAGTTGGTAGAAAATAGTTCAGGAGCAGCCTCTTGCGAGGCTGGAGTTTATCGCGTTATAGCAACCGGCATAATTATAAAGGATTGGCATCAAAGAAGATACCAATCCCTT
>Ga0315290_10000667_pt1 | contig 22703 bp, 30 predicted proteins | sample YL17G12_0_MG_FD_203627 | JGI IMG/M metagenome (GOLD analysis project Ga0315290, IMG submission 203627) | Sediment microbial communities from Yellowstone Lake, YNP, Wyoming, USA - YL17G12_0 | ecosystem: Environmental > Aquatic > Freshwater > Lake > Sediment | place: USA: Wyoming | collected... | reverse complement strand
CTGGACGGGCATCCCGAAGTGCTGCTGACGAACGCTGACGGCTACGCCTGTTTCCTGGCCGTGAGTGCATACCTGGTGGCGACGCACCTGTTCGTGACGTGCCCGCAGTACCACGACGCCGACAAACATCTGACCCTGCATCCGGGCAACGGGGACTACGACGCCCCGCCGCTGGTGCCGATCCTGGTCCCGGTGCCGCCTCCACAGGGGCTGACGCGCATGAGTGGGCGTCTGGTCGTCGATGACCACGGCCCGATGAACGCGCTAGGCACGACGCTGATGTGGGGGCTGCACGGTGCGAAGTACGAGCCGAACCGTCTGCGCCAGCACTGCGAGTGGGCCGCCGACATGGGCCTTCAGTTCTTTCGGATGCTCGGGGAAGTGCGCGACACGGACCCCGCGAAGCCGCCGTTCTGGAAAGACCTCGCCATCGTGCCGGTGGGGAGCGCCGACTACCCGGAGTGGCCCGACTACGAACGGCGGGTCCAGGACAGCACGCTGCTCGCCATGCGGTATGGGATGCGCGTCGAGTGGTCCATCTTCGGCACGGGGCACGACAACAAGCAGCGTACCGTGGACCGCTGGCTCGCCGGGGTCGTCCCTGTCCTATCTGGCGTGCAAATGACCGAGGTCGCCAACGAGAGCAACGGGTTCGAGGCGGACGGCATCGAGTTGCGTCAGTTGGCGGCGATCATTCGGAGCCGTGTGGGTCCAGGGCATCCGCTGGCGCTAACCGCCGTCTCCGAGGCCGATACCGCCGCGCTCTACAACGGCAGTGCGGCCAACATCGTCACGTTCCATTTCGACCGTGCGCCCGGCGAGAACGGGTGGCGGTGGGTGCGTCAGCCGTGGCCGGGCAAGGACTTCGGCGCATTCTCCGACAACGAACCGAAGGGCGACCACTCCTCGATCGCGTCTGATGAAGACCCCGAGCGGATCACGATGGCCGGGGTCACGGCGTTCATCGTGGGCGCGAGTCACCACGTCATTCACACGGGCGCAGGCGTGCGCGGCGTGGACGACCCGGCACGCGGACGGGTGGCGAATCTATGGGATGTGCCGTCGATGGGGCCAGTCTGCGCCGCGATGAAGACGTGGCGCACGCTGCTGCCACCGGACCTCGCGCAGTGGACGAAGGAGAACTGGTACTGGGCCGGGCATCCGTTCATCATTGAGAAGCAGCACATCGGCGACGACGCGCTCGCCGCCAACTACGGGGCCACACGCTGCTTCGCCGCGACGAACGGGGTGCGCTTCATCACGTCGCCCATCGGCATCATGCGGGGGTTCCCGATGCGAGCGAAGACCGCGATGCACATTCGTCGCTACGATTGGCAAGGGGTGCTGTACGACGAACGGGATCTTGTGGCCAACGAGACGCTGGTCACGGGTGGCCGCGCATCGGCGGTCATCATCGGTGAACTGAGGTAGCGCATGGACAAAGGGTTACAGGTCGGGTTTGGGGAACCCGTCGGCGCGGCCGTGATGACGGACCTGTACGCGCTCGGCGTACGCATGGCGCGCCTCGACATGCAGCCCGTGACCGACCAGCAACTGTTCGAGGCGATCACGCGCGAGGCGCTGGTCGCGGGGTTGCGCCCGCTGCTCATCATCCGGCCGGATCAAGCCGCGTGGCTCCCGGACACGCCGATGCTCGATCTTGAAGTGCTCAACGAGCCTGAAATCCGACAACCGCCCATCTCGCCCGAGCGTTACGCGGCGATGGTCAACGCGGTGTACCCGGTCGCGAGGCATCACCGCATCTGGTGTGGCTCGATCAGCAACCTCATCCCGAAGCGTCTCGCGTGGCTGGCGCGGGTGCTGGCGCTGGTGCCCCCCGATGTCGGCGTCACCGTGCATCGGTATCCCAAGAACGGCGCGACACCGGACGCGCCACAAAAAGGGTTCAAGACACGGGACGCCGAGATGGACGCGCTACGTCGCGTCGTGGGGAACAGACCGTGGGGATGCAGCGAGTTCGGGTATCACACCGGGCCGCAGAAGACCGGGTGGTGGTTCTGGACGCGGCGGTGGTCGTGGACCGATACGCAAGTCGCGTCATTCGCACGGGCCGACTGGCTGCGATGGCAAGCGGCAGGCGCGCAGTTCGCGGTCTGGTATCAGATCGGGGATGGGCCTGTAGATCCGTATCGGTACGGTATCCGGGCCTTCGATGGCACCTGGAAGCCTGTGTCGGAGACATTCCAATGACCGCAACGCTAATTGTCAACTGGTACGCGTGGCCGGATGGGACAACAAGCAACGTCCCTCCTCCAATGTATGTATCCTTCGTGTGGTACGGCACGACGATGCCGGTCTACCTGAATGGGGAACTTCGTGGCTACGGCGGAATCATCATCAAGGAGACGGTATGAGCCAACTTCTCGCGTGCAACGCTGCATGGCTGGAAACAAATCAGATGACAAACACGACCTACGGCTCCCCCTATGATGCGGGCATAGTCCCTCTGTTGGATTCTAAGCACTGGGATGGCGGTAGCGGGTGTACGGGTCAATCCCCGTGGCTCTACACGAACTACTGGTGGCCGTATTACCCGGTCTACACGACCAGCCCGGCGAGGCCAATCAAATTGAAGATGTCCGAAGTGGAGCGGCTACGGAAGGCCGCAAAGGATGACGCGAAGCTGAAGGCCATCCTCAACAAGTTCACCGCGCAGATCGAGATCGAAGTGGATTTTGATTGACAACACCTTCGGCCCGTCACTCGACCACCCTCCGGCGCGGTTGCTGCAGGAAATCCTTGAGGATGCCGCTGAACGTAACGCCATCCTCGTGATTGTGATGCGGCAACTCGCGACGGCGAATCATCGGCGCCACGTCGGGAACATGTCGTGGGCGAACTGCCCACACCCGCTCTGCAAGAAAGCACATGCCGCTATCGACGGGCGGTTACTGCTCGGAGAGCCGCACGCACGCGGCCAGATCAACACCGTCGTCTACATCAAGGAGACAGCATGAAACGTATCGTCCTCGTCCTCGTCGCGCTCCTCGCCTTTGCCGTCAGCGCCTCGGCGCAGGCGGTGATCAACCCCGGCCACGTCGAATACGTGCCATCGGCCGATCATGCCGTGTTGACCAAGTACGTCATCGGGTACTTCTTGCCCGGAGCGACCGACCCTGTGCAGACAGCGGACCTCGCCATCGTCGCACCCGTGGCCGGTGTGATTACGCAGGTGATCAACTCGACGCCGCTGACGTTCGGCACGGGCTATACCGCGAAGCTTCAGTCGTGGGCGGGCGGTACTGGCGGCGAGTGGTCCCTGCCGAGCAACACGTTCACTCGCGCCCCTTTACCACCGACGACCGCCCCCATTGTGAAGAAATAGCAATCTGGTGGCGGTGGCTTTGGAAGCTGTTCGGGAAATGTCAATAAGGAGGCTCCATGAACGTCGGCCTCGCGCTCAGCGATCCTCGGCACCCGATGTGGGCCATTCTCCGCTCGGCCGTGATCGGCGCGGTGGCCTGCGGCATCCTGCTAATCACGGCCACGAACTTTGACTCCGGTGAACTGAAGGCGGCCGGCGGCGTGGGGATCGCCTCGCTCGCCTTCGATCTGGTCAAGCGGATGTTGGCCAAGGAGGGATGAGTGGATTTCAACTGGTATTCCAGCATCGCGGGGATCGTCACGCTGACGATCATCCTCGTCGAAGTGATCAAGCGCACGCTCGGCGGAGTGGCCTGGCTGTCACAAGTGCCGACGTGGTTCTACGCGGTCCTCGTGTCGGCGGGGTTGACCGCGATCACGCACATCTGGCTCGGCACGCTCCAGGGCACCGACATCGAGTTGTTCAGCCAGGCCGTCGGCTCTGCCGCCATCGCCTCGGGGGTCAAGGAATGGGCTGGCAACATCAACAAGCCGCTCGCGGCCTCGTCCGCCGCGAGAACTCAGAGAGGAGATCTGCCGTGAGAAAATTGTACGCGCTGCTTCTGCTACTCGCCTTGTCGGTTCCGGCCTGCACGAAGGCCCCTCCGACACTGACACCAGAAGCGCAGATTGCATGGCACGCCACCCGCGTAGTCAAAATTCTTGACGTGGTGCGTGATGCCGCCATCGCCGCGAACGAACTGACCCCACCCGTCATCTTGACGAAGGACACGCGGACGGTCGTGCTCTGGCACAAGACCTCGGTGCAAGTGATCGCTGCGACGCCGAATGGGTGGAAACCAGCGGTGAAAGCGGGCATCTACGTTTTGACCTGCGACCCGCTGGCCTATGCGCCACCGGCTCCAGAACCGCTGGTCTGTTCCCCGACGATTCCTCCAGCTGCGGTGCAGCGTCTCACGCCGTACATTCATATCGCGCTCGTGGTGATCGCGGAGGTGCTGTGATGGATTGGAAGAAGTTGATTGATGTGGTCCGCGTGATGTTTCCGTCCATCGTCAAACTGGTGCAAGCGCTGATCGCGCACCAGAACCCGGATGACCCGCCACCGACGTCGGCAGAAGTGATCGAGGCGTTTCGGTCGGCGTGCGTGTCGTCGCTGGCGGAAGACGAGGAATGGCTGGCGGCGCACCCGCCCGAGTAGGTACGATAATCTATCGACAATCGGTGAGGCGCTATGACTACAACGGGACCATCCTTACATCTATGGTGGGTTGAACTAGGGTGCAAGGATGGTACCCCGTACCCGATGATCTGGCGAAGCACACGGGGGGCAGTTCTTGGGGCCGAGTTCGAGGACTTCAGAAGTCTATGCGGGGGCACCTCTCAAGTACCCGAGTCTGGGTTCCGTACCCAGGAATGGAACCGGAGAATTGGCGGGATCGGGAAAAGCCAACATGTTGAGGGGCGGGCCATTGACCTTCTTACACCGCCCTGGTTGACATTACCACAATTCTGGAACTTGGCTAGAGCTCACGCCAAACGTCCTGGTAGCCGCACACGGGGGATAGGACTATATCCGTGGGGGGTGCATCTGGATATACGCCCTTCGATTCGGTTGATCACCTGGTACGGCACCCGCCCCGACGCAGACATCCTGGATAGCGAATAATGGGCGAATGTGGGGGGATTCTGGCGCCCACCGAATCCCGTTTTGCCGGTCCTACAGCGACCGTACGGGGTTCGGGGGTATGCGGACCCGTCCCGAACCCCGAAAATCACTTACCGGGCCGCTAAGACGGGCGGATGGCGGGTGTTTGGCCCCCGGCCGAACCCCGGATCGCGGGTGTCAGTCCCGACCCATTGACTTTCCGTATCCGCATTGTTCCCTTACTTGTTGAACGGGTGCGTAGTTCGTCATCAGTATTATACAATCCCGCACCCAGAATAGTGTTCTTTATATAGGAAGTTAATGACCATGTATGTCGGTAACTGCCATCGGCCCCGTGCCGCTGGACGATATCCAGTACATTTAGGTCTTGGAGAAGACGGCTAACCGTAGCTTGCGGGTATCGTGAGACGGTCGCAAGGTCTACGGTTGAGATGGGTTGGGACATAGACGGATGATGTCGAATCATGTAGCGGATGATATCCTCGGTCCGTTGCGGTACCGTGTCCAGCATCACCTTTTTCAAGACCGTATACTCTGACTCTCCCACCCGTGAATGCCCGTACACGATGGCAAGGGATTGGCCCAGTTTCGCCAGTTGAATCCCTAATCGGCTACCGATCTCTGCGCTTGGCCTACTGGTGATGATGTCATTGTGGTAATTGTCACGAGAGACGGTTCCGCGCATCCTCGCTCCGAACATACCTAACTGAACAATACGATTGGTAATGCCTTCAGATAGATGGGGAAGATGCTGGTGGGTGGACCGGTCAAACACGAATGCGCGAACGACATCCTGCAACTCAAACTGCATCGCGGTTTCTTTATTGATGTTACTAATGGCTCTGGTGATGATAGCTTCCTCACTGGCGTGGTTTAAGTTGTCTCCCATCATGAGCTTCATAAACCGTTCGCCAAGCTGTGCGTGCTGCCCCGCCAGGTCGTAAATGCGCGGTGTGACTGCGGCCAGAATAGAGAATCGACTCGCATACGCTCGCGTAACGCCATTGCCAAAGACTTTTCCACATTTCCCATCATACGCATCGCGTAGGATGCCGAATATCTCGTCTTTGTCCGCATCCCGCATAGATAAGATAGAGGTAAAATCTTTGATGACCATGATCCGTCCGTTCAGGCGCGGAATCAGGGACGGGTCCACACCATCCTTGATGTTGGCCCCCGAGATAAGAGACGGCGGGGTTAAAGTCGATGTGGCGTAGACATCGGGGCACAAGGATAACGCGTTCAGAGTCTCTGTTTTGGCTCCACCTGGTGGACTGACGAGAAACATCCAGATGGGCGGTCCTGTAATACTTTGACTGATGATGGTGGCCAACATCACTTCAATAGCCACAGTTGAATCCAGGTACAACCACTTTCTAAAAATCTCGTTCACATCTTGTATGGTAGGGACGGTCGTCGCCCAGTTGGATTTAGGATCATGAAATGTGCGTGGGGCTGGCGTAGGCCCAGGCTCTGGAAATGAGCCAGGGGGATGGGCAGCATCCCATTCTTTCTTTGCACGGTCCAGCGGACCCAATGTGCGGGTGTTCGTCTGAAACAGTTTCTTCAACACCGACACACATGCCTTTGGTTTTTTGTCTTTCACAACCCACTTCACAACCCAGTCACGGATATCGAAACCTACGGGAAGACCAGATGGCCAGTGTAAGAATGTGATGCTCTGTACCGTGTTCTTTAGTCGTTTCTCTATGAGAATTTCCCCATGTTCCCCGGCCCCGTCATTGTCGTACAAGGTATGGACACGCCGACCCGCGAACCAGGAAGACCACTCCTGTTTGAAAACACCCGCCCCTGGTACTCCCACTACGATTCCAGGCTCCTTTGCTTGTGTCAATGCCTCGGCCCATGCTATGGTGTCCCACTCTCCTTCGCACACGTACACTGGCACGGCCATGTCTCTATTTAAGTGGTGTGCGCCAAACAAACCAACTTCAATACCGGCCGTTGAGATCGTTCTGCCCCCTATCTTCCATGTTCTAATATCTACAATCGTTCCAGACGGATCCATGTAGGGGATGGCATAGGCCCATCCCGTCCATCCCAGGTGCCAGTCCTTAAACGCAGATACCGGCAACCCCCGGTCGTGCGCCAGCGCATTCGCCCGATCCGAAGTCAGTCGTTTTCGATAGGTTTTGTGTATCTCGGCCAGAAATTGGGGGACGTTCCCGCCAATCCCAGCGGTCTTCGAATCCCATAACCACGTTTTCGTGTTGACGTAGAATTTCTCGGCCTTACTTGTGAACGGGCAGGTTCCGTATATCTCGTCGCCGCGTTCCCCTGTAAACTCGACTCCATGCGACTCGAATATGCGCCGCTTATCCATTGGGAAACGCCTTTACTGCCCGGAAACGCGCCGGACTTCTTGTTCAAGCTGTTGGAGGCGCTGTTGCACTTGGACTAGGTAACTGTGGACCTGAGTCATTTCCTGTTTGGTCAGGAATTGAGAGACAGGTTTTCGCCGTGTGGTATGCACCAATCGGCAGATGTCGTTACAGAGGTTAAGACGATCTGACTTCATCATGGCTACGCAACTTTCAATGACGCATCTACCTTGTACGGACAGTCCTGCATGAACTCATGCAGTTCCGAGAATTGTGTCTCGTCACGCGGTACCCCGCCCCGGACCCAGGCCGGTAATGTGATATCTACGGTATGGGACCAGCGTTTCCATGCCAATTTCATGCCTACGGGCAGGGGAACCGGGATCCCGCAATGTTCGGAGTCCATTTGCATAACCCAGACAATGTCCCGCATCAATTTCATAGAGTGTAACTCAAAGGGGACTTCAATGATGAGCTCATCGTGAATGGTGTTCAGCAATCCGAGCAATGGGTGCGGCCACCGGTTGTCCAGCATCCAGTCAATACGCATCGTAGCGACTTTCAACAAGTCCGCCGATGATCCCTGGATAAGGTAATTCACAACCTTATACGCCCACTCCCGTTCCAGTTTATAGTGACGTCCGTATAGATTCCATGCGCCTTTATCCCGTGTAGCTTCACTCGTCTTCTGATACATAAACTTCACAACGGACGAGAATTGTTCTTCAAAGGAATCAATGAATTCCTTGGCTTCACGGAACGGCATCTGTAACAATCGGGTCATCCGTCCGGGACGCTGTTCGGTGCCGACCCCGCCCCCGTATAGTTTACCGAACATGATGAGTTTGGCTAACTTACGATAGTATTTCTTTCGTTGCTCGTAATCCGGTTTACGGGTGAAGGATTTGTCTGCCACTCCTTGGTGGAAATCATACCCAGAGAGTAAGAGGTTCTGCATGTTCGTGTCACCCGACAGGAACGCGAACACCCATACTTCGATCTGACTATTCGAAGTCATCACCCCACAACTCAGGGCAAAGTTGTGGTGGTCGTCCACTTGCATTGTCCACATAGGCTGGACACCAATGAACTCCTTCTTCACTAGCTTGTGGTTGACGCTTACCCCACCGTAACGGACGATCCGCCGGATATGTTCTTCTGTAACTTCGTATTCGTCCGCTAATTTCTTTGTGCCGCCGTATACCCTCTTTTCATATCGCTGCACAATGGCATAATAGTCAGATTCGGATAGTTTTGCATTGGGATTCTCTACCCCGTCGTACGGCCGACGTGCAGCTATTCCTTCCCGCAAACGCTCGATTCGGTAGGTGTGATCTTGTCGAGCGTAATTGTCTTTGCTGTGCGAAGACTTATGTCCATGTGATGCTACGTACGCCAGATTACTGGGGTGATTGTTCGTGGTGTCTTTATCTAGATGATGCACATCATGTCCATCAGGACGAGGTCCATGATAGGCGTCGGCAACAATATGTGCCTCGTTATAGTGACATGCACTTTTCATTGACGTAAACCACGGTCGTCCCCCGTCTCCCTCAAATCTACGCAGGGGCACCATGCGTTCCCCTATACCCAGGTCTGTAGTTGTCTTCGTCACGACCTGACGGGCATCCCACGGTCCTTCTTGGACGGGCCATTTGTGGTCAGCGGAAGCGATAACGGATTCTCCGTTATCGAATGTCAAGCGATACGCCGGTAGCGGACGTACGGCGTTGATCCGTGTCACCGTTCCCCAAGTCAAGTCCTGGGTTGTGTCGTTGAACGAGTAGACTTTGTCTCCGACCTTCAAATCTTTGATTGGGCTATGCCCCGTCAATGTCCAAACGGACGTGTCTGGGTGGAGACAATAATCAGGCAGATACCACAAGCATCCAGGCCGAGGACCAAAACATTCACGAGGCCTCGCTGGGATATCGGCTTTCCGTAGCCCTGTCGTGGCCGATGCTACTTGTTGTAGGTTCGGATCCGAACAGGTCATGCGCCCCGTTACCGCCCCGGTTTGATTGTAGTTGGGGTGAAGTATCCAGACACCACGACTGTTTTCCCATTTTCCGTTGGGAGGCGGATCGACATGCCCCACTCGCCCATACAGTTGAGAGGGGTAAGATTCGGGATACCAGAATTTGGCGTAGATGTTGAGGAAGGATTTGATCGACTGCTTCGCCGCACGCCACTCGAGGACGGCTTTCGCGAGCGGGTCTTTGAATTCGCCTGTGTCTTCATCGGTAGCTCCTAGTTCAGAGAGTCTGTCTTTGCCAAGGGTCATGTTACCCTTGTCGGTATACATCGGCTCATACCCTAGTTCGGTGTAGAATTTCTTGGTCAGTTGTTTGGGCGACATGAAGTTCATGCCTGCCCCGCCGTGCCGGTCGGCCATGGTCCGCATCTTGGCCATGTACTGCGTATACCAGACGACCAGATGTGCGGTCCAATCGGGATAGACACGAGTACCGCGTTTCTCCATCTTCCGTAACACCCAGAACAACTGCATTTCTCGTGTGTAGGTGGCGCGTAACCGATGGTCACTATCTAATTCCGGTTCCATGAGCAGGTACAGCATCATGGCCCGTTCTACGTCTCCGATAGCGTATCGCTGACACATTTCGGGAGGGGCTAGCCAGTAGTCAGCTTTGATGGGTTTGTTCCCTGCGAACACCACATGATCCCCGCGTTCAACTTCCTTTTTCCCTCCCGCAATTAACCATCCTTTACTCTTTGCTTCACGTCGGGCCTCGGACACGGCACGTTCCAGTTCCTTTTCGTCATCGTCTGGAAAGGCTAGATATTTCTTGCACAGCGGTTTCAACGCATACGACAGCTCATCCCCGGCTGTGACGATGTGTGCGAGCACCATCGTATCGTGAACGTTTCGTGTCTGAATCTCAAATTCCATGGCTTCCAACATCCGAAAATCATAAGCGATGTTGTGACCAATCGTTTGGAGTCGATTGTCCTGGGCCACGCGCCGTAGGATGGCTTGTTCTGCTTTGGATCCCACTATTACTTGACGGGTCTGGGGAACGACCTTCCATCTGAAATACTCGGTGTTACCTTCCCCGTCACAGAAGGCAAACGCGAACGGCCGTGCCGGGTAGTAGCCCCAGTATTCTGGCGGACCGTAGGGAATTAGACCTGTACCCTCTGTGTCAAACGCAATTCGGTTCGACCGAAAATTCGAGAAGAGAGGTGGTGTGACAATCTTTATTAGCATTATGGATCTATTGCGTGCAACCACGCTATCATAGTACAGTGGTCGCAGGGATAGAGGTGTGATTGCCCGTTACAGGGATTTGCCATAAGCCATTTCTCTATGGCTTGTACGAATTCCTTTCGATACGTGATGATGTAGTCCATCAGCACCGCGTAATTGGCGATGTCTATCAGATGATTGTGCAGTGTTTCTGCTTCCAGCGGTCGGCCGGTACTGATAGCTGTCTGCACTGCGCCCCAGTGTTTTCGCATCGCATTGTAGATAGATAGTTCCGGTGTGGTGAGTGTCTCGGCAGCGGCCCACCATGCCTCGCTAATGGCAATAGGCTTGGGCGCGTAATCATGGGCCTTAAGCTCCATGACCTTCAGGCACTCATTGAAAAAGAATCTTGTGAACGTGATTTGGTCGGATACCGTCACACCCATCATGTACCCCCAGCGGTTATGGGACCGTGTACACGGCCCTGTAGACAACGAATGGACCGGCGACGGGGTACAACCCCGCCCCCGGTCCCGACCGCCTACAGATGATGTGGTGTTACTTCTTGACCCGACCCTTTTTCGGGGCAATCTTCGGTTCCGGCGGTGTGACATCGACCACGGCCTGCAGTTTGTCGCCCCCGACACGCAGGACACGTCCATCTTCCAACTTGACTCGCACCTTTCCTTCGGCCTCGAGCAATTCCAATACTTCACCCTTGAATTTGCCCTTGGCCGAGTCCACCACCACGGTCATACCTGGCTGGATATCCACGGTGTCTGCGTCGGCGTCCTCTTCGACTTCTTCCTCGACTTCCTCGGCGGCCTCTTCCTGCGGCTCCTCCTCGGGTTCGGGTTCGGATTCCGTGACTCCGGTTTCGCCCTCGACTTCATCCCCGGCCGCGAAGACCTTTGAGATGTACAGGTTCTGGAATTCCCCCTTGGTCTTCAACTGAATCTTGCACAACGGTTTGGTCTGCGCCACATCGTCCAGGATGTCTTGCAACCCAGACGACTGTTCAGGCAACTCGTATCCCAGGTCGCGCATCCGCAACCCGAGCCAGTAGAGATTCTGTTCCGTCTCGAGACCTGAGAAATCGAGTTTGTTCTGGCCCTCGTATTCCCCCTCCTCGAACTTGAACGTCCAGGTGATTTGCAACCGGCCCGATGATTGTGACTTTCCGATGGACCCGCCCATCAATCGAGCCACGTACCGTCCGTCCTCAAACTCGGTGAACTTGGAAGTTGTCGCTGCTTCTGCCTTGGTCTTCGCCGTAGCCCACAGACCCTGGGCTGCTTTCAACTGCTTTGCGAAATTCTCGGTCGCCATAGTACCTAACTCCTTGAAGTGACTCGAACCCGGAACGCCGATTTCTTGTGAGGCGTCACAATCGCCTCGGCCTTACGCATCGCCCCGCCTACCAATCGGTCGGCAGTATATCCGGCTTCCATGTCCATGATGAACGACCATGGAATCCGAAGTGTTCCCGACGCTCCAACGTAGCGTGGGAAATCTGTCGCTAACCGTGCAATCGCCAACCCACACTTCACCATTCGCTCTGGAATAGTGCCCTGCCCCCCGGCCACCTCCCCTTTCTTTTTGTCATACCGTGACTTGGTAAATGGTGCGTCCATACACACTCGAAACTCACGGACACCACGCGACATCGCCCACAATGCTAAATGCCGATCATCCAGACCGTAAGCATCTGCCGGGTACGCATACTCTTTGTACAGGTCGTGGGCATACACCTGAAACATCATAGCCACGGTCGGGTAAGAAGTTAACCCGTTGATTGTTTCTTTCTTCAGAACTTTGGTACGATCAAAGTGAATAGCGGTGTTGTGCATCCCTGCCATGATGACGGGTTTCTTTGGCCAATCAGCAGCACATTGCACCAGGTTGTGAAGGGCTTCTTCACTGCGGTGTACTGCGTTATCATCCGTCACCACGTAATAAGTGTAGCCATTATCTATGGCTATCCGGCGCAGCGCCTCCCGCGCTACTGCCACTGACCCTGTGGGATTAGGGTAAATGGCAAACTTTGTCCGGGGTGCGACTTTGGCCAACATCCGTGCGTACGTGTCTGCCTCTCCCGACTCAATCCCGACACAGGTATGCGGACTGTTTAACCAGGGCATCTTTCGCAAGGATGTGGCCAGTACTTCTACCCGTTGTCGTGACGGAATCAACACGCAGAAATTTTGGCGCATGTTAAGCTTTCCTTATGACCTTCTTCACTCCAGCTGGAGAGGCATTGGAGGAAGTTTCTTCCTTCGCCACGACCGGTACATACTTGTTATTGAAACAGTCAATCAGGTGTACGTACGCTTCCTTGGCAGAGGCCCCCATATCAATTTCTCGAACTTCCTTTCCGTTGTAGGAGAAATTATCTTGAAGACGGTGCCCTGCCGTGATGTGTTCATCGCCTCGAATTTGCAACACACGCCGCTGTCCCTCGTACGTGTAGTAGGCCCAGATATCGACCATTCCTTCCACCACATCACGGGCCTGATTGCTCATGGTGGGTTGAATACGGTCGTACTTCAACCCAGACCGAGTTTTGATCTCTCGTTCGGTCGAGTGGGAAATGAGAATTACTCCTTTCCCCATGTTAAGAAGAATCTGCATCTGGGTTGTGAATTCATCACGCACAGCCCCCCACCCTCGACCCCAATCTTCTTCGGAAGGGTGTGTGATGCCCATCTTCTGGCACGCGAAGGCCTCGGCCATTTTGAAGGCCAGGTCCACTGTATCGACCACAACGGTCTTGAATTTACTGCCCTGTGCCGTTCGCAGTAAACGCAACGCATCACGGAACGTGCGCCAGTCTAGGATGGGCATCTGATATACGGGCAGGGCGCGTGCTCCCGGCTCCGTCATCAGGAACAACGCGTCTGGGAACATCGCAGCCAGAGATGTCTTACCGATTTTCTTGTCTCCAAAGAACAAGATAGAGTAATCGCCCAATTTCTTGGATGGTGTAGAGGGGGCGGTCGGTAAGGTCACGGGAGAAGAACTACTGACGGTGGCGGATGTTTTCATTATCTTAGATGACACGCCTGACGGTACGGTTCGTTTGACAACGGCCATGCTGCCCCTCCACTAATAAACCTGCTATTTTTGCCCCGAATACTGCGCCGGGTCCAATGCGGCCCCCAATCATGGGCCGAAACCCGGAGAGAAAGCAACACCGAAAACCTACTATTTTTTCACCTCCTCATGCGGATACGTTCCATTGGTAGGAATCCAACGAATCGGGCCTCCTTCCATGGCTTCCGGGGCCAACACCCAGTACGGGTTTTGTTCTGGTGTGTGCGCGTACCCTGAAACATCCCATCCTTCTGGATGGGGATGTTTCCCATCCGGGCACCAGGATGACATCCCGTGCATCACGGATTTGCCAGCTGCATCGCTATGACTGCCCAGATGTTCCCACACTCCTTTAGGGCAATGAATGTGTAGCTCGCGTAACATCAACTGAGCTACACAGTTGATTTCCCAATCCATGACATGTTCCAGGCGATTGGCCAACACGCCCTTCAAGGCCTGATAATTGTAGATGGCGTGGATGTAGGTTTGCGTCCCCATCGTCAGCAGACGACGGGCATCTTGCCATGGGATGCCCGCATCGACCAGGGCCGAGTACAGTTGTTTTCCTCTATGAAGGTGCAGGGAAATAGCGTCTCTAAGAGTATCCCCCATCTCAAACCCAGCACTTTTCATGTACTGGATCAACGGCTCCCAGTCAGTGATGCAACACGTACGGGGATCTGCATCCCCGTCATAATTGAAATTGGCATCATCTGCTCTGGCGATTGTCTCGGGCATGGTCCAGCCCCGATGCCGCCAGTCATTGTCCCGTCCCCCGTGCTGCATGAAGGCCGCGCCCATGCGGGTTCGGACAATCTGATGTGTGGACGCTCGACTCACACCGTTAATCGTGAACCAGAACGAAATGCCCTCCAACACCTGCGGCAGTGTACGCCCGGAAAAGCATTGGTCCAAGTACGCCAACTGGTCAGTGGATAATCCCTTTTCCTGGCTGGCGGTATTACTGGGGGATTCCCCCCAATTCGCTTGCAATGCGTCATACATGGGACGTGCAAAGTCTTTTGGTCCCCAAGTGTCCAGGGTGACTCGCAGCGATTCGGGGCCACGGGTAATCTTGGTTATGGGATGCTCCCCCGGCCAGTTTGAGTGGGGGCGATGTCCAGAGTCAGTCGGTGTGGGCACGTTCCTTCTCCTTTTCCATGATGGATTGTAACGAGGATACAGCGATAACACGCTCTCCGTCAAGGTGCGGTACTGACTGTACGATAGGGGTACGCAGCATCCAGTACGTGCGAATTCCGATAGATAGATACTGTCGCACAAACTGTTCTTCATCATCCACGGCAAATACAACTTGACTTGCAATGTTACGGACATTGATCGCGTGTGCTTTATTGAAACCCCACCAGATATAGCTATAAGCAAAAGAATTGCTACTTAACCAGTAGAGGGTGTCATCATACAAAGATGGGTAGCGATCAATCGGGCGAGAAGTCAGGATGATGACCGACCATCCTTGGTCCCGACACCATCGCGTGAATTCTGCTGCTTTCGGGCGTGTGGGAAGTGTCCGTTTAGACGAAGATGTGCGGAAGGCATGTTTCATGTCTGCCCATACCTCCTCACTGCACCCCAAATTTCTGGCGTTGATCCATTCATTCCCCTTTCCAAGGTAGGCCTGGGCTGCATTATCTATGCCCAACATATCTTTCCATTTGGATTGTTGAACCCACTGAATGAACCCTAAAGGGTAGTCACACAGGACGTTATCTAGGTCTAAAATCACAACCGGCCCGGTCAATTGATTGACCCATTCTTCTACATACCGTTGACGCACGGATGCAGATTTCAGCCAGTACATCGTGTCTATTTCTTCTTCGGTAAACCCCCAGATTTGGGCGACCGTGATCCAATACTTACGAATATCAGTCAGTTCCGCGAGAATCTGAGGCCTGTTTTCGAGGACAATTTCTTTTCGGTGAGGTTTCCAGGCACCGCTGGCTCTCAGCAGTTCATCACACTCAGAGATGAGGTGCAGTACCATCTCCTTTGTCAGGGCTGTTCGGTCCGCATACGTGTCCGGGAGGTGCGGCCGAAGCAGCGCGTTGAATTCCCGCTGGTCGCGCCAAATCTCACTTTCCATGTTTCACCTGTGTATGTGGGACAGACGATGTCCGTTTACTCCAGACGTAACTACACACGTTACACACCATCTCATACATCGTGATATCGCGGTCAGCAGTGCGTGTCTGGGTTTCTGAGTCTTCCATCATGGATGGATCTTTGTTTCCGCACTTCGGACACACCAGTGTAGTGAGTGTCATGCTGTTTTTCTCTTCCGAACAACACGCAGGGTAGTGGCTGCTGCCCTTTCAGACGGTGAGTGGTGTTCTTCTCCTCTACCATAATGAACCGTGTGCGCGATCTGGTAGCGATACAGCATGGATAGATTCACCCCCTGCGGAGTAACCCAATGCGGGTGTGAGTTACAAGGGGTTGCCCCTCCCCCTGCATACGTCATGCGGTGTGCGCGGATATACTGATCTGTCGGTTCGCGCAGTACCTCGAATAGCTGTTCACCCAAGGTCATGGGTCCAGTATCTTTGATTTTCTTTTTCCACCGTCGATACCGTTGAATTTCTTTCCATACAGAGGACCAATGCCCATGCCTATACATGGTCCATGCGGTAAGCCCATTCCACAATGCGATCATATGTCTCATGGATTAACTCCTCGGGAAGCCATGCTGCAAAACGCCCGAAACAGAAGATGTTTTGTTTAGTCAAGCTCATTACTGTGGATGCTGCTTGGGGGTGGGGGTGGATCTTCCCAGGCAGAATTTTACGTGCGGATGTGCCACCCATAGGGGTAATGGACTCATAGTGGCGTTCCCCGTTTCGGTCAGTGAAACGATACGGAACTACAGCTGGGTCAGATAAGTAATTTACGTAGACAGATGATACTGGGAAAGGTGCGTCCGGGGGTCGATCTGTCACTTTGATAAAGATAGGGTCGTATCGAAATGACCTGTTCAAAGTAACATTCAACATGCGTAACAACACGTATAAAGGAATGGTCGATACAAGAATATCGTAGTCGATAAACGACCCATTCCGTAGATGCACCTCTTTTCTGAAAGAATCTATACTGACTACTGCGCAGTCATAGTTGATACGGGGTGTGGGGAACGTGCAGTCGTACCCCGTCGTTTGCACTTGGAATTGTTCGGCCCAGTTACCCTCCATATCTTTGGCTTTGCCAATTTTCGTTTTGTACGCTGTGACACTATCCCGTGTCGCGTAGTTGCCATCAATATGCGTAATGACTGGGAACATGGTGTAGGGCAATAGCGGTATCGGTTTCCACAGATAGTTAGCCCCATACCGACGGGTCTGCGGAAGGTGCCCTTGAGACATAGCCCGCCAATCAAGAAGTTGAGTAGATGGCACCACCAACTGAACCAGTTGTCCAGTGATACCTCCCCCAATACACACAACCTTCACTTAAACCTCCTCTGAATATCCTGCAACAGATTGTTTACACTGGTATTACGATTACATGCGTGTAGGGTGCCGTCCGATCTTTTAAGACGCCAGTGATGGGGCCACATCTCGCACCAGTATAAGGGGGCCTCTCCACAGTATCTGCAGCGTTTTGGTTGTGGCCCCCTGGGAATGTCCGAGGTACAACCAAAGACATAAGGGATATCTTCGTATTCCTCCCACTCGAGGCCGTCCCCATCCCAATCTGCTGACTCGAGTAGGAAATCGGCCATGTCGCTCATCACACACCCTCCAATTCCATGAAGATGCGATCCCGCTGATAGAACCCCGTTGTATCTCGACGGGAACAAATGGGCAGCATCCCGCATGTTCCGTACTTGTTTTCACAGTGGTTTGAGTTCTTGTAATGACCTGATTCCCCTTTCCACCACATGATGAAATCCCCTATCAGGTCCATCAACTCCTGTTCCGCACGATCCAGGTCTCGCATGTCTACGGTCATGTCCATACGGATGAAGTAAAAGTCTGGACGGTCGTGGATGTCGGCCACAATCCGTTCCCCGAACTGCGGCAATGACTCGGACTGTTTCTGACGAAGTTGCGGACGCCGAAGGATGTTGTACTTTACCCCGGCCGGAATCTTCCCCGTCATTTTATTCAGGGCAACAAGGTAGGTGCTGACCTGCAACTCAAACGGCATGATATCGACCAGGGCACCCTCCTCAATCCGTCCCTTGGTCTTGGTCTCAAACAACCAGGGCCGATCTCCTCCCTCCTTGAAAAACACCCCGTCCATCTTTCCACGCAGAAATGTCTTCCAGGGGGTGCGTCCAACGTGCCCCGCAATCGGGATCTTGAACTCGTGTTCTAATCCCTTGGCCATCCACTGTATCTGGGTGAAATCCTCGGTCCAGTGTTTGAAGTATATGGGTAAGATGGCGGCGGAAAGTGTCTCGGTCTGTTCCAGGTACTGAATTGCTGTGGCAGAAGCTTTGGAGTTTTCTTGTCTCCATTCCTTCGCAATGTCCGTGAGAAAGCCGTGGATACGTTCTGTGGTCGGGGGGCGTTTCAGACGCTTGGCCTGGGCGTCGGCATACACTCGATGAAAGACCTCGTGAACTATACTTCCAAAAATCAACGGAAAACTGGGGTGGATTGCGGTCCACCCATTCAGCGATAACCGACACAATTCTCGGCAGTCTTTGAACTGTGTAAGTAGGGAGAATGTCACCCCATCCCGTTCTGGATCGTATCGCGGAGCGACTGGGGTCGTGACCGTGCGTTTCACTTTCATGTGGTTTATCCCTTCAAATCTTTAAACCAAAGACCAATGCCTACGGCATCCCAGGCATGAGTTTTAACTCCTGATTCCTCTACCCATGCCTGTCCCAGCCGGTCGGTGATCCGGTCGGCCACCACGGTCTTGGGCAACTGTCCCTTCCAGGCAGACGGTTTCACCGGGACAAAGCGGCACGCGGCGTTCCGCCCTGCGATATAGCCGACCAGAAACGTCAACTTTTGCAAATCCCCCTTCCGCCACCCCATGCTGCGTTGTGCGCCCTCCTGGAACTCAGGAAACTCGCACACGATGATTGAGTCAAATGAGCTGTGATGGGGCAACGCACTACAGATGGTCCCGCATCGAATAGATAAGTCGTCGTAGCGGGAAGCGGGGATCACCCCTACCGCTGACGGATGATCCGTATTCGCATACCAAACTGCCCAGCCCGTTCCCGACAGGCCGGGGTCAATGGCGAGAAGCGTACGGTAATGGTGTGCCATGGTCCTTTCCATGTCCGTGTACAGCGAAGAAAACACTCCAAACATGTAAACTGCGAGACGTCTACTTCATTGGAGCACCCTTCGCATAGGCAGGCATACCCTATTTCTGGAATACCTGCTCCAACACCTTGAACGCCCACACAACCCAGGCCATCGAGAGGAGCAGTAACCCCAGCACGGTCAGCATCCCCGCAACAGACCCTAACTGCCCGACAATGAAGCTTGGCCATGACTTTCCTTCACTCATTCGTTTTCTCCTGGATAGACCCGTCGAATCCGCGTCTTCAACGGGGTGGTGGCGAGCATCGCGGCTCGTACAAATACCCTATTTCCGCCATAGATGATAGCGTAATCTTTCTTGATATTGTCAAGCAATCGGGACATGAACGTGCGCGCCGACACACCTTTTTGTTTCAGTGTATCTATTACTGATAAATCGACGGTGTTGCGAGTGATCAAATCAATGTATAGTAAAGGTTCATGTTTCATGGGATGCACGATGCGGTCCTCGGATTGCGCCCGACTTTCAAGGTCGTAATCATTGGAGTAGTAGATGGCGGTCGAGGCGCGGGATAAGTTCAACCCGAACTTTCCGCATTTGACCTGCATCAGCATGACCTGGACCTGCCCCTCCTGGAAGAACTGCTGATAGGTGCGCCGGTCCTCATTCGGGGTTTCCCCCGTAATTTTTCTATACGATATCCCCGCGTCATCCAACCGAGACGCGACGTGGTGAAGCTCTTCATTGAACCGAAACCAGATCACAACTGGTTCGTTTTTCAACTCTGTTGAAAGAAGAGCCAGTATTTCCTCTGTCTTGCCATCCGAAATCAGGGTGGGGTGTTCTTGATCTGGGCTGAACCCCCCGGCCAACCGCGCTGCCCACACATACTGGGTCACAACCCACTGGGTTTTGATGTCCTTAAACGCGAATTTCTGCATCACCTGGATGTAGAGTTGCCGCTGGTCCGAGTTCATGTGGACGTATCGGCGCTCATATATCTTTCGTTCCCCCATGCCTGCGGCCTTCCGCGTCATCACAAACCCCAGTCGATTCACCTCTTTCTTAATCGCATCTATGGTGCCAGATTTCGGTTCCCAGTGCCATCCCTTTGTATCGGGATAGAAATGACGGTCTCGAAATGACCAGAAGTTGTAACGATCCATGAACTGCCCGTGTAGAAATGCCATTTGACAGTAGTAGTTAACTGCACCTTCTGGTGCGGGCAGTCCTGATAGGACGGCACGACGGGCGATGTGCGCGGTGCGGGTAAGAAGATACCGAGTTATTTTGGCTCTGGGGTTACGAATACGGGTGGACTCATCCAAGATGATGGCAGACCAGGGCAATGAAAGTAGATCGGGGTTGGCCACAATCGCTTCATAATTGCACAGCGCCCATCCCTCATCAATTTCCCGAGCTAGTGCAATACGATCCCGGACTGGCCCCTCCAAAAAGAAGATATCTGTGGCACGCACATCTTCTTTCTCTAATTCTTCCACCCATCCTGGTAGTACCGATAACGGAGCCAAGACTAAGATCCGGCCGCACCGATGATGCTTGGCCCAGTGGATAGCAACCTTGGTTTTTCCCAAGCGCATTTCCATGAACAACGCAATCCGGGTCCGTGGCTGCGCGTATCGTAATGCCTCGTGCTGTTGCGGCAGCAACGTGCGTGGCATGTTACTTTCCGCCGTCTACGGTGTGCCCGTGTACTGCATACACTGTGAACAGGATCCCGTGAAGCAGGGTACGGCACAGCAGCCGTATGTCACCATCCTTGTCCATGTAGGCCGCGACGATTTCAGCTTTGTGTTCTTCTGGAAAGGAGGGAACGAAGGGGGCAAAGACCATCGGATCATTGACCGGCCACATCGGTCCACCAGCTGTGGTTGCGGGATGTTTCGTGATGACACGACCAAGTAGATTGGTCGCTATTCGGGTAAGGGAACGATCTGCCATACGACCCCCAATTCAGAATGTGAAAATGGGGTCCAGTCCCAGTTGACCTGGACCGGACCCCTACGCGCCGATGCCCCGGCTACTCGTCTTCCGACTCTTCCTCTTCATCCTCGACCGGTTCGGCCTTCTTCCGACCCATCTTCACCACCTTCGCGGTCTTGTCCTTGATGGGGGGTTTCTTTCCCCCTCCGGCGGAAGCACGCACGATAGCGTTGCCCTGGTCATCGAACTCTGTCAGGAACTTCGCGGGAGCCACACCTGCCTGGGAAGACCGTTTGCCGTGGTTGAACTGGGACCGGATGCCCTTGACATGGGCGACTGTGAACTTCGCGGCCATGGGGAATTCCGCACGCATCAGCTTCGCGAGCTCATCGTCGGTCAACTTTGCCTTGTAGTTCTCGCGCATCAGCTTGTCCTGGTACGCCATGACACGAAGCCCGGTCACGCGGCCAAGATATTTCGGCGGTGTATCCTTCTTCACCGCCTTCACCTTCTTCGGCTCTGCTTCGGCCTTGGCCGGAGCGGTGGACGATGCACCCTTGACTCTCAAAATCTTCGCCATATCACTCTCCGATTTGACCACAACGTATCCGACCTTCCAGAAAGGAAGGCTGCCCCGTTAGTGTCGGATGTCGTGGCCCCTGATTAGGGCAGCATGGGGGTTCATCCCCCATTGCACGGCTCATATTACACCCCGCCATGCTGGGAAGCAACACCATTTTCAGGTACCTCTCAATTTATTTCAGCTGGTTTCTTTCCCCCCTTTACGGGGCATATTTCTGTCAATGCTGCCCCACCGAATCGTTCTTCAAACATGGTGGGGCGTGGACGCACCACGGCGGGTCTTCCACATAGTTTGCAGGTAGTGATGTAGAGAGGGAACATCACCCGAATACTGGGCCTGAAAATACCGAGGTCATGCCGCAGCTGCGCGGCACGGTTCCGCGCTTCGGCTTTAATGACTTTGTGATCGCCCACGTCAGCACCACTTCGCATCAGTAGGACAGTTCATGGCAACAGCTGGTCCGCCGATCTCGATCTCATTCGGTGCCGGATGTTCCAGTACATTGACCCACGCAGGGCAAAAATTGCATCGAGCGGCCCCTCTCCGGTGCCCTGACACTTTGTGCGTTAGACGGATGGGTTTCATTCTGTGCCCCCTCCAATAACAAGATTGGCGTGCTCTGCGCTTCAATTCTTCGAATGTCACGGTGTCTCCTTTACATGCCGTATCTACCGAGAGTGAAACACTCGGTCAGTAGAAGTTTCTCCAACTGGGGGTATCCCCCCGCCAGCAAAAGCTTCAGGTTCGGCGTGAGTAGTTTACCGCGTTTCATTTCTTCATAAAGACGCCCTGCATCACACACGACCTCCACTACCTCGTCGGCGGAGATGCACACACTTCCAATGTCCACTTTCATTTCATCAGCTGCACATTGCAGCAGGTCGCTGGCGATGTACTCCCACACCCCTTGCGCTGCCCCGAACAGGGCGTGTTTTTCCTTGTCCGTCAACACAATCGGCTTCGATTTCACTCTGGACATGCTTGACACCTCCTGGTATTCAGCTCACGTTTGGTGGATGGGGGGCGTGTCCCCGGTATGGGCGGGGGAAGGGGGGAACCGCACGCCCACCCCCATTCTTTATTTCTCATATAGATCTTTCTTTTATATACGATGGGGGCGTGGGCCTACTTCCCCCGCCCACACCGCCGACCCCATGCCCACCCGCCAATAATGAGGTGAATTACCGCCACAGCCCATAGGTTTCTTTCACCTCGTTTACGAGTTTGTAAAGCGCTGTGCGATCAACAGGGGGTACCGATAGGGGGTCGGTG
>Ga0315290_10000666_pt1 | contig 22709 bp, 13 predicted proteins | sample YL17G12_0_MG_FD_203627 | JGI IMG/M metagenome (GOLD analysis project Ga0315290, IMG submission 203627) | Sediment microbial communities from Yellowstone Lake, YNP, Wyoming, USA - YL17G12_0 | ecosystem: Environmental > Aquatic > Freshwater > Lake > Sediment | place: USA: Wyoming | collected... | reverse complement strand
GACAGCCAGGTTATTTGCGCCGAGGCGGGTGGCGTCGAGGGCGCGCAGAAGGTCGGCATGGATGACTTCTACAAGAGGTTCAAGGCCAAGTACAACGCCGACGTGCAGATCTATGCACCCTACGTCTATGACGCCGTGAACGTGATGGTCGCGGCGATGGTCAAGGCCGGTTCGGCTGAGCCGGCCAAGTACTTGCCGGTGCTGGCGCAGACCGAAGGCTACAAGGGCGTGACCGGAACGATCTCGTTCGACGCCAAGGGCGACGTGAAGAACGGCGCGCTGACGCTGTTCACGTACAAGGGCGACAAGCGCGAGCAGATCGCTGTGGTCCGTTGATGATTCGCTGACCTCGACTCGAGAACAGCTCTGTCAAGACGATCGGGGCGCCGCAAGGCGCCCCGATTCGTTTTTGGCGTCGCCTGCCCCGGTGCTACACCGGCACGACGCTGACGCGCACCTCCATCTGCTGTTCGCCACCGCCCAGAATCACGCCGCGCAGCGGCGCGACATCACCGAAATCGCAACCCCAGGCGAGCGTGATGTAACGCTGGTCGGCCATCTGATTGTTGGTCGGGTCGAATTCGGCCCATCCGAGCCCGGGCGCGTAGGCCGCGACCCAGGCGTGGCTCGCGTCCACACCCGCCAGGCGCGGCTGGCCAGGGGCCGGGTCGGTGAGCAGGTAGCCCGAGACATAACGTGCGGGCAGGCCGAGACTGCGCAGTCCCGCCAGCATCAGATGCGCGAAGTCCTGACACACGCCGCTGCGTTGCGCCAACACTTCGTCGACCGACGTGCTGACGCTGGTCGCGCCCGGCTTGAACTCGAAATCCGCATGGATCGCGTGCATCAGCGCAAGCACACCGTGCAACCAGTCGCGCCCCGGGTGAAGGTGCCGTTCGGCATATTCGCGGGCGCGGCTGGACAGTGGCAGCAGCCGCGTCGGTTCGCACATTCGGGCGGCGCCAAGGTCGTCGTGCGACGCATCGGCGAGCACCGCGTCGCGCACTTGTTCCCAGGTCTGGCCGTGCGTGGCCGAAACGCTGGCGCGCGACTCGACCTCGACGCTGCAAATCATGCGCACGCTCAGCCTGCGGTGCGGGCGGTGCAGCGCGAAGTGCACATTGGTGTTGCCGAAGCTGTCGGGGCTTTCGTGCTGTTCGTCGACCGGCGGGTCGATCTGCAGCGAGTACGACAACACCTTCTGCCACGCCAGGTTGCGTGGCGTCAGGCGCGCCAGTTGCCAGGATTGCGCGACCGGTGCAGCGTAGTCGTAGTGCGTTTCGTGTTCGATGCAATAGCGCGCCGCCGGCGTCGCGGGTGCTGCAGGCTCTTGCGGCTCCGGGATTTGATTCACGCCCGCCTCATGCAGTGGGTTTCATGCGGCGAGCCTCACGCCACAAGCGACAACATGCTGCGCGACGCCGCATGCGAGAAGAACTTGAGCGCCAGTTCGTCGGAGACTCGATGGCCGACGCGCTGGGCCTGGTCGATGAACTCGGCCAGCACCGGGCTGGCCGGATTCAGGTCGGCCGCAGTCAGGGAGTCAAGCGCGGCTTGTATCGGAGCCAGCAGGTCGCCGGCGAATCGGCCATGGGTCTGCTCGAGTTTGGCCACGTACTCGCGCAAGCCTTTGATCTGGAACGCGACTGCGCGCGGGTTCTCCTGGTCCCGCACCAGCAGGTCGAGCACTGCCAGCCACTGCGGGCCGGCGACGTAGCGCGAGCGATAGGTCAAGGTCGAATCGGCGAGTTCGAGCAGCCAGTCCAGGGTCTGGGAACGGCCGGCATGGAGCGCAACGCCCAGCGCCGCGCACAGGTGCGACAGGCGCTCGATGCGCCGGCCAAGCGAGAGAAAGCGCCAGCCCGAGCTGCGCGTCATTCCGTCCAGCACGAAGCCCGACAACGTGGTCGTCGCGATCACGACCCGGTCCAGCCCGGCCAGGACCGAGCTCGCCTGCGGCGCACCGCCCGCGCCGCGCGCGAACAATGGATCGGCGTGCATGCGATTCAGCGTGCGCCAGTGGTCCGGCGACAAGCGCTCGCGCAGGGCATAGGCGACCCGCGTCAGTTGCTGCACCATCGCACCGAGGCCGGTAGCCGGGTCGGTGGCAGCGCGCAGCAACGCCGCCAAGCCAGTATCGGGCGGGTTCATCAGGCCCTGCTGCCGTGCGAGGTTGAACACCGGCAGGCTGGCCGCGCCGCCGGTTTCAGCCGGCGTGTCATCGCGGCCCAGACTTTGGGCAATGGCCACGCGCAGCAGCCGGGCTGTGGCATCGAGTCGTTCCCCATAGCGGCCGTACCAGAACAGATTCTCGCCGGCACGCGAAGGCAGGTTGCTGCGCGCCGGCATCAGATCTTCGGCTTGGATGGTTCTGCCCAACAACGAGAACGCTGCGTTCACGGGAGCGTCGGAAAGCGCCCAGGTGTCCTTCGAGCGACCGCCGCGCTGCATCGTGATCGAGTACGAATCGCCGCTGGCCGCAACGCGCGTCAGCCCACCGGGCATGACCTGGTAACCGCGCGCAGTCGCCACCGCAAAGACACGCAGTCCCACGCTGCGCGCGGCGAGCCTGGGGCTTGGGCCGCGTTCGAGCACGGGTGCCTGTGAGACCTGCACAAGCTCCTGCGCGACGTAGCGCTGCGGCCGCAGCGCGACACGGCGCCGCAGCGCCTGCTTTTCCGCGGCCGACAGCATGTGGCCGAACAGCGCAGGTTCCTGCGGCGAGCGCTCGAGTGGCTTGATGAGGATCTTGTCGAGTTGTTCCCAGGCATCGTCCAGCGCTGCGGGTTCACCGAGCCACCAGGTCGCGACCGACGGCAGCCGCAGCTCCTCGCCGAGCAGGCGTTGGCTCAAGGCCGGCAGGTAGCCTAGCAAGGCACCCGACTCGAGCACACCGGCCCCGAGCGCATTGGCCAGGAACACGCTGCCGCGGCGCGCGCAGTCGGTCAGCCCTGGAATGCCGAGGGTCGAGTCGGAGCGCAGTTCGAGCGGGTCGCAATAGTCATCGTCCTGGCGCCGCAAGATTGCATGCACGCGTTGCAGGCCGTCGACGGTCTTCATCCAGACCCGGCCGTCGCGCACCGACAGGTCGCTGCCTTCGACCAACGCGAAGCCGAGATAGCGCGCGAGCAGCGTGTGCTCGAAGTAGGTCTCGTTGTATGGCCCAGGGGTCAGCAAGGCAACCCGTGTCGGGCCGTCACCGCGTGGTGCGAAGTGCAGGATCGAATCGCGCAGCGTCGCAAAGAACGATGCGAGGTGCTGCACGTTCAGGTCGCGGAACAACTGCGGAAATACGCGCGACACGACAAGCCGGTTTTCCAGCGCGTAGCCGGCTCCTGAGGGCGCCTGGGTGCGATCGGCGACGACCCACCAGCTGCCGTCGGGGGCGCGTGCCAGGTCCGCCGCGTAGTGGAACAGGTGCACGCCGGCGCTCGGACGAACGCCCTGCACGGCGTGCAGGAAACCGCCATGGCCGAAGATCACCGCCGGCGGCACAGCCCCTGAACGCAGCAGTTCCTGCTTGCCGTAGATGTCGGCCAGCACCCGGTTCAGCAGCTCGGCACGCTGCGCGACGCCGGCCTCGATGGCCTGCCACTGCGCAGCAGGCAGCAGCAGCGGCATCGGGTCGACTTGCCACAGCCGGTCATTGCCCTGCGGATCGGCGTAGACGTTGTAGGTGATGCCGTTGTCACGGATCTCGCGTTCCATCATCGACAGCGTTTCGCCGATCTCGGGAACGTCGCGCGCCGCCATGGCGCGGATGAAGTCTTCCCAGTGCGGCCGCGGTTGATTCGGCGCGGCCAGCAATTCGTCGTAGCGGCCGGCGGGCGCGCCGTATTGCGAGAGTAGCTTCTTCAGCAACGGCATGGCACGGTATGGCGCGTCACCGCCCGAAGACTGGCAGGGCGCTGCTCAAGGTTGCGCGTGCGGCCACTGTGTCATGCGACCGCCTTGCGGCGCAGGTCGAGCGTGAACGGGAAGTTGGGATTGCGATCTTCGTCCGGCACCGACATTGCACCCGGCGTATGGCCGATGCGGAAGAAGCGCGCAAGGCGCCTGGCTTCGGCCTCGAAGGCATTGACCGGGAAGGTGTCGTGGCTGAGCCCGCCGGGATGCGCCACGTGATACTGGCAGCCGCCCATCGAGCGCCCCATCCAGCCATCGAGCAGGTCGAAGACGAGGGGCGCATGCACCGCGATCGTCGGGTGCAGAGCCGAGGGTGGGTTCCATGCGCGGTAGCGAACCGCACCGACAAATTCGCCGACCCTGCCCGTCGGCTGCAGCGGCACGCGCCGGCTGTTGCAGGTGAGCGCGTGACGCTCATCGACCAGGCCGGTGAGCGTCACCTGCACGCGCTCCAGCGACGAGTCGACGAAGCGCGCCGTGCCGCCGGGCGTACCCTCTTCGCCGAGCACGTGCCACGGTTCGAGGGCCAGGCGCAATTCAACCTTGACGCCACATGCCGTGAAGTCGCCCAGGCGCGGAAAACGAAATTCGCGGTGCGGCGCGAACCAGTCCGCGCTGACCGGATAGCCGAACTGCGTGAGTTCATCGAGTACGTCGCCCAGGTCCTGCCAGATGAAGTGCGGCAGCATGAAGCGGTCGTGCAATTCAGTTCCCCAGCGCTTCAGGCGCGCCGGCCGGTACGGCTGCTGCCAGAAGCGCGAAACCAGGCTGCGCATCAGGAGCTGCTGCGTCAGGCTCATGCGCGCATGCGGCGGCATCTCGAAGCCGCGCATCTCGAGCAACCCGAGGCGCCCGGTGGGTCCGTCGGGCGAGTACATCTTGTCGATGCAGAATTCGGCGCGATGCGTGTTTCCGGTCGAGTCGATCAGCAGGTTGCGCAGCAGCCGGTCGACGAGCCACGGCGGGCAAGCGTTCGACCCCTGTGCAGCCGCAATGCGCTGCAGCTCGGCGAACGCGATTTCGATTTCGTACACCGAGTCGTTGCGTGCTTCGTCGATGCGCGGCGCCTGGCTCGTCGGCCCGACGAACAGGCCCGAAAAGAGGTAGCTCAACGCCGGGTGGTTGTGCCAGTAGGCGACCATGCTGGCGAGCAGATCGGGCCGGCGCAGGAACGGTGAGTCGGCCACCGTCGCGCCGCCAAGCACGAAATGGTTGCCTCCACCGGTACCGGTGTGGCGCCCGTCGAGCATGAACTTCTCGGTCGACAGGCGCGTCTCGTGCGCTGCCTGGTACAGATGCGTGGTCTGGTCGACGAGCTCGGCCCAGCTGTGCGCGGGATGGATGTTGACTTCGATGACCCCGGGGTCGGGCGTGACGCGCAGCGTGGCGAGTCGCGGATCCTTCGGCGGCTCGTAACCTTCGAGGATGACGGGCAGGCGCAGTTCGAGGGCCGTGGCTTCAATCGCCGCCACGAGTTCCAGGTAGTCGTCGAGCGCGGAGATCGGCGGCATGAAGATGTAGAGGCGGCCGTTGCGCGGCTCGGCGCCGATCGCGGTGCGCGTGATCCACGCTGCCGATTCGTGCAGTGCCGGCGCGCGATTGGCGGCGGCCAGCGGTGCGCGTGAAGGTTCGACGTTCGGGCCTGCCGCAGCGGCGTCGGCAGCGCCTTCGCTAGGGCCGAACGCAGCTCCGGGTGCGCGGTACGGCGCCAATGGCGGGAACGCCTGGGTGAGGTCGGCCGGTTGCACCCAGGGCAGATCGGCCTGCGCAGCCCAGGGCTGCGAGTCCAGCGGCAACCGGTAACCGAGTGCCGAGTCGCCCGGGATCAGGTAGCAGCGCTCGCGCAGGAACCAGGCCCCGGATCGCCAGCGCGGCATGCCGGCGCCCGCGCGCGAGTCCTGACTGGCATCACTTCGAGCCTTGCTCCCGGGATCATTTCGAGCGTCGTTTCGAGCGTCGTTTCGAGCGTCGTTTCGAGTATCACTTCGAGCGTCATTTCGAGCCTCGTTTCGAGCCTCATCATTTCGAGCGATCGGCAGCACATGGCCCACCACCGCCTCAAGCCCCCGGGTGAAGACCTGGCGCAGGCGGTCGCGCTCCAGCGGGTCGGACAGGCGCGCGTCGTCCAGGGCGACATTGCCCGGCAGCTTGCGCTCGCGCCACAGGTAGTACCAGGCGTCTTCATAGGCTGGAAAGACGAACTTCGGGTCGAGGCCCAGGCGTTGCGCGAGTCCGGCCAGGAACTGCCTCGCATGGCCTTCGGTCGCGCCATCGTCGCGACGTTCGCTGCCCAGCAGTTCGGGGTGCGTCCAGAGCGGCTCACCGTCCTTGCGCCAGTACAGGTTGAGTGACCAGCGCGGCAACTGCTCGCCCGGGTACCACTTGCCCTGACCGTGGTGTTGCAGACCGCCGCTGCCGTACTTGGCACGCAGGCGTTGCATGAGGTCGGCGCCGAGTGCGCGTTTGCCCGGCCCCATCGCTTCCGTATTCCATTCGGCGCCCTCGCGGTCGTCGACCGAAACGAACGTCGGCTCGCCGCCCTGCGTCAGGCGGACGTCGTGGCGCCGCAGGTCGGCGTCGACCCGCTCGCCCAACTGCTCGATGCGCGCCCATTGTTCGTCGTTGTACGGCAGCGTCACGCGTGGCGCCTCCCAGACCCGGGCCACGCTCATGTGGTGCTCGAACGTCGTCTTGCAGTCTTCGAGCGCGCCTTCCACCGGCGCCGCAGACGAAGGGTCGGGCGAGCAGGCCAGGGGAATGTGGCCTTCGCCGGCGAGCAGCCCGGAGGTCGGGTCCAGGCCGATCCAGCCGGCACCGGGCAGGTAGACCTCACACCAGGCGTGCAGGTCGGTGAAGTCGACCTCGGTGCCGCTCGGGCCGTCGAGCGCTTTCACGTCGCTCTTCAACTGCACCAGGTAGCCCGACACGAAGCGCGCTGCCAGACCCAGGTGGCGCAGCAACTGCACCAGCAGCCAGCCGCTGTCACGGCACGAGCCGCTGGCATTGGTCAGCGTCTGTTCGGGCGTCTGCACGCCGGGCTCCATGCGGATCAGGTAGCCGATGTCGTGCTGCAAGCGCTGGTTCAGCCCGACCAGGAAGTCGATGGTGCGTCGCTTCTCGCGTGGCACGCTTGCGAGCAACTCCGCCAACCGCGGCGTCAGCTTGCCGGTCAGCCGATACGGCGCCAGTTCATGCGCGAGCGAGGTGTCGTAGTCGAACGGAAACTGCTCGGCCGAAGGCTCGAGGAAGAAGTCGAACGGGTTCAGAACCGCCATCTCGGCGACGAGGTCGACTTCGATGCGCAACGAAGTCGTCTTCTCGGGGAATACCAGCCGCGCGAGGTAGTTCGACTGCGGGTCCTGCTGCCAGTTGACGAAGTGCTGGCTCGGCTCGACACGCATCGAGTAGCTGAGGATGCGCGTGCGCGAATGCGGCGCCGGGCGCAGCCGCACGACCTGCGGGCCGAGGTTGATCGGCCGGTCGTAGCGGTAGTGTGTGACGTGGTTCAGCGCGACATGGATCGACATTTGGGGCGGGGGCCGGGTCAGGGTGCGCAATTGTCGGCGCTAAGCGGTCACCGGCACGAGGAAGTCGCGGCTGATGCCCACGCCCAGCGTGCCGACGCGATCCAGAAACTGCGTCAGGTAGGCGTGCAGGCCGGTGGCGAGGATCTCATCGATGCGCGCATATTGCAAGTCGGCACGCAGCCGCCCGGCGCGGCGCAACGTTTCGTTCGACTGATCGTTGGCGACGAACGCGAGATTTGCCACCACCTCGTTCATGCTCGCAGCGAGCGAGCGCGGCATGTCCGCGCGCAACATCAGCAACTCGGCCACCTTTTCGGGCCGGATCACGTTGCGGTAGGCCTTGCGATAGACCTCGAATGCCGAGACCGAGCGCAGGATCGCCGACCAGTGGTAGAAGTCGTATTCGACGTCGCGCGCGCTGTCCTGGCTCTGAGACTGAGACTGCGACTGTGGGCTCGCGCCGGCGCCGAAGTATTCGCTCGCAACGGCGTGGAAGCGCACGTCGAGCAGCCGCGCGGTGTTGTCGGCGCGCTCCAGGAAGCTGCCGATGCGCAGGAAGTGGAACGACTCGTCCTGCAGCATCGTTCCCACGGTCACGCCGCGCGACAGGTGGGAGCGAAACTTGACCCACTCAAACCCCGACGACGGGTCGCGCTGGAATGCATCGGTGGCGACCAAACGCTGGAATTCGAGCCAGGTCTGGTTCTGCGTTTCCCACACCTCGGTGGTCAGCGTGCCGCGCACCGCGCGCGCGTTCTCGCGCGCCGCGCGCAGGCAGTTGCGAATGCTCGACGGGTTGACCTCATCGCTGACCATGTAGCTCATCACGCCGCGCGCGTTGACCTCGCCGTGATGCTGAGCGAAATCGCGGCTCAACTCGCTGATGCTGAGCAGCCCCTTCCAGCCGTTGAGCGCGGCGTCGGTCGATTGCGGCAACAGCGACGTCTGGTAGTTGACGTCGAGCATGCGGGCGGTATTCTCGGCCCGCTCCATGTAACGGGCCATCCAGTACAGATGGTCAGCGGTTCTGGACAGCATGGAGGTGCTCCGCCCGGCCGAGAACAGCGCTGACGCGCTGACCTGAGGGGCTGGGTTGCGGCTGCGCCGCGGGTCGCTGCGCAACCTGAGCCGCCGGCCGCGTGCAGCGCGCCATCGAGTGTGAGTGGTCGGCAGTTCTGGACAACATGGGGTGCGATTGCGGTTCAGGACTCGAGGACCCAGGTGTCCTTGGTGCCGCCGCCCTGCGATGAATTGACAACCAGCGATCCCTCCTTGAGCGCGACGCGCGTGAGCCCGCCGCTGACGATCTGCACGCTCTTGCCCGACAGCACGAAGGGGCGCAGGTCGATGTGGCGCGGCGCGATGCCGCTGTCGACGAAGGTCGGGCAGGTCGACAGGCTGAGCGTCGGCTGCGCAACGTAGTTGGCTGGATTGGCGAGCAGCGCTGCCTTGAACTCTGCGATCTCGGCGCGGCTTGCGGCCGGGCCGACGAGCATGCCGTAGCCGCCCGCACCATGCACTTCCTTCACGACCAGTTCGCCCAGATGGTCGAGCACGTACTTCAAGTCGTCGCGCGCACGGCACAGGTAGGTCGGCACGTTCGCCAGGATGGGCTTCTCGCCGAGGTAGAACTCGATCATCTTCGGCACGTATGGATAGATCGACTTGTCGTCGGCAACGCCGGTGCCGATCGCATTCGACAGCGTCACATTGCCGGCGCGGTAGGCGTCGAGCAGCCCGGCGCAGCCCAGCGTCGAGTCGGGCCGGAACACTTGTGGGTCGAGAAAATCGTCGTCGACGCGCCGGTAGATCACGTCGACTCGCTTCGGCCCGCGCGTGGTGCGCATGAAGACGAAATCGTGCTCGACGAACAGGTCCTGGCCTTCGACCAGTTCCACGCCCATCTGCTGCGCGAGGAAGGCGTGTTCGAAGTAGGCGCTGTTGTACATGCCGGGCGTCAGCAGCACGACGGTGGGATCGTTCGCCGCGGCCGGCGCCACGGCGCGCAGCGTCTCGAGCAGCAGATCGGGATAATGTGCCACCGGCTCAACCCGGTGCAGATTGAACAGCTCGGGGAACAGCCGCATCATCATCTTGCGGTTTTCGAGCATGTAGCTCACGCCGCTGGGCACACGCAGGTTGTCTTCGAGCACGTAGTAGCTGCCGCTGCCGTCCGCATTGGCAGCGCGCACGATGTCGATGCCGGCGATGTGCGAGTAGACGCCGCCGGGCACATCGACATGCATCATCTGTGGGCGGAACTGGGCGTTGTCCAGCACCTGTTCGGCCGGGACGATGCCGGCCTTGATCATTTCCTGGCCGTGGTAGACGTCGTGAATGAACCGATTCAGTGCGGTCACGCGTTGGCGCAGGCCGCGCTCCAACTCGGCCCATTCATGGGCAGGGATGACGCGCGGGATGAGGTCGAACGGAATCAGGCGTTCGGTTCCTGCGCCGTCTTCGTCCTTGGCGCCGTACACGGCGAACGTGATGCCGACGCGGCGGAAGATGACCTCCGCCTCTTCGCGCCGGGCGCGGATGACGTCGCCCGGCTGCTCCGCGAGCCAGCGCTGGTAGCCGCGGTAATGCTCGCGGACCGCGTCTTTGCCGTTGTGCATCTCGTCGAAACCGGGTCTCATCGCATGCTCTCCTGAACCCGACGTTAGCAAATTCCGCGCCAGCGGTCACCGTCTTGATACGGGCACCGCCGAGGGGCGAGCATTCAAGCGAGTTTCTCCCCGGGATGCGTGATCTTGCGCATCGGCTCGTAGCGCTCGGACCCGCTGTGCAGAGGGTGCGCGGTCTGGCCGAGGTCCCATTGCGGATCTTCAATCGATTCGAACGCCTGGCGCAGCTTGCGGCCCCAGGTGCTGCGGATCATGTGGAAGTAGGGGTTTTGTTCGTCGATGCAGGCCAGGCGCTGCGTCGTGAAGCTTTCGCGCTCGTACACCAGCAGGTCCAGCGGCAAGCCCACCGAAAGGTTGGACTTCAGCGTCGAGTCCATCGACACGAGCGCGCATTTCGCGGCCTCAGGCAGCGGCGTCGCGGGCGTGAGCATGCGGTCGAGCACCGGCTTGCCGTACTTCGATTCGCCGATCTGGAAGTAGCAGGTCTCGCGCGTCGCTTCGATGAAATTGCCCGCTGAGTAGACCAGGAACAGGCGCATCGCCTCGCCACGAATCTGGCCGCCGAAGATCATCGAGACGTTCAAGTCGATGCCGGACTGCTTCAGCGACGGCCCGTCCTGCTCGGAGATGCGCCGCACCGCGCTGCCCAGGACGCGAGCGGCGTCGAACATGCTGCGCGCATTCCAGATCGTCAGCGGCGGCCCTGCGCCGTCGTCGAGTTTTTCGACTTGGAGGATCTCGCGCACCGACTGCGAGATCGACAGGTTGCCGGAAGACAACATCACCATCAGCCGGTCGCCGGTCTGTTCATAGACCATCATCTTGCGGAAAGTGCTGATCTGGTCGAGCCCGGCGTTGGTGCGCGAGTCGGAAAGGAACACCAGGCCGGCGTCGAGTTTGATGCCGATGCAGTAGGTCATGGCTGGATTTGATGGAGGTTCTTGAAGCAATGCTGCGCGTGCGGCGTGAGCATACCCGGCTGCGGCCGCAGCGAACTTTGGGGTGGCGCTACAGCGTGACGCCGCTGCCGGCACTGGCCAGCATGAGCATGCATCGCGCGCCAACGGCGAGCCTGTTTTCGCCGCGGCCTTGCTGCTGTGCCAAACCACGCGGATGCGCGGTGTCGAGCAGCGCCTGCCAGGTACCCGCCGGCAGCGTGAACTCGACATCGCCGGCGCTGCCGTTGATCAACCACAGCAGTGGCGCCGGCGCGCGCCCTGGCTTGCCGATGAGACAGGCCAGGGGTTGTGCGCCCGCTGCGCGCCAAGCGTCAGCATCCAGTGGCTTGGCGTCGGCGCCCAGCCACTCCAGGTCGTGCCGACCCTGGCTGTCGCTCAGTCCGTCGTACCAGTGGTTGCCCAGCGGCAAGGCCTGCCGGCGCAGCGCAAGAACACGCGCGGTGAATGCGAGCAGGTCAGCGTCGGACTTGTCCCAGGCAATCCATGTGAGCCGGTTGTCCTGGCAGTAGGGGTTGTTGTTGCCGCTTTGGGTGTGGCCGAGTTCATCACCCGCGGCCAGCATGGGTGTGCCTTGCGCCAGCAACTGCGTCGCCAACAGTGCGCGCTGCAGTCGGCCGCGCAGAGCGTTCACTTGCGGGTCGGCGCTCGGCCCTTCGACGCCGCAGTTGTGGTTGTGGTTCTGGTCATGGCCGTCGCGGTTGTTCTCGCCGTTGGCGAGGTTGTGCTTCTGGCTGTAGCTGACCAGGTCGCGCAGCGTGAAACCGTCGTGCGACACCACATAGTTCACCGACTCGGCGGGCGTGCGGCCCTGCGCCTGGAAAGTTGCGGACGATGCGCACAGGCGCTGCGCAAACTCGCCGCGGTTGCTGCCCTGCTCAACCCAGAAGCTGCGCATCGTGTCGCGAAAGCGGTCGTTCCACTCGAGCCAGCCCTGCGGGAAGGCGCCAAGCTGGTAACCCCCGGGCCCGATGTCCCAAGGCTCGGCGATCATCTTCAGGCGCGACAGCAGCGGGTCTTGCGCGACCGCCGCAAAGAACTGCGCCTTCTTCTCGAAACCATGGTCGCCGCGGCCGAGCACGGGGGCAAGGTCGAAGCGAAAGCCGTCGACATGCATCTCACCGGCCCAGTAGCGCAGGCTGTCCATCACGAGTTGCAGCACGCGAGGCTGGCGCAGGTCGAGCGTATTGCCGCAACCGGTGTGGTTCTCATAGTGCGAGCGGTGCTGCGGCTGCAGGCGGTAATAGAGCGCATTGTCCAGGCCGCGAAAGCTCAAGGTGGGGCCCAGTTCATCGCTCTCCGCGGTGTGGTTGTAGACGACGTCGAGAATGACTTCGATTCCCGCCTGATGCAGCCGCTTGACCATCGCCCGGAACTCGTCGCGCGGGCTCAGACCCGCGACGCCGCTCGCCAGTCGCGGCTCGGCGCAGAAAAAGCCGATCGTGTTGTAGCCCCAGTAGTTCGACAGGCCGATTCGACTCAAGCGCTGTTCGTCGAGGTGCTGCTGTACCGGCAGCAGGCTCACCGCGGTGATGCCCAGGCGCCTCAGGTGCGCGATTGCCGCATCACTGGCCAGTCCGGCGTAGGTGCCGCGCAGCGCTTCGGGAACGTCGGGGTGCAGCTGGGTGAAGCCTTTGACATGCAATTCGTAGAGCACGCTGTCGGCGAGCGGTGTGTGCAGATGCACATCCGTGCCCCAGTCGTACGTGCCGCCGACAACACGCGCCTTCAGCGCAAAGGCGGCGTTGTCCCGGGCATCGGGGTGGTGCACATGGTGCGGGTCGGCGCCGAAATGTTCGTCGCGCCACTCGAAGCGGCCGACGATCTCGCGCGCGTACGGGTCGAGCAGCAGTTTGTGCGCGTTGAAGAGGTTGCCACGGTCCGGGCGCCATGGCCCATGCGCGCGGTAGCCGTACACCAGCCCCGGCGCGGCACCTTCCAGGTAGCCGTGCCAAACGTCGTGGCTGCGCGCCGGAAGGGCGGAGCGCGAAGTCTCGAACTTTCCGTCGGCGTCGAACAAACACAGTTCCAGGCTTTTCGCGTGCGCCGAGGCCACGGCGAAGTTGACGCCGCGTCCGTCCCAGGTCGCGCCGAGCGGCCAGGGTCGGCCGGGGGCGAGGGCGCTCGGGGCGCTTGCCGGGCTCACGTTCGACGAGGCTGCGGACCGTCAGTGCCCGAGCGGCTGGACGTTCCAGATCTGGCTCGCGTAGGCGCGGATCGTGCGGTCCGATGAAAACCTGCCCATGCCGGCGATGTTGGCGATGGCGCGCGCCGCCCATTCCGAAGGTGTGCGATACAGCGCGTCGACCTGGTTCTGGGTCTGCACATAAGCCGCATAGTCGGCGAGCAGCAGATAGTTGTCGCCGCCCCAGAGCAACGAGTCGACCAGGCCACGATAGCGTGACGGGGTGTCGGCGCTGAATGCGCCGTTGCCGACCGCGTCGAGCACGGACTTCATGGCAGGGTTGCTCTGCACCAGGCGCATCGGGTGGTAGCCGCTCTTGCGCAGCGCCGCCACTTCCGGCGTGCGCAGCCCGAAGATGAAGATGTTGTCGTCGCCGACGGCTTGCCGAATCTCGATGTTCGCGCCGTCGTCGGTGCCGATCGTCAACGCGCCGTTCAACGCGAGTTTCATGTTGCCCGTGCCCGAGGCCTCGGTGCCTGCGGTGGAGATCTGCTCCGACAGGTCGGCGCCAGGCATGATGAGCTCGGCCACCGAGACACCGTAGTTCGGCACGAACACGACCTTGAGGCGGCCGGCGACGCGTGGGTCGTTGTTGACCACGGCGCCGACGTCGTGGATAAGCCGGATGATGGTCTTGGCCATCTGGTAGCTCGACGCCGCCTTGCCGGCGAAGATGCAGGTGCGCGGCACCCAGTCGGCTTGCGGTGCGGCCAGGATCGCCTGGTAACGCGTCACGACATGCAGCACGTTGAGCAATTGCCGCTTGTATTCGTGGATGCGTTTGACTTGCACGTCGAACAGGCTGCTCGGATCGAGCGTGACGCCCGTCACCTCTTTCACATGTTCGGCCAGACGCAATTTGTTGGCGCGTTTGATGCGCAGGAACTCATCGCGAAATGCGCCACTGCCCTGGTTCTCTTTCAACCTCGCGAGTTGCTCGAGGTCGAGCCGCCAACCACTGCCCAAGGTGCGATCGAGCAGGCCGGCCAAACCGGGGTTCGCCTGCGCCAGCCAGCGCCGCGGCGTCACGCCATTCGTCATGTTGACGAAACGCTGCGGCCACAGGCTCGCAAAGTCGGCGAAGATCGTCCCCACCAACAGTTCGGTGTGGAGTGCCGAAACGCCGTTGACTTTGTGGCTGCCCACGACCGACAGGTGCGCCATGCGCACACGTCGCTCGCCGTTTTCGCCGATCAGCGAAATCCGCTCCAGCAGGCCATGGTCGCCCGGGCGCTGCAGGGCGGCGAAGTCGAGCAACTCCTGGTTGATGCGGAAGATGATCTCGAGATGGCGCGGCAACACGTGCTGGATCAGTGCCACCGGCCAGGTCTCGAGCGCTTCGGGCATCAGCGTGTGATTCGTGTAGGAGAAGATGCGCTGGCACATTGCCCATGCCGGCTGCCACGCCATGCCTTGTTCATCGCACAGCACCCGCATCAGCTCGGCGACGCCGATCGCCGGGTGCGTATCGTTCAGGTGGATCGCCACCTTGTCGTCCAGGTTCGAAAGCGTGCCGTGTTCTTCAAGATGGCGCGCGACGATGTCTTGCAGCGAAGCGGCGACGAAAAAATACTCCTGGCGCAGCCGCAGCTCGCGCCCGGCCGGCGTGCTGTCGTTCGGGTACAGCACCCAGGAGATGTTCTCGTATTCGTTCTTGATCCCTGCGGCGCGGGCGTAGTCGCCGGTGTTGAAGGCGTGCAGGTCCAGATGCGCCGGCGCCTGCGCTTTCCACAGCCGCAACGTGCTGACCTTTTCCGTGCCATGGCCGGGAATCACCATGTCGCAGGCCTTCGCCGCCACTTCGCCGGCTGCACGCCAGGTGGCCTTGCCGGCGTTGTGTTCAACCCAACCACCAAAGCGCACGGGATAGCTGATGCCGCTGCGCGGGAATTCCCAGGCCGTTCCGTTCTCCAGCCACGGGTCGGGGTATTCGATCTGGCAGCCGTTCTGAATTTCCTGCGCGAACATGCCGTACTCGTAGCGGATGCCGTAGCCGAACGACGGCAGCCCGAGCGTCGCCATCGAGTCGAGGAAACACGCCGCCAGGCGCCCCAGGCCGCCGTTGCCCAAGGCCGCGTCGACCTCCAGTTGTGCCACGTCTTCGAGACGCCGCGCATGCGCCGCAATACCCTGTGCGGCAGCTTCATTCAGATCCAGGGCCCCGAGTGCGTTGCCCAGGGTGCGGCCGATCAGGAATTCCATCGACAGGTAGTAGATGCGCCGTGCCTTGGCCGCCGCTTCCAGCGTCTGCGTCGCGACCCAGCGTTTCGAAAGCTGCTGGCGTGCCACCTGCGACACCGCTTGCAGCAGCTCGGCCGGGCTCGCGTGCGCCGGGTTTGCGCCGACGGTCTGCAGCAGGTGTTCGTCGATCGCGGCCGCAAACTGAGGCAGGGGTTGATGCGAATCAGGGTTCACGGTCGTTCCTATTCCGAGTCGTGGGTCAACGAGCCGCAGTGCGGGCGCGCAGCGCTTGGGCAGCCTGCCTTTTCGCGAGCCCGCAATGTACAACCAGACGCCGCCGATATCGGCCTGCGCATCGGCCTGGGTTCAACGCGCCGGCATTTGGCGCCAAAATGTCCGCATACCGGCAATCAGGAGGAGGAATATGAGCAACGGAGATCCGTCCCTGAAGATCGACCGGCGCAAACGCATCGTGGCCCTGGTGCTGGCGGGTGGACGCGGCAGCCGCCTGAGGAGTCTGACCGACCGGCGTGCCAAACCAGCGGTGTACTTCGGTGGCAAATTTCGCATCGTCGACTTCGCGCTGTCGAACTGCCTGAACTCCGGGATCCGGCGCATCGGCGTGATCACGCAGTACAAGTCGCACAGCCTGCTGCGCCACCTGCAGCGCGGTTGGGCGTTCCTGCGCGGCGAGATGAATGAATTCGTCGACCTGCTGCCGGCGCAGCAGCGCACCGACGAAGAGCATTGGTACCGCGGCACGGCCGACGCCGTGTACCAGAACCTCGACATCCTCGAGGGCTACCAGACCGACTACATCGTCGTGCTCGCGGGCGACCATGTCTACAAGATGAACTATTCGCTGATGCTCGCCGACCATGTGGCCAAGGGGCGCCCGTGTTCCGTGGCCTGCATTGCCGTGCCGCGGGCGCAGGCGAGTGCGTTCGGCGTGATGGCGGTCGACCAGGACTCGCGCATCGTCGACTTCATGGAGAAGCCCGCCGATCCCCCGGCGATGCCGGGCGCCCCGGACAAGTCGCTCGCGAGCATGGGAATCTACGTCTTCAATGCGCGCTACCTCTACGACGAGCTGGTACGCGACTTCGCCGATCCACTTTCCAGCCACGACTTCGGCAAGGACATCATCCCGAAGATCGTGCGCGCCGGCATGGCCTCGGCGCATCCGTTTTCGCTCAGTTGCGTCGGAACCAAGCCCGACGAAGAGCCTTACTGGCGCGACGTGGGAACGATCGATGCGTACTGGGACGCCAACATCGACCTCACCGCCACCGTGCCGATGCTCAACCTGTACGACACCAACTGGCCGATCTGGACCTACCAACCGCAACTGCCGCCGGCCAAATTCGTGCACAACACCGATGCCCGGCGCGGCATGGCGGTCGAGTCGATGGTCTCGGGCGGCTCCATCATTTCCGGCCATGTGTTTCACTCCGTGCTGTTCTCCAGCGTGCGCGTGCACTCGTATGCGAGCGTGAACTGGTCGGTGCTCTTGCCCGAAGTGCAGGTGGGGCGCGGCGCGCGCCTGAACCGCGCGGTCATCGACCATGGTTGCGTGATCCCCGACGGCATGGTGATCGGCGAGGACGCCCAGGCCGACGCGGCGCGCTTCGAGCGCAGTGAGATGGGCATCACGCTCGTGACGCGCGACATGCTGGCGCGCCTTGCGCCTCCGGCATGAAAGTACTGCATGTCGCCGCCGAAGTCTTTCCGCTCGTCAAGACCGGCGGTCTGGCCGACGTCGTGGGAGCGCTGCCGAAGGCGCTGATCGACGCCGGCACTGAAGTGCGTCTGCTGCTGCCGGGCCTGCCGGCGATCGTCGACGCTGTGGCCCGGCAGCGAACCGTGTGCGAAATCGGGCCCATGTTCGGCGCCTTGCGCATCACCGTCCGCTCGGGCGTGTTGCCGTTCAGTCATGTGCCGGTGTACCTGATCGATTCGCCCTATCTGTACCGGCGCAGCGGCGGGCCGTACGAAGACGAAGGCGGGCGCGAATGGAGCGACAACCTGCAGCGTTTTGCCTTGCTCGGCTGGGTTGCGGCACATCTGGCCGCAGGCGACGTCGACAGCGGCTGGACGCCGCAGATCGTGCACGCCCACGATTGGCACGCGGCGATGGCCTGCGCCTACATGGCCGCGCATCCCGGGACGGCGGCGGCCAGCGTGTTCACGGTGCACAACCTCGCCTACCAGGGCTTGTTCGCGCCGGGCGACTTCTCCCAGCTCGGACTGCCGGCATCAACCTGGGCCTCGCATGGCATCGAGTATCACGGCCGTATCTCGTTCATGAAGGCGGGGTTGAAATTTGCGCGGCGCATCACCACCGTCAGCCCGACTTACGCCACCGAGATGGCGACGCATGAGTTCGGCTGCGGCCTGGACGGCGTGATCCGCAGCCGCATCGGCGACGTGGTCGGCATCCTGAACGGTGTGGACCGCGACGTTTGGAATCCCGCCACCGACGGCGCCCTGGAGCAGCGCTATACGGCGCAAGACATGAGCGGCAAGACCTTGTGCCGTGATGCGCTGCGGCGCGAATTCGGCCTCGACGCGACTCCCGAAGCGCCATTGTTCGGCGCTGTCAGCCGGCTCAGCGAGCAGAAGGGTCTGGACCTGATCCTCGCCGCCTTGCCTGCGCTGCTGCGTTTGGGCGGCCAGTTCTGCCTGCAAGGCAGCGGCGACGCATCGTTGGAGGCGGCCTTCAATGCCGCGGCCCAGGCGCACCCCGGCAAGGTGGCGGTACGCATCGGCTACAACGAAGCCGTGGCGCATCGCTTGATCGCCGGCGCCGATGCGCTGCTCGTTCCTTCGCGTTTCGAGCCCTGCGGCCTGACCCAGCTCTACGCCTTGCGCTATGGCAGCGTGCCGGTGGTGCGCCGCGTGGGCGGCCTGGCCGACACCGTGGTCGACGCGACACCGAAGGCGCTTGAAGTGGATCGCGCGACCGGGTTCACATTCGGCGCTGCCACTCCTGCCGCGCTCGAGGCGGCGTTGCAGCGCGCCGTCCTGGCGTATCGAGTGCCGGCGCTATGGGCCCAACTCATGCAGCGTGGCATGGCCCAGGATTTTTCGTGGCGTGAAGCGGCGCGCCACTACGTCGCAATGTACGCCGAGCTGTTGCAGGACAAGGGCTTGGCGCAAGCGCAGGCGGCAACCTGACCCCGTTGCTGCGGCTGGGCCGTGCGTTTGCGCAGCTTCGACAGAATGCGCCGCGGCGGCAAGGGCGCGTTTTGCGGTCCAACCGAATTCGGCGAAGATCGACCTGCCGCCGATACGATTCGTCGCGCGGCTCCCAAGGACAACTCCAATGGCCAAACCGAACTCGAACGAAGCCGATTTTCATAGCGCCAGCGTGCACCGCCTGCGCGCCGACCTCGCGGTGGCGCTGCGCGCCGCGGCGTTGCATGGCCTGGCTGAAGGCGTGTGCAACCATTTCAGCGTCGAGTTGCCCGATGACTCGGGCCGTTTCCTGCTGAACCCGCGCGGCCTGCTGTGGAACGAAGTCGGCACCGACGACATCGTGATGATCGATGTCCACGGCAACAAACTCGCCGGGCGCCATGCGATCGAACCGACGGCGATGTTCATCCACGCCGCAATCCACCGCATCGCGCACAAGGCTTGCGTGCTGCACACCCACATGCCCAACGCAACCGCATTGACACTCACTGTCGATCGGGCGCTGGACACGACCCTGTCGCAAACGGCGATGCGCTTTCATGGCCGCATCGCCATCGACCCCGACTACAACGGCCTGGCCCTGGACAACTCGGAGGGCGAGCGTATCGCGCGCGCCATGCAGGGCGCCGATGTGGCGTTTCTCGGCAATCACGGTGTCGTCGTCTGCGGCGCGCGCATCGACCATGCGTACGACGACCTCTACTATCTCGAACGTGCCTGCGCAGTGCAGATCCTGGCGCAATCGACGCGCCGTCCGCTCGCACCCGTGTCAGCGGCAATCGCGCAACGCGTTGCGAAACAGGGCATGGGTGAACTGCTGCAAGCCGAGTTGTTCTTCGAGGCGTTGCGACGCACGCTTTGACGGCGCCACACGCCGCACGATCCGGTCACGATCGAACCGGCACCGCATCCGGGGAGCTCAAACCGGGTTGCGCACATGGCGATCGTGCTTCTGATTGCGAATGTGCCGGCTCTGGCGGTTTTCGCTGCGTTGCACACGCGCCTGTTCGGCCGCGTTCACGTGGCCATCGCGGCCGGCGCGCGCCTCCTTGCCTTGGACACGGGCCTGGCCGCGCTCGAGCTTGGCCACTTCCCGGTTCGTCAGCGAAGCGTTCTGTACACCCGCTTCGATTCGCTTGTCCTGGTTGATGTTGCGCTGCACATCGGCCTGCATACGCTGCGACGAGGCGGATTGCGGGTCGCCCGTCACGCGGTTCGTCTTCGCCGCGCGGATATCGCGGCTGGCCTTGTCCTGCATTGCCCCCAGGCGTTCCTGCTCGGCGGGCGTGAGCTTGCCGTCCGCAAGTGCGCGGGACTGCTGGCGGCTGATGGCGCTTTGTTCGCGCTCCAGGCGTGCCGCTTCGCTGGTGCTCAGCGCGCCGCTCTTGAGGCCCTGTTCGATGCGCTCCTGCTGGTTCACGTCGCGCTGTACCGTGGTCGCTGTACTCTGGGCTGACGCGCCCAGGCTGGTGCCGAGCAGGGCAATGCTGAGGATGAGCTTGTGATTCATGAAGAGGCTCCTGAGAATGATCCGGTGGAGGAAGCGAAACGCTGTTCGGTCCGCGCTGGCGCTGCTGGGCCGCCAGGTGTCATACAAACGCCAGCATCAGCGCGCAGTTGACCTCACGCACGCTGCGCAGTTGTGAAGATTGGTTGCGAGCAGGGGTCTGAAGGCACCGGCGCCGCGTGGCGTGCCAACTCGTTCACACGCTGCTGCGGCGCGGCGCGCAGTGCCCCGCGGGCTGGGCCGGATGCGGGTGATGCCACGCTTGCGCGTCCAGCATGACCAGCGCGATGGCTTCAGCCGACGCGTGCACCGCACCGCGACGAGTCCCGCCCGCCGTGGAAGACGCTGCGTGGGCCTGAACACGATCTTGGCTGAAATAAGTGGAACAGCTGCGCTTTGCGCTGGCGCTGGATGAACGCGTACTTCACTTCGCTGCCTTTGCCAAGTACGCCGTCGCTCTTCCCGGGATGTCGCGCTCCACCTTCACGCGCGCCGGCTCGGCGCGCAGCCGACTGATCTCGATCTGCTCGGCGCTCACGACCTTGCTGTCAGCGCCTGTGGGCTTGCGCTGCCGATGGGCCTTGACCGAGTTGAACAGCGTCCGGTCCACCACGCCCAGCGTACGTGGCGCCGCCGCAATGCTCTGGCAGCCCGCTACAGCGGCGTCAGCAGTTGGACCTCGCCCAGCGCCCTCAGGGTCTCGACCTCGCGGTCGATCGCCGCCTTGCCGCGGGTGTTCAACAGATAGCCGCGGATGCGCTCACGCGCGTCCTTCAGCGGTATCGAGGTCGCGGCGACACGCTCTTCGAGCTTGAGGATGTACAGGCCCGTGTCCGCTTCGATCACATCGGAGATCGCGCCCACCGCCAGCGCGAAGGCGGCGTTTTCGAAGTACCCCGGATGGTCGCCACGCACCACCGGATCCAGCTCGCCGCCCCACTGCCGCGTCGCATGGTCGGAGTGCTCGCGTGCCAGCGCGTCGAAGCTCTCGCCGGCGCGCGCACGCGCCAGCACGGCGTCGATCTTGCGGCGTGCCTGGGTCTTCTGCTCGGGCGTGGCAGTCGCGGGCAGGGCGACCAGGATCTGGCGCAGCTTCAGCTGCTCGCTGCGCTTGAACAGGCGCGGGTTGATCTCGTAGAACTCCTCGATGTCCTGGTCGTTGACCAAGACCTCGCGCGCGACGATGCGCTGCGCCACGCGCTCGCCCGACAGCAGCTTGCGCGTGTGCGCGCGATGGCTTGCGACGTTGAAGCCGTCGGCCTCGATGCGACGCAGGAAAGCCGCTTCGGTGGCGAAGCGCGCGCGCACCTGTTGCAGCGCGCGGTCGACCTCTTCTTCGTCGGCCACGCTGTCGGCCGCCTTGGCCTCCTGCCAGAGCAGCTCAATGCGGATGAGCTGCTCGAGCGCCTCGCGCCTCAAGCCCTTCACCTGGGCCGAGCTGTGCAGCCGGGCGACGTGCAACTTGCGCTCGCGCAACAGCGTCTCGTACTGGTGCTCGAGAAGTTCGAACGGAATGCCCACGCCGTTCACACGCGCGGCGAGCATCATCTGTGCGTGTGCCGGCGTCGCCGCAGTCAATCCGATCGCGGCGGCGCAAAGCGCGCACTGCAACCCCACAAGCACGCCGCGTCGCGTCATGAGCTTCATCGCCTTCGTCGCCTGCATCGCCCCATCGCCTTATCGCCTTATCGCCTCACGGCAGCCTGAGGTAGCCGCCCATGGGGCGCAGGCTCTTCTTGTCGAGATCGACGGCCAACAGGTAGCCCCCCATCGCGCCGATGCGTCGATCGGCGTTGTAGCTCAGTGCCGGCATCAAGCCGGTGTCGAAGCCCTGCACGGCCTCCAGGTTCGCGATCAGTTTGCGGCGCGACAGGTCGCGCCCGGTGCGCTGCAGCGCATCCACCAGCAACAGCCCGGCCGCATAGGCGGCGCGCTGCGAAGGTGGGTCGCCGCGCGCCGCCGCGCGCTCCGGCATGAGCGCAGCGTAGGCCAGCAGCGCGGCATCGCGCTGGTCGTGCGGCGCGGTCGGGTAGGCCAGCGTCACCCGGTCGCGAAATGCAAGCGGCAAGTCGACAATCGCGCGCGGCGCGAGCGGCCCGGGCACGAGCAAGTGCGGCGCCCAGCCGATGCGCGCCGCTCCCGCCGCCAACGCCGCCAGATCGGCGCCGGTGCCCAACACCAGGACGGCCGCCACATCGCGTGCCTTGAGCGCCGCCGCGAGCGCATCGTGTGCATCGTGTGCAGCGTCGCGCGCCGGGAACGGCACCGCCAGCGGCGTGCGCCAGCCCGCAGCTCGCAGGCTCGCCTCGAGCGAACGCGCGCGCGCCTGGCCGGCCTGCGATGCCGGGTGCCACAGCGCGATCGGCCGCTGCGTGAGCTGCAGTTCCTGCGCCGCGTGCTGCGCCAGCACCTGCGCGAGTTCGGTCACGCCAGGCAACAGATGGAACACGAACGAATTCGAGGCCCGCGTGTCTTCGGGAAACAGCGTCAGCGGTCCGATGACGGGCAGTTGCGCCGCCGTGGCGGCGTCCGACAGTTCGGCCTCGATGCCAGCCGCCAGCGGCGCCAGCAACGCGAACACATCGCCCTGGGCGAGCCAGTCGCGCGCGCGCGCCCTGGCTG
>Ga0315290_10000665_pt1 | contig 22718 bp, 18 predicted proteins | sample YL17G12_0_MG_FD_203627 | JGI IMG/M metagenome (GOLD analysis project Ga0315290, IMG submission 203627) | Sediment microbial communities from Yellowstone Lake, YNP, Wyoming, USA - YL17G12_0 | ecosystem: Environmental > Aquatic > Freshwater > Lake > Sediment | place: USA: Wyoming | collected... | reverse complement strand
CCGCGTCTGGCCCCTCGCCTTCCCCCTACACCCCGGCGTCCGCTGCCTCTGGACGATTCCGCTGTTCCCGCCCCCTTCCTTCGCGCCTTGGCGCCTTGGCGAGAGAATCCTCGCTGCGTGCCGCGAGTTCTGCTGGCACCCTGAAGCCCGAAGGGCTTCAATACGACAGCCCAGGGCAACGCCCTGGGTGGGGGGGCTTCAGGGCTAACCGCCTTACTCAGGACCCCCTACCCAGGGCGTTGCCCTGGGCTATCGTATTCGAGCCTTTCAGGCTCGGAGGCTTCGCTGCCCCGGGGGCTGTCAGCCACCGAACGCGGGCGAATGTCGGGGGGATTTCGCACACCCGGTCGGTCGGCCGCGGTTGACACTATGCGGGTTGGGCGGTATGCTTGATAACTCGCTGGTGCTGTGCGAGGCGCGATTGAGGAGTTAGAAAAACGCCGATGCCCACTTGGCCCCTCCTTAGCCCGATATGCCACCCCCGCTGCGGCCTTGTCGCCGTGGTCGGGATCGTCATTATTGGGGGTTAGGGCCTGCTGGGCGTCGACCGGCCAACGCGACCGAAGAAAAGACGAGCCCTCAGGCCCAAGCCGGCCCGAGGGTTTTTTTGTTTCCTTGGGGTCCCAGGTTCACTGCCATGCGTCGGATAGAGGTCTACGATACCACCCTTCGGGACGGTGCCCAGGCCGAAGGGATCGATTTCTCGGTCCAGGACAAACTCCTGCTGACCACCCGGCTGGCGGAGCTTCATTTCGACTGCGTCGAGGGGGGCTATCCGGCCTCCAACGCCAAGGATGCGGAGTTCTTTCGGCGGATCGACCAGGCTCGGCTCGGCCAGACCCGGGTGTGTGCGTTCGGCATGACCCGGCGCAAGAAGACCCGGGTTGAGGAAGACGAGGGGATTCAAGCCCTGCTCAACGCGGCAGCGCGGCACGTCACCCTGGTCGGCAAGGGCTCGGCCTTTCAGGCCCGGGAAGTCCTGGGCACGTCCTTGGAAGAGAATCTGGCGATGATCGCCGAGAGCATCGCCTTCTTGCGCGATGCCGGCAAAGAGGTCACGTTCGACGCCGAGCACTTCTTCGACGGCTGGAAGGCCGACGCGAAGTATGCCCTGAAAACCCTCCGTGCCGCGGCCGACGCCGGGGCGAAGGCGGTCGTGCTGTGCGACACCAACGGCGGGAGCATGACCGACGAGGTGGCCGAGATCACCCGGGCCGTGGTCGGGCAGCTATCCATCCCGGTGGGCATCCATTGCCACAACGACTGCGGGCTGGCGGTGGCCAACAGCCTGGCGGCGGTCGACGCGGGGGCGTCGCAGGTGCAGGGCACGGTCAACGGTTTTGGGGAGCGGTGCGGCAACGCCGACCTGATCGTGGTGATCGCCAACCTGGCCCTGAAAAAGGGATACGAGGTGCTCCAGCCCGACAGTCTTCAGCACCTCACCGAGCTGTCGCGGTACGTGTACGAGCTGGTGAACATGAATTTTCCAGCGTGGCAGCCGTTCGTGGGCACGAGCGCGTTCTCGCACAAGGGGGGGATGCACGTCAGCGGCATGGCCCGGACCACGGCCAGCTATGAGCACGTCGACCCGAAGCGGGTGGGCAACGAGCGGCGGGTGCTGGTCAGCGAGCTGTCGGGCCGGTCGAACATCGTGGCGGTCACCACGAAGCACCACATCCAGCACGACCGCAAGCTGATGGACCGGATCCTGGCCGAAGTGGTCCGGCGCGAGCGGGCCGGCTACCAGTTCGAGGCCGCCGAGGGCTCGTTCGACCTCTTGGTGAAGCGCTGTGCCGGCACGTTCGCCCCGCACTTCGAGCAGTTGGAGTACAAGGTCCACATCGAGTCGCAGGCCGATCAGCCGTTCACGATCTACGCGATCGTGAAGATCCGGGTGGGCCAGCAGGTCGAGCACGTGGTGGCCGAGGGGGACGGCCCGGTCAACGCCCTGGACGCCGCCTTGCGCAAGGCCTTAAACGGCTCCTTCCCCGGTCTGCGGGAGATGCAGTTGGTCGACTACCGCGTGCGGGTGATCAACTCCGAGGCGGGCACGGCGGCGGGCGTCCGGGTGGTGATCGAGAGCCGCGACAAGCACAGCGTCTGGGGCACGGTCGGCGTCAGCGAGAACATCATCGAGGCAAGCTGGATCGCCCTGGTCGACAGCTACGAGTACAAGCTCTGCAAGGATGAAGAGGCCGGCATGATTCACCACGGAGGCACGGAGAACACGGAGGAAGATGGGAAGAAAGCAGAAGGGGAGGGAAGTCGGTAGGGTGCGTGCTCGGCACGCACCGATCCGGCTCAGGCAGGATCCATGGTCCGTTGGCGTGCGTGCGGAGCACGCACCCTACGGCTTCGCGCCGCAGCACTGGCGACACGCCAGTGCCACCCACGTGCGTGCGGAGCACGCACCCTACGGCTTCGCGCCGCAGCACTGGCGACACGCCAGTGCCACCCGCGTGCGTGCGGAGCACGCACCCTACGGCTGTTGTGTTCACCTCCGTGTTCTCCGTGCCTCCGTGGTGTTTCTTCCGTCCTCTTGATATCATGATGCGATTACGGAGAACTCAGGATTCCATGGCCACGACCAGCCGATCGCGTGACCTGCCCAGGCAATACGACCACGCCGCTGCGCAGGGGCGGTGGTACGGTTTCTGGGAGGAGCGGGGATACTTCCACAGCGAGCCCAATCCGGACCGCAAGCCGTTCACGATCGTCATTCCGCCGCCCAACGTCACCGGGGCGCTCCACCTGGGCCACGCCCTGAACAACACGCTCCAGGACGTGCTCATCCGGCTGAAGCGGATGCAGGGTTACGAGGCGCTGTGGGTGCCGGGCACGGACCACGCGGGGATCGCCACGCAGGCGGTGGTCGAGCGGCGGTTGTTGGAGGAGGAGGGCAAGACCCGGCACGACCTCGGACGCGACGGCCTGGTCGCGCGGATCTGGGCCTGGAAGGACGAGTACGAGGCCCGCATCCTCAGCCAGCTCAAGCAGATGGGCTGCGGGTGCGACTGGGCTCGGACGCGGTTCACGCTCGACCCGATGTGTGCCCGGGCCGTGCGCCACACGTTTTTCCGGCTGTTCCGCGACCGGCTGATCTACCGCGGCAAGCGCCTGGTCAACTGGGACACGCACTTGCAGACGGCCGTTTCGGACGACGAGGTTTTTCACGAGGCGGTGCCGGGCCATTTTTGGTACTTTCACTATCCGGTGATCGACCCGAGGCCGGGCGAGCCCCGGCACGTGACGATCGCCACGACCCGGCCGGAGACGATGCTCGGCGACACGGCCGTGGCGGTCCATCCCGAGCCGGCCGCGGCGTTGGATCGAGCCGAGGCGGAGCTGGAGGCCCGGCTGGCCGCCGCCCCGGCCAAGGAGAAGCCCGATCTGGAGAGCCAGTTGGACGACGTCCGGCAGCGGCGGCAGACGCTGCTGGCGGAGCTGGTCCGGCTTCGCGACATGGCCCGGGACGGCCGCCGCGTGATGCTCCCCCTGCTCGACCGGCCGATCCCCCTGATCGCCGACGAGTGGGCCAAGCCGGAGCTGGGGACCGGCTGCGTGAAGATCACCCCGGCCCACGACCCGAACGACTATGAGGTCGGGCTGCGTCACGGGCTGCCGATGCCGGGCATCCTCAATCTCGACGGCACGCTCAACGCCAACGCCGGCCCGTACCAGGGGCTCACCGTGATGGCGGCCCGCCCCAGGGTGGTTGCCGACCTGGAGAAGCTCGGCCTGGTGGTCAAGGTCGAGGACCGCTCGATCGACCTGGCCCACTCCGACCGCTCGAAGACGCCGATCGAGCCCCTGCTGACCGACCAGTGGTTCGTGCGCATGGAGCGGCTCGCCCAGACCGCCATGGACGCCGTGCGCGACGGCCGGGTGCAGATCCTCCCGAGCCGCTACGAGAAGGGCTATCTCGACTGGCTCGGCGAGAAGCGCGACTGGTGCATCGGCCGGAACCTCTGGTGGGGACACCAGATCCCCATCTGGTACTGCAAGACCGCGACGGAGGACGACCTCCGCTTTGCATTGGGCGGACGCGACGACGTCACCTGGCACTGGGACGACGAGTACCAGCAGTGGCTCATCGGCTCGCAGGAAGAGGACTTGGCGGAAGACGCGGTGCCGGGCCATCGGCTCCAGCGCGAAGAGAACGTGCTGGATACCTGGTTCAGCTCGGCGCTGTGGCCGCACTCGACCCTCGGCTGGCCCGAGCCCACGCCGGAGCTGGCCTACTATTACCCCACCAGCGTGCTGATCACCAGCCGCGACATCATCACGCTCTGGGTCGCCCGGATGGTGCTCACCGGCCTGTACAACGTGGGGAAGGTGCCGTTCGACCGGGTCTACATCCACCCCAAGATCCTCGACGCCTACGGCGAGGGGATGTCGAAATCCAAGGGGAACGGCGTCGATCCGCTGGACGTGATCGAGAAATTCGGGGCCGATTCGCTCCGCTTCGGCCTGGCCTGGCTGACCACCGAGACCCAGGACGTGCGCATGTCGGTCGGGTTCGAGTGCCCGCACTGCGCGGCCCTGATCGACCAGACCCGGGAGAACCGCACCCGGCCGCGGGTCCGGTGCAGCCATTGCGGGAAGGATTTTTCCACGCAATGGGCCGACAAGCCGGACGATAAGGCCCTGCCCCGCGCGGCGGTGGTCAGCGAGCGGTTCGAGATCGCGCGGAACTTCTGCAACAAGCTCTGGAACGCCTCGCGGTTTGCCCTGATGAACCTCGAGGGCTATGCGCCCGGCCGGGTGAGCGACGAGGAGCTGCTGCTGGAGGACCGCTGGCTGCTCAGCCGGCTGGCCACGGTGACGCACCAGGCGACCGAGGCCCTGGAGGGCTTCCAGTACGCCGAGGCGGCGCGGCTCTTGTACGAGTTCGCCTGGGACGAGTTTTGCAGCTTCTACCTGGAGATGATCAAGGGGCGGCTCCAGGACGTGGCGTCCCGGCCGGCGGCCCAGCGGCTGTTGGCCCACGCGCTCGATACGCTCCTGCGCCTGCTGCACCCGATGATCCCGTTCCTGACCGAGGAGGTCTGGCAGCTCCTGGGCGAGTCGGCGCCGCGGCGGGGGATCGACGCGATCCGGGCGGCGGAGCCAAGCGTGATGATCGCCCCGTGGCCGGCGAGCGACCCCCGCCGGCGGGATCCCGAGATCGAGGCCCGGTTCTCGCGGTTCCAGGAGGTGCTCCGGGCGGTGCGCGAGGTCCGCAGCCGGCAGAACGTCCCGCCAAAGAAACAGATCGATTTTGCCGTGCGGTGCGACGCCCCCACGGCGGCCCTGCTGGAGCCGATGCGCTCCTACTTCGCCGCCATGGCCGGGGCCCGGCCCACGCAATTCGGGCCTGAGGTCCAGTCGCCGGCGCTGGTGGCCGGCGTCAGCTTGCCGGGGATGGAGGTCTTTGTCGATCTGGCGGGACTGATCGACGTGGCGGCGGAACTGGCTCGGAAACGAGAAGACCTGGCCAAGATCCAGGCCCGCATTGCCGCCCAGGAGAAGAAGCTGGCCAATGAGAACTTTGTGCGGCGGGCGCCCGCTGCGGTGGTCGAGAAGGAGCGCGAGGCCCTGGACGTGCTGCACCTTCAGGACCAGGCAACCGTGGAGGTGGTGCGGCGGCTGGAGGGCATCGCCGACCAGGGTGGCCCGGCTGCACCGGGCGAAGGCGGTCCCTAGGCTGTAGGGAACGCCCTCTGTGGCGTTCCCGGGGGTCCCTGCACCGGCGGAACGCCACGGAGGGCGTTCCCTACAGGAGGCGGGGCCCTAGCCCTGGCGGCCCGCCGCCGCTTATAATGCAGGGAGAGCCTTCGGCGATCCTATGCCTGCGAGGACACGGCCATGCCCGTTGCGATGGAATTGTCGCGGATCATCATCAGCGATATCAACGAGCACCAGCTCATCTACCTGAAGGAGATCGAGGGGACCCGGCAGTTCCCGATCCTGATCGGCCAGTTCGAGGCCAGGAGCATCGACGCGCGGGTGAGGGGGGAGACGTGGGCGCGGCCCTTGACCCACGACCTGATCGTCAGCATCGTCGACCACCTCGGGGCGGAGCTGCAGGACGTGGTCATCAGCGAGCTGAAGCAGCACACGTACTTTGCGAAGCTCCGGGTGCGGCAGGAGGGGGAGCTGGTCGAGATCGACGCCCGGCCCAGCGACGCCATCGCCGTGGCCGTCACGTGCCGGCCGCCGCTGCCGATCTACGTCAACGAGGACGTGCTCAACGACGTCCTGGGCGAGCAGCCGGGGTGATCTGGAAGGATCGACCCCACGTGCACTTCCCCCCGGCCGAGGCGGCGGGCCACGGGGTGTTCCCGTAGGACGGGTTGGTAACCCGTCCTTCATAAGGACGGATTCACAATCCGTCCTACGGCGGTGAGAAGTGCGGCCTCAACGACACTCTCCGCGGCGACGTCGTGCGGCCAGCGCCAGCAGGGCGACGCACCCCGTGCCCAGGAGCGCCAAGGCGCTGGGCTCCGGCACCATGTGCCAGACGACCGCATGGGTCTGTGTGGCGGTGGTCGCAATGCCACAGACCCAGGTCTCGCCTCCGGACTCGTAAATGCCGAACGCGGCTGAAGCCGTGGCGTATTCCGTGGGGAGCATGCTGTGCAGGTTGAGCCAACTATCGGCCGTGCCGGACCAGACCCCCGCCTCGTTGTGCGCGGGCGTGCCGAGCGTGATGTATCCGGCCTGATACGTGTCGGTGACGGCCTGGATCCGCGAGGCGGTCGCGCCGGTCGCCCCGGGATGGAGATCCTGCCAACTCGCCTTGGTCCCGTTCCAGGTGCTCGCGTGGGTGTTGCCGCCGACAGTGACGTAGCCGCCTTGCAGCGTGTCGGTGGTCCCAAAGATGTAGCTGTGTCCGCTGGCTCCGGTGGGGTAGAGGTCCTTCCAGGTCCACGTGCCGCCGGAGCCGGTCCAAACTCCCGCATGCCGCGTCATACTAATGCCTGCCTGACCGCCCAACACCGTGCCGGAGGGGGCGATGGCAAAGACCTGCGATTCGGAGGCCCCGGCCGGGTTGAGATTGTCGAAGCTCGCCGCGGTCCCTTGCCAAACCGCCGCTTGGGCGTTGGCGCCGGTGGGTCGGGCCCAGCCCGCCTGGAGCGTGCCGATCGTCGAGTTGACCGCGGACCTGTCGTACCCTGACGCCGGGTGGAGGCTTGTCCACGCCAGGCTGGCGTCCCAGTAGCCGGCGCGCTCGTTGGTACCGTAGGTATTGTAGACGTACCCGCCGATCTGCGAAGCCGTAGTGCTGGTGGCCCAGGAGTAGTTCCATCCGCCCGGCTGCGGCAGGTCGGTCCAGGCGCCGAGGCCGCCTGTCCAGTAGGCGGCGCGAGTCTGGTTGGTACCCACGGTCTTTCCGCCGACGTGCTGCGTGCCGGCGGTGCCGTAGGCCTGGTACCCGGCGGGGGTCAGAATCGAGTAGTCCCACGCTGCGCCCAAGGACATGGCCGCCTGTTGCGTGATTGCCCCAATCGCCAACAAGAATCCCGTGCAGACACGAACGACGGTGTGCGTAGCCATGGTGGAGTCCCCTCGCGTTGCAAGTCGGCCAGACACTTCCCAACGGAAACTCGAGAACCAGCGGCGGCCCTCGGCCAATGTGCTACTATCGTAGTCAGGGTTTCAGCGACGTTCAACACAGAAGCGGGATCTTTCCGGGGGGGCTCGTCAGCCCCGTCCGATGGGCACGCCCCTTGAGTTCCTTTCTCCGCCCCCGGGTGCCGTCGCGTCACAAGTCATTGTTGAAGAAGGTGTTATGTGCCGGGAACTGGCGGGAAGAGGGGATGTGTAGGGAACGCGCTGCTGCGGCGTTCCGCTGAAGCTAGATGATCACGTCGGCGAATTCCTTGCGGAGCACTTCGAGCGTCCGGGGACCCTGGGAGCCGTCGACCACCACGTTCAGCCGCACCTCGCTGGTGCTGATCATGACGACGTTGATCGCCGCAGCCGCCAGCGACTCGAACAGGCGCTTGGCCGCGCCGGTCTGGCTCCGCATTCCCACGCCCAGCACGGAGAGCTTGGCCACCTGGGGGCTGCCGGCCGGCGCCGGGCAGCCAAGCCGCCCGGCCAGGGCGGCCGCGATCTGAAGGCTCGTGGACAGGTCCGCCTGCGGCACGGTGAAGCTGAGGCTGGCGGAGCCCTCACGGCCGACGCTCTGGACGATCATGTCGACGATGATTCCCCCGGCCGCGATCTCCTCGAAGAGCTGCGCCGCCATGCCCGGCCGGTCGGGAACGCCGCTGAGCGTCACCCGGGCCTGCGTCTCGTCGAGAATCACGTCCTCGATCAACAGGTCCTCCATGCCCTGCATCCGGGCGACGAGGTCGGCGGTGTTGTTGGCTGCCGGCACGCCGGGCGCAGGGAGGCCGGCGGCGGGCCGCTCGCCGGGGCCCACGTCGAGCCGGAACGCGGCGTGCACGGTGCGCAGGGCCTCCAGGGCCGATTCGCGATCCACCAGCACGGAGATCTTGATCTCGCTCGTGGTGATCATGAGGAGGTTGATCTCATGGTCGGCCAGGGCGCGGAACATCTTCCGGGCGACGCCCGGCTGGCTCTTCATGCCCAACCCCACGACCGAGATCTTCGAGACGTTGTCGTCGTAGTTGTACCCTTGGGCGCCGAGCTGGCGGGCCGCCTCCTCCACGGCCTTGAGCGTGGCGGGCAGGTCGTCCCGGGCCACCGTGAACGAGACGTCGGCCAGCCCGGCGGCCGCCACGTTCTGCACGATCATGTCCAGGGCGATGTTCCGGGCTGCGATCTTCGAGAAGATCGTGCTGGCGGCGCCCGGCCGGTCGGGCACGCCGAGGACCGTCACCCGGGCCTCGTTCTTGACCATCGCCGCGCCGCAGACCGGCTGGTCGGGGTCCTCGGGCTCGGCGGTGATCATCGTTCCCGGCTGGTCGCTGAAGCTGCTGCGCACGTGGACCGGCACGGAGAACTTCTTGGCGAACTCGATCGACCGGTTGTGCACCACGCCCGCCCCGGCGCTGGCCAGCTCGAGCATCTCCTCGTAGCTGATCTGCCTGACCCGCCGGGCCTCGGGCACCAGGCGCGGATCGGTCGTGTACACGCCGTCCACGTCGGTGTAGATCTCGCAGGAGCCGGCGTGGAGGACCGCGGCCAGGGCCACTGCGGTCGTGTCGCTGCCGCCCCGGCCGAGCGTGGTGATCTCCTCCGCAGGGCTGACTCCCTGGAACCCCGCCGCAATGACGATGTTCCCCTCGTCCAGCGCCTGCCGGAGGCGATCCGCGGAGATCTTGCGGATGCGGGCCTTGGTGTGCGTGCCGTCGGTCATGATCCCCATCTGGCCCCCGGTCATGCTGATCGCCTGGTGCCCCTGGGCGTGGATCGCCATGGCCATCAACGCCACGCTCACCTGCTCGCCCGTCGACAGGAGCATGTCCATCTCCCGTAAAGGCGGCTGATCGGTAATCTGCTTGGCCAGGCCGATCAGCTCGTCGGTCGTATGGCCCATGGCGCTGACGACCGTCACCACCTGGTTGCCCTCGTTGCGGGCACGGATCGCCTTGCGGGCCGCCGCGAGGATCTTCTTGCTGTCCGCTACGCTGGTGCCGCCGAATTTCTGGACGATGATGGGCATGTTAGTGGATAGTGGATGGTGGATAGTGGATAGTGGATAGTGCCGAAATGCTAGGTGCCGATGAAGTGGCCCATCAGTTTCCAGCCCTCCTCGAAGTAGAGGGGGGAGCGGGCGGCGGTGGGGTCGTCGTAGCGCGTGGCGGCGTCCGGCTCGATGCCAAAACCCGCCATGGCCCAGGGAACCGTCCCGTGGCTGTGCGTCTTGGTCCTCAGCGGCGTGGGATGGTCCGGCGTGACCAGGATCCGGTGCTCGCCCAGCGCCCGGAGGGCCTCGTACACCGGGGCCACGACGTGCCGGTCGATCTCCTCCAGGGCCTTCACTTTAGCCTCGGCGTCGCCCTCGTGCGAGGCCTCGTCGGTCGCCTCGACGTGGACGCAGACCAGCTCGACCTCCTTGAGGGCCTCGACCGCGTAGCGGCCCTTGGCGGCGTAGTCGGTGTCGGTGTAGCCGGTCGCCCCCGGGACTTCGATCCGCCGCCACCCCAGCAGCACGGCCAGGCCGCGAAGCAGGTCGACCGCCGTGATCATCGCCCCCTGCTTCCCGTAGCGTTCGGCGAACCGGGGCAGCCGGGGAGTGCTCCCCAGGCCCCAAAGCCACACGTTGGTGGCCGGAAGCTGCCCCCGCAGCCGCCGGGCCACGTTCACCGGGTGCTCCGCAAACACCCCAACGCTCTCGGCCATCAGCCGGCTCAACAGATCGCTGCCCGGGCCGCGCGGGTAGCTGTCCAGAACCGACTTGTCCGTCAGATCGTGCGGCGGGACGGTCTGGGTGTCCGGCGAGAACGGGGCGGGCTCGCCCGCCCCGCGGTACACCAGCAAGTTCCGATAGCTCACCCCGGGATAGAACTCCAGCCGGTCCGATCCCATCGCCTCCCGGGCCGCGCCGATCAGCTCCGCCGCCTCCGCGCTGGAGATGTGCCCGGCCGTGAAGTCCCGCATGCGCTGGCCTTCCACGGTCACCAGGTTGCACCGCACGGCCCAGTCGTCGGGCCCCAGCGCAATGCCCTGCGCCGCGGCTTCCAGCGGGGCACGGCCGGTGAAGAACTCCCTCGGGTTGTAGCCGAAAAGGCTCAGGTTGGCCACGTCGGAGCCGGGCGGGAGGTCCTCGGGCGTGTGGCACGCCCGGCCCACCGTGCCCGCGGTGGCCACGGCGTCCATCGCCGGCACCCGGGCCGCCTCCAGCGGCGTCTTGCCCCCGAGCGACTCCTGGGGCTCATCCGCACAACCGTCGGGGATGATGATGGCGTATTTCATGGGGGAAGTGGGCAGTAGAAAGTAGACGGTAGACAGTAGTGGACACTCAACAGTGGCTGCTGTCTACTCGGTATTCAGTCGCGGACTCTCATGCGGACGCTTTCCGGACGGACGGCGGGGAGCTGATCGATGGCGGCCATGGCCTGGGCCATTGCCCCTTCGTCCGCGGTGTGCGTCATGATGACCAGCGGGACAACCCCGTCGGACTGCGCTTCCTCTTCATCCGTCTCATGCTGGATTACCGACGCGATGGAAATATGGTGCCGGCCGAGGATCCCGGCAATCTCGGCCAGGACGCCCGGCCGGTCCTCGACGTTCAGCCGCAGGTAGTAGCGCCCGGCGACCTTCGCCGGATCGCGCACGGCGACGGGGGCTTCCCGCCCGTCGGCCCAGAGTTGCAGCGTGCGAAACGTGATGGCCGCCCGCCCGACCACCGAATCGATGACGTCGGCCAGCACCGCGGAGGCCGTGGGCATTTGCCCGGCCCCCAGCCCGTGGAAAAACACGCGGCCCACCGCATCGCCAACCACCCGGATGGCGTTGTAGGCCCCGCGGACCTCGGCCAGGGGCGTTCCGTGGCGAACCAGCGTCGGGGAGACGTGCAGCTCGAGCCCTTCGGGGACCAGTTGGGCGACCGCCAAGAGCTTGATGCTGTAGCCCAGCTCTTTGGCGTATCGCTGATCGGCCAGCTCGACGGTATCGATTCCCACCTTGGGGATTTCCCGCCAGTGGACCCGCGCCCCAAACGCCAGATGGGCGAGGATGGCAAGTTTCTGGGCGGCATCGCTTCCGTCCACGTCCATGGCCGGGTTGGCCTCGGCATAGCCCAGGCGCTGGGCATCGGCCAGCGCGGTGGCGTAGTCCCGCCCTTGATCTTCCATCTGGGTCAGGATGTAGTTGCTCGTCCCGTTCAGGATCGCGTGGATCGACTCGATCTGGTTGGCCGACAGGCACTGGCCGATGGCGGCAATGATCGGGATCCCCCCTCCCACCGACGCCTCAAACGCGATCGAGCGTCCCAGCTTTCGGGCACGGTTGAACAGCTCCCGGCCGTGCTCGGCCAGGAGGGCCTTGTTGGCGGTGACCACGTCCTTGCCCGCTTCCAGGAGCCTAAGCACGATGGTTCGAGCCGGCTCCAGCCCGCCCACCAGCTCCATGGCCACGCCAATCTGCGGATCGTCGAGCACGTGGGCGAGGCTGTCGGTCAGGAGTCCGGCGGGGAGATCCACGTTGCGAGGGCGGGTGAGGTCGGTATCGACCACCCGGGCCAGCTCGATCGGCCTTCCCGCTCGGCGGCGGATGCGGGCGTGCTGATCGAGCAAGAGCCGGGCCACGCCCGACCCGACCGTCCCGAACCCCACGATGGCTACCTTTGCGGTTTCCATGGCACCTTCCAACGGAATTTCAAACCTCCTATCCTAGAACATACCACCGGGATGGGGAAGCGCCCCCTCGCGGCAAACCGTCCGCGATCTGCCGCACCGCTTGCAGGGTGCCCCCCGGATAGGATATGGTAGGGTCCCTGCCTTGTCGGTGAGCCGCAGGGGTGGGCGGTCTCTGTCGCTTGACCGCTGGCCATTGTCGATCAAAGGGAGTCGCCATGGATGAGTCGGCCTTAGCGTTCTTCAAGCGGACCCTTCATACCCCCAGTCCGTCGGGGTATGAAAACCCCCTTCAGGAGCTGGTGCGCGACTACGCTGCCGGCTTCGCCGACGAGGTGCGGACCGACGTCCACGGCAACGTGATCGCGGTCCGGAATCCGGGCGCCCCCCGGCGGCTCATGCTGGCGGGCCATTGCGACCAGATCGGGCTGATCGTCCAGTACATCGACGCCGAGGGCTACCTCTACGTGCAGTCGATCGGGGGGTGGGACGTCCTGATGCTCATCGGCCAGCGCATGACCGTCTGGACCGAAGCCGGGCCAATCGCCGCCGTGATGGGGCGCAAGCCCATCCACCTGTTGACCGACGACGAGCGCAAGCAAGTGCCCAAGATGAAGGACCTCTGGCTCGACATTGGCGCGGCCAACAAGGAAGAGGCCGAGAAGCTGGTCCGCATCGGCGATCCGGTGACCGTCGAGCTCGGCTGCCAGGAGCTGCGAAACGATCGCCTGGCCGCTCCCGCCATGGACGACAAGTGCGGGCTGTGGGTCGTCCTGGAGGCCCTGCGCCGAATCGATCCCAAAAAGCTCGAGGTGGCGGTCTATGCCGTCTCCACGGTTCAGGAGGAAGTGGGCCTGCGCGGTGCCCGAACCAGTGCCTTCGGCATCGACCCCCACGTCGGCGTGGCCGTCGACGTGACCCACGCCAGCGACTGCCCGACGGTCGAGAAGAAGGAAGGAGGCGACATTGCGTTGGGCAAGGGGCCGGTGATCGAGCGCGGGCCGAACATGAACCCCAAGGTCGTGCGACGGCTGATGGAGGTCGCCAAGGCACACGACATTCCGTTCCAGATCGGGGCCTCGGGCAAGGCCACGGGCACCGACGCCAACTCCATCCAGGTGAGCCGCTCCGGGGTGGCCACCGGGTTGGTCAGCATTCCCAACCGGTACATGCACAGCCCGGTGGAGGTGGTCTCGCTGGCCGATCTGGACCGCTCGGCCGATCTCCTGGCCCGCTTTGCCGAGAGCCTCGGCCTGGACGACGATTTTACGCCTTAGCCTGCTTGAAGGAAAGGGGTCAGGAGCATATATTGGATACATTGGGACAAGCAGGGGGCGTGGACGGAATCCGATCATGCCTCTCACTTGGGTGGAACAGGCCGCCAAGGCACAGGCCCTGCAATCCACGCTCCGGCCTCGAGGTCGTCCGAAGACTGCGAGGTGAACCCGAACTGCATGCATGCTATCCAGTATACCCAGTTTATGCTCCTGACCCCTTTATTTCCTTTATTCTCTCAATCAAGTCGATATTGACCGTGGCAGGTGTCGGCTTGCTGCTCGGGAGCTTCTGGACGATTCGCAGGAGATGATCGCATGGCGCCCAAGGACCATTTTGCCAAGTCGGCGTGGATGCTGGCGTCGATCGCCGTGGTCGTTGCGGCCCTTTACCTCGCGAAGGGCGTGCTGGTTCCCTTGACGCTGGCCGTGCTGCTGAGCTTTCTGCTCACCCCGGTGTGCGACTGGCTCGAGCGGCATTGGCTGGGCCGGATCCCGGCCGTCCTGGTTACCGCAATCCTGGGCTTTGCGGGGCTGGGCGCAGCGGCATGGATGGTGGTAGCTCAAGTGACCGACCTGGCCCCCAAACTGCCCGAATACGAGGGCAATATCCAAGCCAAGCTTCACTCGGTGAGCGACTATGCGAGCGCCGCGCTGAGCAAAGTGACGAAAACAACCCAGAACCTCGGCGAGAATCTCCCGGAAGCAGCGGGGGCCGAGGAGCCGAGGGGGACTATCGAGTGGCCCTACTCGGTTCGCGTGATGTCCTCGCCGGCGAGCCCACTCCAAGTCTTTGGCGCCATGTTCGGCACACTGCTCCAGGTGTTGGGCACCGCCGGCGTCGTCATCGTTCTCGTGGTGTTTTTCCTGATCGGGCGTGATGATCTGCGCGATCGATTCATCCGCCTGGCTGGAAAAGGCCATGTGACCGTGACCACGCAGATGCTGGAAGATGCCGGCGCGCGGGTCAGCCGCTACCTCTCGATGCTGTTTCTCATCAACGCCGGTTTTGGCATATCCGCCGGCATCGGGCTTTACCTCATCGGCGTGCCCAACGCCGTCCTGTGGGGAATCCTGGCTGCAGCATTGAGGTTCATTCCCTACATCGGCCCGTGGATTGCCGCTGCGATGCCGATTGCCCTGTCCATGGCGGTCTCGGCGGGCTGGGTAACGCCTTTGCTGACGGTCGCGCTGTTCGTGGTTCTGGAACTCTTCAGCAGCAACGTCATGGAGCCCTGGCTCTATGGCAAGAACACCGGCGTGTCGGCGGTGGCGGTCCTGGTGGCGGCCGTCTTCTGGATGTGGTTGTGGGGAACGGTTGGGCTGCTGCTGGCTACCCCCTTGACCGTGTGTCTTCTGGTGATCGGCAAGCACGTTCCCCAATTGTCGTTCCTGGACGTTCTGCTGGGGAATGAGCCGGTGTTCGAGCCTAGGAAGCGGCTCTATCAGCGGCTGCTGGCGGGAGATGAGGAAGAGGCGGCCGAATTGGTCGAGGAGGATCTTGAAAAGAGGCCGCTGGTCGAAGTCTACGACAGCATGCTCATCCCGGCCCTGGCGATGGCCGAGACCCACTGGCGCCGCGGCGAGCTCGACGAGGACAGGCACGACTTCATCTTGCAGAGCCTGAAAGAGATGATTCGCCAAAGAGATGAAAGTCAGCAGGAAGTGCAGGCCAACGAGGGCATCGAGGGCATCGAGGAGCCGCCAAGGGCTTGCGTCCTCTGCCTGCCCGCTCGCGACCAGGCGGATGAGATCGCCGCAACCATGCTGGCGCAATTGTTGGCGACCAGCGGATGCCTTGTGCAGTCCGTCTCGGTTGCGGCCGCGGTCAGCGAGATGGTGGACCTTGTCGAGCGGCGCAGGGCCGACGTGGTCTGCATTTCCGCCACGCCTCCCTCCGCCGTCATGCACGCTCGCCACCTGTGCAGGCGCCTTCGTGGTCGATTTCCGCAACTACACCTGGTCGTGGGATTGTGGAACGCACAAGGCGATCTGGACAAGGCGAAAGCCCGCATCGGCCGCGGCGACACAACCCACGTCGTTACGACGCTGGCGGAGGCGCAAGAAGAGGTCCGCCTGCTGATCCAGCCGCTCTTGCCGCCGCCCGAGAAGCCGGCGCAGCCGGATGCCAGTCCGGAGGTCATGGAGGGGGCGCAACAGTGAAACTACCCATAGTGAAACTACGCACGAAGTCACAATGTTCGAACGGTCCTTTCTTGAAAGGAAACCTGAGATGATTTCCATTTCCACCATCTTGATCGTGATCTTGATTCTGCTGCTTCTGGGCGCGTTGCCCACCTGGCCTCACAGCAGAAGCTGGGGCTATGCCCCGAGCGGCGGACTTGGATTAGTTGTACTAATCCTGCTCATCCTGTGGCTCATGGGACGCCTGTAATCATCAATGCCGAGAAGGAGGTTTCGTCATGTCCCGATTCGTTTGCGTGTTGATGTCGGCCGGGTTGCTCGCAGCCGTCGGGTGCGGGCAAACACCCCTTGATCGGACGCCCGGAAAGGTCACGTCCGAAGACGTACGCCGCGATGCCGGCCAGGCCGTCAAAACGGCTGCCGAGTTTTCCCAGCAGACCAAGGAAGAGTTCCAGAAGAACCTCGATACCCGACTCAAGGAGCTGGACGCCGAAATCGCCAAGCTCCGCGTGAAGGGTCGCGACCTGAAGGACAAGGCCAAGGCCGACTGGGATCAGAAGCTGGCCGACCTGGAAAGGAAGCGGGATGCGGCCCGCGCCAGGCTGGCCGAGGTCGGTCAATCGAGCGCGGAGGCCTGGAAGGACGTCCGGAAGGGAGCCCAGTCGGCCTGGGACGAATTGGACAAGGCCTTCCGCGACGCGTCGCGAGAGTTCTGAGCCATAACCTGTTGCGAGATATTACTCAACAACCTCTAAGAAAAGGAGTCACCATCATGGGTGGCAAGACCGACGTCGTGAAAGGCCGAATCAAGGAAGCCGCCGGCGCGCTGACCGGCAACGACAAGCTTCGCGAGGAAGGAAGGACCGACCAGGCAGTCGGCAAGGCCAAGCAGGCCGTCCAGAAGGCCGCCGATACGGTAAAGAGAGCCGTGAGAAGAGTGATCGCGTAATTCAGGAGTCATGCGATGCAAGCTACCATAGAGCTGCCGAAAGCGTTTTCCGTGCGTGATGATCGTGAGCTTCCGATCATTCAAGACCTGGTGGCACGGCTGAATCCAAAGCTATTGGTCGTTCAAGTAGCGACGGGCATGCACGTCAACGGCGGCTCCACCGTCAATTGGGGCCTCGTCTACCTGGACGGCCAGCCGCTCACTGACAAGGACGTGCACGCCGCGTTGGAGGAGGCGGGGCTGGATTTCCAACACAACGCGGAGATCCAGGCACCGCGGATCTGGGTCAACAATGAGCCCGACGTGATCGAGAAAACGCCCGCCTGATTGTATTCGCCCGGGGCGTACCCGCGAACAGTCGCAAGGGGAGACCCCGGCGGCCTCGACCTGAGAGTGGAGAATCAAGGAGCACTTTGGTGTCAACAACCTCATCCGAGAAAGCTCGCGCCGGAATGGGAGCACTCCCGCACGAGTCCGGCGTCGCGTTTCGAGTCTGGGCGCCCCACGCCGACGCGGTGTGCGTCGCCGGCTCGTTTAACGATTGGTCGCCCGACGCGCACCCCATGGCGCGGGAGGGGGACGGCTACTGGTACGCGGACATCGCCGCGGCCGCCATCGGCGACGAATATCGCTACCGCATCGTCAACGGCGACAAGCAACTGCTGCGCATCGACCCCTATGCCCGCCAAGTCACCACCTCGGTGGGCAACGCGGTGGTCTACGACCCGCACTTTGACTGGGAAGGCGACGATTTCCACCTGCCCGCGGTCAACGAGCTCGTGATCTATGAAATGCACTTGGGAACCTTCCACGACAAGGAGGACGGGAAGTCGGACAAGTTTGAAAAAGCCCTTCAAAGACTCGACCACTTGCAGCGGTTGGGTGTGAACGTCCTGGAAGTGATGCCCCTGGCCGAGTTCGCCGGCGACCTGTCGTGGGGATACAACCCCGCCTGCGTTTTCGCCGTGGAAACCAACTACGGCGGTCCGGTGGGCTTCAAGCGGTTCGTCAAAGCGGCGCATCGGGCCGGCCTGGGGGTGATTCTGGACGTCGTCTACAACCACTTCGGCCCCGGCGACCTCGATCTGTGGCAGTTTGACGGCTGGAGCGAGAACGGGCTGGGCGGCATCTACTTTTACGGCGACTGGCACGCCGAGACTCCCTGGGGCTCAACGCGCCCCGACTACGGCCGCAAGGAAGTGCGCCAATTCATCCGCGACAACGCCCTGATGTGGCTGGAGGAGTACCACGTCGACGGCCTGCGGCTCGACATGACGCTGTTCATGCGGAACGTGCGGGGAAACGGCGATCCGGGCGGCGACCTGCCCGACGGCTGGAGCCTCGTCCAGTGGATCAATCGCGAAGTGCGCGAGCGCTACCCGGGACGCATCACGATCGCCGAGGACCTGCAGAACGACGACCGGATCACGAAGCCGGTGGACCAGGGCGGAGCGGGTTTCACGGCCCAATGGGGCGCTCGCTTTGTGCATCCCGTGCGGGCCGCCGTCATCACGCCCAGCGACGAGCAACGGTCGCTCGACAGCGTTCGCGGGGCGATCGAGGCCCGCTACAACGGGGACCCGTTCCAACGCGTCATCTACAGCGAGTCGCACGACGAGGTGGCGAACGGGAAATCCCGCGTCGCCTCGGAAATCGATCCTCACGATCCCGACAGTTGGTCCGCACAGAAGCGCACCACCTTGGCGGCGGCCCTGGTGCTCACGGCGCCGGGCATCCCGATGCTCTTTCAGGGCCAGGAGTTCCTCGAAGACGGCTGGTTCCAGGATTCGGTCCCGTTGGACTGGCACAAGTCGGAGGAGTTCAGCGGCCTGGTGCGGATGTATCGCGACTTGATTCATCTTCGCCTCAACCGGTCGGGCTCGACGCGAGGTCTCTCGGGATCCGGACTGAACACCTTCCATCAGAACCAGGCCGACAACGTCATTGCCTATCATCGCTGGCACCAAGGCGGCCCCGGCGATGACGTGGTGGTCGTCGTGAATCTCTCCCATCTTGCCCACGAGAACTACAAGCTGGGGTTTCCGTCGCCGGGAACGTGGCGGTTGCGGCTCAACAGCGACTGGAACGGCTACAGCCGCGCCTTCGGGAACCAGGCTTGTTCCGACGTGGTCACCGGGGCAAAACGAAGCGACGGCCCGCAGGACGCCGGCGCCGTGGAGCGCGACGGTTTTCCCGCCGCGGGAACCATCAACATCGGGCCGTACACCGTGTTGGTTCTCTCCCAAGACTCAGTTGTTAACCAGTGAGGTGGAAAAGTGAAAAAGGGTGATATCGGGTCGGGTCTCATTCTCCCCCTCCCCACCGCTTGGCATCAGTTCGATTCGCGTTTCTTCAGAGGGACTTGCACGCTGCCATCCTGCTGCAAGGCAAAATTCGGCGAGTCGCGTGAATGTTTCACCCTGAACCCGCGCAGGGTGGCCGTAATGTGAGTCCATTCGTAGCCCTCCTTCTCAAGCGCGAAATCCGCCCCCTGTTCTCGAAACTCCACCCATCCGGAACTATCGCTCGTCCACGTCTCTAATGGAAACGGGACGCTTACCGGGATAATGCCTGGCATGGCGGGCTGCATCATGAACCCCAGACGCTCTGCTTGCACGCCCGAAAGCGGCTGGCCAGTAAAGGCATCCACGACGCGAATCCGTGAAGTGCGGGCCGTAGCGCAACCCGTTGCGAGGCAGGCTATTACAGATAGGGCCGACATCTTCTTTAACATGCTCGCCTACTCCTATCCGAGCAGGAGGGGCGAGCGTACCCGGGTTGGTGGGAGTTCGTCAATACATCTAGTGCTCAACGATCACTTTGTTATCACGAAAGCGCGAAAGGACGAAATCGCGAAAGAGGAGCAGGAAGGGGCCACGGCTGGCAACGGCGCCGTCCTCTTGCCCGTCCATGTCCCCCTTCTTTCGCGATTTCGCCCTTTCCGGTTTTCGTGATCCTTGTGTGCCGGGCGTCTTTCCATCCCCCTCGACGTGGTCGTGACTCCCAGCTCTCGAGAGGCCGACCTCTTAGGAATTCCCGCCAGAGGGTCTGCCAAAATGGCATTCTGCCGGGCCAATCCAACCCGGCAGCCGGTAGCCGGGATTGCATTGTCTGTCGCAAGTCCTTTCTGGATAATGTGTTGTGCCATAGTCGCTACGCTTGGCACGCGGCTTGCTTTTGGGGGGCAAGAAAGGGCCGCGCCTGCCAAGTGGCGTCCCGTTGGAACGCCGTGCGAGAGGACCAACCACCCTTCGGGGTGGTTGAGTGCAGTCGATCGGCTTGAGCCTGTCTTCGCCGTCAACAGGAGGAATCCGCTGTGGCAAAAAAGATGGTGTACGATCACGAGGCCCGGCAGTGTCTGGCTAGGGGGGTGGGCAAGCTGGTCCGGGCCGTCCGGTCGACCCTGGGCCCCCGGGGCCGGACTGCCGTGCTGGACAAGGGATGGGGCTCGCCCAAGGTGACCAAAGATGGGGTGACGGTCGCCGAGGACATCGATCTGGACGACCCGAACGAGAACCTCGGGGCCCAGTTGGTCAAGGAAGCGGCCAGCAAGACCAACCAGGTGGCCGGCGACGGGACGACGACCGCGACCGTTTTGGCCGAGGCGATCTTCCGGGAAGGGTTGCGCATGATCGCCGCCGGGGCGGATCCCATGGCCCTGGCACGCGGCATCCACAAGGCGACCGAGGCGGTCACCAAGGCCGTGGAGAAGATGGCCTCGCCGGTCGACGAGAAGAACAAGAAGGAGATCACCCAGATCGCCACGATCGCCGGCAACGGCGACCCCTCGATCGGCGCCACGTTGGCCGAAGCCTTCATCAAGGTGGGCAAGAACGGGGTCATTACGGTCGAGGAGGGCAAGCAGTCGGAGACCACCGTCGAGGTCGTCGAGGGGATGCAGTTCGACCGCGGATTCCTTTCCCCGCACTTCGTCACCAATCAGGACGAGCAGACGGTCGAGCTGGAGGACTGCCGGATCCTGGTCCACGAGGAGAAGATCTCCAACGCCCGGGCACTGATTCCCCTGTTGGAGGCGGTCAGCAAGTCGGGTAAGCCCCTCCTGATCATCGCCGAGGAGGTCGAGGGGGAGGCGCTGGCCACGTTGGTGGTCAACAAGATGCGATCGATCCTGAGCGTCTGCGCGGTGAAGGCGCCCGGCTACGGCGACCGCCGCAGGGCCATGCTCGAAGACATCGCGATCCTGACTGCGGCCCAGCCGATCTTCAAGGACCTGGGCGTCCAGTTGGAGTCGGTGAAGCTGTCCGACCTGGGGACGGCCAAGAAGGTCACCGTGACGGCGGACGACACGATCATCATCGGCGGGGCGGGCGATAAGAAGAAGATCAACGGGCGGGCCGAGCAGATCCGCACCGAGATCGAGACCACCACCAGCGACTACGATCGGGAAAAGCTCGAGGAGCGGCTGGCCAAGCTGGCCGGCGGCGTGGCCCAGATCAACGTCGGCGCCGCGACCGAGACCGAGATGAAGGAGCGGAAATTCCTCCTGGAGGACGCCCGGGCCGCGACCAAGGCGGCCCTGGAAGAAGGGGTTGTGCCGGGAGGCGGCGTGGCCCTGCTCCGCAGCGCCAAGGCGGTTGACAAGCTCGATTTGGAGGGCGATGAGGCCCTCGGGGCCAAGATCGTCCAGAACGTGCTGGATTCCCCGCTCCACGCCATTGCCGAGAACGCCGGCAAGGACGGGGCGGTGGTGGTCAACCGGGTCCGGCAAATGAAGGGCAAGGCCGACGGCTACGACGCCGAGAAGGACGTCTACTGCGATCTGGCCGAGGCCGGGATCCTCGATCCGACCAAGGTGGTCCGGATCGCCCTGCAAAACGCCGCCAGCGTGGCCGCGCTCTTGCTGACCACGTCGTGCCTGGTCACCGAGATCCCGAAGGAGGAAGAGCCTAGTCACGGCCCCGGCGGCATGGGCGGCCCCGGTGGCATGGGTGGCATGGGTGGCATGGGTGGCATGGGCGGCATGGGCGACTACTAATCGAGCCCTTCTCGAGGCCGTGGGGTTCGGCCGCACACCCTCGGTAGGCCCCGAACAGCCCGAATAGAAGGAAACCAACAGAAACTCAATACCAAGATCATCGCGAGGAGCCAGTCATGAAGGATATCAAGCTGAAGCCATTGGACGAGCGGGTGGTGGTCGAGCCGGTGGAGGCCGAGGAGAAGACGGCGGGCGGGATCGTCCTGCCCGACACGGCCAAAGAGAAGCCACAGCGCGGCACCGTCCTGGCCGTGGGGCCCGGCAAGCTGCTCGACGACGGGAAGCGGGGCGAGCTGTCGGTCGCCGTGGGCGACGAGGTCATCTACGGCAAGTACGCCGGCAGCGACGTCGAGATCGACGGGCGCGAGGTCAAGATCCTCCGCGAGAGCGACATCCTGGCCAAGGTCGTCAAGTGATCGGATGCCGGCGGGGCTCCGGGATTTCCAGCAACCACAAGCCAAACAGGAATTTCCAACGTGGCCAAGCAATTGATGTATGAAGACGCCGCCCGAAGCCGAATGCTCCGGGGTGTTGAGAAACTGGCCGACGCGGTCGCGATCACCATGGGCCCCACCGGCCGGAACGTCATCCTGAGCAAGTCGTTCGGCGGCCCTTCGGTCACCAAGGACGGCGTGACGGTCAGCAAGGAGATCGAGCTGGACGACAAGTTCGAGAACATGGGCGCCAAGCTCGTCAACGAGGTCGCCTCGAAGACGTCCGACGTCGCGGGGGACGGGACCACGACGGCGATCGTGCTCGCCCGGGCCATCTTCAAGGAGGGGCTGCGGAACATCACCGCCGGCAGCTCTCCCGCGGCCATCCGCCGCGGGATGGACAAGGCGGTCGACGCGGCGATCGGCCATCTGCATTCGATGGCCAAGCGGGTCACCGAGAAGGAGGAGATCGCCAACGTCGGCTCGATCAGCGCCAACAACGATCGGAAGATCGGCAATCTCCTGGCCGAGGCCATGGAGAGCGTGGGCAACGACGGCGTCATCACCGTCGAGGAGGGGAAGACCGCCGAGACCACGTACAAGGTGGTCGAAGGCATGCAGTTCGACAAGGGCTACCTGTCGCCCTACTACATCAATCGGGCACCC
>Ga0315290_10000662_pt1 | contig 22790 bp, 11 predicted proteins | sample YL17G12_0_MG_FD_203627 | JGI IMG/M metagenome (GOLD analysis project Ga0315290, IMG submission 203627) | Sediment microbial communities from Yellowstone Lake, YNP, Wyoming, USA - YL17G12_0 | ecosystem: Environmental > Aquatic > Freshwater > Lake > Sediment | place: USA: Wyoming | collected... | reverse complement strand
CGCACGGGTCGGAATGGCGCTGGCCGCGGCACCGTCATCGGTAGCGGTCGGAGATGTCAGCTACGACGGCCGGAACGACATCGTGGTGGCCATCCCGTCCATCAACAATGTCTCGTTGTTCTACCAGAACACGGATGGCACCTTCACGGAGCCCGATACATATGCGGTCGGCACCAATCCGCAGGCCGTCATCGTGGCGGACCTCAACTACGACGGCAAGAAGGACGTCGGCGCCGCCAACAACGGCGACGGCACGGTAGGAGTTCTGGCGCTGAGGCCGACCGCCCCGGGAACGATGCCCGCGGTGGTCACCACCAACTCGGGGACATCGCCCCACAGCGTGGACACCGGCCAGCTCAACGGCGACGGTATGACCGACTTCGGCGTGGCATTGTGGAACGGCAACCAGTTCTCGGTCTTTACCCAGAACAAGAACGGCCTCATGAACGCCGCCGTCGGATATCAGGCGTCCACCGGCTGCGTTGATGTGGAATTCGGGGACTTCAACCTCGACGGCAGGACGGACGCCGTGACCACGAGCTGGTACGACGACGAGGTTTCCGTCTTCATGGCAAACACGCAGGGAACGTTCGACACCAGGGTCGCATATCCGCTCGGGGTAGCGGCGGCGATGGTCGCAACGGGCGACTTCAATTCCGACGGCCTCATAGACTTCGTTACCGCCAATCATGGCGCTTTTATATCAACGGAGAAGAACATAAGCGTCTTCTACAACAACGCCTCCAGCGGGGGCTTCGACGGACCCATCAATTATTCCTGCGGCGCCGTCCCCACCGGGATCGCCGCCGGCGACATCAACAACGACGGGCGCACGGACCTTGTCGTGTCGAACCAGAATGACGACAACCTCGGCATGTATTATCAGAATGTCTCCGGTGTGCTTGACCCCATGATCGTCCTTTCCGCCGGAAACGCACCGATAGGCGTCGCTGTGGGCGATGTCAGCTCCGACGGAGTCAACGACATCGTGACCGTCCACGGCGGGGGCAACACGCTGGGGGTATATCTCGGCAACGCGGACGGCACCATGGCCACCTCGGCGGTAATTTACAGCACGGGCACCTCACCATATCTGGTGACCACGGGAGACGTCAACTCGGACGGCCGCACGGACGTCATCGTGAGCAACATGAACTCCAACGGGATGGGCAGCGTCGGTGTGTTCACCCAGAAGACGGACGGGACCCTCAATGCGCAGGTTGCCTACAACACAGGGCAGGGCTCCGGCCCCGCGGGCGTTGCGGTCGGCGACCTCAACACCGACGGCAAGAACGATATCGTGGAATGCAACGACATCACCAACTCGATGGGCATCTTCAGGCAGGTGTTCAACGCGGAACTGACCGGCAACTACTCCTCCGTCATGATGAAGTGCCCCTACGAGATTGTGGAGGCCACACCGTTCTGGAACCTGACCGAGACGGCCACCAACCAGACGGTCAAGGTCGATGTCACCAACAACGGCGGCTCGACATGGACGAGCGCCACATCCGGCTCGACCATAACGTTCTTCGGGCAGGGCAACACGCTGGGGTACCGCCTGTCGCTCACCTCCAGTTTCCTCAACTCCACACCGTACTTCGAAAACATCACGATACATTACAGGATGAGGAGCTACCCGAACGGTCCGGCGCTCGACATCGGTGGGCTCGGCACTCCTGTATGGAACAGGACGGGCCCGTTCGGCGCGGACGACCTGCCCGCCGTCGTGGACTTCACGGAGAGGCTCAACGCCACCTTGCAGGGCCTCGAGCCCGATGCGAACGGGACCGTGCTGGTCGAGTTCGCCGTCTCCGCGGGCTCGCTGGGACGGCTCAGGCTGAGCAATCTCACTGTGCAGTACGACCTGGCCCCCAAGCCGCCGGCGCTCCAGAACCTGCGCAACGGCGTGTTCATCACCACCCAGACCCCTTCGTTCAAGATAACCGGCTTCGACAACGACACGTCTGACCTCAAGTTCAAGCTGGAGCTCAGCCAGAACAACTTCACCACCCTCAAGGCCTACAACCAGCTGTCAACGACGGACGGCTGGGACAAGAGCACCTACAAGCCGGGCGATGTTGCCACGTACAGGCTGGCGGACTACGACAAGCTCACGGTCGACGGGGAGTACCAGTGGCGCGCATACGTCTGGGACGGAATGGTCTGGTCCGGCGCCTCGGAATGGGGAAGCTTCCGGCTCGATACAAGGGCGCCGACCGCCAAGGTCACGCAGCTTCCGCCCTTTGTGAACACAACCAAGTTTTCCGTGAACTGGACCGGCGAGGACCCCGACCCGGGCTCCGGATTGGCCATCAACCTGACATTCGATATCCAGTTCAAGGACAAGGACAACGCTCCCTGGATGGACTGGCTGCTCGGCATCAACGAGAGCGCAGGGACCTTCACAGGCGAGCACGGGAAGACATACTTCTTCCAGGCAAGGGCACGGGACCAGGCCGGAAATGTGGGCTCTTACATGATGGGCCAGGGTGACACATGCACCCGCATCGACACGACGCCGCCCACTGGCACGGTCTCGGACGATGGCGAGATATGGGGCGATTACACCAAGCTGCATGCCTCATTCTCGTTCACCGATTCCGAATCCGACATAATGAGGTACGAATACTGGATCGGCACCGCGCCAGGCGAGGGCAACAACGACACGAAGGGACCCATCGTCACGGACCAGCGCGACATCACCGTCACCGGCCTGACGCTCATGAACGGCACAAGGTATTACTGGACCGTGCGCGCCCAGAACGGCGCCGGAACATGGTCCCGGCTCTTGAACTCGGACGGAATCAACGTCCGCCTGAAGATGCCTGTGCCCGGCATCGCCTATCCGAACGAGGCCCAGAAGGAGAACACCATCGAGATATTCCTGAAATCGACCGACCCCAACAACGCCGGCTTCGCGGACGCGGACCTCGAATACCGCTTTGCGAGCGTGCAGAGCAACCGCGAGCTGGGCGACTGGTCGAAATGGACCGAGATCGGTTCGGAAGACTGGGGCGACTCGAAGCCCGGCGCCGACCCTGTGCTGTTCAACGCGACGGCCGGGAATGTCTACAAGTTCAGGTACAGGGTCCGGGACCGCCTGAACACCACATCCGACTACATCGATCCCGGGAACGTCACGAGGATCAACAGGCCGCCCGTGCCCAACTTCTTCGAGCCCACTGGCCTTGTAGCGGGGAAGAAGATAACCTTCTCCGGTGCGATATCCACGGACCCCGACGGCGACACGATAAGATATACCTGGGATTTCGGCGACAAGAAGTCGGAGTACGGCGCCGCCGAGGTGACCCACAAGTATGCAAAGGGAGGCAAGTTCAAGGTCACGCTCTATGCCGACGACGGCTTGGACAACGTCACCAAGGAGATGACCATCGCCGTCAGCGATGCGCCCACCCAGTTCAACATGGGCTTCCTCTGGATACTGATAGCGGTCTGCGTGGTCGCAGGCGTGGTCGGCGCCCTGTACTTCGTAATGACGAAGAGGAAGAAGACACAGAATGCCAAGGCCTCCGAGGGCGAGAAGAATGAAGCAGGGGACAAAACGGCCGCACCGTCATCCGGGATAAAACCGGTCTCCTCGACACCGGCCCCGCCGCCAGCGGTGCCTCTCACCGCCACGGAGGTGGAGACACAGATAGCCGCCGCCAAGGAGACCATGGATGAGATCAAGGCCGATGGAATAGACACGGCCCGCGTGGCGAAGATGATAGGACTGGCCGAATCGTTCCTCGCAGACGGGAATCTCGAGACAGCATCCCAGTATGCCAAGAAGGCGGTCAAGCTCTCCAAGGACCAGAAGGAGCGCAAGGAATCCGAAGTTGACGAGGAAACCGCGAAGAAGTTCATCAACGAGACTGGAAAGCTCATGGACGAGGCCGAATCCCAGAAGATGGACGTAAGGCAGGCCAGGAAGCTGTACGGCCTGTCCATATCTTTCCAGGCCGAGGGCAATTACGTCACAGGGATGAAATATTCCAAGAAGGTGCGCAAGATACTGGACGAGCTGAAGCTGCGCGGCCAGGATGGCGCACCGCCCAAGCTGAAGGAAGGGGCCGAGGGCAGGCTGGCCGTGGAAGCGGAGATCGAGGCCGCAACGACGCTGATGCTGGACCTGAAGAAATCCGGCGAGAACATCACCAAGCTCGAGGGAGACCTCGACATGGCCCATCTGCTGTTCGACGAGGACAAGTACGATGAGGCCATGAAGTTCGCCTCCAAGGCCCGCAAGAACGCCCGCGACCAGAGGGAGCGCTCGAAGCCGCCGTCCCCCGCAGAGCTCAAGGAGCTGGGCAAGGAACTGCGGGAACGCATCGAAAAGGCCAAGGGCGAGGGCCTCCGCACCACGCAGTCCGAGAAGATGCTCAAGCTCTCCGAGAGCTTTGCGCTCTCCGGCAACCTGTCCGTTTCGGCGCAGTACATGCGCAAGTCCCGCAAGCTGATGGACGACATCGAGGACCGCGCCATGGTCGACGCCGCACAGGCCGCACGCAAGGAGAAGGACGCGGAGGATGCGGCGAAAGGCGCCGCGGAAACCGCCGGGGAAAATGCCGCCGTGGGCGCCGAGGAAGACGATACGGTCGAGCTTGATGAGGATGACTGGAAAGCAGCCATCGCGGCCGGCAAGTGCCCCAACTGCGGCGAGGATATCGAGGCCGGATGGGTCGTGTGCCCGAGCTGCAACATCAAACTGAACGAGTCGCCCGACGGCGGAGAAGGGGCGGCGCCCCGGGCAAAAGACGCAAAGGACGAGCGTGCGCCGAAGGAAGGCACGGAGGATGCGCCTGCGCCGAAGGATGGCGAGGGCGAGGCCAAGCCCGGGGAGAAATCCGACGAGCCTAAGGGCGATGCATCGGGGAGCGACGGGGGCAAGACCGGTGCACCCGATGTCAAGCCGGAGCTGCCTGCCGAAGGGAAGAATGAGGGGGCTGAAAAGCTGAAATGCCCCTCCTGCGGGCTCGAGGCCGACCCGACATGGACCATCTGCCCCGCGTGTGACATCCCGCTGAAGAAGTGAAAATACGCGAAATGGAGTCAAAAGAGAAATCCGGCAAGTTTAATATGGGAAATGCCGCATAACGGTCAACCATGCCTGAGCAGACCGAGGGTGAGCTGGCCATAGCGGGTCCATTCCCCAAGGAGCTCGTGAGTTTCTTCCAGTCAGGAGGACCCAAGCTTCTGCTGGTCAAGGGAAAGACGCGTGTAGGCAAGACCCTTTTCGTGCTTGGCCTTGCGGAGACCGTGGGGCCAACCAATAACTGTTTCATCGTCAGCACGAAGCCGCCGGAGCCCGGCCTCAACGAAATGTTCCCGTGGCTCAAGGTCAACGAGGCGCGCGACAAGGTGCTGGCCTCGGATGCACCGCCACAGGCGCCCGCGCCGAGGATCATTGCGCCAGAGAAGCCCAAGAGACCCGAGGAGGCGGCCAAGGTCAAGAGCGCCAAGGACCTTCTCAAGTCGATACTGGGAGACATCCCGACGGCGCCGTCTCCACCGGAGCCGAATGAGACAGCGGCACCCCAGCCGGCCGCACTCTCAGGCCCGGACCTGGGCAATCTCAAGAAGACCTTCGGCGCAAAGGAGCCCAAGGAGATCATCACGGTCTACAAGGGGGTCTCGGCGGTGGCGCCAGCTTCAACGCTCGTGGTCCTCAACCGGGCCGACAGGCTCGCGGAGAGGTACGGCATAACTCTGCCAGCGCTCGCACAGCTCCTCAAGGAGGACCTGGTGGTGGCCCGGAACGCCAACGTGGTACTCGTGCTAGAGAAGCCCGAGACCGGAGCGGATACGATGGCTGACGGCATCGTGACCCTCAAGGAGTCCGGCCAGGGAGACGATTTCCTGGGCCAGCTGGAGCTGAACAAGCTCGCAGGCCTCATCCTCAAGCAGCCCAAGACCATGTACAATCTGAAGGGCGGCAAGTTCCAGGTGCTCAAAGGGATGCGTGTATGGGGCTGAGAGGAAAAATCTAAATATCATCAAAATAGACAACCTACTCACAATATTAAATAACAATATATGGGGAATTGAGGTGGAGCCGTGGTGGGACGGGTGACAAGGGTCAACTTAAAGCGGCAGGAGCAGGCGCTCCTGGCTCCGGGCAAGCCCAGCGAGCTCACCCGCTATCTCGCAGTTCTGAAGCACCATCGCCATGCGCCCAGGCGCCAGCCTTCCCGCAAGACGGCCGTCGAGGGCCAGCCGGGCGTCCACCATGACGAGGAGCTCCGGGCCTCGCTCGAAGGCGAGGTCAAGAGGCGGCAGAAGGCGGAGGAGGGCCTGCACAAGGCCGAGGATGAGCTCAAGTCCTTCAGGGCAGGCGGGGGCGCCGGCGCCAACGGCGGCGGCACCAACCTGGAGGAGGAACTCCGGGCCAAGGAGGAGGAGCTCAACCGCATCAAGAACGATTATGCCACGAAGATGAAGAACTCCCTTGCGCTCCAGAGGATAAAGTACGAGCGGGAGATAGACAACCTGCGCAAGGAGGCCCGCAAGCTCAACATGGGCCGCGAGGAATCCAACGAGGATATTCTCAAGCGCGAGAAGGACATCACCGACAAGGAATCGACCATGAAGGCTCGCGAGATGGAGCTCAACGAGCTGAAGAAGAAGATAGAGTCAGGCGATGTGCGGGGCGTCAGGGAAGTGAAGGTCCCGGTGATTGACCGTGCAATGGACGAGAAGTTCCAGAACCTCGAGAAGGAGACGCTGCGCCTCAGGACGAGCCTCGATGTCAAGGGTGAGGCGCTGAAGCAGAGCGAGGACAGGCTCACGGCGAAGGAGAAAGAGTTCGAGGAATTCAGGAAGTCGGCGGACGACAGCACCCAGCAGGCCGACCTGAAATCTGAGCTGGATAACGTCAAGAAGGGCTCCATCGCCATGATGAAGTACATCACCAACCTCCAGCAGAAGAAGCAGGAGGAGGAGTTCAAGGCCCTCCGGAAGGCCCTCGAGAACGAGATCCAGAAGAGGCTGGGCGTCGAGGATGAGCTGAGGAAGAAGGAGGCCAGCCTGGCGGCCCGCCAGAGGGCGCTGGGCGCGGAGATCGAGAAGGTGGCGGGCAGCAAGAGCGTGGACCTCCAGATGGTGAAGCGCCTCGAGGAGGAGCTCAGGTCGCGCGAGTCAGAAGTAACGAGGAAGGAGGAGCTGATATCGTCTAAGGAACAGGCCCTCGTGGACAGGATAAGGGGCCTCGAAGGCGAGATCCAGAAGAAACTCCGCGACGGCAAGTTGCTCCAGGACATCAAGAGGGAATTTGCGCTCAAGGAAGAGGAGCTGAATCTTCTGCGCACTGAGCTCAAGCAGAAGGAGGACGAGCTCAGGAAGCGCGAGCAGGAGCTTTCAAAGAGGGGCTTCATGGCGCCAGCGTCCGTGCCGGCCTCGGTCGAGGCGGAGCTCAGGAAGCTGCGCGACGAACTGGCGTTCAAGGACGCCGATTACGCCAAGATGTCCGACAGGGTCAAGATGAAGGACGCGGAGTTCATGAGGCGCGAGGAGGATTTGCGCTACCAGGCGGAGCTCAACAAGCGCGAGTCATTCAAGATAGAGGAGGCACGGAAGGAGCAGGCCACCGTCGAGGAAACTGATCTGAAGAAGAGGCTGGAGATACTCGAGCAGGCCATCAAGAACAAGGAGGAGGAGATCAAGAGCCGCGAGACCTACCTCCGCAAGAAGGAGGAAGAGCTCAGGATAAGAGAATCCAAGGCCATCTCCGAGGACATCGAGTCCAAGCAGGAGGAGCTCAGGCTCGAGATCCAGACGGAGAAGGCCAAGACCGGAAATGCGAGGCTGGACGACCTCCTGATGGGAGGTATCCCGTTCGGCACCAACCTGCTGATCATAGGCCCCGCGTTCATAGGCAAGGAGGTCCTCATCAACCGCTTCCTCATCGAGGGTCTCCAGAAGGGAATTCCGGCCCTCATCGTCACCACCGATATCTCCCCCATCGAAATACGGGAGGAGATTAACGCAATAGCGCCCGGCGTGGAGAACTTCGAGAAGATGGGCCTCCTGCGCTACGTCGATGTCTATTCCAAGAGCATGGGCATGATAGAGGAGGACCCCTTCACGATGTATGTCGACCACCCGACGGACTACACCGGAATATCGAAGGCCATCGAGCTGATAACGAAGGGCTTCAAGGAAAAGTACGAGACGTACCGAATGGCGGTCCGCTCGATATCCACGCTCGTCACCTATTCCGACCCTACGTCGACCTACAAGTTCCTGCAGATGGTCACGGGCCGCGCCAAGAGGGCGAAGGTCGTGGCCATGTACACCATGGACAGGGGCATGCACAGCGAGACCGATATCCAGACGCTTGCCCACCAGATGGACGGCTCCGTCGAGTTCAAGACCGACGGTGTGAAGACGTTCCTGACCGTGCAGGGCCTCAGCGATGTCCAGTCAAGAACGTGGATCCAGTACAACTACACCAAGAAGGGCCTCAACATCGGCTCGTTCGCCCTGGACCATATAAGGTAACGATAACATTATTCTCCATTGGGTCCCTAGGGGAACCGAGACCGGATGCCCGAGGAGACTTCCAAGCAGTACAAGGACCACAAGATATACAGCTGCTTTGTTCTCAACCGGTTGGTCTCCGCCCTCGGTATAGACCTTTATCAGCAGGACCTGGAGGGCAAGCTGGATGAGATACTCTCAAAGCAGGACGAGGCCGCGGTCGTCACGAAGGCGGACATCCGGCACGAGATAAGGTCCAACCATAACATGACCGAGAAGGTGCTGACGGCGCTCGTGGAGGAGGGCCTCATCACCATCGAGAAGGATGATGTCGAGAAAAGGTACCGCATCCGGATAACGAAGGCCGGTGTCCACCACGTCCGCAAGTTCAACGAGTTCTACGCCCAGATATACGAATCGCAGATAAAGGACCATTACCGGTACCGCGAGCTGCCTCCCTGGTTCAGGCAAGCAAAGTAGGCCTGCAATGCCATTTGTCGCCCATGTTCCATGCCGAGCATCGATGGTTTTGTTCGGGCGCCCCGGCCTCCCTGCTGTGCGGAGCCATCCGGGCACTCCGGCCTCCCCGGTTTCCCTCGACCAATGAAAAGAATCATGCCAACGGTTTTATGTACCTAGACCATTATAGTTAACCCGATAGCAAGGAACTGCGAGGACGTGATGATATGTCGGGAATCCGCAAGCGTGTTTTGATATTGATAATCGGAACGATGCTGATAGCCACCGCGCTCTCGGCCTGCCTGGGGGAGAACAAGCCCGCGGTCAACAAGCCGCCCACGGCGAGGATAAGCTCACCTGCGACCGGCAGCGTGTTCGATACCGGCACCGTAATAATATTCGACGGCAACCAGAGCAAGGACCCCGAGAAGAAGGCCATCACCCTGAAATGGGATTTCGGGGACAACAGCATCAATTCGACGGGCAACACGACCACCCATTCATACGCGCTTCCGGGCCGCTACATGGTGACCCTCACTGTCAGCGACGGCAAGAAGACGGGCATGGACAGGATAGAGCTCCGCATCAACCAGGCCAACCGCGCGCCCGTGGCGAAGTTCAATGTCACGCGCCAGAACGCCTCCAACGAGGAGCTCGTGGAGTTCAACGCCTCCGCAACGACGGATGCGGACAACGACACCCTCACGTTCTCATGGAATTTCGGGGACAGTACGAACGGGAGCGGAAAGGTCATAACGCACACGTTCACCGTCGTCGGCTCCTACACCGTGACGCTCAATGTCAGCGACGGAAAGACGTTCGGCGCGGCATCGATGAGCATCAGCGTCTACCAGGCCAACAGGCCCCCGGTGCCCGTGCTGAGCGCCTCGCCGCTCGTGGCCTTGCTCAACTCGGACATCGAGTTCAACGCCTCCGCTTCAACTGACCAAGACAACGATATGCTGACCGCATCCTGGGCTTTCGGGGACGGGTCCAACGGGACGGGCCTTGTTGTCAAGCACGCCTTTGCCAAGGTCGGCAACTTCACCGTCATCGCGAACATCTCCGACGGGAAGCTGACGCGCACGGCCCAGCTTATTGTAACCGCCATCCCGAGGGCAAAGATACTCGTGGACTGGAACGGGACGGATTTCGGCTACATACTGAAGTTCGAGACGAACGTCGAAAAGGCAAACGTGAGCGGCAGCGTCAAGGACCTTCAGGGAGTGACGGACATGGCGCCGCAGGTGACCGAGATAGCCAAGGACACCTACCGCATCAAGACCACGGTCATACCGCAGAAGTCGCATGTCCTGACGGTGGTTGCATGGTATCTTGGCTCCGTGGCGGGCACGCGCAACATGACCATCTACGACGGCCAGCCGATGCCGGGCGTCAATGCCTCTGGAACCGTGGGCGCGAGCATTTCCACGCACAAGTATTCGAACACGACCGACGAGCAGATGACCTTGTCGGGCACCGGGAACATGGTAATAAGCGGCGGCACGAGCAACTATACAATTATCGTCTCGGGCAAGGGCAATAGCACCAGTACCAACAAGGACATACGCACTACTGCTTCCGGGAATATTACTGGCAGCTTCTCTATGACCTCCGAGTGGGGGACTCAGACCTCCAAGAACCAAGGATTGAATTCCGCTGGTAATATGAGTCAGGTCAACACGACTCTTGGAATGGAGGTGATGCGAGTGTATACCGAGGCGACTGATATGAGTCAGGACCATAATATTACATACCATAGTATGAACCAGACTGGTGTTTTATCTCCGTATGCAATAAAAATCGATTATACATTCGGCGGCATAAATGACCACGCAAACGGCGCAGGTAAAATTTATTCTTGTTATAAGCTCTATATGAAGGGCACGCTTGAGGGAACCATTCCTATGTCTGGCCATTATATCCGATTTATTAATGAAACCGATTGGATTGTCCGTGATGATCGATATGAAAATACCACGATTTATAAAGAATATGAAATAACCGTATATAAAATTGACGATACGAATGGGACCTGGACGCTCCTGTCAGCACCCGAAACCGTTAACGGCACGGAGTATCCTGATGAGAACGGCGACGGCGTCTACAATCCGGACCTCAAGCCCGTGAGCATCGACGACGCGTTCACGTTCAATGGCCCCATGCCGCGCGAGCTCGCGGTGGGCGACAGGATAACGGGGACGAACATCCACGGCGTCAAGGCGGTCATGGAGGTCCTGGACGAGAGCACGATGACCGTTGACGGAAAGGTGTACACTGTCGTGCATGTCAAGAGCACCTTCTCGTCAGCATCGGGGAACGCCACAGGGGCCTCCGAGGGTTGGATGGTCTCCGCCGGCAACCTGACGGGCCTGTCCCTCAAGAGCCAGGATAACAAGACCCGGTCCACCAACGGTGTGACGGAGACCAACATCTCCGAGCTCGTTGCATTGACCGTGAGAGAGGACCCGTAGCGACACGTCGCATGCGGACATGGTGACGGAGGGGAAGGACTGAGCAAGTTCGCCGCGCTGGTCAGGCGGCTGTTCCGCTACTACGGCTTCGAGGTCACCCTGTCCAAGGATGGGGAGCTTCTTTCCGGGCACAAGGGCAGTCTCAGGGTCGAGGTCCTGCTCGTGGACGACGTCCCCGAGATGGGCGAGGACGCGCTCTCCGCGCTGCTGGGAAATGAGAGCAATGTCGACAGGCGCATCGTCGCTTCCCTCGGCCGCTTCTCGGAATTTGCGCTCAAGCTGGCTGACCAGAGGAATGTCCAGCTCTGGGACCGGCACAGGCTCGAGGATGAGGTCGGGAGGATGGCCCTCGCCGAGCTCGACGTGCGGGAAGGAGCGGTCGGGGAGAGCGTCCTTGAGACCGTGCTGGAAGACGGGCCGGGCGAACGCCGCGGAGCCTTCCCGGGCGAGGCGGGCCCCTCAGGCGGGGATGCGCGGGGCGTGAGCGCCACCGCCGACGGAAGTGCGGTCATCGAGTTTTCGGACCCTGAAGTGATGGTCAGGCCGAGGATATCCCAGGAGAGGGCAAAGCACCTCGTGCAGGACAGGATCGAGGGTGCCTTCCGGTTCGACCTCCAGATGATGCCCCATTTCTGCTACGTTTACACGTGCGAGGTCGAGGGCGTCCCAGGCTCGCGCGAAAAGCGCGTTGGGGCTGTGCTCGTCAATGCCGTCACGGGAGAAGCAAGGGAATGGCCCCAGAGGGAGCCGGTCGTCAAATTCGACATCAAGGAGCCCCGAATGGAGCCGGCGCTGGACAAGGTGGCGGCCCAGGCACAGGCCCGCGAGAAGGCACTTTCGCTCAATACGCGGGTTTTGCACCTGAAACAGGAGAAGGGCCCCGTTACAGTGTACGAGAAACGGACCGTGCGCCCTGCCGAGGACGCTCTAGTGCTGGAATTCAAGGGAATGGTCTACCTGCCGGTATGGGGGGTCGAAGGAGGCAACGGCGCATTGGTGCTGGATGCCGTGACAGGTCACGTGGTAAAAGAAGAGCTCGTCCGTCATGGCGGGGAAATGAACTGACCATTAAATAGTGACCTATTCTTAAAAAAGCGCTCCGGAGCGATAAAAATGGTGGTAACTTATCAATGTTTGTAAAGGTAATATTTATATTGTCGTATCTGGTTACGTTACTTTGATAGTTATGCCCAAGAGCGATGAAAGCTTCGAGTGTCCCTTATGTGGGGCGGCCGTAGGCCCCGAGGACGATAAATGCCCTGAGTGTGGCGCTGAATTCGATGAGGATGATGAAGAGACCCCTACGAAAACCGCTTCTTCTAAAGCGCCCGCATCCCCTCCCAAAGCCCCGGCCAAGACCCCGGCCAAAGCCCCGGCCAAGGTCGAGGACGACGAGGATGAAGAGGAAGAAGAAGAGGACGAAGAGGAAGAGCCGGCCAAGGACGATGAAGAAGAGGAAGAAGAAGAGGACGAAGAGGAAGAGCCGGCCAAGGACGATGAAGAAGAGGAAGAAGAAGAGGAAGCTCCCGCCGAGGAGAAGAAGGGCGGGTTCGGCACCGTCGGCCTCATAATCACTATAGTCGGTGTTCTCGGAATGGTGGGTGCGATACTGTTCGACCCGCTGATGAACATCATTGACAAGAATCATCCCGCAGCGATAACCATCGGCACAATGCAGATAATGGGAATTCTGGGTGCGGTCATCCTCATGGTCGTAGGTATCATGGTTGGTCTCAAGACGGGCAACAAACCCACGGCCCCTCCGGTCGCGGAAGATACCGATGAGGAAGAAGAAGAAGAGGAGACCAAACCTGCTCCCAAGCCTCCTGTGGACGAAGATGAAGATGAGGAGGAAGAGGAAGAAGAAGAGGAAGAGCAGGAAGAAGAGGAGGCGACCAAGCCTGCTCCCAAGCCGACCAAGCCCGCGGTCGAGGAAGAAGAGGAAGAAGAGGAAGAAGAAGAGGAGGAAAAGGACGACGAAGCCGTCGAGTACGAGTGCCCCTCCTGCGGTGCGGGTGTCGGAGAGAACGATACCAAGTGCAAGAAGTGCGGGGCCGAGTTCGAGTAACCGGCCTCGTTCAATTATTTTCGATTTTATTTCATTTATTTGTCCCTCCAGGCCTGCCTTGGGGCCGGATGCTGTTAACGCACGTGCCTCTCGGTCCGATATTTATATATCCAGAATCCAATACGTCCCTAAGGTGGGTAACTAATGACAAATCGAATTCTATCTGTGGTAGTTGTAGTATTGATGTTGGCCGCGGCGTTCCCGTTTGCGGTATCCGCAAACGATGAGACCTCCCCTGCGCCGAAAGTATCGGACAGGTCAAGGTTCCCGCCTATCAGGGTCAATGGCGACGCCGAGCTGCGCGCCCTTGCATTGGCCAACTCCTGGCCTGGCGATGGCAATATCAATACCCCCATCATGATCCAGAACCTCAACATCTCGGGTGCGGGTGCCTACAACTGCATCTATATCGGGAATGTTACAATCTCATTCAAGATACAGAACTGCACCCTAACAAACGCTTGGATTCTAAGCGGCCCGTACTACAGCGGTGCCGGAATTGCCATCTACAACACCAAAAATGCATACATGTGGAATAATACACTCACCAACAACCATTATGGTGTGGACCTGGAAATCTCCTCGTATGCCAAGGTCCTCAACAATAATATATCGAATAACCAGGTGGGTGTCCTATTCCTTAACTTAGGAAATGCCGAATTTGGCCATAACTTCATGAATAAAAACAATATGAGCGGCATCCAGTTGGCCGATGGTGCGGGGGTATGGATACATAACAATACCGCCACCAACAACGGCAATGTCGCGGCTAGCCCCAACTCCGGCATCATGCTCTGGGGAGGCGGGTCGATAAATAACCTCATCGAGAACAACTACCTGAAAGGCAACTACGCCGGATTCTCGCTGAGGGCATCGGGGATAGCCGGCAATGTCTACCGCGGTAACACCGTCATGAACTGCACCACGGTCTGGATAGAGTGCACCAACGGCGCCACCGGGAACACCTTCTACCACAACGCTTTCTACGCCGGCGGCGCCAAGACCACCGGGATAACGGCGGCGGACAAGTTCGACAACGGCTACCCCTCGGGCGGGAACTACTGGAGCGGCTACGCTGGGGTCGATAATAACTGGGGGCCTGCGCAGAACAGGGCGGGTCCCGACGGAATGGGCGACACGCCTTTCGGTGTCGAAGGCGCCGTCAACGACAACTATCCCTGGATGGGGCCGCGGGCCGGGAACCGCGTCCAGAACCTGAATACGAGCCAGTGGTACGCGACCATCCAGTGGGCGGTGGAGAACGCATCCAGCAACAGTGTCCTCTTCATCACCAACGGGACCTACAACGAGGATGTCAGTCTTCAGAGCAAGCCGGGCATCGAGCTGCGCGGCGAGAGCCGCGAGAATGTGATAGTGAGCGGCGCCTCCGGAACGAAGTCCACCATCGTGATGGGGACCAATGACTGCATCGTCGGCAACCTGACGGTCACCAAGGGAGGCAACGGCGGGAATGCCGCAGGCCTCCAGTTCTTCAATGCCTTCGGGTGCAAGGCGTACAATGTCACAGCGACCCGCAACTGGGATGGCTTCACCATCGTGGGCGGCAGCCGGAACAGGATAGTCAACTGCCATGCGAACTATTCCACCTATACCGGCATCGGCCTGTACAACAGCGCCAAGCAATGCACGATAATCGATACGCTGAGCGATTTCAACACCCTCTACGGTCTGGACATGTTCCAGGGCAGCGGGGACAATACATTCGACAACTGCACGTTCACCAGGAACCTCAACAGCGGGGTGCTCGTGAACGGGGCCTCCAACCAGAACAAGTTCCTGAACTGCTCGGTGTCCGTCAATGACATGTATGGCTACGTAATAGGCCCCCAGTGCGACATGACCGAGATAATCGGAGGGCAGGTATGGTCCAACCAGGGGCCTGGCATGATATTCTCCAAGGCTTCGGGCAATACCGTCAAGGGGGTCAAGATATCCGGCAACACGGGCGTCGGCATACGGATGGAGCCTGATGCCGTGGGCAACCTCATCCACCACAACCAGTTCATAGACAACAACGTGACGACTGGGGGCTACCTGCAGGCCTCCGATGCAGTGGGCGACAACAAATGGAACCAGCCCTATCCGCAGGGCGGCAACTACTGGGCCAACTACAACGGCTCCGATTACATGTCTGGGTTGAACCAGGACATAAACGGCAGCGACCTCATCGGGGACACCCCGCAGCCGCTATCGGACAATGGCTCCGACCGTTATCCGCTCATTGACAAGCCCGGGACATCGGGGAATGTTAGCCTGGTCTCGGTCATGTCCGACATGACGGATGCAATAATCGGGATTGACAGCGTGAAGCTCACAGCGACGGTGAATACAACGATAGCGCACGGCATAATGCTTGACGTCATCTTCCTGCTTGACAACGTCACCCCGCTGGGGCACAGCTTCTTCAACATCAACCCGTCCTCGGACACCGAGGTCGTCATGTACACCAATTTCTCAGGGGCCACGGACGGGCCCCACTACGTCAATGCGACCTTCGAGTTCCTGGGCATCAACTACAGCGCAGTCTCGGACGTCATCAACCTGACGGAGCCCTGGGTGGACATAGTGATAGTGTCCTTCAGGGCCACGCCGGCCAATGTCATAATCGAGAAGGGCAAGACCGTCGATGTCGTGCTTGCGGCCGAGCTCGAGAACTGGGGCGTCATCCCGGGCGTCGATTTCCAGGTGAACTTCTACATCGACGGCAACCATGAGTTCACCCTGGATGTCAACGATACGATAAACCCGACCTCGCGCAGGATAGTGGACTGGATATGGACCGTCTCCGAGAATGTTTCAGTCGGCACGCACACGGTCTCAGCGGGCATCTGGGACACGGTGCCGGGCACGGCCGACTACTGGGCGGACGCCAATGTCACCGTTTCGGGGGTCCCCGACGTCAGGATAGACCTCGTCGCCACATCGCAGGTGGCCGCGTTCGAGGGCACGCAGGTGGAGCTCAGGGCAGTTCTGTATAACAACGGCACCGGGAACTCGACACCGATGGAGGTCGGCTTCTACGCAAACGGGACCCGCATCGGAGTCGTTAGCAATGTCACGGTCCCGGCGGGCGCGAAACGCGAAGTCAAGCTCAACTGGACGCTTCCGGAGGTCGACGGCGACACCAACATGAATGTGTCGGTAACAATCACCGACCATACGATGTTCATGAACGTGGGCATAATCGATAGACTCGCCAAAATGGAGATATTGCTGTTTTCGGTGCCGGACGGGATGCGGCCCGGCATCAGCTCGGAGTTCAGGGCAACCGTGCGCAACAACGGCAACGCGGATGCCGTGAACGCCACATTGTCATTCTACGATACGACGTCCGTGCCCCAGGTTCAGATGTACACGAGCGCCCCGTTCAACCTCACTGTCGGAGGGGTCACGGAGATAATCGGCACCTGCAACATAACCGCCCCCGCCGGTGCGAACCACACCTTCGTGGCAGTATGCGGCGCCGGCAGGCTTAACGTCACCAAGCCTGTGGGTGCGGCGGTGGTACCCGCCACGATAACAATAAAGAGCTTCACGGTGAACCCGCAGAAGATGACCGACAGGCCCAAGGACAGCACCCAGACGTTCACCATTACCCTTGTGCTCCAGAACGCGGGCGAGCTCCCCGGAAGCGCCCTGATAACCATCACCGAGGGGACCAAGAACATCGCCGTCAACGAGAACCGGACTGTTCTTTCGGGAACCAACGGCACGTTCACCTACAGCTGGCAGGTCAAGGGAGCCGGGACCCATACGGCGCAGCTGCAGGTCATCGGACCGGCAGGGCCGCTCACCAACAGCGTGTCAGTCGAGCTGAAATACAAGGCGGCCTCGACCGGAGGCGACAACAGCCTGATGATGATAATCGCTGTCGTTGTGATAATAGCGGTCGTCGGCGGCATCGCGGCCATGATGATGATGCGCAAGAAGAAGCCTGCAGTGCCGAACGAAACAGCGCCGGCGGCAGTCGAGCCTGTGAAGCCAGAGGCCTACAAGCCGGGAGCCCCCGAGAAACCGGGAGCGGCCAAGGACGAGGAATTCAAGCCGTAGCCGGGTAATACAACAAAAGGGCAGCGGTGTTGAGCCGCTGCCCATTTATTCATTTCGGTCACTTTGCAGGACCCATCGTTTTCCCTCGAACGAGATCCATTCTGTTTGCTTCGGCGAGAATCATTTCAACGGCTTGGCGGGGATCTTCAGGCGGGCCTCTATCTCCTTCGCAAGCGAGGCCGACGAGCCGTGGACGGTGAATATCTGCTTTGGCTTGCAGGCCTGCGCGAACTCGAGTATTCGGGCAAAATCGGCGTGGTTGCTGAGGGGGAACTGCGCATCCACATCGTACGTCGACGTGTAGTTCCAGAATGCGGCCCAGCCAGAAATGTAGGCGGCCCGGGCGCCTTTCTTCCGGTGGGCGCGCACATGCTCGGGGCAGGGATGCCGCAGCTCCTTGCGCGATGTGACGAACACATGAGACGAATTCAGCAGGTCCCTGGATGCGGCCGAGAAAGGCGTGAACTCGAGCGGCACACCATGCTTCCTGTATACCTCGCATATCATAGCGATGCTGTCCGGCACGACGACGGGAACATGAATGCTGTTCGCCAGAGCAACGAGGTCCTGGGCCTTTCCGAACTCGTAGCCGCCGAGCATCACGGGTGCGCTCGTCAGCGAATCCTCCATCCACGACAGCAGGTCGTTGCGCACGCCTTCCGGGTCCGGAAGGACGAATCTCGGGTCGCCGTAGGTGGCCTCGACTATGAGCGTCTCGCAGGGCAACGGCTCCGCCGCTCCGCACGTGATTCCCATGACCGTGTCGAAGTCGCCCGTGTACAGGATATCGCCGACATTCACCATCGCGGAGCCGAGAACGTGGCCCGCCTCGTGCAGCTCGACATGGAAATCCCCGACGGGTGTCCTCTCCCTGAAGCAGGCCGCAGTGGCAAAGACATCGTTCGAGGGCATCCTCACTTTCATTACGTCCATCGTCGGAGGCGTCATCAGTGCGCCGTCCACCAGATGGTCCAGGTGGGCATGGGTGACCACCGCATGCTCCCGCCGTCTTTTGGGGTCGAGGTAGAGCTTCTTCTCTCCCTCCTCGATGCAGACGGCTCCCTCCCAGATGACCCTCAACCGACCTCCCCCCGCCGCTCAATGCCTTTTCACGAAAACATACCTGGTGGGCTCCTGGCGCTTGAGGCTGGAGCGGAAAGGGCATTCAGGGCACTTGAAGCCCAGGGTGACCGTGCCCCCGAAGACCGTCTCGTTCTTGAGGGGCTTGAGCTCGCTGCCGCAGACCGGGCAGTGAAAGCGTGCGGTCCTGCGGTCCGTTTCCCTCCACGTGATATCGACCTTCGCTATACCGGACGTTATCGCCAGCCGCCGGAGCTTCGGCCCGCTCACCGTAAGGCTCGAGTCCATCTTCCTGAGCTCCTTGAGCACCCGCTGCCTGAGCTCCCTTTGGGAACCCATCGTCTTGCGCTCGTCGAACGCTTTCCTGATTGCCTCGATAATAACGTCCCGCTCAGGCCGCCTGAATCCCATCGCCCGGGTATCCGATTGCGACTATAAAAAACCGGCTCAGATTTAAATATCGTTAACGCTTACCAGCCCCCGAGGGGGAGTATGGCGGAAATATTGGTGCTTGCCAAGCATACCGTGGATATCTCCGCGGTGAAGATAGATGCCGAGACGAACGAGCCGATTCTCAAGGGCGTTCCAACGAAGATGAGCGATTTTGACAGGAACGCGATGGAGGAGGCATTGAAGATAAAGGCCAAGCTGGGCGGAAAGGTGAAGCTTCTCACCGTCGGCGCCCCGGAGGCCAAGGACCAGATGCGCAGCCTCATTGCGATGGGAGCGGACGAGACCTATCTCGTGACCGACCCCGGTTACGCGCAGATGGATTATTTTGCGATATCGAAGCTGCTGGGCGCGGCAATCACGAAGCTGGGCAAGGTGGACATCATCTTGGCGGGCGAGGCCTCCATCGACCTGTACTCTGGCCAGATGGGGCCGAGGGTCGCGGGAGTTCTCGGCATACCGAGCGTATCGTATGTCCGCAAGATAACTCCCGACAAGGACAAGCTCATCGTGGAGCGCGAGATGGGTGACATTATCGAGGAATACATCGTGCCCATGCCTGCGCTCATCACCGTGACAAAGGAGATCAACGAGCCAAGGCTCCCCAATATGATGCAGATACTCGGCGCCGCAAAGAAGCCGATAACGGAGTGGAAGCTCGATGCGCTCGGCCTGGCCGCGGCCGACATAGCGCCCAAGACAAAGGTCCTGAAGATGAAGGGCCTCACAATGAAGCGCAAGAACGTCATCTATGCCGACGAGCCGCCCCAGGCGGCCCTCAAGCTCGTGGAGGCGCTCCGCAACGAGGGTGTCCTCGGAGGTGGGGCGAAATGACGGTCCTGGTATTTGCCGAGCTGGACAGCACCGCCGGCGAGCTGATAGCGAAGGCGCAGGAAATAGCGAAGGGCCTCGGAACGGATGTAACGGCACTGGCGGGCCCGACGAACTCGGGAGAGAAGCTGGCCAAGCTGGGAGCTGATAAGATAGTCAACCTTCAGACGGCCGCGACGTTCGCCATCACGGAGAGCTACGCGGATGCTATCAGCGAGGCGTGCAGCGAGCTCAAGCCGCAGGTCGTTCTCATCGGCTCCACCAGATGGGGCAAGGAAGTGGCAGCCCGCGCAGCCGGGAAACTGGGGTGGGGCTGTGCGGTCGACTGCTCATCCGTCTCGCTCGACGCCTCAAAGGCGCTCGTCGTGGAGAGGCTCGTTCTCGGCGGGAACGCCGTCGCTATGGAGCAGTTCACGTCATTACCGGCCATCGTGGCCATTCCTCCCAAGACGATACCCTGCAACGCCGAGGACCCCACAAGAAAGCCGCAGGTGGGGGACAAGACCTTCAGCCTTCCCGAGCCCAAGCTCAAGCTCTCCAAGACCTCCAAGCGCGAAGTGGCCGGCGTGAAGCTGGATGCGGCCCAGGTAGTGGTGAGCTGCGGACGCGGCCTCAAGAACAAGGACGATGTCAAGCTGGTCCTGGAGCTTGCGAAGACACTCAGCGGGGAGCTGGGCTGCTCGCGCCCGATAGCCGCGGACCTCAAGTGGCTCCCGAAGGAGCACTGGGTGGGCCTCTCGGGCATCAAGGTCAAGCCCAGATTATATGTCGCCGTCGGGATAAGCGGGCAGATACAGCACCTTGCGGGCATGAGGGACTCGTCCATCATCGTCGCTATAAACAAGGACAAGGACGCGCCCATCTTCAAGGCCGCTGACTACGGCATCATCGGTGACCTTTACAAGGTGCTGCCGGAGCTGATGGCCCAGCTAAAGAGCTGCAGCAAATAGCAATGACATAGATTATTACAAGGCCACGAGGCCGCAAGGGGACAAGGGGAGCGCTGGGCTGATTGGTCCCCCCTGGTGGCCGCCTTGCGGCCTTATGGCCTTCACCCGTTGTGGTTCGGTTCGTACGGGTTGAACAGCGGGTCGCCGTAGAGGGTGAACTCCTCCACTGTGTCGTCGTGGGCCCCCCCGCCGTCCGTGCCGCACTGACGCACGTATTCGTTCTTGGCCATTGTCAGCGCCTGTGCGACCGTCAGGTCGCTTATGCCTTCGGAGAACATGCCGCCCGCCTTGTCGTAGACGTAGCCCGTCAGATAGCCGTAGAGGAGAAGGCCCAGGTATCCGCCGAAGACCTCGCCGGACGTGGACGCCAGCGGCGAGAATCCTCCCCATGACAGGCGCGATGCGCCTATGTAGGCGTTCATGCCGGAATGTATGAACGTCTGCGAGATGGTATTGTAGGCCGGAAGCCCGTCCGTCTTGCCGGTCACGCAGGATGAGCCGAATATCACGGAAGGCCCGAAGTTCATGTCCTTCACATGGGCGACGTCAAATCCTCCGCCCACGCCGTCCTTCTGCCATCCGGGCGGGACATACCAATAGAAGAATCCGTGCGCGCAGAAGAAAATGAAGTTGGAGCGCTCGTAGTATGGCCCGGAGTGCTCACGGTCCGAGAGGACAAGGTCGTATCTGGTATTGACGCGGTAACCGGCCTCGGTCCAGGCGATGTTGAGCTTCGCCGTCACAGTCTGCGCCAGACCGACGGGCACCTTGCTGCCGAATGAGCTGAGCGCCGAGTTCTTCCAGCTTTGGCCGCTGTGCCCCTCGAAGCTGCCGATAATGTCATTATAGAATATCGTGCGGGCGATCAAGGCGCTCTGGTCCTGCACGTCCCAGCCGATGACACGTCCGACTGCCAGCTCCAGGCTCGGGTCCCCTCCGCTCTCCGAGAACGGCGGGTTCTCGGGGTCGGCGTCGATGTCGGCATAGAAGTTGTCGCTCGGAAGACCCATTCCCTGCTGGGCCTCGTCAACCTGGCCCGAGGTCGGGTAGTAGTACCACGGTATCATGCCGGGGTCCGCGCAGAATGCGACAGGGAAGGCCTGCGGCAGCTTCGCAGCGTACTTGCCGGCCAGCTCCGTGTAGCCCGAGCCGTTCGATGCTGAGGCGCCGTCGAGCCTTGCAAGGAACGAGTTGAGCGCCTTCTTTGTCATGATGGTCTTGTTGTTCGCCGCCTGCATGCCGCTCTCGCTTATCACCGGGTCGCAGCTGCAGGAGAGGTCCGGTCCGCCGCCGTTGACGGCGTATTCGGGCTCTCCGAGGATGACCCCCCTGTGGTATGCGGTCAGGTAGGGCGCCATCGAGGACATGTTGTGCATGTACGGGAAAATGGGGTCCTCGAGCTTCTGGACCGTCACCGTGATGTTGTATTTTGTGGTCGGCGCCGCCACGGGCGGGTCCCACGGAAGGTTCTCGGGGAACTGCATGTGCAATGTCCCTGCAATCTGCACCACATGCTCCCCTGGCGATTCGAATATGGGGTGCTCCATGTAGGCGTGGCCTGCCAAGGCGTTCCCGCCAGAATCCCGAATGTTCTCGTATGCGAGCGAGGGCGCGAAGAACTCCATCTTCTCCATCGCCCCGTCGCTGTTCTCGTCAATGCCGAAATAGACATAGGACCTTTGTCCGTCCTTGTCGGGGTCCCGCCTGGGGTCAGGCGACTTGGTGAAAGGCATGTACGAATCAAGTATGACATTGACATACTTCCAGTCCGCCGGAACGGTCACCGTGTGGGTCGGGTCGGCCGTCGTCGGGAAGTAAACTGAGCCCGTGTCCTTGGAGGTCAGCGTGCCCTCGAAGATGGTCACGTTCTGGGCGAGGACCTTCGGGTGGTGTGCGTCTATCGGATTCGCAAGTGTGACATATTCA
>Ga0315290_10000659_pt1 | contig 22818 bp, 27 predicted proteins | sample YL17G12_0_MG_FD_203627 | JGI IMG/M metagenome (GOLD analysis project Ga0315290, IMG submission 203627) | Sediment microbial communities from Yellowstone Lake, YNP, Wyoming, USA - YL17G12_0 | ecosystem: Environmental > Aquatic > Freshwater > Lake > Sediment | place: USA: Wyoming | collected... | reverse complement strand
ATGTTTCATCTTAACACGGTCGGGGGGAGAGTTATACTTACTTGAACCTTAGCGAGGCGTCGTCGGTCGATTCCGTCCACAGGTCCAAACGTTCCGGCTTCTTCACCGGTCCGAGGTGCGGGTCCGTCGACCTCTTACTCGTTTTGGAATCAGGGGCTGGGGTCACCCACGCGCCACGGTCCTCGGAATCGTAGTCGTCCTGAGCCCTGAAGCCGTCGTGCTTCTTCCTCTGTCCCTGCTCTTCCTTGCCAACGAAAGAGGTCCGCCTCGACAGGAAGCCCTCCGAGTCGACTCCGAAACCGGTCTCCGATTTCCTGGTGAACCTGTCCTTGGCATCTATCAATTTTCCCTTGGGTTGTAGATCCTTGGACTCCTGATAGTTCCAATGTCTCCTGTACGCTTTCTTCTCCCTGTGTCCATACTCACCGAGTGGCCTGTCGTTGGAGACCCTGGTAGCGGGACCGTCCTTGTGCTTGACCTCTTCGTACATGTCGGCCGAACTGGTTATTCCTGTCTCGTCCGGATTGTCATAGTGGTCGGTAACCTTGTGTCCCTGGCGCTTGAGCTTGGTGTCCTCACGATCGACTCTCTTTCTAGCGATCGCTTCCCTGTGGGGATCCTTCCTGATCATCTGGTTCATGACGTCCTGGTTGGCCTGCCTGAAATCCTTCTCCGACTTCTTCACCACGCCATCGTTCAGGGCTGCCAGGACAGGGTCGCTGGGTCTGGGCCTGCGCATGCTCTCCGGCACGGACAGCTCCCTCTCGCGCGGGACCTTCCTCAGGGTGCCGTCCTCTCCGACGTCGTAGAAGTACCTGACCTGCCAGTTGGGGTTCATCTCTTCTTGGCCAGTCTCGGGTAGGCGCGCTCCATGCTCTGTTTGCGCTCGTCCGGGCTCGACGCCCTGTGGGCCTCGAAGTCCCTCGCCTGCCTGTCGAACTTCTTTCCCATGTCGTGAAAGGTCTTCCTCTTGTCGGACATGACCGTCTGTCCCAGGCTCATGGACTCGACGGCGGCCCTGTCCTCCTTTGACCCCTCAGGGGGCGCGGACTTGGACAGAAGCGATTTCGCGAGCGTCAACAGTTCGAGGACCGACTTCTCGTACTGGTCCTTCGGGACGGTCCTTCCGGTCGGTCTGCCCGACGGTCCGTACGTGACGGTCCCTCCGGTGGAAGTGACGGTGTGCGCCCTGGGGCTGGACGAGCTCCAGTCGGTGTTCTCGGGGGTGTAGCGCCTCTTGGCGGGGTCGGCCTTGATCTCACCGCGGTGGTACTTCGCGTGACCGGGGTCCCCTCCCTCCGCGACGGACGCCTGCTTGTCGTAGTCCTCTTTCCTGATGGCCTCGTTGTCCGGGACGTAGGTGGACTGCGCGCTCTGCCTGTCCCTGAGCTTCTTCTCGAACTCCGGGGAGTTGTACTTCGCTCTCAGTTCTGCCATCCTACCGGCCTTGTCCTTGACCTGCACGGTGCGGTGCCCGAAGTTCTTCTCGGAAGCGGGCCTGATCCTGGTGGTGCTAGGGGTCTGGTCGGTCCCCATCCTGTTGACGACCGCCTTGAGGAGCTCTACCACGAGGGACTTTCCGCTCATGGACGTGGGCTGCTTCAAGCGCTCCTGGCTGTTCACGTCGGAGGTCTTGGAGGAGTAGCCCTTCGGGCCGCTCTCGAACTCGTGGACCTGTCCCGCCTTCTCGTCAAGAGCTGCGTGTCCCCTCTGTCCCGTCCTCTTGTCGTGGTAGGAGGACGCAGGACCCGCTCCGCCGCCCTCGTGCCTGGTGGCCGTGTAGTCCTCCGTGTCCCGCTCGTGGGCCGTGCCACCGCGGGTGTTCACTTTCCTGTCGGTGTGGCGACCGGACCCGAGCACCCGTTTGGGGGAGGAAGGCCTGCCCTCCATGGGGTGTCTCTTCACCAGGGAACCGGGGATGCTGTAGCGCGACTTGACCAGGAAGCCGTCTTCGTCGTAGGTCAGGCTCATGACTTGTGTTCCTTGTGCTCCCTGTCGATCTTCTTGCTGGACCCTAGGTGGGCTATCTCCCCCCTGTCGTCGGCGTCCTTGTGCCGCTGGGACTCCGGGGAAAGGGCCTTCTTGTTCTTTGCGGCGATCTTCTTCAGCACGACCTCCGCGGCGTCCTCGTAGTGGGGCTGCTGCGCGGGTTCCGAGTCCTCGCCCTTGGGGGCCGGCGGAGGGACCTGTTTGGCCGGATCACCTTCTGGACCGAAGTATCCCTTCACGATAGAAGTGGCCTCTTCGAGGGTCATGGACTTCTTCTCCAACCTCTCTGTAGCCATCCTTTTCGCCCTCTGGTCGTTTGTCCTGGAAGCTATGTACCTGTCTCCGGCGTCCAGTTTCTCTTGCGATCTTCCAACCTTCTCGCCCCCAACGGTCTTAGCTCCGTGAGGATTGTCGATGTCTATCCCAACGACCCTTTCCTTCTTACCGACCTTCGGGTGTCTTACGGTGGCCTCTCCGCCGTAACCGAACACGTGCCAGTCGGTCTTCTTCGCAGGAGAGAGTCTCCTCTTGGCGGTGTCCTCGAGGTCCGGGAGGTGGGGATTCTCCTTCTTCCGCTGTTCCCCCTGTGAGACCTGTTCCTTGGTCATCACCTTCTTCGCAGCGCTGACCTTGTCCCGAGCGTCAAGGGTGTCCTCGTCCTTCTCGCTCCTGTACGTTCTCGAGTAGGGTTCCACGTCGTCCTTCTTACCAGGAAAACCGGTCATCTTACCCTGCCTGTGGAGCTTTTTCATCTCCCTGTTCGTCCTGTTGTGGGCCGCGTTCGCCCTGACCATGTCACCCGTCTCGCTCTGCGTGTTCTGGTCTTCCATGTGCCTGCGCAGATCGCGCTCGCTCTTCTTGACCGAACCGAGGTCGACCGCCATCTGTCTCCTTGACATGTCGTGGAGCGCCCCTTCCGCCGACTTTCCTAGAGCGCCGTCCGGACCTACCCTGTAACCGTATCTCATGTGAATCTCCTAGCTTGAGGGGTGTGATTTTAGACAGTAAATTAGGGAGAGGGCTAGAGTATCCTTGGCATATTTTTGCCCCCGGAAGTTATAGTGCCGGACACAGGAGCTATAAGTTCCTGGGTCGCGTTTCGGGGCCCCGGGAAATTTTGGAAATGTCGTCGACGGCACGAAGGAACGAAGGGTTCCGTTGTTTTACCAGGACCCCCGGGGTACCAAAAAAAACGGGGCAAAACCGCCGGGGGCTTTTGTTTGAATGCGAGATAGGGGGGTCTGAGGGGGGTCCTATCCGTGCGGGTACCTTAGTCCCCCTAGGACCGAATACGTTCCCACTTGGGGCCGGCGAGTACCGGGCCGTAGCTGACCCACCCGCGTTTTGTCAAAGATCCAGGGGGACCGAGTGAGGGTGTAGGGTCTGACGATCCCTTCCCTTAGCTCCCCCGGCGTGCTGGCCCGCTACCGCTACCTACGTCCCGCCCTGTCGAGGGCCCATACCGGCCGGTCGTCCTTCCTGCGGCCCTGCTTCAGCCTGGCCATCAGGAGCACCGTACCGACGTCGGAGTACCACGCCTCGAAGAGCTTCCTCATCCAGGACCAGCCCATCGCCTCTACCCCTTCCCGAGGGCCAGGAAGATCGCCAGGCCCACCAGCAGCAGGAACCACAGTTTCGCTCTCATCCCGTCACCTCCACCCAGCGGTACTTGATGAAGAAGACGGTGAAAGGACCGTCCTCCTTCCAATCCACGTCGACCACGATCCACATGCCTGTCTCCTTTGGGCGGTGCGGCAGGCCAGAGGGGGGAGCAGCGGGGCTCTTGTGGTACCCGCTTCCTTCGACCCCCTCCGGCCGCTGTGGGTTGGCTACCGGGTGTAGACGTTGAGGCCCAGGGTGACCTGCGCCCCGTCGGAGGCCATCACCTTGTAGGCCCCGAACCCGCGGACCTCGGACTTGCCCGTGGAGCTCGGCCGGCCCTTGACGTGGATGTTCTTGACCCGGATCACGATCTCGTCCTGGTTCTCGCCCTTCTCGAAGGTCACGTCCGCCATCTGAGACCCCTTTCCGCGCTTTAGGCCCGCCGGCCGCTTGGTGTGCCGTTGTCCCCGGTGGTGCACTGTTAAGCCATTGTACCACCCAGGGGGTCTTCCGTATACTACACGGGCTCCTTCGGCTTTGGAACCAGCGCCGCGTCGAAGAGCAGGTCCTGGTACACCCCCGTCTTCCGGCCCTCGTCGGTGTAGCGGAGGCGGTGGGCGCCGGTGTACCTGTTCCAGTCGTACTCCTCCATCACCTGCGACCGGAGGGAGCGGGAGTCGTCGTAGGGCCTGTCAAGGATCCCGTCTATCCCGCGGTCGATGTCCAGGAACACGACCTTGGTACCGTCGATCACCTGCGCCGCCACCCTCTGGCCCATCTCCGAGTACCAGCGGCCCGTCTGCCAGCTAGCCGACTGTTCCATTCCGTTCGCCCCCCGTTCCGTGTGGTTTTTCATCGTGGACCATTATACCACCCAGTGGGTCACCCGTATACTACCGGGGAGACCGCGCCCTCCAGCCGCGCAGCCCGAGTCAACCGTCAGGACTCCACACCGCCATCTCTCCGCCCGCCGGGGGCATTACAGGATGGCGTGTCACCCGTATACTTGTCCCCCGTTCTCCGCGCGCGGGATCCGAAATGGCCCGACGCCGCCCGCCCTCACCCAAACAGCACGGGGACACGGACGGGAACGCGAAGGCTGCGATCAGAGCGTCCAGGAGCGATTCCCAGGGGGCCCTCACCCTAGCTTCCCCCTTATTCCGACCTTCGCCGCCGCCACCAGGATCCTGAACGCCTCCTTGCTCGCCGCCTGGGGGGTGCTGGGCCGTAGCATGTAGGCCCGGAGGGTGTCCAGCTCCGTCCGCTCCTCCTTCTGTGTCACCCGGTGTACCGCCTCCCTGTAGGCCCTCAGGGTCTTGGGCTGCTTCTCCGTCTTTGCCATCTAGGACTCTCCTTAGGTAGGATTGTGCGACCCGTAGGTCACCTTCCGCTTTCCGGACCCGGAGTTCTCGCTCCGTCACTTCCTTGGCCTTCCGATGCCGCATATGGAGCGGACGATGGAACAGGCCGTCGCCAGGAGCGCCAGGTAGAGGAGCAGCCTCAGGAGGTTGGGTCCGATGTCCATCAGACCGCCGCCTTGGGAGCGTGCCGTCCGACGAAGTCCACGATCCACGCCGTCAGGAACTCCGTCCTGCCGTCCTCCACGAGCCGCTCCGCCGTGGAGTCCATGATCGCGGCGTCCATCTCCCACTCCTCCACCGGCGCGTCCACGTGCACCCGCGCCCTCACGCTTGCCAACAGCTCCGTGACGTCCATCCCCCTACCCCCTTGGTCCTTGTGATTTGCCATCGTGATACATTGTACCACCCAGGGCGCGTTCCGTATACTACTAGGGAACCCGGACCTCCACCTTGAAGGACCGCAGCTTCTCGGAGCCGCCGGGCATGCTCTTGACCATGGTCGCGCACTCCGCCATCACGGTCTCGAGGTTCGGTGCCGCCGTGTGGTGCGTGTGGGACCGCGACACCCGCCACCCGTCCTCCGTCTGGCCGCTGAGCACCACCCTGTACCCGCGCTCGCTCGCGGGGCACGCCACCTTCAGGTACCGGTCCTCGTTCATCCCCACCCCCTTGTCATGGCTATTTTCGATCATAGAACATTGTACCACCCAGAGTGCGTTCCGAATACTAAAGAGGACTCGAGACGAGGACCAGCTTGTCCGCCATCTGCTCGAGCACGTTGATCGAGTTGCCCGCGTCTTCCGCGATCTCCATCATCATCTCCGAGAACTGGTCGGGGTGGTGGAAGTCCAGCAGCTGCCGGCCGTAGTGATCCTCGTACCGCACCGCCTCGCGGACCATCCACTTGGCCAGCGCCCTCAACCTCCGGGCCTGCTCCGCCTCCAGCGCTACCCGCGCCTTCTCCCACTCCGGGACGTTTCCCATCACTCGAGCCCGAGGTCGGACGCGTTGGCCGTCACCATCTCGACCATGTCCTCGACCGTCATGTCACCCCAGTGGCCGTAGTGCCGCGCGAGGCAGCGGAGGACCACGTCCAAGGTCCCCGTCACCATGATGCACGGCCAGCCGTTCGGCCCAGTGTGGGTGGAGAGCTCCGTCGCACCGAGCTCCTTCATGTCCTCGCAGTATCGCATCATCTCCTCGTCCTCTCCCGCCTCGAAGCAGGATTCCAGCTCGACCGTGAAGGTCCTTACCGTCTCGACCGCCGCTTCCGCCATCCCCTACCCCCTTAGCCCGCTATTTTCGACCATTGCTTATTGTACCGTCCAGAGCGCGTTCCGTATACTACCGGAGGTCCTCGAAGTCCAGGATCTCCTCGATCTGCTCCTTCGGCTTCGGTTTCTCTTCCTTCTTCTTTCCGTACGCTATCTGCCAGAGCAGCGCGATTATGGCCAGCATGAACCACTCCATCCCGTGTCTCCTCTCAGCCCTCGAGGCTGGCTATGTCCATCACCGGTTGGCCTCTCACTATAAGGTAGAGGCTGCCGTGTAACAGCGTCAGGTACCCGTTCCCGAAGTGGATCGGCATCTCCATACTCCCTCCTTTTGGGGGGTGCCAACGGGAGGTCGTATCAGGCCCCCACTCCCGCCGGCCGATCGGGGCCGCTATGTGTTGGCTCCTACGCCTTGGTGTAGGCGTTGAGGCCGACGACCACCTGCGAGCCGTCGGAGGCCAGGAACTTCCCGGACCCGAAGGCCTTCAGGAAGGTCTTGCCCGTGGAGCTGAGCTTGCCCTCGCCCGCGATCGTGTCGATGGTGATCACGATCTTGTCGCCCTTCTGCTCCATCTTGACGTTACCCATCTTGTCGGTCTCCTTCCGCGTTTTTTGCCCGCCGGCTTTTGTGCATCGTGAGAGTATTATACCATCCAAGGTGCGTTCCGTAAACTATGCGAGGTACCTTCGCCCCTTCGCCCTGTACCACACCCTCCACCGCGTGGGGAGGTAGGCCTTCGGGGTTCCGTTGGAGTTCCACTTCCCGTGCTCGAGGCCGAGCAGCGTCTTCAACCGGCCGAGCGTCTCCGCCTTGTACACGAGGTTCTCCAACCCGTCGGTGCGGTCCACCTCGAAGAGCCCGTCCTCCGGCCGCACCGCGTTGTCGTGGTAGACGCTCATTCCGTCACCTCCGGCTCTTTGAAGTGCGTTTTCTTGCATGGGCAGGTGCCGTGCTCCTTGCGAGCGGGGTACCCGTGCCGGCGGCGCCTCACCTCGCTGATGGAGAGGTTCAGCCTGTGGGCCTCGTGACGAACCGTCTCTTTCTCGCTCATCCCAAACCCCCTTCGTCCGTGTTTTTCTTCATCGTGAGATATTGTACCATCCAGACGATATTCCGTAAACTACCAGGATAGGCCGTGTCGTCCTGGTCCCCTTAAACATCCACGGCTCTCGGGGTCTTCTCAGCCACCGCGGTGGCCGGAGTACGAGCCCTCTCTCCTCGACAGCGCGGTCCCGTTGTCGTACACCACGTGCCCTTGGAACCCCATCCCGCCCTCGAAGTAGTCCCACTTGAAGGCGAGCAGCGGGAAGAGGGAGGCGAGCCTGTCGACCAGCTGGACGGCCGGCGACCAGGCCGTGTTGAAGTGGTAGACCACCTTGGTCGGTGACAGGTCCTCGCGCCGCGCGTCGTAGAACCCCCACTTGGTACCCCAGTTGGCGAGGCACCACTGGTACCCTCCGCTGTTGAACCCCTCCATTGTGTGCGTGCCCTCGGGTGAGGGGATGATCTTGTCCGCGTCAAGCAGGAGCTCTTCGTTCTCTCCTGTCACGAACTCCTTCATCCTCTCTAACTCTTCCGCCGGCCCTCTCACCGTCAGGTCGTTCTCCACGTGGTTGGGCATCAGTCGTCCTCCTCTATCCGCTCGCCGCACTCCGCCACGTCCTGCCGGTACGCCTGCGAGTCGAAGGTCTCGGAGCACTCGTCACACAGGTCCGGGTAACCGGTGATCCCCGTGCCACCGCACTTCCTCTTTGCTAGGTACCCGTGGTACCCCTTCGGAATGAAAACCTCGATCTGCTTGCCGCAGCCTCCGATGCTCATCACCCCTCCTCCGGCCAGTACTCGAAGATGGCCGTCCTGTATAGATTTCCGTTCATCTCCCTGTTGAGGTCCGCCGCACGCTTCACTGCACGGTCGAAGTCCTGGGTCTCCCACACGTCACCGTCCTCCTTCAACAGCGCCTCGCGGGTTCCCGTAACTCCGCCGCTCACCCTGCACCTCACGTGCCAGACCATGTTCGCCTCCTCGGTTTGTTTTTCATCGTAGGAGTATTGTACCACCCAGAGGTGATTCCGTAAACTACTTGGAAGGGGTGGAGGGAGCGGCGAACCCACGCTCCCTCCCGGGTGAGGCTACTTACGAAGCACCGATTTCAGAACGGTCTCGGGGACCGCTTCGAGGAAGGCGAGCGCCTCCCTGTAGGTCGGCCGGCGCCACGAGTCCTCGACGTCCGTCGACATCCAGTTGCCGATTTCTCCCCCGACGCGGTGGCACTTGTGGTGCTTGCCGTCGTTCTCGAGCCCTACCAGCACGACCTTCCCGATCGTGTAGCTGTGGGAGTTCGGGCACCTGGTGGGCACGATGAGGGACCCGATCAGTGCCGCTGCCGTGCTCGTGGCGGCGGGCGGGAGCTTCTCGCCAGTCACCTCCTCGACCAGAGCGAAGAGGGCCTGTTTGGAACAGCCTCCCACTTCGTTGGCCAGCACCGCCAGCTTCTCGGCCTTCGCCGTGTACGACAACTTCCTGTCTTCCGGCGACGTGTACGTGCGGTCCATAGCCTCCGCGAACAACTCCTGTCTTGTCATGCTCTCACCTCCCTTGGATTTGGTCTTCTTCGGTTCGTCCACGAGCTCGAAACAGCGCTCCTCGCCCACCCAGCTCGAGAACGCCGGAAAGTCCACGAACACTGTTCCTGTCTCCGAGACACGGCACACGACGCCGATGTCCCCCTCTTTCACGTCACCCCAGCCCGCGGTCTCCATCAGCACGCGGACACGGTCGCCGACCTTGAACTTTCTCTCCATCACTGTTTCCTCCTCGATTTTCTTCACGAGCTCGAACGTCCTCTTCAGTCTCGTTCCCTTCTCCCAGTTGTCCGGCAAGCTGCAGAGCTGGTAGCGCTCTCTGTTTCCCCTCTTCTGTACGTACTTGTCGGCCAACAGCTCCCAGTCCCCTTCCGGGTCCCGCGCCCACGTGACCATGTAGTCGAAAGGAGGGATGTCGAATCCCGCCCTCATGCGAAGATTGGCGTTCGCGCGGGCGTAATGAGAAGTGCCGAGGTAGCCTCCGAGCTTGAGCTCGCCGTTCTCCGCGTGCTGGACCAGGAACGTCACCGAGCTCGCCACCGCTACCGTTGCCATTGCCATTTGACCTCCGTGTTTTTCTTCGGCGAATCCAACGAATTTTTCAGAAAAATCGAATTTTTCGTCGTCGAATCCAACGAAGTACACGAACTCTCCGTCGTTGCATATCGTCCTTGGCGTGCCGAACAGCGTTGGAACCAAACCTGCAGAAGGAAAGAATGTAATCAGAGAACTCTCGACAAGAGTGGTGTCAGAACTCACCACTATGTTCTCGTTGTTCTCGTCCGTTACGTAGACCGTGTCCTCTATCGTGATGACGCCGTTTGCGTAGTCGTACGAGGTGTTGTTCACCACGCCAGAATAAGTCATGTCCGTTCCGAATCGCTGTACCTTTGGGAAGTCTGGGTCTGTGACGAAGAACGAGTTTTCGTCGTCGTCCAGTGCTATGCTGAAAGGGTAGTACATCTCGGCTCCTGCGTCAGGGAGCAACCAAGGACCGGTACCAGAGAACCACTGGGAGATGACCTGACTGGCCAGAGGAACGGGGTTTATCGTGTTCCAGTAGTTCTGCGTACCCATGGTCGTGCCTGTGTCCGAAATCATCTCGCAACTAGTTTCCTTGCCCACAGAATTGATGGTCAAGAGTATCGCCGGCCAGCCAGAATACACGAAGGGCCCGTCGGTCACCGCGCCGTAGTCCATCTCTATGTTCAGCCAGAAGTAGTTTGAAGTGCTGTCGTCCATCGTTCCAGAACCAGAAGGACCGGTTATCGTGTCCGTAAGTCCTGGCATGCCAGAGACCACGTTGTAGTTAAGGGGGTTCCCGAAATAGTCGGCAGAAGCGGTTCCAGTCGCACCAGAGGGGGAGAACGTGATGGCGTCGCCGTTAGAAAACGAACCAACGACGTCCTTCAGGGTGCAGTTTCCGTAGATCGCCCTCACCGCCGTAATGGTCGCGTAAGCCCTGTTCCCGGCAGCCGAGTTGTAAGTCAGGTCCGGGTTGAGTTTGACTATCCTGTAAAATCCTGAGTCGCAGACGTACACGTAACCGCCAGAATCGACCGTTATTCCTTCTGGATAGAACAGTTTTGGCCCCGCTGGTACCAGGTCGGTCCTCTGAACTCCCGTAAAAGCCGGAGCGTTTAGTTTTGCCAAAACGTGCGTGTACTGGTCAGTATAGTAAAGGTACGCTCCACGCTTGTACACTCCGCCAGGAGAAACTACGTTGTAAGTAGTTAGGCCTATGTCGTAAGACGTTATCGCCTGTGGAGACAAAAACGTGCTCAACGGGAACACGTGAATGTTGTCATTGTTCCAGTTCGGTACGTACAGGTCGCTCTCGTCGGCGAACATGTGATAAATCCAGTTCGGCCAGTCCGGACCACCGACAGCGCCAATGTCCACTGTCTCCAACAAGTTGAACGACAGGTCGGTGACGTACAGGTTTGGGTTATCGCCGTCGTAGACAAAGACCTTCGTGGAATTCCGTGTCATGGCTGCTGGGTCTTTAAGTTCGGCTCCACCTGGCACCAAAACTGTGGACGTCCTGTCCAACTCGACGAGATCCGGAACGGTCTTTTCTATTATGTAACCCGCGTTGGCGGAGTTGGCGAGTACGTATATCGAAGCGTCAGCCATTACGGTGTACCGCATAGAAATTAAAAATATTTATCGTAAGTTTCATCTAGTACCTCCTGTACGTGACTGCGCTGTCCGAATTCGCCTGTCTGTACAAGAAGTTATCGAGAAATATAGAACTAGCATTTCCGCTAAACGAGTTTTGCGACAAGTTGATGTACTTGAAATACATCATTGGAAGAAGCCTATAATCTGTTGGATCAGAAATCAGCCTGTTCGTGGTAGGTATGTTTATGAAAGAATGAAGGACAGAGTCGTACCTAAAAGTCGGACCGAAAGAACCGTTGTAAGCATCGTTCACTCCAAGTTGGACCAAGTAGGTTCCCGTAGTGTCTCCATCAGAAAGTATGTGCTTCTTTATGGACAACTTGAGATTAACACCAAACGCGTAGGCTGAATCATACAGAAAATCATTAGACTTTGCTATCTCTGTGCACACAGGAATTGAAGAATCCTTTATGTTTGAGTTCGTAGCAATCATGTAACCAACATCTACCGTGACGCCGTCTGCTGCAACGCTGTATCTCTTGATCCTGTTTGTCCCAAGAACACTGCTCCAATTTACTGAAGTTATAGAACCATAATCAAACTTAAGCAAAGCAAACTCTAAGTTGACTCCAGAACCAGACGGCCTAAGAACCACCGCGTAAGAATTGAAAGCTGTCTGAAACGCTGTGTTCCCGGTATCACCATAAGATCCTCCAAAAAACCAAGCCCAAACAATAGGTTTTGAAAGATCGTTTCCTATCTTTGCGTTGAAAACATCTGGGTGCACTCCACCAAACCCATCACTGGAAGAGAACCTGAACCTGAAATACGTGTCTGACGTAATCACTCTGTACCCGCTAGCAAAATCTACCAACTGTTTAGGAGACAGCAGGGTGGAATAATAGCTCTTGTCCACTCCAGCAGTTTGAGTTCTATCATCCCTTATGGTAAACGCACCTGACATTGGGGTCACCATTCTAAAGTCTAGAACCGTTGTCCCTGCAGGGAGAGAGTCTAACAGCGTTCCTTCTAAAGAATTGTTCAAATAATCAGCGGGTTGAAAATCTGATACTCTAAAGTACGGGGACACACCGAGCGAATCAGATTTGAATAGAAGGTCCTTAGCCATTTATAGTTCCTTAGTAAGAAAGACTTCCGTATACCGCGTCGTAATCTACGCCAGAGACGGCATCAGGAGATTGAGTTACGATGTTAGTGTTGTCAAGAAAGTTGAGACTGTTCAAAGAATACACGTCCACAAATGGAAAATCAACCTTCTCGTTCTTAGAAGCATCAAAAAGAACTACGTTCTTGTAAAACTCCTTGTAGATCGAACCGGTCTCGTAGATAGCGTTGTCGTAATTATAATAGATAAAGATTGAGCCGTAATTGCTATACTTCCTATAGATGAGAGCGTACAGGTCGTTTCTGTTAAAATCAGTGGCGACGTTAAGCGATTCGGAATACGTCCTTATGTCATTTCTTATGTCTTCAACTATCGTTGACAGAGGTGGCTGTCCACCCGGAAGCGTGTAAATGACGATGGTCGGGTAAAGGTTTATTATCGAAGCGCTGTTGATGGACGTTATGACGCCAGCAGCTTTGTAATTTTCCAAAGCTTCTGCCACTATCTCTTTGTCCAAATCTGTCAAACCATACTTAAAGTTCTTCAGAGAATATATGTCCACATACCCAGGAAAAGGATACGTCATGGTCTTGATGGCAGAAATCGAAGTAACCGGTGAAATACCTACGTTAGAACCAAAAGTTATCCTGACAAAATACCCGGTATACTTCTGTATGGTCCTCTGTTGCCACAGCGTAGGATCGGCTAAATTCCACTCGATGTACTGGTCTAACGAGAAGGAAGTCGCACTGACCGGAGACTGTCCTGTTACCGCGACCCAGGTCGTTCCGTCCCAGTACGAGACCACCCCGACTTTGAAGTCTCCAGGAAGAACTGGAAGGGTCTCCGTGACCGATAAAAGATTATAGAACCTCTCGTCTGACCCAAAATAAAGGGCAAAATCAAGAGCTCCGTTTTGTAACTGAGAATCAGTAGATTCCATAAGAAGATACGAAGACATGAACTTATTGTCGTAATAAAGGTCCAAGAATACGTTCGTACTGGTTCCCATGTTGTAATCCGCGTATCCCTGTTTCAACATGTAAAGGGACTTGTACTCGCTTATGTTGTACAAGAAACCGCTAAAATTAACGTTGGTCTGAAGAGCGAACTCGATCGCTTCCCTTGTTCCTCGTCTTAGCGAAACAAGGTATTTTTGGAACCTCTTCTTCATGGAGGCTTCGGATTCTTCGTCAAATCCGCCAGCAGCTGGATCGTTTCTAACCACCGTCGAGAGACTGTTGTTGTTCACGATCGAAGAGACTATTTTCGTAAGAGAGTTCGTGCCTATGTTTCCTATAGACCCCGTGCTCTTACAGACGGCAGAAAATTCGTAATAAACTTTTCCGGCAAATTCTCCGCCAGCCTGTAAAAGTAGTCTTCCGATACTGTAGTCAACGATGGATTCAAACTCTATCGTCCCGTCGTCCGTAGAAACAACGGTCCCCTTAGGAATATTAAAAAATGTCGGATTACTTACATCAGATACAGAAGTCACCGAAGGAAGATAAATGCGAACCGTGGTAAAAGCCTTCTTGCCTGGGATCCTGTAAAAGTTAAACCCGTTATATATGTTCTCTATGGAGTCCTTTGTTATCTGATACAGTTGGTAGTAGAAATCCTCAAGAACGTCGGAAAAAGCTTCGGTCAGTATGCTGACCGTGCTCCCTATGTTGAAGTCCGTAATGTACGGATTTTGCGAGTTTTCTATGGCGTAGGCCTTCAGCTTCGCGTAGAACTCGTCCCTAATTGTCTCTAAATCTTTTAGAACGAAAGCCATTAAATCCTCACAATAATTTCGTCGTTATTAACCAGCGTTATGTTAGCATCTGCGATGACGGCGTCTGGGGTCGATTGTCTTACTTCAACCTTCATGCTATCAACACTTTTTACCCTATTTTCTAAATTAAGCTGACTATACAGATTATGCCTCAATAGTGTCACGTTTTCTAAAGAATTCTTCTTCCCAAGCAAGTTTGGCATACCGTATTCCTTATGCGGCTTCAGTCCTTCTTCCGGACAGTCCAAACGATTTATAATTGCCTGCTTAACATTCGGTATTCCCCTGATCAGAGGAAAATCTATGGTGTATTTCTCACTAACTCCTATGACGCTATTTACCGTATCAACGTCAAATATCTCGTACTTAAGGAAGTCCTGGTTTATGTCTATCTTATAGACGTCGTCCTTATAAAAAACGTTGTCAAAGCTCAAGAAAGCATCGCTAAGCGAAGGAAGGAGCAGGTAATCATCATTAACAAGGATCCTATACTTCCTCTCAGCGATCGTGGTATACACGTATTTTGTCTGAATTCTGTCTCCGGTATCCGGATCAGCTTCGGTGAGATAGTAGAAATTCGTAAACATCGCGGATCTCTGCTCGACAGCAAAACCTATGTCTTCCGGGTTGGTCTGCGCTATAAAGAAGGACCTGTCGTCGTACGTCCAGGCAAACGAAGGGCCAGCAGAATCGGAAAGGTACTCTTTGTAAATGTTCTGTATCACAGTCAAACACTTGTCCCACATGACAGTTTCCGTATCGTCCCTGAACCTCTCGAGGCCCGCGTACCTGTCCAAGATCTCGCCGGTGACGTTGAACGGGTTCAGTATCTCGAAGACGGTGTCCTGAACGATGTCGTACCCGGTCCCTCTCTCCAGTCCTACGATGAAATAGTACTCAATGTTGCTCCCAAGGATCGTCGTCGTGGTGTCGTTGTTCCCAAGCGCCGTAACGCCAAACAGAACGTACAGATTTTCGGAATATATGTCCCTAAGTATTGTCATGGAAAAATTTCTGTGAACCGTCGTGACTGCCCAGTACAACGCGTCCGTAGGAGAATAAACGGTAGAAGAAACACCGTTGTTCTGTATACAAACATACGAAACGTCCTCGTAAGAGACATAATTACCAACAACATAGTCTGCTAAAACAGAATAGTTGTTTATGTTTAGTGCTTCCTTGATGTTTGTCTGTTGTTCCATGGGAAGATCAGAAATATAAACAAAAGAATTTGGATAAATGGAATACAGAGGAAGAGCCGTCGAGGCCCCTGTGACAAATTCCGTAAAATTGTACTTGTAATACGTGATAAATTCGTCCCTCGAGATTTTATTGACCACGGTCTTAAATAAAACGTCGTCCCAAGACTGGCTCAGCGAGAAAGAGCCAACGTAATCTCGTATCTGTTGCGTTGAAGTCCCAAATATTGGGTTGTAGGTAACAATGTAGGGTTCCTCGATGTTATTTAACAGAGAAACTATCGACTCGTAATTCTTGTACGCCACTTGCTCGTCCTTAGCGTAAGAATCAATCAGATTCTCAAGAGTGTCTCCCTCCCTTACTTTTAGCTTTCTGATGGACTTGAAATCTGAAGAATTTAGGAAAGATTCCGCGGAACTGTACTGTATTTCAAAGTTTAGTTTACCAGTGTAGTTTCTCGGAAGATTTGCCATGTACACGGTGTCAGTTTGCTTTGTCAAAACGTTGCTCTTTCTTTCGAAATCGTTGAACAAATAGGCATTAAACATCTTGATGTTGTAGTTGGACAGTGGTTCCACGAACGTCAGTTGGTACATGTCAGAGAAAAACTTGTTAAAATCTGTGGTGCTGTAGTTTAAATCCCTGCTATCTCTGCCGTACAAGAACGCTCCGGCCTGTTCTACCTTCGTTATTTGTACGTCCGGAATGCTAAAGGAGGAAATTTTTAGACCGTATATGTCGGATTCGAACCTAGCCCACGCGTCCCTGTCCACCTGAACGTTCCCCTGGTTCCCTATTGACGTCAGGTCTCTCTTAAAAACCTCCTCGTTATAGTACGCCCTGGTCTGTTGCGTCGTGCCAGTAAGGGTCTGCTTAAGGATTTTAAGGTTATTGTTCAACTCAAAAAATGCCTCGCCGTTTAGTGCAGCCTTTATCTTATCCTGTAGAATGTGTATGCCGTTTATAGTCATAGTGAACGACTTTATCAGTTCCTGGAGGGAATCCAACCTTGTGATGCTATCCACCCTGGAAGAAAGGTTCGACTCTATCGAGTTTATTCCTTCCGTTACCGAAGTGGCTATCGAAAAAACGTCGTCAACAACGCCCATAACCGCATCAGAATAATTAGAAATCATTTCGTTAACACTTCTAATAGAAGCGGAAATGTCATTTCTCATCGACTGTAAGTTCGCGCTTATGGCCTTTGCAAGCTGTAAGAAGGTCGGTTCGTATTTTACCGTAGAAGTGTCCAAGTTCGGCTTGGCAAAACTCTCGTCTTCTACTATAAAACTAAGAACGTACCTGTACAAATTTGGTTGGGACTTGCTTCTGAAGAACTTATCGGACCTCAACAGTACGTCGTAAGTAATAAAATTCTGAGCGTCAACCAGCTTAACGTACTCAGTCTGTCCAGTATTCTGGATTACATTCTGAGCGCTGTATTGTTTTTCGTTAGCTTCGGTTATATCAAAAAGATTTTCGCCCTTTATGGCCTGAACAAGAGCATAAAGGTCCAAATAATTTCTCTTTCCTTCCTTCTGGTACGTTACTGGAGCAAATTGACTGAACACGTTGTTCGCATCGGAAGCCACCTTAAACCCAGTGTGGCCTGACAAAGTAATCGTCTTGAGACCTCTTCCAAGATTCTGAAAAACCTTTTCTCCGTACGTAAATACGACACCTATCCTACTCTGCTGGTCGATAGAAACTTCTTCCGGATTTATTGGGAAAGAAAACTTTATTGGAATTTTTCCCTTAAACTTGACGTTCAAGACGAACAACTGGTTGGCATTCTTAATGCTACTCGCATTGGAAGAAATGGGCTTCGTCAAATTCTTTATGGTATCTAAAACTGCCATAATCTATCCTAATTAGGGTTAATCTGGTACACTATTCCGTTTTCCGCAATCGTGTATTTACCGCCGCCGGTGAACCCCTTTTTTCCGTTTATGTATATACCCATCGTAGGCGTAGATGGTGTCGGAACAGGAACGACCAGGTTCAACGTGTCAGCGTTTACGTTTACTATTTTTGATACAACATTTGCATTTGTCGACGTGACATTTATATCTGTCGACGTGACATTTATCTCTGGAGAATCAACATTTATCTTAGACGAAGTCGAAATACTAATTTCTCCAGACGGAGTCATGTTGATTATAGAATTCCCGTCTACGGTCTTAATCGTTATGCTACCGGCAGAATCCAGAGTCACTTGCTGGCCGGCGTGGTGTCTAATGAAGACGCCGTTCTCGGAAGCATCGCTCCTCTTGTTTATATTAAGACCGTTTGCAAGTACCGGTAGGAACGCCTTGTTTGCTATGAGGTCGCTATCGTCTTTGCCTATCTTGAAATATGTCCCGGAAGGGTGGTAAAAAAACGTGGTCCCGTCTGCCCTGATGAGAGATATTACGTCAGATTCGTGCCTAGAAATCTTAAGACCGTACTCCGTAAGGGTGAGTTCGTTATTTCTTGGAGGCAAGAAACCAACACACACCGCTGTACTAAAGTCCTCTCCGGTGTAAGCGCATATCGCCCACATGCTAAATTTGTTCTCCGATATCACCATGTTACGAGAGTCGTTCACGAAAGAAGGAGAGTACCTCTCCCCGTAACTATAAGAAGACGGCAAAGAACAGGAAACGATGACATCGTATATGTAAGAATCACTGTCGGCCCTGTAAACGTCAATCGTATTCACGGAAGGGTTTATGTTTATGACCCCACACATAAACAGGCTTCTGTCTGGCTGCTCGATGCCACTCTCAAAGTTTAAGTTATTCATTTTCCCTCAGTCACACAAGTTCTGGTCATGTCTAATCCAGTCGAAAAGGAAGAAGAGTTAAAATCAAAACGATGTGTCACCCTCTGAACGTATCCAGTAATGTTAAAATCAGAAACGTCAGAGGAACCGGCCTTAGAAGTAGAAACATTCATCCCAGGACACAGATCTAAATTAACCGGTAAACTTATCGTTCCTGTATAAAGGTGTTCGTTGTTCCTGTACGCTCTCGCCACCACATAATTCAAGGAAGAAACAAACTGATTGATTATGTCCCCAGAATTGGTCTTCAACTGCTCGAGTTGCACGTTTATCTCGCCCATCTTCGCCGCCGCCACGATACTTTTTAGGTTTACCTTGAACTTACTCTCGATAAGTCTCCTGTGTTTTGTGATGAGTGCTTCACGAAGTTGCCAAACGTCATCAGGAACTTTGGCGTCATTTATCGAAGACAGGCCCACAACGCGGTCCGCGTACGACATCAAATTGTCCGTCCCGGAAAGAAGAGGACCGACAGGACCCTCGCTCTTAGAGCCGTACATCTTTCTGTAACAGGCGTCTTCCAAAGCTTTAATGAGATACTTCGTAAAATGGTCCAAATGGTTGAAAAAATTCCATCTTAATTCTATTTCCTTAAGGCCAAAAAACGATATGTCGCCTGACATGAAATTGCTCGAATCGTCAGAATAATCGAACAAAAAAACCGGATTATAGTTTTTGTAGAAATTAACGCTAAAATCGTTGTCTAACAGGGTGTTTTGATTCTTAACGTACTCTCTGAACTGCTCTATTTTCTTTGTCTTGTCTTGGACTCCCTTTGTTTTGTCTATCTTTGTCATCCCGACGTTTTCTTCAAGGTTAGCAAACGCGAAGAGTCTTCCTTCCATTCTGTACACTCCGGCATCGACCACCGGAGTCGTCCATATGAGATTAACAACGTCATTGGATCTCTTAGAAAAGCCTTTAGAAATTATTGTAGACCTGTCCAAGAACTGTGTGGAATAGAATTTTTTAACAATTTTTTGAGTGTCCTGAGAAGAAGTCAAAAGCCTGTTAACATCCACAATCTTAACAACGTCCTTGATGGTCTCCTTCTTTGATAAATAATCAATGACTGGAGTTAATGAGGTCTTTATCCTACTGTTAAGTTCTGCGTACCCAAGTTGTGTTATTTTGTCGTAACCGAAATCTAATTCTTTCACGTTAATGACATTATAGGTGCCAAGTTTTTCGGTCGGATTCATCTTGTCGTCCTGAGTTAATTTACCGCTTCCTTTCTGAAAGTCGTAAAACGGTGTCGGCCTTATCATAAAACTATAGGAATCCTTCGTCTCAAAAACGTTAAATTCAAAGAAAGGTTCCGGATAGAGGTACTTGAAATAATCAAAAGCCGTGGTCTGGTGTTGCTTGTACGTTATCAACGTCATGGACTGTGAAGCAAGGGACGACTCTTCGTCGAAAGAAAACGGCAAGAATATCCTAAAGTCCTTGAATATCGGGTTCGATTCGCTCACTCCAACTTTTCTTAAAATCGGAACGTAGAATTTCATGAGAAAGAAAGTAAACATTACGTACGCAAACTCGTTTGGAGTAAAGAACTGACTTATCAGAAAATTGTCGTCCGCAAAGACCTCGTTAAAATTTAGTAACCTAAATGTCGGTTCGAATTGCTGTAACACCTCAAAAAACGTGATGTTCTTTGTGAAAAAAGTGGTCTTGAACAGGTGAGCAAAATCCGCTATCACTATCAGGATTGACGAAGCAGGATTCTCTCCCAAGTCGTCGGTCTTCGTGACGTTAATCACGAACCCTGAAAAATATACCTCTTTGGGCGACCCGGCGTCTTCCACAACGGCCTCTAGTTTAACGTAATTGAACAGCGTCAGGAAGGACTCTATTCCGCTCCTCTGGTACGCCTTGTTCTTGAACATCTGGACCTGTACCGTGTTGTTCAGTTGGAGGTCCCTGTTTATGGAAAGAGTTGATATGTAAGAAAAATCGTTCTCGTTTACAAGTTTCCTATCCGTCCTCGTGTCGAAGAACTCCATCCTAAATTTTTTAATGTTCTGTATCATTTATCGCGATCGCGGAGCAGGAACAGGAGGAGGAGCAGGAGGAGCCGCAAATCTCCTAGTTTCTGAAGGATACTCGTACGGTGGGTTTGGAACCTTATCGGTCATTCCTCTGACTCCTGAAAACGGAGCAGAAAGTATCTCCCTGTTGTTGTCAAAGTAATCCTTTATTGTCTTCATCGCTCCTATCATTCCGGCCGTAATGTCTACCATCGCGTCCGTATAACTCGTTCGAGTTTCAATTATTTCACTAACCGCAGCGGCCTCTTTGTCCCAATTCCTCTGAGTCTCTGTGATGTATTTATCAAACACGTCAGCCCTATTTGTAAACAAATCGTTCTCTCTCTTGTACTGGTTGACAAGAGCAGCTTCCCTATCCGACTGGGCGTTTTCTTTTACTATTTCTCCACCGCCACCTCTTTGCTGTAAAACTTGAAGAACTTCCGGAGTAAGTTGCATATTAGGAGCCAAACCAGTCATACCAGACATAAAAACTCTATTGGCAGAAGACCCACCTAATTGATTTGCCATGGCCTCAGAGTATCTTTTACCGGAGTCTGTTCCCATGAACCCAGACTTTGCGTCTGCCATGAAATCCATCACGCTACCGTTTGGATTTACAGACTTCCAAACACTGTACCCTATCATTTGTCCAGCTTCTGATCCTGTCGCTCCCTGTCCCATACCGCCCTGAAAGCCGGTAATCAAATTGGTTGCTATGGCAGGGTTAAATCTAGCCAGTTCCGTAGACATCAAGCCTCTATCTAGTTTTTCTTGAGAAAACTGTCTGCCGTAAAGAATAGTCGAAGCTCTAAAAGAAACCATAGCCCCGGCTGCTTCTCCTGAAAAGGTTCCAAGTTGTCTAGCAGCAGTCTTCACCTGGTCAGAAGTAAACCCTGCACGAACTCCACCGGCAACAGCAACAGCCAACTCCTGAGCCGTTCCGTATATTCCCGCTTTTGCTCCTGCTATGAGGTCCGCCCCTTGGTCCTTCATCAGAGCGTTGTAACCTCTGACTCCACCTGCTCCGTACGCTGTCTGAAGGGTTCCTCCTAACTCGTTAATTCCCATACCGAGCTGTGTTGCCATTCCGGTACTGCTAAAAACGTTCCCCCAGTTCTTTTCGCCAATAAACCTCTTTAATAGGGCCGCTTGAGTTCCAGGTTCCGCCATTCTTGAAAAATTACCAAGTTGATTCAGTTGGTCTTCACGAATTTGGGCAGATATTCCAGCCCTAACAAAAGCAGGATTTTCCCAGTACTGTTCCTGTTTGGTCCTTGCAGCTGCTTGTCCAAACTGAGCACCGATCCATCCGCCGGCTCCAGCACCAACACCGGCTCCAATCATTGAAGTTATAAAGCTTGAACCAGGAACGATTAAGCCTGCCGTAAAACCACCGACAAGACCGATGGCAGAGCCTATTGCTCTTCCGGTCATTTCTGTCTGATGTGCGTTATCGGCTAATCGTTGATTTAGGAGGGCAAATTGAGGACCAAGAGTCTCAACAGCTTTATTTGTCTGGTACTCTAGTTCTAACTGTCTTGAATACTGATAGGCGGCAACCGGAGCACCAGCTCCAGTCTGAGCTAGTCTGGCAGCCTGTAGAGCAGCGTCGTAATGTGTGCCAGGAGGAGTTGCCATCTTCTATCCCTTAAAGTTCTTCCCAATCGTCTTTTTTCTTGACCAAAAAGTCCAAATCTATGTCTTCTCCGGCCTCTATCTTGTCCATGGTGTCGTCGTCCGTCTCAAACAGTTCGGCGTTGTCTTTTGCCAGGACCTCTTCTTTTTTCTGTTTTTCGATGATTTTTTGGGTTTCATCTTCGGACTTGTTATGGAGCATCAGGTCGAAGAGGATCTCCTCGTCCGTCATGTCCAAGAACCTTGCGTCAAGAGGTGCTAAGTTGTACTTTTTTCTAAAGAGGAGACGGTGGCGAAAGTACTTGTACTCGTCCGCCACCTGTTTTTTAAGATCTTCAAAATGGACCTCGTCCTCGAATTCGGGAGAATCGAAATCGACGAACTCCATCACCTCGGCGCTAAAGATCTTTTTAAGTTTTAGCTGCCGCCTTTGGATTCTCTCCGCGAAAAAACACGAACTTTTCGTAATCGGAGTACATATCTATGACAGTGTCCCAATCGTCGGAGTCTAGGGAGAGAAAGTCTAAGTCAGATGGCTTGCTCACGATGACCGCGTTTAGCGTGGAGATCTTGAAAGCCAAGCCCTCCGAGGTTGGGTCGAGTGTTGGAAATCCGCCCTTGAGTGTCGCCGTCTGTTGACCTATCTTTATCTGGTCACCAATCGTCGGTTTCTTGTATTGTACCGAGTATTCCTTGCCATTCAGTTTGTAAGTAAACGTTTGCGAAACCTTTGCAGACATGTTAATACCTCTTCGTGTTTTTTATTAAGCTGTTGCGGTCTGGAATCCTGGAGCCGTTCCGGCCGTTACGTTAGTTGACAAAATCGTGCAGTTGTGGGCCACGATGGTGTGCTTCCTGACAGAGACGGTGCCGCTTGCAAAAAGGCACCCGTCGTACTGCCTGATGGTCTGACCCGTTATCTTGTCTATGATCTGAACGGTGAACGGGTTGGAGGCCATGTAAGACTGGATGTCCGCAGGGAACACTCCGACCGAGAACAACGAGTCCTTCTTCAGCGACATGGAGTCACAGGCGAGGCTTATCCTCTGCATCGTGGGAACGTATTCCACAACGCGGGGGTCTCCTACCCCCGAGGCAGGTTCTGGAGCGTAGTCCTCGCTGGCCGTCATGTTTTGTAGCAGACCAACAGGCTTGTTAGAGATCATCACTACGATCTGGTTACCTGAGTATACTTTAGTTGGAATAGCCATTTATGTCTTCTCCTTAGATAGTCGCTTTAAATATTGTTGCGTGAATCGTTATCAGTATGTAGTTGATCGGAAG
>Ga0315290_10000656_pt1 | contig 22827 bp, 20 predicted proteins | sample YL17G12_0_MG_FD_203627 | JGI IMG/M metagenome (GOLD analysis project Ga0315290, IMG submission 203627) | Sediment microbial communities from Yellowstone Lake, YNP, Wyoming, USA - YL17G12_0 | ecosystem: Environmental > Aquatic > Freshwater > Lake > Sediment | place: USA: Wyoming | collected... | reverse complement strand
CAGCTCGACTACCTGGAGGCGCTGCATTTGCCCGTGACCGGCGTACGCGAGGTGGTCGAGGGCGTGCAGGGCCTGTTGGGCTACTATCGCAGCGTCGGCGAACGGCGCCTGGCGTTGCCGTTCGAAATCGACGGCGTGGTATACAAGGTAGACGATCTGCGCAGTCAGGCCCGCCTGGGCTTCGTATCGCGCGCGCCGCGTTTCGCAGTCGCGCATAAGTTCCCGGCACAGGAAGAAATCACGCAGGTGCTGGATATTGACGTGCAGGTCGGGCGTACCGGTGCCCTGACCCCGGTGGCAAGGCTCGCGCCGGTATCCGTCGGCGGCGTAACGGTGACCAACGCCACGCTGCACAACGAAGATGAGGTCAGGCGCAAAGACGTGCGCATCGGCGATCATGTTATCGTGCGCCGCGCCGGCGATGTCATTCCCGAGGTGGTGAGCGTAGTTGGGCAACGGCGCCCGGCTGATGCTCGTGAATTCGTGATGCCGGTGAAATGCCCCGTCTGCGGCTCCCGCGTCGAGCGACTCGAAGGCGAGGCGGTCACCCGCTGTACCGCAGGCTTGTTCTGCCCGGCGCAGCGCAAACAGGCGCTGCTGCATTTTGCCGGACGGCGGGCGATGGATATCGAAGGGCTCGGCGAAAAGCTGGTGGACCAACTGGTCGACGCGGATAAGGTCGAAACGCCGGCAGACATCTATCGGCTCGACCTGACGGTCCTTGCCGGATTGGAGCGCATGGCGGAAAAATCCGCGCGCAACGTGCTGGATGCGATCGAAAATAGCAAGAATACGACGCTGGCGCGGTTCGTATTCGCGCTCGGCATCCGCAATGTGGGCGAAGCGACCGCGCGAGATCTCGCCCGCCACTTCGGCAAACTGGACCTGCTGATGCAGGCCGATGAAACGCAACTGCAACAGGCACCTGATGTGGGGCCGGTCGTGGCGCAGAGCATCGCGCATTTTTTCGCCGAGCCCCACAACCGGAAGATCATCGGGCAGATGCGGTGCGCCGGTGTGCACTGGCCGGAGTCAGAAGTCGTGCAAACTGCAAGACTGCCCCTGTCAACGAAGACCTTCGTGCTGACGGGAACGCTGCCGAATTTAACTCGCGAAGAAGCGAAAGAGCGCATCGAGGCCAAGGGCGGAAAAGTGGCTGGCAGCGTATCGAAGAAGACCGACTATGTGGTGGCCGGCGCCGATCCCGGCGGTAAACTGGAGAAAGCGCAGGTGCTCGGCGTTGCTGTGCTGGACGAAAAAGGGTTGTTAGAATTGCTCGAGTAACCCACGGCGCTGCGGCTTGTGGAACTGCAGGGAGAGAATTTGAACAAGATTAGGAAGGCGATTTTTCCTGTTGCCGGCATGGGTACCCGCTTTCTTCCCGTAACCAAGGCCAGTCCCAAGGAAATGCTGCCGGTGGTGGACAAGCCGCTGATCCAGTACGCCGTCGAGGAGGCGGTCGCGGCCGGAATCACGCACATGGTCTTCATTACCGGGCGCAATAAACGCGCCATCGAGGATCATTTCGACAAGGCCTATGAACTTGAGACCGAGCTGATGGCGCGAAACAAGCTCAAGCTGTTGGATCAGATCGACAAGATCGTGCCCAAGCACGTGAGTTGCATCTATGTGCGTCAGACCCAGGCGCTGGGATTGGGCCATGCCGTCCTTTGCGCGCGACCGGTGGTCGGTAATGAGGCCTTCGCGGTGATCCTGGCGGACGACCTGATCGACGGCGATCCTCCGGTCATGAAGCAGATGGTAGACGTCTACGCCAGCGAGCGCTGCTCCGTGCTCGCAGTGCAGACCGTCGGGCGCGAAGAAACGTCGAGTTACGGGATTGTTCGCACCGAGCCCGGAGAGCGTGGCCTGCATCGCATCACCGGCATTGTCGAGAAGCCCAGGCCCGAGCTCGCACCTTCCACGCTTGCCGTGGTTGGCCGCTATCTGCTGGAGCCGGACATTTTTGACCATCTCGAGAAGATCAGGCCCGGAACAGGCGGCGAGATACAACTGACGGACGGCATAGCCTCGATGCTGAGCCAGCGGCGCGCGCTGGCGTACGAGTTTCAGGGCGTGCGTTACGATTGCGGTTCAAAGCTCGGCTACCTGAAGGCGAACGTACTCTATGCGATGCGCCACCCGGAGATCGGCGCTGAATTTCGCGGTTTTCTCGATTCGTTGAATGCCGGGAGAAGAAGGATCGGACCGGATGCTGACTAGGGATCAAGCCTGGCAGATGCTGCGCGACGCCGAGCTTGTACATGACGAGGATGCGGTCAATCGTGCGGTCAGGCGGCTGGCCGTCGACATCACGGCGAAGCTTGCCGATACCCACCCGCTGGTCATGCCCGTCATGGGTGGAGCGGTCGTATTCACCGGACAACTGCTGCCGCTGCTGCGCTTTCCGCTGGAGTTCGATTACCTGCACGTGACCCGCTACGACGGCAACACGCGGGGCGGCCAGATTCAGTGGAAAACGAAGCCGCACGTCGATGTTCGCGGACGCACCGTGCTGGTCCTCGACGATATTCTCGATGAAGGCAACACGCTGGCGGCAATCCGCGATCATATGCTCGGCGAAGGGGCGGCCGCCTTCCACAGCGCCGTGTTCGCGGACAAGGACATTGGCCGGAAAAAACCGATCCGGGCGGACTTCGTCGGCCTGACCGTACCGGATCGTTACGTGTTCGGATTCGGCATGGACGCCCAGGAATCCTGGCGCAACCTGCCGGCGATCTACGCGTTGAAATCCTGAGGAGACGGCATTGCTCGGAATCATAGGTGGCACCGGTCTGACGCAACTCGCAAATCTTGAAGTCACGCACCGCCAGGTGGTGCGCACGCCCTTTGGAGATCCGTCGGGCGCGCTGACATTCGGCAAGTTGAACGGGCGCGATGTCGTATTTCTCGCGCGCCACGGCTACGGCCATACGATTCCACCGCACGAGGTGAACTATCGCGCCAACATCTGGGCGCTGCATTCGCAGGGCGCCGGGCCGGTCGTATCGGTCGCCTCGGTCGGCGGGATTCGCTGCGACCTCCAGCCCGGAGTGCTTGCCATTCCGCACCAGGTGCTGGACTACACCTGGGGACGCAAACACACCTTTTTCGACGGCCCGGATCAGCCGGTGACGCATGTTGATTTCACGCATCCTTACTGCGAAGAACTGCGCGCCAGGTTGCTGAAGGCGGCGGCAGCGGCCGGGCAGGCGATCCTGAACAGCGGCGTATACGCCGCTACGCAGGGGCCGCGGCTGGAAAGCGCGGCAGAAATCGACCGTCTGGAGCGCGACGGAGCCGACATGGTCGGCATGACCGGCATGCCGGAAGCAGCGCTGGCGAGGGAGATGGGATTGCGCTATGCGGCCGTTGCTGTGGTGGTCAACCACGCCGCGGGCAGGGGCGACAGCAGCGAGGCGATACATCTCGATCAGATCAATGCCGTATTGAAGGCGTCGATGGTGAAAGTGCGCGCGCTGATCGAGAAACTGGTGGAGGGCGATGATTAAGCCGGTCTTGAGAATGGGCGATCCGCTGTTGTTCGCGCGTTCCGAGCCGGTAACACAGTTCGACACGCCGCAATTGCATGCGCTGCTGCAGGACATGGACGACACCATGCGTGCGAAAAATGGCGCCGGAATCGCCGCGCCTCAGATCGGCGTGAGCCTGCAGGTGGTGATTTTCGGGGTCGGCGCCAACCCGCGCTATGCGCACGCGGAGGAAGTGCCCTATACCGTGCTGATCAATCCGACGCTTGAACCGATTGGCGCCGAGATGGAAGAAGGTTGGGAAGGTTGTCTGTCGGTGCCCGGAATGCGTGGCATCGTACCGCGCCACCGCCAGTTGCGCTATCGCGGCTTCGATCAGTACGGCAATGCCATCGAGCGCAGCTCATCGGGCTTTCATGCTCGCGTGGTCCAGCACGAGACCGATCACCTGTTCGGCATTCTCTATCCGATGCGCATTCGCGACCTGCGCAATTTCGGATTCAACGAGGAGTTGTTTCCCGGGCAGAACATGGTGGACGAGTAGACTTCCCGGTGCTTTCTAGGGCTGCAATGCCTGCACCAGTTCGGTTTCCAGACGCACTACTTTCTTGGTATCGCGCAACGCCTCGCCGCTGACCAGGAAGGTGTCTTCGGCGCGTTCTCCGAGGGTATTTATTTTCGCTGTATAAAGACTGATATCGTGCTCGTCGAGCACCCGCGCAATCCGGTAAAGCAGACCGGGGCGGTCCCCCGCGACGACGTTCAGATAGTAGTACGCGCCTTTTTCATCCGGGCGGATATGGACTTCAGGCCTCATGGGCACGTGCTTCACCTGGCGCGACAGCCTGCCTTTGGACGGCGCCGGCAATTCCGCATGTGCCCGAAGCTGAGTCTGGAGTTCATGTTCGATGTAGCTTATGAGGTCGCGATAGTGCGACGTCGCGTGCGCCGGGTCCATGACCTGAAAGCTGTCCAGCGCATAGCCGTGGCGGGTGGTGTAGATCTTGGCCTCGACGATGCTGAAGCTCATGCTTTGGAAAAAACCGCATATGCGGGCGAACAGGGATTTCTCGTCCGGCGCATAAATCATGACCTGCAATCCCTCGCCGATCGGCGACAGCCTCGCTTTGACTATGGGCGCCGGCGTGTCGACGCGATAATTCAGCAGCCGCGTGTGCCAGACGATATCCTGCTCGTCGTGGCGCAGGAAGTAGCTGTCGTCGAGCTTGCTCCATAATTTGCGGGGGGCATCTTCGGGGATCGCGTACGCGCGCAATCTGACCAGGGCCCGTTCCTGGCGCGCCTGCAGCGTATTGTCCGCCGGGACCGTGCCCGGATCGAGCAACTTGCGCGTGGTACGGAACAGGTCCTCGATCAGTTTGGCCTTCCAGGCGTTCCAGACCTTCGGGCTGGTGCCGCGGATATCGGCCACAGTGAGCAGATAGAGGGCCACCAGCCGGCGGTCGTTTCCGACCTTGTCGGCAAAAGCCCGGATCACGTCCGCATCCGACAAGTCCTGCTTTTGCGCGGTGGCGGACATCATCAGATGTTGCTCGACCAGCCAGGTGACCAGCTCGGTATCGTCTTTCGACAGCCCGTGCGCACGGCAAAACCGGGCGGCATCGACCATGCCGAGCTTGGAATGATCGCCGCCGCGGCCTTTGGCGATGTCGTGGAACAGCCCCGCGAGATAGAGGACTTCGATGCGTTCGAATTCCGCAATGAGCCGGCTGCACAGCGGATATTCGTGCGCCATCTCCGGCACTGCGAAGCGGCGCAGGTTGCGCACCACCATGAGGATGTGCTCGTCCACCGTGTAGACATGAAACAGGTCGTGCTGCATGCGCCCGACGATGCGCCCGAACGCGGGAATATAACGGCCGAGCACGCCATACTGATTCATTCGCCGCAGCGCGTGGGTGATGCCGGTGGGGCGGCGCAGAATTTCCATGAACAGCGCCCGATTCTCCGGGTTGCGTCGGAACGCGGCGTCGATATGGTCGCGTGCGTGCCACAAGGCGCGCATGGTCGGCACGGCAAAACCCTTGAGTTCCGGATGGTCCTGCAACAGCAGAAAAGCTTCGAAAATGGCGGCCGGCTGGCGCTGGAACAAACCGTGGCTGGCTTCGAGCAGGTCCGCGTTGATGCGGAAGCGATCGTTGAGATCGCGAGGCTGCGCCGAGGATACGGCAAAAATGCGCCGCCGCAGGTTCTGCAAGACGATGGTATTGAGCAGTTGCACGGCCTTTGCGGTCGTGTAGAACTGTTGCATGAGTTGTTCGCTGGCGCGGCGCGCGATCGTGTCGGCCAGTCCGTATTCCTTGGCGAGCGCGGCCTGGAAATCGAACAACAGGCGGTCTTCGCGCCTGTTGGTGAGATGATGCAGGCGCACGCGCAACACGGCGAGCGAGGCTTCGTGGTGCTTGAGTTGTCGCGCTTCCTCGCGCGTGAGTATTTTATGTCGCGTCAGGTCCAGCCAGCTGTGCCCGAGACCGGCGGCACGGCTGATCCAGAGAATGTTTTGCAGGTCGCGAAGCCCTCCCGGGCTTTCCTTGATGTTCGGTTCGAGGTTGTAGGCGGTGTCGTTGAAACGGGTGTGCCGCTGCTGTTGTTCGAGCAGCTTGGCTTCGACGAAATAGACGACATCGAGGTCTTTGACGATTGCGCCGGCGAAACGCGCGTACAGCTTGCGGCTGCCGGCAACGAGTCTCGACTCGAGCAACGTGGTCTGAACGGTTATGTCGCGCCGCGCCTCGTCCAGGCACTCGGCGATTGTGCGTACGCTGTGGCCGATTTCCAGCCCGATGTCCCAGAGCACCCCGACCAGCGTTTCCACGCTGGCGCGCGCGCCGTCGCCGACTTCGTCGGGAAGCAGCAGCAGAACATCGACGTCGGAATAAGGATAGAGCAGGCCGCGGCCATATCCGCCGACGGCGATCAAAGCCAGTTCGTCTGACTGCCCGGTTTCGGCCCAGATTGCCCTGAGCGCTTCGTCCACCAGCGCGCATTGCCGCTGTAAAGCTTTCGCCGCATCGGGCTTGTCGCCGAAAGCCGCTTTCAGCGCCACGCGCCCTCGCGCGAGAGACTGGCGCCAATCGTTGACGTCCGACGAAAGTGCGGCGGTCCGCGCAACGCCCGTGGCGGTTACGGACGACATCTATGCAATTGACAACGCTGGCGGCGGTGCGCCTGACGACACCGTCAACACTTCGAATCCGCTCTGCGTTACCAGCACCGTGTGCTCCCACTGCGCGGACAACGAGTGATCTTTGGTGACCACAGTCCAGCCGTCCGCGAGCTGACGAATCCCGGCCTTGCCGGCGTTGATCATCGGCTCGACCGTGAAAGTCATTCCGGACTGAAGCTTGATGCCGGTTCCGGCGCGGCCGTAGTGGAGCACCTGTGGATCCTCGTGGAAGTTCCTGCCGATGCCGTGGCCACAGAACTCGCGCACGATCGAGAATCCGTGGTCTTCCGCGTGCATCTGGATGACTTCGCCGATGTCACCGAGATAGGCGCCGTGCCTGACCGCCCGGATGCCGCGCCACATGCATTCGTAAGTGATTTCCGCAAGCCGGCGCGCCTGAATCGAAGGTTCGCCGACATAAAACATGCGACTGGTGTCGCCATGAAAGCCGTCCTTGATCACCGTGATGTCGATGTTGACGACGTCGCCCGGCTTGAGTTTCTTCGCTCCCGGAATGCCGTGGCAGACGACATGATTGACCGAGGTGCAGATGGATTTGGGGAAGGGCTGGTAGCCGGCCGGCGCGTAGTTCAGCGGCGCCGGGATGGTGTGCTGCACGTTCACCATGTAGTCATGGCAGAGCGCGTCGAGTTCGTCGGTGGTGATGTTGGGCCGGACGTGCGGCGCGATGAAATCCAGCACCTCCGCCGCAAGACGGCCGGCGATGCGCATTTTCTCGATTTCTTCCGCAGTCTTGATGGTGACGGGCATGGCTCAACTTGTTTCCCACGCGGGGCAATGAATGATAGCACCCGCGTGCGGCCGCTCCGGTCAACGAAGGGGAATTATGAAGATCAACTGGAAATGGGGCCGGTGTCGCGAAACATCAAGCGGGCGTGCCCGGCGCAAGGCGGGGTGGGCGAAGCGTAAGCAAGAGGAAGTTGGCTCCCCGACCAGGGCTCGAACCTGGGACCTGCGGATTAACAGTCCGTCGCTCTACCAACTGAGCTATCAGGGAACATGAAAGGCGCGTATCTTATCCATTCGGTCCAATACGGTCAATGCATTCGCAGTCCGGTTTTCCCCATGAAATCTCACAAGCGCCTGTTCATCGGCATCGGCGTTGCTGTCACCGCGCTGCTGGTACTGCCTTTCCTCATACCGCTGGGTCACTACATTCCGGAAATCGAACGCATCGCTTCCGAGCAATTGAAGGCGCCGGTCAAGGTCGAATCGCTGAGCCTGTCTTTTCTGCCGCTTCCGCACCTGACCGTCAAGGGCATTGCGGTCGGCAAAAAACCTTTCCTGGAAGTCGAGAAAGCCATCATTACGCCGCGACTGACGTCGCTCTTCAGCAGCCAGAAAGTGATTAGCGAGATCAGCCTGCACGGGGTGGTCATCGGCCAGCCCCTGATCGCCAAGGCGTCAGCTTGGGCGGGCAAATCCGGCGGTGGCGGGCCGGCCACAGTCCGCGTGGTACGCGTCGAAGCACGGAACGCATTCGTTAATCTGACTGACTTCAAGTTGCGGGATATCGACCTGGATCTTGAACTGACGCCGCAGAGTGGACTCGCCCGTGCCCTGGTGCGCGCCGATCACGACCATCTGCGCGCGACACTGGTGCCGCAGGGAAGCGATATCGCAGTGGAAATAGCGGCCCGGGATTGGAAACTGCCCGCCGGGCCGCCGTTGGTGATGTCGAGCCTCAATGCATCGGGTACGCTCGATCCGCAACAGGGACTGACGCTCTCGACAATCGAGGGGTGGCTGTACGACGGCACGGTCTCCGGCAAGTTGAACGTGGGATGGTCAAAAGAGTGGACCATCGCCGGTAATCTCGATATTCGCAGCGTGGAGATTCAACCCGTCGTGGCGCTTTTGACGAAGGACACGACGATCAGCGGCCGGCTGACAGCCAATCCGGTTGTCGACATGCGGGCGCCTTCCGCAGGACAGCTCAGCGAAGCCGTGGATGTCGAATCGGATTTCAAGGTGGAGAACGGCATTCTCTACAAGCTCGATCTGAGCGATGCAGCGAAGGTCTTGTCGGACAAAGATGCGCTCAAAGGCGGACAGACGCGGTTCGACCAGTTCTCCGGCCATCTCAGTGTCGACTCGGCAGGTTATTACCTGAGCAAGGTGGAAATCGCATCGGGCGTGCTGACGGCGGATGCGGAGATGTCGATCTCGCCGAAGCAGGAGCTCTCGGGCCGGATCGATGTCGCAATCAAGGGAACATCGTCGCTGCTCAGCACGCCGCTTGTGATATCAGGCACGGCGCAGAATCCGTCGCTTTATCCGTCCAAGGCGGCTCTCGCCGGCGCAGCCGCCGGTACGGCCCTGCTCGGTCCCGGCCTGGGAACCGCAGCGGGGATCGCAGCCGTCCGCATGACTCAGAAACTCTTCGGTGGGAAGCCGCATAAGAAGGCAGGGGCGGCGAAAGCGCAGGCAACGCAGCAGGCCAGGGATCAGGCGGCAGCCGAAGAGACGAAGCTGCCGTCGGTCGCTCACACTGGACGCTGAGCGCGATCAGCCGATGACTTGCGCAATCGCCTCGGCAACGTGATCGATATTGCGGGAGTTCAGCGCGGCCACGCAGATGCGCCCGGTGTCGATGGCATAAACGGAAAATTCATCGCGCAAGCGCTCTACGGCCGCTTTCGAAAGCCCGGAATAGGAGAACATGCCGCGCTGCCGGGTCACGAAGCCGAAGTCCGACTTCGGCAGCCGCATGCCAAGTTTTTCCACCAGCTGGCGGCGCATTTCGCGGATGCGGCTGCGCATCTGTGCGAGTTCCTTTTCCCATAACGCGCGCAGCTCCGGGCTGTCGAGCACGGTGGCAACGATCTGAGCGCCGTGGGTGGGCGGATTCGAATAGTTCGTACGCACCGTACGCTTGATCTGGCTCAGCACGCGCGCCGCCTCCGCGCTGTCGCTTGCCACCACGCTCAGTGCGCCGACGCGCTCGCCGTAGAGCGAGAACGATTTCGAAAAAGAGTTCGAGACGAACACCGGGCATCCCGTCTGGGCAAAGCGCCGCACGACTTCGCCGTCGGCGTCGATGCCGTCGCCGAATCCCTGATAAGCGATATCCACGAAAGGCATGAGCCTGCGGGAAACGACAACGTCGATCACCTCGGTCCATTGCGCGGCGGACAGGTCGACGCCGGTCGGGTTATGGCAGCAGGCGTGAAGCACGACGATGCTCCCGGCCGCAAGTGCCTTTAGCGACTGCATCATGCCGCCGAAATTGATGCCGTGCGAGGCCGCGTCGTAGTAGGGATAGGTGTTCAGCGTGAATCCGGCATTTTCGAACAGCGCCCGGTGATTCTCCCAGCTCGGGTCCGAAATCCAGACCTGGGATTGCGGCAGCAGGCGGCGCAGGAAATCGGCGCCGATCTTGAGGCCTCCGGTCCCGCCCAGTGTCTGCACGGTGATGACGCGGTTTTCCTTCAGCGCCGCGCTGTCCGCGCCGAAAACCAATTCCCTTACCGCGCGGTCATAGGCCGGCAGACCGTCGATGGGCAGGTAGCTGCGCGCAGCCGGTTTCTCGGCAAGCTGGGTCTCCGCCCGGCGTACGCACTCGAGCAGCGGCACCTTGCCGCTGTCGTCGTAATAGATGCCCACGCCCAGGTTGACCTTGTGCGGATTCTTGTCGCCATTGAAGGTCTCGGTGACTCCCAGAATGGGATCCTTCGGGGCCATCTGGACGGCGGCCAGCAGCGAGGCAGAGTGCAGAGCGTTCATCGTGATAACATCGAAAATTCTGAAGGCGCACATTGTACCGTGACCGTCACATTCCCCAACAGTCCGTTTCGTCTTCATCAGCCCTTTGAGCCCGCGGGTGATCAACCCGAAGCCATCGCCGCCCTTGTCGAGGGACTGAACGACGGCCTCGCCTTCCAGACCCTGCTCGGCGTGACGGGCTCAGGCAAGACCTACACGATGGCCAATGTGATCGCGCGCACGGGCCGGCCCGCGATCATCATGGCGCCAAATAAAACGCTCGCCGCTCAGCTCTACGGCGAAATGCGGGATTTTTTTCCGGAAAATGCCTGCGAGTACTTCGTTTCCTATTACGACTATTACCAGCCGGAAGCGTACGTCCCCTCGCGCGATCTGTTTATCGAGAAGGACTCGAGCATCAACGAACACATCGAGCAGATGCGGCTGTCCGCGACCAAATCGCTGCTCGAACGCGACGACGCGGTGATCGTGGCCACCGTCTCTGCGATCTACGGCATCGGCGATCCGGTCGACTATCACGGCATGATCCTGCACCTGCGCGAGAAGGAGCGCATGAGCCAGCGCGACATCATCTCGCGGCTCGCCGAAATGCAGTACGACCGCAACGATTTCGAATTTCGCCGCGGCACTTTCCGCGTGAGAGGTGACGTCGTCGACGTCTTTCCCGCCGAGAACTCGGAAGTCGCACTGCGCATCACGCTGTTCGACGAGGATGTCGAGACGCTGACCCTGTTCGATCCGCTGACCGGCCATCTGATTCAGAAAGTGCCGCGCTATACGGTCTATCCGTCCAGTCACTACGTGACGCCGCGCAGCACCACGTTGCGGGCGATAGAAGCAATCAAAGAGGAGCTGCGCGGGCGCATCGAATTCTTCCAGACGACAGGCAAGCTGGTGGAAGCGCAGCGCATTGAACAGCGCACGCGCTTCGACCTCGAAATGCTCAACGAGTTGGGCTTCTGCAAAGGAATCGAGAACTACTCGCGGCACCTGTCGGGGCGCAGGCCCGGCGAGCCGCCGCCCACGCTGCTGGATTACCTGCCGCTCAATGCCCTGATGATCATCGATGAGAGTCACGTCACCATTCCGCAGATCGGCGGCATGTATCGCGGCGACCGCGCCAGGAAGGAAAACCTGGTCGATTACGGTTTCCGCCTGCCGAGCGCGCTGGACAACCGGCCGTTGCGTTTCGACGAATTCGAGAACATCACGCCACAGGTCATTTTTGTTTCCGCGACCCCGGCGGAGTATGAACGCGAGCATCAGGGGCAGGTGGTCGAGCAGGTGGTCAGGCCGACCGGATTGATCGATCCGGTCATCGAAGTGAGGCCGGCTGCGACCCAGGTGGATGATTTGCTCTCACAGATCAGCGAGCGCGCCGGACGTAAGGAAAGAGTGCTGGTAACGACGCTGACCAAGCGCATGTCCGAGGACCTCACCGACTATCTTTCGGAGCATGGCGTCAAGGTGCGCTATCTGCATTCGGACATCGAGACCGTGGAACGGGTCGAGATCATCCGCGACTTGCGTCTGGGCGAGTTCGATGTCCTGGTGGGCATCAACCTGCTGCGCGAAGGCCTGGATTTGCCCGAAGTTTCGCTGGTGGCGATTCTGGATGCGGACAAGGAAGGCTTCTTGCGTTCCGAGCGCTCGCTGATCCAGACCATCGGACGCGCGGCGCGGCATCTGAACGGCACTGCCATCCTGTACGCGGATGTGGTGACCAATTCGATGCGTCGAGCCATCGCCGAGACCGACCGTCGACGCCAGAAGCAGACTGGCTACAACACGGCGCATGGCATCACCCCGAGGGGCGTGTCTAAGCGCGTCAGGGATATGATCGATGGCGTATATGATGCGTCCGCGCTGCATGAGCGCAAGGCGGCGGAGAACCTGGCAACCTACGGTACGATGAGCGACAAGGACTTGCTCAAGGAATTGAAGCGTGTCGAGCGCGAAATGCTGGAAAGTGCCAGAAATCTGGAGTTCGAGCGGGCCGCACAATTGCGAGACCAGCTCAAGGGACTGAAGGAATTGGTGTTCGGTGTCCCCGAAATCGACGACGCGCTGAGCGCAACCGGCAACGACCGCAAGATCACGCCGATTTCAACCGCACGCCGGCGCATATCCTGAAGGCGGTTCGGAAGCCGTCGTGGTGGTACTCGATATGACCGAGAATGGTTGCGCGGGATTGCTGACGGCCAGAAATAAAGATGCCCGGCTGCCCGCCGGGCTTCTCTACTTGTGCGTTGCTGCTCGCGTCGCTTTTCGAGTCAGGCCGCGTCGCTGCCGGCCGATTGTTGCTTGCCGGTTTCCACTTGCTGCAGCGGTTCCTCCGCAGCCGCTTGCGGCTGGTAGCGCGGCCGCGGTTTTCGGGCCGGGCGTGGCCCGTCCGGCTCCTGATGAGTCGCAGGGCTTTTCGATTGTGTTTCGATCATCACCAAGTCAGAGGGCAGGGCGACCGGGTTCAACTTCCAGGCCGGCGCCGCCTGCGATTGCGGCGCAATGGGTTGGACTTCCGGCTTTTCGATCACCGCTACTGGTGTAGCGAGCGCTTCGGCAATTTTGGCAGCCGGCGCCAATTCGGCAGGCCTGATTTCCTCGACAGCGTGCCTGCGCACGACGGGTTGCTCGGCAGCCTGCGGTTGCGCTGCGACCGGTTCCATCGGGCGCTGCTCAATCACGATCGGCTGCAAATCTTCCGGCACAATTGCGGACGCAGCCTGCGCGCGTTCACGCGGCGCCCGCGCCTGCCCACGGCCTGATTGACCCGATTGCGATCGGTTAGGCTGCTGCTCGCCACGGTTCGGCTGGCTTGAGTTGTCCTGCTGAGACTCTGGCTGCCTGTCACGGCGGCCGCGGCCTCGGCGGCGGCCGCGGCCTTCCTCGCGTGCGCCTTCCGCGGGACGATCGCCGGGCTGGCGTTGTTCCACCGCGGCGAGCGTCTGGTCCTGGCGCGGTGGCTGCTGCGGTTGTTGCTGACGATCTTGCGCCTTGCGTTCCCCCTCCTGAACGCGATTGCGTGCCTGATCACGTCGCGCGTCCGCGTCCTGGCTTGGGTCCCTGCGCTGCTCGTCGCGTTTGCTACCTTCGGCGCGTCCCTCCGCACGGGCGTGTCGATGGTCGCGACGCGCCGACTCGCGATGCCGCTGCGGGGCGCGCGGCCGCGCTTTCACCGGCTCGGGCGAGGGTTGCGGCTTACGGGTAAGCCAACCGAAGATCTTCTCCAAAATAGAGGGCCTTGGCTCTTCGCGCGGCGCTGTCACGGGCGCCGGCTGGGACGGCGTAATGCCCTGCACGGCGGGTTGCGGCCGCTGCGCCTCCGGCTTCTGAACGGCAGCGGAGGGCGTCGCCGCCTCAGTCGGGATCTCTGCCATCGTATAGCTGGGCGGGATGACGTCGTTCTGATTGAGTTCATCGTGGCGCAACCGTGTGACCGTGTAATTGGGGGTCTCCAGGCGTACGTTCGGAATCAGCAGGACGTTGACTTTCAGCCGGGTTTCAATCGAGTGAAACTCGTTGCGCTTCTCGTTGAGCAGATAAGTGGCGACATCGATCGGCACCTGGGCATGTACTGCGGCCGTGCCGTCCTTCATTGCCTCTTCCTGCAGGATGCGCAGGATGTGCAGCGCCGAAGATTCGATGGAACGAATGTGCCCGGTGCCATGACAGCGCGGGCAGGCGATGTGGCTGGTCTCGCCCAGGGAAGTCTGCAGCCGCTGGCGGGACAGCTCCAGCAATCCGAAACGGGAGATCTTGCCGGTTTGTACCCGCGCACGATCGTAGCGCAGGGCATCTCGCAGGCGATTCTCCACATCGCGCTGGTTGCGCGCGGATTCCATGTCAATGAAGTCGATTACGACGAGACCGCCCAGATCGCGCAGCCGCAACTGGCGCGCGATTTCGTCGGCGGCCTCCAGATTGGTGCGAGTTGCCGTTTCTTCGATATCGGCACCGCGCGTTGCACGCGCCGAGTTCACATCGATCGTGACCATGGCTTCCGTGTGATCGATCACGACCGCGCCGCCTGAAGGCAAGGGTACCTGGCGCGAATAGGCGGTTTCGATCTGATGTTCGATCTGGAACCTGGAGAACAATGGAACGTCGTCCTTGTACAGCTTGACCCGGTTCACATTTTGCGGCATCACGTGGCCCATGAACTGCCTTGCCTGTTCGTATATGGCCTCGGTGTCGATCAGGATCTCGCCGATCTCCTGGTGAAAATAATCGCGGATGGCACGAATGACCAGGCTGCCTTCCTGATAAATGAGATAGGCGCCGCTCTGCTGCTTCGCGGCAGTCTCGATCGCGGTCCACAACTGCATCAGGTAACTCAGATCCCAGTTCAATTCCTCGACCGAACGCCCGATGCCCGCGGTGCGGGCGATGATGCTCATGCCGGGGGGCACTTCCAGCTGGGAAATCGTATCGCGCAGTTCGTTGCGGTCTTCGCCTTCGACCCGCCGCGATACGCCGCCGCCGCGCGGGTTGTTGGGCATCAGAACGATGTAACGGCCCGCAAGGCTGATGAACGTGGTCAGCGCCGCACCCTTGTTGCCGCGCTCGTCCTTGTCGACCTGGACGATGAGTTCCTGGCCTTCGCGCAGCGCTTCCTTGATGGTGACCCGTGCGGGATCCGCGTCGGGATTCTGGAAAAACGAGCGGCTGACTTCCTTGAATGGAAGAAACCCGTGGCGTTCGCTGCCGTAATCTACGAATGCGGCTTCGAGGCTGGGTTCAATCCGGGTGATGATACCCTTGTAGATATTGCTTTTGCGTTGCTCTTTTCCGGCTGTTTCTATATCAAGGTCGATCAGTTTCTGGCCATCAACGATCGCGACACGCAATTCTTCTGTTTGGGTCGCGTTAAACAACATGCGCTTCATTTTTTGTTCTCCCGCGCTCACTTATTCACGGGGAGGACAAACCTTGCGGCGCCATTACGGCGCGAGGCTTACTGGCTTTCCGTCGTCGGATACATCATGGGTGGAAGAGGACGATAGCTATGTGGGCCTGAGGTTTGTCTGTTTTTCATCCTGCAGCGAGCAGGACGGTGAAATCCACTGGAATGCTGCGAGCGCGCAATGCATCAATTACCATCGCTACTTGTTCGGGCGAGCGAACTTAACCCCTCTCGTCGGCGGCGAACAGGCGGGAGCTCGAACTGCGGCGGTGCACCGCACAGGGCTCGACCGCACAATTTGCACTGACTGCCGGTTCGTTTGAATAGTATAAGGAAAATGAATACCTTAAGCAAAGACTCTGCAACTTGGCAGGAAGTGGACGAATCGGCACAGGATCAACGAATCGATAACTATCTGCATAAAATCCTGAAAGGGGTGCCGAAGAGTCATATTTACCGCATCTTGCGCAGCGGGGAGGTCAGGGTCAACAGCCGCCGCGTGCAAGCTTCCTACCGGTTGCAGGATGGCGACAAGGTGCGGCTGCCGCCGATACGCACCAGCGTGAAGCCGTCCAAGGCCGGGCGCTCCGCGTCCGGCGCCTTGTATTGCGGCGCGGTCTTGCTCGAGGACGAGGACTTGCTGGTAATCGACAAACCCAGTGGCGTTGCCGTGCACGGGGGCAGCGGAATATCGAGTGGGGTCATCGAGCAATTGCGCGAGGCCCGTCCCGGCCTGCGTTTCCTCGAACTGGTGCACCGGCTCGATCGCGATACATCCGGTGTTCTGATGCTGGCGAAGAGGCGATCGGCGTTGACGGGACTGCATGCCCAGTTGCGCGAGGGGGCCGTGCGCAAGCATTATCTGGCGCTGGTGATCGGGGAGTGGAAAGACGCAAAGCGCAATGTGAGGGTGGCTCTGCACAAGTACCTATCGTCTTCGGGGGAACGCCGCGTGGTTGCGGACGAGGCGGGCCAGCACGCGCATACGGTGTTCCGGCTGGTTCGCAGTCTCCCCGGATTCGGTCTTCTGGATGCCGAGCTCAAGACAGGGCGTACGCACCAGATCCGGGTTCATCTGGCCCATGTCGGCTATCCGATTGCCGGCGACGACAAATACGGCGATTTCGACGCCAACAAGCGACTGGCGAAACTGGGACTCAAGCGCATGTTCCTGCATGCCGCGAGCCTGGAGTTCAGTCATCCGCGCAGCGCACAGATGGTGCGAATCGAATCGCCGCTCGCGCCCGCGTTGGAGCGCTTCCTTCAGAACGTGCAAGACGCTGCCCTCGCGAAGGACGGGTGATGGCGAAACGCTTCGATTTGCTCGTATTCGACTGGGATGGCACCTTGATCGATTCCGCCGCGCATATTGCCGCGGCATTGCAGCAGGCATTTCGTGACCTCGCTCTTCCGGTGCCGACGACCGCGGCGGCGCGCCATGTGATCGGGTTGGGCCTGGCGGACGCCATGAAGTACCTGAATCCCGGCTTAGGCCCCGATCGCTACCAGGAAGTGGCCGCCAGATATCGCGTTCACTTTCTTGCCGGCGACCGGGATGTCGAACTGTTTCCGGCTGTGGCGGCCGGCATTCCCGCGTTGCATCTCGAAGGCTATCTGATGGGAATCGCCACCGGCAAGAGCAGGCGTGGCCTGGACCGGTCGCTGCAGGCAACAGGACTGGCCCCCTTTTTCCACGCCTCGCGCTGCGCCGATGAGGGATTGCCGAAGCCTCATCCGGACATGCTGCTGATGGTCATGCAGATGCTGGGCGCAATGCCGGAACGCACCTTGCTGATCGGGGATACCACGCACGATCTGCAGATGGCGCAGAACGCCGGCGTGGCTGCGGTGGGCGTTAGCTATGGCGCCCATATGCTTGGCGACCTGGAGGGCATGAGGCCGCTCGGTTGCGCAAGCAGTTTCGCAGAGTTGATGCAATGGTTGAAGCAAAACGGCTGATCTGCCCGTCGCGGGACTTGCCCGAGCGCGGCAGGGGCGTGCGTTTCAGCGTCGATACCGCACAAGGGCCCGTACCGGCGTTCGTCGTCCGCCATCGCGGCAAAGTGCAAGCCTACTTGAACCGTTGTGCGCACGTGCGCGTAGAACTCGACGCGCAGCCGGGCGAGTTCTTCGACGTGGCGGGTTTATACTTGGTTTGTGGCACGCATGGCGCGGCGTACGTTCCAGAGACCGGATACTGCGTCGGCGGACCGTGCAAAGGTCGGCATCTGACCAAGCTTGCCGTCCACGAACACGGTGGCAACGTTTACTTACTGGATAGGAAGGATACGCTTCATGCCTGAAATGGAGTCCGCCGGCGAAAAAGAAAACTGGGCGCGTCAGGTCATCGAGAAACTGGCCCGCTCGGCTCTCGAAGAGCAGCGAAAGTCGCGCAATTGGGGCATACTTTTCAAGACGTTGACCTTCGTCTACCTGTTCGCATTGCTTTTCATCGCTGTCGGCTGGCTCGGCGGGCGCGAGCCCCTTCCGGGCGACCATACCGCGCTGGTCGAACTCAGCGGCGTCATTGCCGCCGATACACATGCCAACGCCGACGTCATTACCCGGGGGTTGCACGACGCGTTCGCAAGCAAAGGCACCAAGGGGGTTATCCTGCGCATCAACAGCCCGGGAGGAGGCCCGGTTCAGGCCGGCGCCATCAACAGCGAAATGCGCCGGCTGCGGCAAAAGTATCCGCAGATACCGCTTTACGCGGTGGTCGAAGATATTTGCGCCTCGGGCGGCTATTACGTTGCCGTGGCGGCAGATCAGATCTATGTCGATCGTGCCAGCATCGTCGGGTCGATCGGTGTGCTGATGGACGGATTTGGTTTTACGGGGACCATGCAAAAACTCGGCGTCGAGCGCAGGCTGTTGACCGCGGGAGAGAATAAAGGCTTTCTCGATCCATTCTCGCCGATGAGCGCGGCGCAGCGGGAGTATGCGCAAAAAATGCTGCGGGAAATTCACGCGCAATTCATCGAGGTGGTGCGCCAGGGACGCGGCGCGCGGTTGAAAGAGGGCCCGGACACGTACTCAGGGCTGATGTGGACCGGAGAAAGAAGCATCGAACTCGGGCTGGCGGATGCGCTGGGCAGCGTCGACTTCGTAGCCCGCGAAATCATCAAGGCGGAAAAGATTGTCGATTTCACGCCGCGGGAAAACCTTGCCGAGCGTTTCGCAAAGCGCTTCGGCGCCGCGCTGGGTGAGTCGTTAGTGCGCGTGGTTGGTTCGGCGCCTGCGCTTCGGTGAGCGCGGATTGTCGGCCAGGAGCAGGAATACCGTCGGTCGCTTGTGCAGTTGCGGTGGCGGGCTTCGTCGCCATTCGCTGATGTTTTTCGCCGCTATTTCTTCCGTCGGACCGGTCAGGTCGATTGCCAGACTGAGCATGGTTTCCGGCCTGCAATTCGAGGTAATGGCCTTGAACAACGGGTCATTGCGGTAGGGCGCCTCGATGAAAATCTCCGTCTGGCCGAGGCTTCGCGATCTTTCCTCGAATGCGCGAATGCGCACGTCCCGTTCCGCGGACGCCTGCGGCAGATAGCCATTGAAGGCGAACCGCTGACCATTCAGGCCGGACGCCATGAGCGCGAGGACGATGGACGACGGTCCCACCAGCGGTACAACTTGCATGCCCAGTTGATGAGCGCAACCGACCAGATCGGCGCCGGGGTCGGCTATGGCGGGACAGCCTGCCTCCGACAGCAGCCCGACATCACCGCCCGCCTGCATCCAGTGGACGATGCGGTCCAGATCATCGGCATTCGAGTGCTCGTCGAGCACTTCGAATTCGATTTCCCGCAGCGGCAAACCGAGTGCTTTCAGGAACTGGCGGGCCGATTTTGGATGCTCGACTACGAAGCGCCGCAACGGCAGCACGGCGTTTCGCACGCGCGCTCCGATCCAAACGTCAGAATTCCCCGGGACCAGGTCGACAGGGATCAGAAACAGTTTTCTTTTCTGCATTTCATTGCGCAGAAGCCGTTAGCCTCATGGCACCAATACGTTCTCGTTCCTGAGCATTTCGGACAGCGATATCAATGGCAGACCGATCAATGCCGTGGGGTCGGAAGACTGGATACTTTCGACCAGCGAAATTCCCAGACCTTCAGCCTTGGCGCTGCCGGCGCAATCGTATGCGGGCTCAGCCTGCAGGTAGCGTTCGATCTCGAGGTCGTTGAATTTTCGAAATCTGACTTCGGTGGGTATGAGTCTTGTTTGCGTTCGTCCGCTGGTCGTATTTACCAGCGCGATCGCAGTTAGGAAACTCACGGACTTTCCACTGGCGTAGCGCAACTGACGCACCGCGCCGGCGTGATTTCCGGGTTTGTCCAGCCGAACGCCGTCGCAAAAAGCGACCTGGTCGGAACCGATGATCAGGCAATGCGCAAATCGGGTGCGCGCCGCCTGCGCTTTGGCCAGGGCCAGCCGCTCGGCGGTCATTGCCGGCGTCTCCCCGGAATGCGGCGTTTCGTCCAGGTCAGGCGAAACCATTTTGAACGGCAGTTTCAGCCTTTCGAGCAGTTCGCGGCGATAACGCGACGTTGAGGCGAGAACCAGTGTTAGGCCACTGTTTGTTGAAGACATTTTATTTTGACAGGGTAATCCAAAACCACTATTATGCGCGGCCTATGTGGGATCGGGTCGCTATCGACAGCGTGGCGTTCGCGCGTGATGCAAGTGAGCTGCGCGCAACAGTGGCAATTGCCGATCTGCCGCGGTTGCACGATCTGTTGTTCGACCACTCCGGTGAAATTGCGTACAGCCTGACTGGGGCCGTGAACAAGGACGGCATCGGGTCATTGCGGCTCGGTATCGCTGCCGAGGTTCTGATGACCTGCCACCACTGCCTGGGCCCGGTCGAACTCAGCGTGACATCGGTTCGCACTTTCGAACTGGTTCCCGGGGGACAGGAGCTTGGAGATCCGGCGGAAGAGTCGGACGATATTGAACGCATTCACGCCGACGCCAGACTCGATGTGAGCGCGTTGGTCGAAGACGAAGCCATCCTGTGTCTGCCGATGGTTGCGGGACATGCGCGCGGCTCGTGTTCTGCCCCCGTCTTGGCAGGCGACGAGAGCGAAAAGAAAAAGTCGCCGTTCAGTTCACTGGCGATGCTGAAGCGGCGGTGATCAGATTTGAACTTAAGGAGCAAGTCATGGCAGTCCAGCAAAACAAGAAATCGGCGTCCAGGCGGGGTATGCACCGGTCGCACGATTTCCTGACCAATCCGCCGTTGGCGGTGGAGCCGACAACCGGCGAAATCCACCTGCGCCATCACATAAGCCCGAACGGTTTCTATCGCGGCAAGAAGGTTGTCAAGACCAAGGGCGAATAACATTCGCCGGCTTTTGACTGCCCGATGGCGCAGCTCAAAGGCATGGCCCCGCCTCGGGCCGCCGCCTGTCCCAGCGGGAACATCGCAGTCACGAGCGCGTGCAAAGCGTATGCAATGCGGGGTTCGTGTATGGTGAACCGGTGCGGGTCAAATTGATTACCGTAGCCATAGACTGCATGGGTGGTGATCACGGTGCGCACGTGACGGTTCCGGCCGCCATGTCGTTCGTCGATGAAATGCAGGACGCTCGAGTCCTCCTCGTTGGTTTGCCGGAAGTCATCGAAACCGAACTCAGGGGCCAAGGCCTTCGCACCGGCGAGCGCATTCAAATAAGACCTGCACCAGAAGTTGTCGCCATGGACGAGGCGCCCGCATCGGCATTGCGTGGCAAGCGCGTGTCTTCGATGCGTATTGCCATCGATGCCGTGAAGAACCAGGATGCCCATGCGTGTGTCAGCGCCGGCAATACCGGCGCCCTGATGGCGATCTCGCGCTTTGTCTTGAAGATGCTCCCGGGGATCGAACGACCTGCGATCGCTTCCTTCCTGCCCACAATGCGCGGCCATACCTGCGTGCTTGATCTTGGCGCGAATGTCGATTGCACAGCCGAGCACCTGCTCCAGTTTGCAGTAATGGGGTCGTCTCTGATCGGCGCGATCGATCATGTCGATAGACCTTCCGTCGGACTGCTCAATATCGGAGAAGAGGCAATCAAAGGCAACGAAGTCGTGAAACAGGCGGCGGAATTGCTGCGCGACAGCGGCCTCAACTTCTACGGCAACATCGAAGGCACGGACATCTACAAAGGAACCACAGACGTGATCGTATGCGACGGGTTTGTCGGCAATGTCGCGCTCAAGACTTCCGAAGGATTGGCGCAGATGCTCGCCGCTTATCTGCGCGAAGAATTCGCGCGCAATTTGTTCACGCGGATCGCCGGAACGATGGCATTGCCTGTCCTCAACGCGTTTCGCCGCCGCGTCGATCACAGGCGATACAATGGCGCCAGCCTCCTTGGTCTGAAGGGCATCGTCGTGAAGAGCCACGGCTCCGCCGACAGTTTCGGATTCCGTTTCGCGATCCAGCGCGCCTACGAGGAAGCGCGGCACGACGTTCTTCGCGGCATCAGTGATCGCATGGCCGGCATTCACCAGAAAGCCGCGTGATGTACTCGCGCATTATCGGCACCGGAAGCTATCTGCCGGAAAAGGTCGTAACCAACGACGATCTGGCGCGCATGATCGACACTTCCGACGATTGGATCCGAACCCGTACCGGCATTCAAAGCCGGCACGTTGCCGCGGACGGACAACTGGCGAGCGATCTGGCTTTGCCTGCGGCGCAAAGGGCCCTGCAATCGGCGCGAGTGGACGCCGCTGACATCGACCTCATCATTGTCGCCACGACGACGCCGGACATCATATTTCCGAGCACCGCCTGTATTCTGCAATCGAAACTCGGTGTTGCCGGTTGTCCGGCTTTCGACGTGCAGGCAGTATGCAGTGGCTTTGTCTACGCACTGACAATCGCCGATTTATTTATCCGCGCCGGCCAGGCCAGGACCGTTCTGGTGGTGGGAACAGAGGTGTATTCGCGCATCCTCGATTGGAGCGATCGCGGCACCTGCGTTTTATTCGGCGATGGCGCCGGAGCGGTGATCGTCGCATCGAGTGAGAATCCCGGGATTCTCGCTGCGAAATTGCATGCCGACGGCAGTCACAAGGGCATGCTCTGCGTGCCCGGCAGCGTGAACGGCGGCAAGGTGTCGGGTTCGCCGTTCGTTCACATGGATGGCGCTGCCGTATTCAAATTTGCGGTGCGGGTATTCGAAGACGGGGCCAACGAAGTGCTGCAGACGGCGGGCTTGACGGTGTCGGATCTGGATTGGTTCATTCCACATCAGGCCAACATCAGAATCATGGAGGCGACGGCAAGAAAGCTTGGCCTGCCCATGGAAAAGGTCATTGCCACGGTCCATCATCACGGGAACACTTCAGCCGCATCCATTCCGCTCGCGCTGGACGAGGCGGTAGGTGACGGGCGCATTCATGCCGGGCAAACGCTGCTGCTGGAAGCCGTGGGCGGAGGTTTCACCTGGGGCGCAGTACTGCTGCTCTGGTAGGCGCGAACCCATGAAAATTGCATTTGTATTTCCGGGACA